>Ga0208767_1001321_pt1 | contig 19839 bp, 29 predicted proteins | sample VirMetDEL_Mar_21_FD_184514 | JGI IMG/M metagenome (GOLD analysis project Ga0208767, IMG submission 184514) | Aqueous microbial communities from the Delaware River and Bay under freshwater to marine salinity gradient to study organic matter... | ecosystem: Environmental > Aquatic > Marine >... | reverse complement strand
ATCTTATTGTTTATATATAAATATTGAGGGGGCCGAAGCCCCCTCATTGACTGACTGATCACTCTGTCAGGTTATTTTATTTTTATTGTTTTTGGTTTTGATTCGTCAGCAAATGGAATATTAATTACTAATAACCCATTTTCCATCTTAGCGTCTGCTTTGGCTAACTCAAAGCGACGGGCAATCTTCCACCCAAAATTAAAGCTAGAACGCTTAATCCCCGAGTGGTAATATTGTTTATTAAAAGTGTGGTCAACATTTCTATCATAGGAAATTTTTAATATATCACCTTCAATAGTAATGTCTACATCGGATTTTTCTAATCCGGTACAGGCAACTTCAAAAGCTAGCCCATCATCATGTTCGTAAATATCAATTGGATGTTTTACTGATCTGTTATCCGGCTTATTAAATACCGAATCGTTGTCGAAGAAGTTCTTTACTAGAACGTCTAACGGTGAGAGTGCATACTGTTGTACTGTCATGTTATTTAAGTTTTGTGGCCCCTAAGGTGCCGGGTTAATTTTTAGATTGTCTTGCGATCAATCAGTCATATATAAATATAATTATTTTTTAAGAATATACCAGGGTGGTATTTCTTTTTTCTTTTTAGGTAGTGTCTTAAATGTTTTTATTTTAGGGTATTTGTATCCATCTTCTGATAAGATATTTACTGTTCTGGTTTTCTTATCTACCTCATATACTTCACCTTTAGTGCGTATTCCAAACAAGTAAAACTCGATTTTATCTCCTATTTTCATTTCCAAAATACTTGAATCAACACAATCGCTGCTGCTAGCGCTAATGTTACTGCTGTTTTAGCTGTTAATGTCTCATTTAAATGAAACCACGTCAAAAACGCAAACGCAATCATTCCCATTGCGAACCCAATCAATCGTTGAGGCCACAACTGCCCATCAAATGCTATAACTAAATGGTGAGTAGCATAAATATAAACATAACTAATTGGTACCCCTAAAAACGAAACCACAAATGGATTCTTCTTCATCCATTCACTTAAAAACTGTCCATTAATTTGATACCAGACCAAAATTTGCCCTACAAGAAATAAAAACGCCCCCCATAGAAACCTGATTGCAAAACTCATTCCTCTAATTTTTTAGCCGCTATTTTCTCGTCACTGAAACGTTCGGTGTTACTTTCAATAACTCGATTGGCTATAATCATGCTTTCGGTCTGAAGCCAAGCATCATATATAGTGTCGGAATGGTTAACTTGCCTAATCAAATCCAATTCCTCAAGGGCTGCTCCTCGTTTTACAGCTTTATTCATTTCTTTATTGCAGATGTCTACTCCATCTTGTGCAACGTAGAATTTACCTCTGCTGTCAGCTAATGTTACAGCCCTTGGGAATCGTTTTAGTACGTTCTTTTTTGCTAATTGAAACCTTTCTTTTTTATCCATTTTATTTAATATTCATCGACAAAGTCTTCGTGATCGTCTGTCAAATTAGTTTTTTTCTTTTTTTGTTTTTTCTTCCACTTATTGTAGTGGTAATCGTCGTCCAAGAAATCGTCTTCGTAGTCTTTAAATGACCTGTTTCCGAAGTGAAAATTTTTTATCTTTCCCATTGTAATTGAACTTTGTGCCAGTAGTGTTCTGTTGATGGTTTTTTATACCCACGTGGTCCACCATTCCAATTGCGAGCGATAACTTCGTCGCTCGAGTTGGCGTGGTGATAATCCCTCCAAATATAAAACATCTCTTTTGATTTCCAACATTCCCATCTATCTTCTTTAGTAAATCTTTTACTTGAACCTTGCTTTCGCAATATACGATTTACTTCTCGAAGCATAATTGGTCTAATTTGTAGGCAACCACAAGCGTTTTCTTTAGCATTGAAGGCTTTTTCATTACCAGAAGACTCAACCAAAATTAAAGCATCTACTAGCGTGTTTGGTTTTTGTTTTTGTATAATATTTGATTTTGGTTTTTCAACTTTTATATTAGTTTGTATATACGGAGTTAAATATTTGGGGGTTGATTGGAAGTTTTTTGTTTCACTTGCTAATATAATAAAACTTATAGCCATTAAAAAATGTTTCATAACTTATCAATAAATTCTTCACCTTCATTACCATCCCACAAACCAAGCTCCTTGAGGTGTTGAATGTGAGCGTCATCTAAATCCCAAGTCGGCTCATCATCCTTATTATTTGTATTCTTTGTAATTTGATAATCTTCCATTTGTTTGAGCTGGTTGTCGCTCCAAATGTTACCCACATTTAAAAAGTAACAATTATAACAAAGGAACTCTAAGTTATCACGTTTCCAGTTTTTTTTGTTTTTATCTTGAAAATGAAGTACAAGTGGTACTTTATAGTCTACTACACGTCGTTCTTGAAAACCACAACTATTACAACATTCTTGTAGGAACCCTTCTTGAATTAATCGTGATTTAAGTATGTCAACCGTGTAATGTGAAACGTCTACTCTACCTTCGAGTACATCTTCAAGAGGTGCCTTAATATTTTTCTTTGGTTTGCCATAACCACCTAAATGTTTTTTAATACCCTTACCTTGACGATTTAAATGCTTATCAAATAGTGTTTGACCAGTTTCGTTATCATTAAATGTAAGTGCATAACGCTTATATACATTGTATGATACCCCCAAATAACGCGCCGCAGCACGGTTACTTAAAGTGTGCTTTTGGGCTCTCAAAACGTCGTCCTTTGTAAGGATTATCTTATTCATTTTACCATCCTCTTCCGCTATGAATCATAGCTTTAATTCGATGTTCTTCTAAGAACTTTAAGTAGTTATATATTCGTTTTAATAACTTCATTTTAATACTTGTATTAAATCCCATAATTGTTCAGGGGTATCTGTAGGTAATTCTTCTCCTGTTTCAGTATTTTCAAGTTGTAATACATCTCCATTGGGTTGGTTCCACTTTTCATATAACCACCATTCTAAAATCTGTTTTTGGTTTTTATTAAAATGTAGTTCAAGTAAAGCTTCTATAGCTTGAATAAATGGTTCTTCAAAGTTAACAAAATCAATAGCATGTTCCAATTTAAGAATTAATGTTCTATCATTGGCGTATTTATAGTTATTTATAAATCTAATGAATGCTTCTTTTTTGATTAAACCTTTAACGGGGCGTTGCTTTGTAACAGCACCTTTGATTTTAAGGATATCTTTAAGGTCTTTTTTTAATTGATTATTTGCCATTTGAGGGTTGCTCATAAACTGAAAATATTTCTAATAATTGATCTGGTCTTAATTGTTTTACAATAGCAAACGTATCTATAGCTTGTGTTAATGAGGAGGCAACACATTTACTGATACATTCTCCTCTTATCCCATTTTTAGATTTAGTTTCTAGAATATATGTAGTTTTTGAAGTCATATTTGATTGATTAATTCTAAAGTTTTGGAACATAATTCATATTCTTCAGTCTGTTCATAAAAATCTAAACAGGTTTCTAGATTTGATTTGAATGATTCTTTAAGAATAGAGACATCTTTTACACTACGGCCATCATCTACTCTAGCCATGATAAAACTGGGCTTACCGTTTTCTAAAGTTTGTTCAACACCATCTAAAATGCTAGCATATAACATTTTTTGATACTTTACTTTATTAACTGAATCTTCAAAGAAATCAGCTGGTAAAGTGGGGATATTTCTTCTTTTTCTCATACTACAAATTTAAGAAGAAAGCTCCTAAAACCAAAATTCTTTATTATTCTCCTTTAAGAGCTTTCAGGATTAAGTTTTTGAATTGAGCTATAGGAATATAATACCCCAATTCATTTGGATTATCAGTTGCTTGTTTTATATCTGGATCAATATTAACTTGGATATCATACTGAGCTAATTTTTGATTCATAGCTTTTTGAACACTCTGACTGACTCGAAGTTTTTCATCAGGATCCATTAACACGGTTCCTCCTTTAGGCTTTAATTTGACTTTAATACCTTTTTTAGTTGGGTTTTTATTTACATCAACCTCAATAGTAAATGTATTATCACCAGTAGCTAATTCGGCCTCAGTGATATACTCATTCATAGTTTCAAGGACTAAATCGTGTAATTCAGATTTTTTCATTATTATTATTTGTTTATAAATATATTAAGACTCAATAATAGCGCGTCCTTTTAAACTTTCAGGAAATGTTTTTATTTCATCTGAAATGGTTTTAATCAACTCGTTATTTTTTTCTTCTATTAGGGTTTTTTACCCATTCTATAATTGATTTAATATTAACCATTATAAATTTTCTTTTATATATTCTTTAAGCCATTGTACTAAATTTCCTTTGGGAGACCACCCTAATACTTGTTTAGCTTTTGTATTATCTGCTAATGTTTCAAAAGGTTCGATAACTTGTTTACCATATTGTTTTTCACCCCCAAATAAATTAGCTACTTCATTAATAGACATATTACTACCATTTCCAATATTAAATACTTCTCCATTTAATTTGTCAGGATGTGTAGCAGCTAATATATTAGCTTCAACTACATCATTAACCCAAGTAAAGTCACGACGTTGTTCACCTGTATTTGTAATAGTAAGTGGTTGGCCTGCTTTGGTTTGTTCTATGAAATAAGCTAATACTAATTTATATGCCCCTTCAAAATTAATATTTTTTCCATATACATTAAAATATCTAAGGGATACAGTGTCTAGTCCATATACTTCACTAAATACTTTACAATATTGTTCTCCTATTAATTTTTGTAACCCATAAGGAGAAAGTGGATTTACAGGATGAGTTTCAGGTGTAGGAAAAATATTAGTATTACCATATGCTGAACTAGAAGCACTATAAACTACTCTTTTAATATTAGCATCTTTAGCTGCTACTAATAAATTAAGAGTAGCATCTACATTTTGTTTATTAAATCCTATAGGGTCTTTAATAGATGGTTGAACTCTGGCTCTAGCAGCAGTGTGAAACACAATATCATGGCCTTCTAAAATTTTGGTTAAAGCTTTTACAGATATTTCTGATAGATCTATTTCATATAAAATAGCTTTGGGGTTAATGTTTTTTCTGTGTCCACTTGAAAAATTATCAATTATTGTGACTTCAATTCCTCTACGAATTAATTCATCTACTAGATTTGAACCAATAAATCCTGCTCCTCCAGTTACTATTACTTTTTGCATGTTATTAATTTATTTTGATATTCTTCTAAAGAATTAATATTGATTTTTAAATTACTTAATTTAAATTCACCTATTTCACCACTATCTTTGATTATTTCAGATAATCTTTGAATAATAGTATAATCTTGTTGATTAAATTGGTTTCCATCTATGATTACTATTATTCCTTCAAAATCATCATATAACTCAAATAATAAAGGTTTTAATTTATCTTCTAAATCAAATAAAGTATTAGGTTGTTCTCTTTGAATATATTCTTTATAAAACCACCATTCACCATCACCATAAAGTATATCACACCATGGTTCAAGAGCAGGCAGTAATTGGGGATTATTATTATGAATTCTAAATGCTATATTATATTTAGGGGGAATAATAGGTTTCATTAAATTATTATGTTTAATAAAATGACCCCATTTACGAATAAAATTCCTTCCGTTTTTATTTGTAGTGTGTTTCCATTCTTCACTATTCTTTCCTGCAGCTCCACCAGCATGTTTGTTAAAACGTGATCCTCTAGAAGTAAAATGGTAAACTAAACCTTCCCAAGTTTGTATTAATTCATAACCATTTAAAAAGAAACGGTTAAATAAATCACTATCCTCTTTAGATTGAGGAGCAAATAATTCATCATGCCCCCCAATGGCAAAAAAATCATCTTTATACATACACCAAGGGGCAAATATACCCTCAGTAGTTGATATCCCATGTTTTGGTTTATAATCGTTAATAACCCAGTTATTAAATTTATCTATATTAAAATCTTCTACTTCAATCCCAAAATCAACTAACATTTTTTCGGGGCCATCTGGATGTAAAGGGGGTTCTACTCTAGTAGCACTTACTACTTTACCCCTTTCTAAATGTTTAAGTACATGTTTATCTAAATCAGGAGCTGCAACCATATCAGCATGGAAAGCAAATATGATTTCGGTTCTAGCCATTTCAATGCCTTTATCAAACATACCAACAATACCAATACGCTCTGGGCCTGGGTTATGGTAAGTTATCAAATCTGGATCATTTAATGAGGTAATCCATTCTTCAGTACCGTCTGTACTAGCATCATTTAATACAAGTATCTCGTGTTTAGTTGTGAGATTACGTATAGATTTATACGCTAATTGGAGGAATTCTAAGTTATTTCTACTAGGGATTACAAATGTTATTTTTTCCATTACTCAAAATATTTTAGATTAGACTCAAAGTCCATTACAGGATTAACACCAGTATCCGTTATTGGTATTACAAAGGTACTAGAGTCATAGTTAGGCATTCTTCCCCATTTATTAACCCACTTATAAGCATTATCTTGTTCGGCTTTTACTTGTCTTGGGGATTTTTTATTTAAATCATCATCTTTAAAATGAGATCCCCTAGCAGCAAAATGCCACTGGCATGATTTAGTAGTCATTATAAAATGGTAACCTTCCATTTGCATCCTAGAAAACAAATCCATATCATCCCAACTAGCAGGTGAGAATATAGGATCATTACCCCCTATGTAAATATAATCTCTTTTTCGGCAAAAGAAACCAGCCCCTCCTCCTTTTCGTACTCTAACATCATTTAATTTACTAAACTCATTTGCCCATTTATCAAATTTATCTGAGTTAAAATTATAATGATATTCTCCAAAAGTGTCTAAAGAATGAAATATAGTACCAGGGCGTGGTTTATCTTTAAAAATATCAGGTTGAATTCTATAGCTTGAAGCTATTAATCGTTCTTCTTCAGGATACTCATCAAATAATTTTAATAATTCTAGATCCTGATTAGGTGCAACCCACATATCAGAATGGATTATATTAACAAATTCGGTTTGGACCTTATCTACACAAAAATTCATTCCACCACCTATACCTTTGGGGTGATTATTATGATCGATGTAAATCTCTAAGTTATATTTAGTTTGATTTTCTTGTAACCATTCATCTGTCCCATCTGTACAATTCTCAGTATGTATTATTATAGGCATATCTTTATAATAACAATTTTGCCTAACAGATTTGATTGCAAGCTTTAAATAATCTAAATTATTATTAGTAGATATACATGTAGTTATTTTATGATTCATTTTTTTGGATTAATGTATTAATATCTCTAAAATAAAGATAATCTATATCTGTTCCTAAAAAACAGTTTATAGCGTGTTCAGGGGTTTCTACTATAGGTTCCCTATTATTGAAACTGGTATTTAATAGTATAGGAACACCAGAAATTTTATACCATTGTTTAATAAAATTATAGTACCATGGATTATCGTTTTTAGTGACTGTTTGAATTCTTCCTGTTTTATCTAAGTGGACTACCGCAGGTACTTCAGAGGTCTTTTCGGGTTTAAATTTAATAGCAAAATTCATATAAGGACTATCAATATCAACTCCAAACCAATTTTTTACTTCTTCTTTTAATATAGAAGGAGCAAAGGGTCTAAACCACTGCCTATGTTTTACTTTTTTATTTATAAGATCTTTCATCTCGTTACTCCTAGGGTCAGCTAAAATACTTCTATTACCTAAAGCTCTTCTCCCTGATTCAGAACTACCCCCAAAAACAGAAATTATTTTTTGGTCCTTTAATAATCCCAGTACATCTTTATCAGTAACCTGTCTAGTAGTGATTTTAGATATATTTTTTGTAATAGCTAAATTGATATCTTTGGGTGAATATGGTTTTCCTAAATAAGGAGAAAAATTATCTTCCCAATTTATTCTGGGATTATCTAATTCATGGTGCCATAAATATTGGGCGGCACCTAAAGTTAATCCCCCATCATGTGGAGTTGGTGTGACATATATATTTTTTATACTTGGAAACCAATCATATATCTTAGGAACCATTACACAGTTTAATATAACCCCCCCTGATAAGCATAGATTTTTTGATGGATGTAGGTTTAAAGACTTTTGTATAATATCCTTAACATAAGTTTCTGTCCATAGTTGTAAAGTAGCAGCTACATCATATTGTGATTGGGGGTCATTATGTTCTTCACGGCTTTTCCAAGTAGAACAAAAGCTTTTAGGGTTTTTAAAAAATTCAGATTGGTATTTTAGGGGATCCCCTAAACAAGATGTAGCCATTACTGTTCCAGCAGAATGACCATAAGGATGACCAATGCTTAGCCCAAATACATATTTAGTAACTAAAGTCCACATTCTACCTATATTAGGGGGAGCAATTTTATGGTCTAAAAGTCTATGGATTTTATTATTTTTACCTGCCCATAGAGACATATGTGTATTTTTTCCTAAATCTATTCCCCCACCATCAAGAGTTAGTATTAAAGATTCTTTTAAGTTACTCGAAAAAAAAGCATTAGCAGCATGAGCTTGGTGGTGCCCTACAACATAAGTATTATCTTTTTTAGGGGTTCCTGAATAACCTTCAATTGTAACCCATTTATCTATATCAAGGTTAGGGTATACTTTTTCTAATAAAGAGTATGGGTCTCCTTTAGGTTCTTTTTCTCTAATATATCTTTCTAGTTCAGCGTGAATTAAAGGTTTACCATTTTCTAAAACGCATACTGAACAGTCATGACCATTCCATATACTTGCTATTTTCATAATAAATTTAATTGTTTATAAGTTGCTACTCCTCTTTTTTGTACTACTTGTGTAGCACATTTATTTGCAAAATCCAAAGCCATATAAATATCTTTAGTATTTAAATATTTGTATACTAACCCAGCTAAAAAAGTATCTCCTGCACCCGAGACATCTTTAACAGATACTGGGGGTACAGAATATATTTTACTCATATATTCACATCCTTCCTTACCTCGAGTTACTATAAGTTTGTTTTGAATTTGGGGATAGTTAGGTAATAATTCAAAGTTTTTCTTGTGCTCAAATTCATTTATCTTAATAAATGAAATGTGGTTACACCAATCTCCCAATTGTTTTTTAGTATCCATAAATGTAAGGGGGTGTGATTGAGCAATGTATTCAATGTCATCTTCTGTAATAAATCCCTTACAATAATCACTTATTATTACAGCGTCATAGTTATTCCATTGTATACTTGTAAGAGTGGTTTCTATTTCTATTCTGTTACAAGTATCATTTTCATCTATTCTAACTACCATTTGCCCTGATCGGTTATCCACATAACGTGTTTTAGTGATTTGTTCAGGGTTTGTAATTAAATCAACTTCTAAGTTAAGTGATTTTAGATTTTCAACTACATTATGAGCCATGCCTGGATTTGTAGTTTCCCTAATAGGATTCATTACTGGTACAGGTGCTTCTGGGCATATTCTTTCGATGTTGCAATAAATAAATTTATCAAGACAACTATCTCCTATAACTAGTACCTTCATTACCAACTTACTTCCCAATCTTTAAATTCAGCCGCTATACAATCGATTTTATAATCTTTACGCCCCCCAGATTGTTCTTGGATTTTATTTTTAGCAGTGTTTCTAATTCCATTAAGCCCGTGGGTTAATCCTAAGTTACCATCTCCTGTGCCTGCTCTATATTTAGTTTCATTATGCCAAATATGAAGGTTCATTTGAGATAAAACTACAATAGCTCTTACATCTTCCCCAGTTAATCGAATATTTTCATCATTTAGGATTAATTCAATATCATGGGTAATTTCTTTTATTTCTTTAGCGTATTCATCTTTATATTCAGTAATGAATACTTCTTTTAATTGGACTATAGATAATCTATCTACTAATTCAGCTAGTGTGGGAAGATACTTTCTGTTTTTCATTGTCTAGATTTTTTAATGTGTAAAAACTATTTTGGTTAGAGCCTAACATATGCATATTAGATTCGCTCATTTTTTTAACTGTTTGCCATAAATTATTAGCGTTTCGTTTTTCTTTACTTGATGTTAAATGAGATTCACCCTTAACATATTCTCTTTTTAATGGGTGGTTTCTATTATGGACTTTTAAAATATTTTTAACTACAAACTGTCTATATGAATCTCCCATTATAATTTTAGCCATATTTTGGAAAGCTGTGTCCTCACCACATGCCCATGTAGCGTGTGGAATATTTACCCCAGACTGGATTAAATCACTAGAAATAACAAGGCCACTACCATCAAATCGAGGGTGAGTTAAAAGTTGGATATTTAAATCATCTACTTGGCTATTAATTTCGTTCATTTGATCCTGATCCATAGTATACCAAATGCTAGATGGGTCGTTTTTCCATTTTTCGGGTTCATGCATTTCATGATAGGTATTATTTAAAAATTTATCATGTACAATAGAATCCCAAGAAGAATCCCACATTCTTCTAACTCCAAAAGTTAAACAATATCTATTAATATTATTAGAAGAGGCATAACCTGAGATTAATTCTATAGCCCCAAAAGTTTCTTTGGGTAAAAGACAATCGGTTTCGCCCCAAATGATAAAATCATTATACTCACAATAGTTATAATTTAAATCTCTTCTATATGAACCTATAGTGTAGGGTTTAATATTATTTTCATAAATTTTATCTACTACATTAACTCCTAATTTTCTAAGTTTATTAACTTCTTTATAAAATTTATCTCTAACAAACCCCCAGGTATACTTAGTATCTAATTGTTCAAAATATTCTGAACAGTTTAAAAGCATTTCAATAGTAATATTTTCGGGGTTTCTAACAGTTTCAATAGTTTGTATAAGGGCGTTAGTTTGAGATTCTAACATCTCAATCTCATAAAACATAATGTGAGTACCAATACAATATTTGTTTTTTAATTCAATCATTGTACATATCTTTTACATGACCCCAAATTTGGGAAACCATACCTATCTGGTTTTGACGGGGAAACCCATTAAAATGCCAAAAATACCCCATATCTATAAAATATCCTCCATTTAATATTTGTTTACCAATTAAATGACTAAGATTAAATTTTTCAGACATTAATTCAATTTCTATATCATTATTAATAACAAAATAATTAAAAGGAGTTTGATCATATCCCTTTTTTAAAGTTTGGGATTGCATTAAATTAATTTCTTGTTGGTTATTTTTGTAAAATTGAATAAAATCTTTAAACAGTTGTTGATGTTCTTTGCTAAAAAGTAAAACACCTGAATTAAAGTAAGTATCCCATGGGCATTCTTTTTCAAAGAATTTTTTATAACCCTTAAGGCCTTCATATACCCAAGCTAAACTAAAATTATCTCTTACAGCATAAATTTTATTTAAATCAGTATATTGATCAAATATATTAGGAGCATCCCATTTAACTATAATGTCAGCATCAACATAAAGATATCTATCATATCCTGGTTTTTCGTCGAAAATAAAATACCTAAACCAATGGGGAGAAGTATTATCTAATTTAGGTTCAGTAATTATATGAAAATCACAGTTATTTTGTTTACACCACCATTCCCAAGAATTACGAGTTAAATCTATCATACTCGTATCTTGAATGGCTCTATTAGGATTATTAACAGCTGTTGTATATACTAATGTTTTCATTTTATGCTGTTTTTTGCAATACAAACATATCTTTTCCACCTGTGTTTTTAATATCACTAAGATGTTTATATTGGTTAGGAAATTCTTTTAAGAATTTAGCTTTTCCACTACTTACAGCATCTAAATTAATATCATCAAATATCATTATACCACCAACTTTTAAATGGCTATGAGTATTTTTTGCATCTGTATAAGGCCAGTGTCCAGAATGGGCACCATCGATGAATACAAAATCTAATTCCTCATTAAAAGTTTTTAAAAATTCAGGCACAATATATTGAGAATCACCAAATGTTATTTGTAAATTTCTTTTTGGGTAAAAAGATTTTACAATATCAAAACATGGTTGGGAATAAGCATGGTCATCTAGAGTAAAGGTATAAAAATTACAAGAATCCGGGACACTATTTAGCATTACCATTGCACTATGTCCTGCGTTAAATCCTATTTCTAATATGTTTTTAGGGGGGATTTTTAAACATGATATAGCTTCTTCTATTCCTTTTATTTTTCCCCCATATTTTCCTATATGTCCTTCTCCCCGATGTCCTTTCTTTTTAAAGTCATCAAAACATTTATTGATTTCGGTCCATCCTTTATAGTTGGTTTCCATTTCTTTTTGTTGGTCTAATGTTATATATCCACTCATTATTTTTTAGTTTTAGTTTTATATGAAGTAGCTAAATTTGCATCCTTCTTTATCTCTATAATCTAAAGTAATTAATTCTTTATTAGCTAATTGAGCTACATTTTGGGCTTGTTGATATTCATGAGGACGATGAGTATCATCAAAAAATATAGGAACATTCAAATTAAATAATGAAATATTTTTTTCAAATCCAATACGTGCAGGGTGTCCAAATCTTCCTTGGGGTCCATCAACTAAAATAAAATCATATGTTTCAGGTAATTCCATTTTAAGTATAGAAATATCATACCATTTATATTCGTTTTCCCCATTACTATAAGATTGAATGGGGGCATATATATAATTACTTTCTTTACATTGATTTAAGTATTTTGTATTTTGTTCAACTGAATAAACAGTGTAATGTTTAGTAAATTCAGGAGTTGATGGACCTGAACCAAATTCTAACATTACACTGTTATCAGGAATACTAGATGTTATAATATCGTATAAATGTTTGCCTATAGCGGCTCCTCCAAAATTGCTCATTGTTCTAATATTTTTATTAATTGTTTTTTTACAGAATCTAAGCTATAATTGTTATAAGCTCTATTATATACTGTTTGTATATAGTGGATTCTTTCTTGGTGATTAGTGTATAAATTTTCAAATATAGATCCAAGTTTTTCTAGATCATTAGTAGCGGTTTCTTCAAATAGCTTTAAATTAGAATCTGCTACTCCACCTATATGAATTGTCCCTAATGCAGCACAATGAAGTCCTGTTTGTCCTATTTGATACCATTTATCTAAATTAATACAAAAACTAGCATTAGCTATATATTCTATAAAAGTATTAAAAGGTAATCTTTTATTATGGTCATAAGGCCATGAGTATTTAGGTATTACAAGCTCTACCCCATATCGTTGTTGGAGATAATTGCAAAACTGTATGGTTTCGCTTTGGCCTCTATCCATATGAGTAGGTGCTAAATAACATAAAACTGTATTAGGTCTTTCTTCCTGAAATACATTTTGCGATAAAAAATCTATATCAATAGGATCAGGTAAATAGATTAAATCTTTATTAATTAGACTTTGAAATTCTGAAAATCTATCCAGCTTAAAGTAAGGAGAAGTAGCTATATCGACTTCATTGTATAAGTTAATTAATCTATCATTCCATGTTTTAGTTGGGTGACCACCAGAAGGATTATATTCTTTAAGTGTAGCTAATATAACAGCATTGGGGTATTTGGATCTGATATCTTTAACTCTATAATCGCTTTTTTCTAAACTTAAAATTATTACATCTAAATCTAAATCAGGCATATTTGAAATATCCCCAAATTCTTCTATTTTAAGTAAGTACCCTTCGTCAAATATATAAGGAAAATTCATAAAGGGTGGGGCATACTTTCCCCCTAAATGGTTGGGATGGTTATATTCTTTTTCACCACCTAAAAAATAAGCAATTTTATCTTTAACATAGTAAGAAGATTGGCTACATTTATCTATAATTAAAGCTCCTTTCATTAGACTTTTTCTAAAATAGTTAAACCATTATTATTTGTAAATCTTTCTTTAACCACCCAATTGGAATTTTCATGAATAAATTCTTCAATAGCAGGCCATAACCCTACAGGTTCTTGTATTTGTTTTACTAGAGGGGGATTCCAATGAGGAAAATCTTTTTCATTTTTGTAAGCGTAGGTAGTAGTATCATGGAAGCCAATGTATTTACTAACTTTATTATGGTGTAATTCTAATTCAGCTTTTAGCTGTTCATAGCAATGCCAAGTATCAATAAATAAAAACTCAGTGGGTTCGATTTCTATAGTTCTTGTATCTCCTAAAATATAGTCAAATTCTAAACCTTCAGACTCTACTAGTTCTTTTAAATTATGGACATTATCCTTTAGGTTGATATCAATTCCTACAGTTTTTGATGGTCTACCAGCCAGTAGGGCAGTAAGAGATACTCCTTCTCTAACTCCCATTTCAGTTACGTGAGAACATTCACTTGCATATCGTTTTAGTGTGGGTAAATGTTCATTTATGTCACTTTTATAGTTGCAATAAGCTTCATAAAGTGAGTCTAAAGTATAATTAAATTTCATTTTTATATTGTGTTTTTTAAGTTTTCAAACCAATTGCTGTTTATATAACAATCCTCGCATTTAAATCCATTCTTTCCATTGGTATAATCACCTGATAAATGAATGGCTTTTAAGTTATTATAGTGTTTAATACTGATTAGTTTTCTAAATCTGCCTTTACTATATATTTCAGATGCACATGAGGGTTGTGATCTTATATACCCATTAGCATGGCTGGTTTTAAAACCATTTTTAGGATATTTTATACTCCACTTGTTTCTCCCATCTTTAAAATCACTACGAGGATTTAATGTAGTGGGTGTATATAAATCTTCATTTAAAAGAGTATTAAGTTTTTCTTTACTTATTAAGTAACATGCTGTTTGAGGGTTAGTAAAATGCACAAATATATCTCCTTTATAAGGGATTTGTTTAATAATGGGTTCACCAAACCATCTGGGGCTTTGCTGGATAGCGTATCCTATGTCCTCTTTATCTTCCCAACATATAAGACCTGCTATATCACGTTCTTCAGGTAAGTCTTGGTCTACTAACCTCCATGTTTCAAATGTTTTTTGGGTTATAAGAATATCGTTTTCATTCCATATGAAATAGTCATAATTGTTTCTATTTTCTATAAACCAATCTCTATGTTGCCATCCTAAATTTACATGTAAATCTTCACTATAGATTTTTTGTTCAATATTTAAATTAGAATATTCTGAAACATTATATTCGTCAGTAACATACATTCTAAGGGTTAAATCATATTTAGACAGATCCCACGAATTATAATTAGATAAAACTTGATGTAAATATCTGTCTTGATTTCTATATCCTCTTTTATGGAGATTTTCTACTTTAAATTCATTATTATGGCTACCATAACTTAAAATTCCTATAATAATCTTAATTTTATCCATTTTTAATGTTTTTATATTTTTCTGGTTTCAACGCAAAAGGATATATTTTAGGTCCATTCCATTGGGGTAGATAAAAATCAAATAATTTTTGTTTATTTACCGTATTAAATAAGATTTCAAAATCAAAATCTTTTAAACCTACCCCAAATACTATTAGTGTCTTTTTCCATACGGATAAAACTACGTTATGTATAAATTTATGGTATGTGTGGCCATATTCACCTACACTGTTATGAGTAATTACTATATCGGGGTTTATTTCTTCTAGCAGGTTTTTAATTTTTTGAGAGGTAGGAATAAAGTCCTCTTCAGGGTAATGTTGAGGTCCAGGATCTTTAAAATTTAATTGAATATATTTAGCTCCTAGATAGTTACAAACATTTTGTAGTGCTGTTTCTCTGGTTAAAGTATCAGGCCTATTAGGATAAGGTTTTGAGGTACAAATAATATTAATGTCGCTTTTATTAGATATTTCACTTAGTAAACCGCCACAAAATAAAGTTTCATCATCTTGATGCCCCCCTATGACTACTACTTTTTTACCATAAAAATTATCAATAGTCATATTTTTGTTCTTCATTAATATATATCTGATTGTTTTTAGTATCCCCTTTAGCTGTCCATATAATAGAATCGGTTTTAAAATTCCAGTCTATATAAGAGTCAGGTAATTGAGCTAATTGGGCTATGTTTGATTTATAAGCATTATATAATCCTATTTGTTCAGAAAACCAAGTAAACATATTATTATTTTTTTCTAAATATTGTTTTACCTCTTTAAAAAATTTTAAAGAGTTAGCATTATTTTCAGTAAAAATTACTCCAGCTTTAATTCTATAGTGTTCTTTATTACTATGAAGAACTTGTTTGATTGAAATATCTTTATTATCTAATATATTGTATATTTTACTTAATGATTTTCTTACTATAGAATCAGCATCTAAAGATAATATATCTTCATTAGTATCTTTTAATAAATTATAAATATCTACCATTCTAATTTTAGCAGAGTACGCTTGTTCCTCACTATATAAATGACCATCTAAACTGGTGAGAGTTTTTTCTTTATTAAGTGGGATAGAGGTTTCAATATAATTCTTATCTAAAAAGAAATCATAATCCTTAGGATTAAACCCTACAGTCCTAACCCAAAACTTAAAATCAATATTACTATTTTCTTTTAATGAGTTATATAAAATTTTAACCCGAGAGATATAATCCTTATTACAGCTACAATATACTATCATAATGTATTATAAAATTCATTTTGTTTTTCTTGACGTTCAATATCCTTAATATGAATTAAACAAAATTCATTATTAGCAGGTAATTTAGATTCAGTTTTATGCCCTGTAAGTACTTCATGAACTTTATTTTTCCATTTAATACGTTTAACATTTTTCATAATACGACATTGATAATCAGGAAAATTTACTCTACCATCTTTATCTACATTCCATCTCCATCTATCAATATGTTCTTGGGTTAATCCTTCTACTTTATTAATTCGAGGCACCCAAAACATATCTACACTATCATTCATTTTAATAATAGGTTCAATCATATTCATCAAATACTCATCAGGGTATTCATCAGCATCAATTTGGAAGATATAATCCCCTGAGCAATGGTTTTTAAGATTGTTTTTAAAGGTGGCAAAATCTCCATTTAGAGAAAATTCTATTACTTTAAATCCTACAGAATAAAAAGTAGAAAAGTGTTGTAATACATCATAAACAAATGAAGTAGTATTTCCTTTATCACATTGAACTATAATTTCATCCTGTTCACGTTTATATTTAAACAAGTATTCTAAAAGATATTGTAGTTCTTTCCACTCATTACATACTGGTATAGCGTAACTTATTGTCATATTTCTTTAAATTCTATAGAAGGTATTTCATTACAAAAATAAAACATACCATCTTTTTTTAATACGGTGTCACAATGCCAATATTGTTTTAATATTTCAGTATTACCATTGATTTTAGGGGTTTCCTTAATCTGTCTGTATAAAATAAATAATCTGTCTCCAAATTGAATTATATTATTCATTACTAAAATTAAATAATCCTATTTCTTCAGCAGCATCCATAAAACACATTTTGTCATAACGTTTAATTTGTTTTATATCCATTCTAAATTTATAATATTCTCCTGGATTTTGGGGATCAGGGTATTTTTCTTTTTCTTCTTCAGTTATTGGGATTGCTTTAACAGCAGCCCAATACCAATCTTTTACTCTTTTACTCCATTCAGGAAATACCATTCCCTTTTCAGGTAAATTAATAACCTTAGGGTACCAAGCTAAACCTTTGTGTACTTGTTTTAAATCTTTTATAAGTTCAGCAGTTGATTCAAATGTTTGTATTTCTGATTCGCTACCATCTACCAATTCATTATTTGTAGACATACCACAGGTCCAACAAAGATAAATTTTTATCCCATCATTCGTTTCATTTTTTGAACAGGCATTTGAATTACAACAAGGACAATCTATTAAGGATTCTTTCATACTTCTGCTTTTTTAAGTTTAGGTAATTTAAGGATAGGTAACTCTGGTTTTGATTCCTCACCAATTTTTTTAAGTTTAGGAAGTTGTAACTTAGGCATTTGTAATGGTACGTTTGCAGCGACATTAATTTGATCCATATATCCTTTTAATACTTCAGTCATTTTATTTTGACTAAAGTTTTCTTTAAGGAATTTAGTTTGTTTACGGCTGTTTTCGATGTACTTTTTGTAGTGTTTGTAAACATCTTTCATTGCTTTTGAGGCAACTTCAGTATTTACATTAAACCATTGGGCTTGTTCAAGTAACCATTTATTAGCTGCTGATTTATGGATTGGTTTTAATTCACCCCCAAGTAATACGTTATATTCTGGGCGAATAAAATCAATGTGACCACTCCAATTAGTTGTAATTACTGGTTTACCTGTGATTGCTTGTTCGAGTAATGGTCTGCCAAATCCTTCACCCTTAGTAAACGAAACAAATGCTTTAATTTTAGGATCGTTATTAATTTTGTTGAGTTCTTCGTTTGTAAATTCACCATGTAGAATATAAATGTTAGGAAGGTTATTTTTATTATCAAACTTATCTCTAATACGACGAATATCTTTAAGAATTTCTTCTTTATCTAATAAACTATAATCTACTTTATTAGTTTTTAAAAGTAATGCTGGTTTAGTTCCTCTTCCATTAAATGTTTCAAGGAAAGTTCTAATCATTGTAGCAACATTCTTTCTATCTTCACCAAAATTACCTGGTAACCAATGACCAGTAAATAAAAAACAAAAACTTTCGTCTATGTTGTCAAGTAACCCAGATTTGCCTGATTCTTTAAAATACACTCCAGTATCTAAACCTTCAAATAATACTTCGATAGGTTTTTCGAGTTTAACTTCACCTACAGAGTTACCTTGTTTATCATTTTCAGTAAAATGAACTTGTTTAAATATATCTTTAGTAAATTGAGATGATACAAGATTTAAATCCATATTATTCATTCCTTTAATAAAATCAGGAGGGGGCACAGTAGATTCAATACCTGCAGTAACTCCAATATTAAAAACACCTATTTTTTGGAATTCACTAGGAATAGTAATTTGCATCCAAATATCAGGTCGTTGGGTAAGTTTTTCTATAAATCTTAAACGTAAAGGATCATTTTTATCAAGGAATCCCCAAGGGGTATTACCCCACATTTGTGGGAGGATTTTAATATCCCAATCTTTATCTTTTGCTTCTATAAGTGAGCGGACAAAATCGCGAGAACGGTGTCCATATCCGCTAAATGTATCAATTGGACAACTAACTATACAAGTTGGTTTCATGCTAAAACTTCTTTTAATTTTTGTTCAAATTCAGGGGTATATTGGACTGGGTTTGAATTATATGTGGTGTGTCCTTCACCAACTTTTTCTATAGTATGTTTTTCTACAGGTGTCCAATTTTCAAATAATATATTAATATTATCTATAAAATTTTGACCCATACCTTCTGCTGTCATTCTTGCTTCATCTGAAAGTAACCATTCTCTGCCTTTAAGGCCCCTACGACTGATTTCTTCTCTTCCTAAATTATAGCATTTTAAGAGTGCCAAGCCAGCATCCTCAATATCTACTTGAGTGGCATAGATGTAAGGAGTAGGAGGAGAACCTTTCAGTGAACGTGTTTTTGCAAACATTGGGATTGCCCACTCACCGTGCTTTTTATACTGGCCATTACTGTTTGTTGGGAATTCTGTAGTAAAGTTAATCCAGTCTCCATTTTCATCTTCAAAGCGCATTTGGTCTTGCATACCACCCTGAACAGGAGCAATAATCATGTTACCTGCCATAAGGCCCTCGGTAAGAGACAATCCCCAACCTTCGTTGTCGGTCATCATAAACTGTGCATCTGCTAAATTGTAGTAGTAGTTAAGAATTTTTTCATCACATTTACCGTGAGTAAATTTAACTTTAGCTCTTTCAGGATCACACATAGTTTCAATAACTGCTGGAATATCTGTTCCATTTTGATCAACTTTATCTGTATGCATAATTAACATACAACGTTCAGCTTGCTCTTTGGTAAGTTGATCTGT
>Ga0208767_1001316_pt1 | contig 19861 bp, 25 predicted proteins | sample VirMetDEL_Mar_21_FD_184514 | JGI IMG/M metagenome (GOLD analysis project Ga0208767, IMG submission 184514) | Aqueous microbial communities from the Delaware River and Bay under freshwater to marine salinity gradient to study organic matter... | ecosystem: Environmental > Aquatic > Marine >... | reverse complement strand
CGTTGCCTGCTGGGCCTTGTGCACCGGTTGCCCCGGTTGCTCCGTCCGCGCCATCGTTGCCTGCTGGGCCTTGTGCCCCGGTTGCCCCAGTCGCCCCCGTGTCGCCTTTCTGAGCCATCAGGTCCCAATAAGTGGCCCAGGATCCTCCCACCCCGGGCTCAGCGCTGGCGCTGGAGGTATGACCTGAAATACAGATATAGCTTGAACCATCGTTCTCCACCACATCATTCTCGGAATAGGCGGTGGCAGTAAGCCAAGCGTTGCTCCAGGTGAAAGAGGTTCCATCCGCGCCATCGTTGCCAGCCGGGCCTTGTGCACCGGTTGCCCCGGTTGCTCCGTCCGCGCCATCGTTGCCTGCTGGGCCTTGTGCACCGGTTGCCCCGGTTGCTCCGTCCGCGCCATCGTTGCCTGCTGGGCCTTGTGCACCGGTTGCCCCGGTTGCTCCGTCCGCACCATCGTTGCCAGCTGGGCCTTGTGCCCCTGTTGCCCCAGTCGCTCCCGTGTCGCCTTTCTGAGCCATCAAATCCCAATAGGTGGCCCAGGATCCTCCCACCCCGGGCTCAGCGCTTGCACTGGAGGTATGAGCTAAAATACAGATATAGCTTGAACCATCGTTCTCCACCGCATCATCCGCGGAATAGGAGGTGGCAGTGGCCCATGCATTTTTCCAAACCATAGATGAGCCCTCACCATCGCCGGCGGCCCCTTTCTGAGCCATCAGGTCCCAATAGGTGGCCCAAGATCCTCCCACCCCGGGCTCATCGCTTGCGCTGGAGGTATGACCTGAAATACATATATAGCTTGAACCATCGTTCTCCACCACATCATTCTCGGAATAGGCGGTGGCAGTGGCCCAAGCGTTGCTCCAGGTGAAAGATGTTCCATCCGCGCCTGGCGGGCCTGTCGGGCCGGGGCCGGTGCCCGCAAAATCAATATCGATCGACGGATCCCCCGTCGCGGAGAAACTCAGGTCGAGCACCGGGGCGGAAAATGTGAGATCTATATCGGCCATAATTGAATATTCTGTGTTAAAATTCGCCGTGGGTCGGTAGCACGGAGAGCCGGCCCTGGATGCGATAATCGACGGTATCGGAGCCGGTCTGGGCCAGGTCGAGATTCCATTCGACCATCTCGCCGGATTCGTCGAGAATATCGGTGATGGTATTATCCAGGCTATCCTCGGAGTCGGTCCCGGGATCGATCGCCACGGTGATCACCTGGTCGGATATGGAAAGATTAGAATCCACTCCCGAGCTGTAGCGGAACACCACGGCACCCGCCTCGCGCAATTCAAAAACTGCGGTTACGGTGCTCAGGTCGTAATCTTCCGGGACATTAATCGTAAGATCGAGCCTCGTATCCGGCGAATAATTGAGCGTGCCCGCTGAGGCTGCTTTTGGGGCGGTGGGAGTGGTTGCCATGTTTTTTGTTTGTCGGTTGTCGGTTGTCCTTTGTCCTTTGTCTTTTGTTCTTTGCCGACCAGCTCAGGGCCTCGCGCACGGTGATCTCGGTGGCGTCGCTGGTGTCGAGATCGAGTTTCATAATTTTCGCGGCGTGTTAAGTTATTTCCGTACCCTGGAGCGGGCTGGTGGCGTCGAAATTGATCGCGGTGCCGCCCTTGCCACAGCCGAGCAGGACGTGAGTGGCGCCGATGCTGGTGATGTCGGCCTCGTCATCGCACAGGCTGCCGGCGGTCTCGGAGAGCCAGAGCCCTTTGCCGTTGGCTACCGTGACGCCGATCTCGAGCGCGCTATCCAGCTTTACCCACAAAATCGGCTGGCCGATGTTGGGCGCGGAGCAAACCGCCATGCCGAGATCCGATATCTTGGTGTTGTCGCTCGCATCGGCCAGGATCTTTTGACCGTTAGAATCGTTGGTGATGATCTGGCCCGCGGTGATGACCGCAGCGGAAATGCCTCGCTTGGTGCCGGCGGTCTGGAGCACGTCGGCCGCGTCGATTGTAATATCTGCCATCAGAGACGCGGGGCGTCAAAGTGCTGGACCGCTGCGTCGGCACCTTGTCAGCCCTTCACCTTGTCAGACTTTTACCAGTTCCACCAGGCCGCGCGTGGAGACGGGGCAGGCTTCGACCTGCTCCCAGCCCTTCGGGACCTGGTAGCGCGGGCGCTTGCTGTCGTGAAGGTATGCGCGGGTGCCGGGGAGGGTGGTCTCCAGGGCTGCGCTGAGGCAGTCGATGCGGCGGCGGCCATCGATGAGCAGGGTGTCGGCGGTGGGGGCGCTGGCGGCGAACACTTCGGGATAGGCTTTGAGGGTGGCGAGACGGACGTCTACGCCGACACGGCTGCAGCGATCGGCGTAGAAAGATTGATGCTCGATGCTGCGTAAGTCACATACGCGCGCCAGCTCGATGGAGCGCAGACCACAACCGGCTTCGACTACTCGCTGGCCGGCTAGGCGCGGCATCAGCCAGGCCATCTCGTATTTATCGAGGCTGGCGCTGAGATAGTAATGATGGATGATCGCATCGTCGGTTTCGCGGTTGCGATTCCAGGCCATCGGCAGGCGTAAGCGGCGGCTGTCGCTGGCGGTGAGGCGGGTGATCTGTTTCGCCGTGAGCTGAGAAAAATCGACGAGATCGACAATCGCCTTGGCCGTGGGGTGGCCGGGACCTGGCACCCACATAAAACAGTTATCCACCCATGGAATTTGGTTGGGGTGCGGAGCGATCACGAAATGGTCTCCCCATTCATCGATGCGGTAGGGATTGCTCACCGGCTCAGTATCCCAATCGGCATACGATCCGCCGTGGCGATAAAGTATCCAGTGGCGCACGTAGTTGGCGCGAAAGCGGTCCGATTCGACCCGCTCGCAAAACTCGGCGAAGGGCTGGCCGATATCTTCGAGGATCTCCGCAAAGCTCCAGACCTTAACCTCGGCATAGCGCGCCCACTGCTCGGCGTGCTGGACGGCCCAGAGTGGCGGATCGTCGCCGTGGATGATATGGAGGAGCGGCTTACTTATGGTGACGACCCTCCGCCCCCGGTGACTGTTACGGCAATGTCGCGGTTCCATGGGAATACTGGATTGTAATCGATGAGCTGCTCAATCTCGGTGATCTTGCTACTGACCAACGTAACCTCGGCTATATCGATCACCACCTCGGCATCATATCCCGTTTCGGTGACGGTGTCGCCAAAGAAATCGATATCATACGCCCAGGAAGGTAGCCCCTCATAACTGGCGGCCGGGTCCCAGCCGATATTAATGGCATCGCTGGATATCTCCTCGCCATCGACCGAGATATCGAGGCGAAACTGCAGCTTATGCGTGCCGGTGATGAGGGTCTTGTCGGTATCGAAGGCGTCGCCCCCGAGCCAGGTCGGCACCTCCCACTCACCTTTCCAGTGACCCTTTCCCGGAGTGACCTGTACAACGTTATCGTAACCAGTCACTTGGCGCACCTCGAAGGGGCGAGCGGCTGGCAGGGTGGTACCGGGAATCACCTCCAACTTTGGCTTTACCCCGAGCGACACGATGCCATCGGAGAAACTTTTGCGGAGGGTCGAGTCGGTGCGGATAAAATCCCCGCGCGCGATCCCGTGCAGCGCTTCGATAAATGCATTCCAATCCTCCGCGCGGACGGGCTGGCCCGGGCGCACCTTTTTTAGTTTCTTGAGTAGCTGGCGCATTGAAAAAGGATTCTACGATTTAGGTTTCTAGGGTCTATGAATACCAGACATCACTCCAGCCGCCTGGGCCGCTCAGTTTCCAGGTCCGCGTCACGGAATACACGGCCCCGCGCTGCTCGTAATCCATGCCCACATAAAGCCATTCGTGATTATCGATTTCCGGGGCGAAATCCGGGGAATCCACCATCCCGATAAAATTGAGCAGCGCGTGCGGGTTTTCGTTGGTGGTGAAGCTCTCGGTATAGGTCGCCCCGCCGGGGCTTAGGTAATGGGTGATGCCTTCGTGCTCGGTGCCGGTCTCCCAGCGCGAGAACGCGTACAGATCCGTGTTGTCCGCATCGGATGCCACGTTGTCCGCGGTCGATTGCGTGCCGTCAGGCTTCATGAACACCGCCCCACTTGTCGGAAGTAACGGCGTGCCGGCCACGGTGGCGAAATCCTCATGGGTTTCGATCGGTTCCTCGGTGGTGCCATAGGTCAGATTATAAACCGGGATCGTCTGCTCGGCGTCGGCGGTCTCGTCGAGCTGCGAGGTATCCATCCCCGCATATTGCACCGTTACGGTGCCCTCCTTATTCCAGTGCTCCATGCTGATCTCCTCGATGGTGAGGCGGTCATCATAGGGGTGCTCGTCTCCGTATTGCGGCCCCTCCTCGCCGACCTTGATATATTGCGGGGTCTTTGGTTTAAGGATCAATGTCGCCGTGACCAGGCCGGTTTTATCGACCTGGCTGGATTGCTCGTTGATTAAAAAAGCGATGCCTCGGATGGTGATGTCGGCCATTTAGAAATTAGAAATTAGAGATTAGAAATTAGGCGAATACGGCGGTGGGTGAGTTGGTGCGCTGCTTGGTTAGCTTGGCGAGGTGGGCCTCGGTTTTGCGTTGGGTGTCGAGCTGTTGCTGGGCGATGCGTAACTGGTTATCGATGCCGGCCACGCGGCCACCGCCACCGATACGGCGCATCGATTGGGCCACCACTTTCGCGGCGGCCAGGCCGGCGGCTGCGGGGGTGGCTGGCTGCTCCTCTCCGGGAGGTAACACAAATTCTTGCTTAGGGTTACCCGCGGCGGCCGGCAGCGGCGAGAGCTTACCTACCTGATCGTTCACCTTTTTCAGGATCTCGTCGAGACGGGCCTGGTTGCCCGAGGTATCGAAAAGGCGGCCCCTCAGGATATCGTCGCCGATATCGAATAGGGATTTTACAGGGCCGGCATTGTTGAGATTTTCGCGGGTGCTCTCGTAGAGCGGGGTGATGATGTTCTGTAACTTTTCGGCCGCGGTTTTAGATGCTTTCTCGAGGCCGGGGATATCCTGCATCGCCACGATCACTTTGCGGGTGCCGTCGAGCATGGCGAGCGCGAAGGATCCGGCGATGGCCAGGAGCGCGTTGCCCATGCCTTTCCAAAATTCCCCGGTGGTGAGAATGGCGAGCTTTTGCAGCACCGCGGAAACCACATTGCTAAAACCGCGATACAATACCGCGATCGCTTCCTTGAACGCAATCTTGAGCGACTCGCCAATCAGGAGCATGATGTCCCCGGTGCCGAGCACTTCAAACGCGGCCCGAGCGAAATCGATGGCACGCGCCAGGGATGCGCCGAACTTCTCGCCGATCGGGGCCAGGTCGATTTTATTCAGGTATTCAAAAAACGGTAATACGTGCTGAATCAGCTTTGATCCCATACCGACGAACGCGCCCTGGATCTTGCTGCCGAGCCCGGCCCATATATCGCTCACCCGGTCGAATTCGTTGGCGTGCTGCGAGAGTAGGCCTGCTTGAGCGCCGACCATCGAGGTGGCTTTCTCTAAAGCTGCCGGATCGGCAAAAAGAGCCAACAATTGCCCACCAGAACGGCCAAAAATCTGCATTGCCCGGGCCGACTTCTCCGCGGCACTGTCGATCTTGCCAATCGCGTCAGCGACCTCCGTGAAGGCTTCCACGCCACCCATCTCGCCGAGCTTCTCATAGTCGAGGCCGAGCGCATCGAACGCGCGCAGGCCGGTGCCCATACCCTCGCCAGCTTCAATCACCGAGCGCTGCATTTTCTGAACCGTGTCGGCCACCTTGTCCGCGCCGACTCCGGTCTGTGCGAACATGGTCTCGAGGATCTGCGCCGCTCCCGCCGAGTCACCGATCCGCGCGGCCACATCGGAGAGACGGCCGCCGAGATCAAACGCCGATTTAAGCCCCTGGGTTATCTTGTAACCGGCGCCAACGCCAGCGGCAGCGATCGCGGCGAAAGAGACCGCGGCCGCCTTGGCGGCTGCCTCTGCAGCCTTGGCGACGCCGCCGAATAGATTGCTCCCCATCCGCTTACCCTGCTGCGCAGCGTTGCGCTGAAACCGCCCAGTCATGGCCTGGGCATCTTTAAGAGACTTGCGGAATTTAGAAACCTCCAGGGCGAGTTCGGCGGTGAGTTCGGCCATGATTATGACGAGGCGTCAAAGGCATAACCAAGCCAGAGCCATAAGCAAATTTAAACGCCACCGGACTGTATTTATCAGATCCCTCCCCCTCGTATACCATGCGATGTACCCCGGGTAATGCCAAAACCGGTTCAACATTTTCACTCTTGAAATTACGCCCCCCTATACGGACTTTTTCAGGGTTTAATTTATACTCCTTCCCAGAGCCAAAGCAGTCTTGGCAATAAGCCCGATTCGTAGGATGACTTTTACAGAAACCGCACTCCTCAACCACCGTTTTAAACGCGACATCAGGAAAATTAGCGTATATTCTTTTGCGGGTGAGGGGTTCGATCGATGCATCCACATCGGGGCGAGCATAATCACATTTTGCCGACCTGATAAATTCCAATATTTTGCTGGATGCTTTTTCAGGGTCCACCAATATTATTACTTTTGCATCGGTGGCTATGATGCGGCGGCCAATTACCGTATCCGCAATCCATGGAGTTTGCAACGATGGGCGGGTATCATCCCAACTGACGAAATCAAAAATAGTATTAAGCATCGAATAGATCATGTTAATAAAAATAGGGAAAGGGTTCGGAATTATCCCACCTTAATAGCTTCGCCTCTTTACCGTCTATATACTTTTGCATTGCCTTGAAAACGACCGCGCATAAAACCTCTTTTGATAACGTTTTACGAGGCTTTAATGACTCTCTTGCCAGTAACTTTCTCAATGTCAGCGTTGTTCGACTTCCTATACCAGTTTCTATTTCCTTCCAGAATTGAGTCACGGTTTCCCGATCCGCTACCAATTCAGCAGGTACCGATACAGCAACTCTAAGCGTCACTGGTAACAATTGATCGAGGAGTCTTGAGCGCTGCAGCCAAAATTCGATAGACTCCTCATGCTTTAAGTAGGTTTCCCATAGTTGCCGCCTAGTGATTGCTGCTCCACCGTGCATTTTTTTATAATCGTGTTGCGCTAATTTCATGGCAACAGTACTGACCTTTACGTGGTTTTTCACACCGTGCCACTTGAAGAAATCAGCAATTGTGCGCGGCGTTCCAGTGTCTTGGTTTTCAGCCGCCTTCGGGTCAGTCCCTTTCACAATCAACACACTAGGGTAAATCCCCGTTTTCAAAAATTCGGTGAGGCGGTGTTGGCCATCGTCCAGCTCTCCATTCGAATTAACAACAATCGTGGCACCGTTAAAAAGCCAATTGCCGTCTTTGAGGTTTTGATTGATTACCGACAAATTACGCTTTTTTTTCACTCTTTGATTCGGCGACAAGTTAGCAAGTAAATCTTGACAAATTTTTTTCGTAAGCTGGACATATTCAACCGTGATTCCTCCGGGGATTTCTAAGACGTTGCCTAGAGTTTTTGCTTTAAATTTTTCATTAACCATTCTGGAATATTACCGACTTAAAACAGTATGCAAATCCGGCATTTAGCAGAGTCCAACAATGGTGCGCCTTAATGCACCCTAATGCGCCTTAATGCACTCTATTGCACACTACTGACAGTCTCTGATATAGCGCGATTATGGTCGCATCTGTGCAAGCCAAACGCGCGGCGTCACCTGATCCTTCCAAAATCTTTCTCAAGCTGCCCGAGCACCCGACGCTTGAGCTTGTGGGCGCGGCGGTTGGCGGCCCGCTGGAGACGGTGCGGGAGGTTACTCATCTGGCTTGCGTGATCGACCTTGTTAATCATCTTGATTCGGATGCGTCGATTGCTGACCTCGACCTTGACCGAGCCGGGCGACTGGTGGCGCCAGATCCAGGCGGCCGGCTTGTGGCCGAGCTTGGCGGCTGCGCTATTCCAGCCGCCGGCCAGCTCACCGACGCGCTTGAGGGTCTCGCGCAGGTAGCGATTAAAATCGGTTTTCCAAACCTTGCGTTTCTCGACGCCAACCGGGACGCGGCCGCGTCGATTGCGTTTCGATTTGTGCAGCCTGGCGAGATCGACATCGGCCTCGGCCAGCTTCTTAGGCACCGGCGCAAACAGCTTGGAGAGATCGGAGCGGATGGTGGCCTCGCCTTTCTTTTTGCCGACCGATGCGGTGGACTCGCCCTTGCCTGGAGGGGTTAGCCCGATCACTTCCTTGATGTAGAGCCGGGCCTCATCGCGGAGGATTTCCTCATGTGTTTTTTTGGAGCGCTCAGCAAAGCGGCCGAGCCAGTGACTCCAGGCTGCCTCGTCGATATCCACGGTAATTTCTTGGGCCATACTGTACACTGTACAGTCATTCGCTGTACAGTGTACAATCCTCGCTTATAAAGAAAGATCAAAGCCCTCATCCTCGGCGAGCAGCGAGGCAAGATCGAGGTCGGAGCCATCGCCGGGCTCGGGGATATGGAGGGGCTGGCGCTCCCGCGCTACGGTCCAAATAAAGGGGCTGCTCTGGAGCGCGCAGTGGTGCCAGATGAGGGCCTCGGCGTAACTCATGCGCCCGATGCGCTCGAAGCTGAGGGATGGGTAATAGTGCGCCAGGCCGGCCTTTAGAGAATCGATCCGCCCTGGCTCTAGTAGTTTCCCGGCGGAATCTCCGCTTCGGGTGCGTCGACTTGCTCGGCGATATCAAAATCCACGGCGTTGATCCGATCGAAAACGGCGGTTAGGTTTTCGAGCACGCTGGCCATGTCCTCAATTGCGATCTTGGATTTAAACAGGCGCACCCGTTTCTTCAGCTCTCGGGTGCATTTCTGCTTGGCGGTTTTAGTGGTGGCCTCATCGAAGTCTAGACTCAGATCGATGACCTTTTCCTCATCGGCCCAGAGACACCAGGCGATCGTCATCAGGGCGTCGAGCATGGCTTTATCATCGCCGTCTCCGGGTGGCTCTCCATCGCCGATAAAAAAGCCCAGGCCGAATGAGGCGAGTAACTCCGCGGAATCGACAGATAGCTGGCGGAATTGGAGTTCACCGACGGAGAAACCGCGGTCTGATTTGGCCAGCCGGCGAGCGGCTTGCAGGTCGTTGTTTTCAGTGGTCATTGTATCCAGGTTTAAAAAAGTTTTAAGCACTAAGCGCGGCGATCTGGTACTCGATATCCTCGCCCATTTTCAAATGGTAGGTGCGACCGCTGCGCCTTACTACGGTATGGCGTGGCATGGCGGAGATCTCGCGTAGGGCGGCCTCGTGGTAATCGAGCAGCTGCTCGAATTGTTCGCGCTCCTCGGGTGGCACCAAGCTGGCGTGCTGGTTCAGGGCCTTAAGCGGGGATTTACCGGGCTCATACTCGGCGTAAATGGCGGCACGCCAGAGCAGGCTTTTAGGGGCAGTCAGGTCGCGGTGCCGGATGGCATCGGCTGCGAGCTTGACCGGTAGCGACACGTCGTCGGGTTGATAGACGACCTCGACGGCGGTGGCGAAATTGAAAACGAACATCCGCGCCCGGGTTTGCGGGTCGGTGAGGTCTTGAAAGTTGGCCTGGTCGCGGCTGCCGTTGCGCTGATACAGAACATAACCAAGCTGGCAGAGCATTGAAACCAGCAGTGTCTCCCGCGCGGCCAACGGCGAGCCGGTGCCATGGATCGGAAAGATCTTGGTTAATTCCATGGGTGTGAGCTACCCGTTAAGCGGCCCCGGGAAAATGTTGGCCGGATGCATCCCAGTCGGGCTCATTATCGTTGCGCTGGTTTTCGCTGATCTCGGTGACTATGGTGACGCCGGTCTGGAATTCGGGGACGGTGCCGGGGAGGCCGCCGTCGGAGCCAAGGGCCAGGATCACGGGAAAATCACCGTTGCCGCGGATGCTGAAATCATAGGTTGGGTCAAAGTAAGATTGATGGTCGAACGTGCCATCATATTCGAGAACCACGTCGGCCTCGTCGAGCTGCTCGGTGAGTTCAAAGGAAGTTATTCCGGTGATGTCGCTGGAGGTGATGCCAAGCGTGGGGCAGCCACCGCCGGAGGGGTCAGCCTCGGGGCTCATCGGTGTGGTTGGCGAGGATGAACCGAGGGCCAGGTATCCTTTGCCCGCGCGCTCGAAATCCGGGAACTCGGAGAGGCCCTGGGTTTCTTTATTCATGTATAGTTCGATATCGCCCTCGGTCGAGTTGGTCACCGCGACCAGATCATCCATGATGATCTCGCCTTTTCCTTTAATGGAGACCTCGCGGGTGATCAGGGGTTTTGCGCTAACACAGGATGTCACGCCGTTTTCGTCGCGAATGGTGACGATTTCGATCGAGTCGCGTTGGCTCGATTCCGTTGTGTAGCCGATCGCCGGGGTGGCGAGGCCGAAAAGATCTGTTACTCCGATTGCCATAAATCCCCAATAGCGTCAATTAAAGCGTTCTCATAAGCCCCAGCCGGATGCGGTAATTTGCCACCCAGCGGCCATCCCCGCCGACGCTGCCCTCCTGGGCTTGCACGTGGTAATTATTCGCGGTGTAGTCGCCGGCGGTCTCGGTCTCGATGGCGGTGGTGATAGCGTCGGAATAGAGACCGACATCCGGCGGGATTGGGGGCGGGAAAATCGACTCGATGAATCCGGTCCAGGCGGCGTGCTCCTCGGCCAGGCCGGAGATGCATGGCGTGGTTACCACGATATTGATCTCGGCCTGGGAGAGATTGCCGGCCACGTTGGGCGCGTCCTCGATGAGGACCATGATCCCGGGCCGGGTCTCGATGTCCGTCCGCAGCGAATCGCCGGAGCCGGGCACCACCTGTACCGGATCGTAAGCAGAGATGCGATCGGGAGCGATAGCGATCTGGTCATTTATAAAACTGACGATGGCAGATTCAATAGATAATTTCATATCTCTTTATTAGTTGTCCTTTGCCAACGGACAAAGCACAACCGACAAAGGAAAAAAGCACAATTAAGCGGCTATCTGGTCAATCTTTTCGCGGTATTGTGGAGCGAGGCGATAGGTCGGCACGCGCGGGAATTGGTTGGTTTTGTGGAAGTCTCCAGTGGCGGTGATAATGCCGGCCTTGCGCCAGGCGGTTATCAGGTATCGAGCCTCGCCGGGAGGAAAACCGGGGCGGCTGAGTGAGTAGGTATCAAGCAGGCCGTGCAGTCGCTGCACCTGGCAGAGGACGTTGATCGGCGTTTTAACCGGGGCGGCCTGCAGCAGTTTTACCACGGAGCCGGAGCGGTCGCTGGCCCAGTCGCCGAGGATCAGGTCGAGCGCCTTGCGGCCGTCGGGGGTGATCCAGTGCTCGATGGCTTTGTGGTGGTACTCGCTGGCGCCCTCGACGCGGAAAAAGAAACCTTCCTCCTGGAGCATGCGTAAATTGTCGTTGATCGCGGTGCGGTGGGTCTGCTCGGGCCAATCGCGGCCAATGATGAAATTACCACGCGAGGCGGCGATCATCAGCGCGGCTATTTGGCTGGTAGTGAAACGGCGAAATTCAAGCGGCTTTAGATTCATGGGTTGATTGTCCTTTGTCGGTTGTTGGTTGTCCTTTGTTGGTTGTTGCTGCTTGCGCCTGAGCAGCGAGGCGCTCGAGGATGGGCAGCCTCCAAAAGGCGCGGCGATCCAGCTCGATCTGCAGGCCGATGGCCAGCTTGGCGGCCGCGGAATCGCGGCGGGGGTGGTCGGTTAAAAGATCGATTACTCCCTCGAGTTCGGTGTCTGAAAAATGGATAAGCGTCATGCGTTTCTGTTTAGTTAAGAAAGCATGACAGTTTACCCCGTTCAAGCTTTTATTGCAGAGGTCTAGCGCTCATATTGCCCGGCCCTGATTAGCAGGTATCCGGGAGCCTGCTCGTGGCGTTCGTAGAGGGTAAATTCCTCAGTTTCTTCGGTGCGACAGTCGGTGAGTTTCACGCGGGGGCGGTTGATAAAATCAGGCAGGGTCTCGCCGGCTGCGAGGATATCGGCGAGGGCTACGTGGAGGGTAGCGCTGCGGATGCGGATAAATCCGCCATCTTGGGCCTCGCGCTCGGAGACTCCCAGCACCAGGGCGCAGTCGATGGCGGCGCCGAAGGTCTCGGTCTCGCTATCGTAAAGGGCGATCAATCCGGGGTGGCGCGCAATCCGCTTGGTGTGGGCTCGATAGTATTGGTCAGCCATTGTAAGTTTTAAGGTGTTAAGTGGTTAAGTTTTAAGAACAAAAAAGGAGCGGGGAAAACCCGCTCCTTTCTTAGTTGTTGTTGTGGAATTCTAAAGGGTGCTGAAGAATACCGCAGACGAAAAAGGGGGCGCGCTGGTGTTTGTTTTAGCAGATCCAGGCGCTGGTTTAAACTGCTGTTAGTCGGTTGGTTTGGGCGCGGCCTGCTTCTTGGAAGGAGCCGCTTTTTTTGTAGATTGTTTCCTGGCTGGCTTGTCGGCCTTAGGAAGCTTGCGCTTCTTGGCGACTCCAGTGCGCGTCCATAATTCAATGGATGCATACTTACCAGCGTTGCCCGGGTCCGCTACTGCCTCGTTGAAGGCTTCCAGCGCCACCCGGTAGGGGGCGGGATCGCCGAGCGCCACACACGACGCCCGGGAATCCCCTGGTAAAATTGCGATGATTTGTCCGAGCTTCATTACTCAGGATTAAGTGGTTGTGACGCGCTTAAGTGCGGCGGCTTCACCGACTGCATACCCGTAATGCGCTTCGATGAATTGAGCTTCCTCATCGGTGTCGGGGTAGGCGATGCGCTTATACTCGAGAGTTGCGCCGGTGTCGGGATCGGTCACTTGCTGGTAATCAACCAGGAGCTGGCGAACGCCGTCAGATGGTGGCACGGGTGCGAATGCGCAGAGGATCGCCGAATCAGTCACGGCAAAACCAGCAATATTTTCGGCTCCGTTTGCAGGTACTCCGTTGCTGCAAAATGTGGTGAATCCCATGATGTTGGGAAGGTCGCCGGTGTTGAGCGAATTGGAGCCGCTCTGGCTGCGGTCGAGAATCGCTGGCTGCTTAACCAGGTTGTAATGGAAAGCAGGGTTCAGTATCAGACTGCGGCCGATCGAGGACCACTCGGCCTCGTCGCACAATTGAGCCAGGTCTGCCACATCTTCCTCATCGAAATCAGCTGCAGCGGAGGCGGCGATGGTAGAGCCGGCGAAGTTGGCGGCAGTAACGACGCTGAGCACGTCGGCAACGATATCATAACCCAGCTTTTCGCCTTTGATCATGCCGTGTTTTTCGGGATCGAAAACCGGCTGGCGAGCGCGCTCTCGGCCAGTGAAGCTCAAGCCCTGCACCTTGTTCGTATCGATTGTAATGGTCTTTACCTGGGTGTCGGTATCTGTGACAAGCGCCTTGTACGATCCGTCTGCATTACGGGAAGCGGAGGCATCGGTGGCGAGTGGGTAGTAGGGTACATCTACTGTGTCATCGCCCTGTAGGGCAACATCTGCGTAAACGGTGGAAAAAGCATTCAGCGGAACAACGGCCCTCTTAAACGCTGTAAGAGCGCTGTCGAGGATCTCTGTCAGCTGGAGGCTACTATCAATGGTATTTGCCATAGTATTTTGTTAGTTTGGTTGTTGTTGGTTTTGCTGTGAAAATTAGTTGTTGGCCCGGTTGCGGTATTGCTTGACCAGGGCGGAGCGCTCGGCGTGAGTCTCGCAGGCTTCGAGCGCCAGCTCGAGTTCGCGCTCATCGCGTGGCGTGGTGTCTTCGTCGGCGGAGTCGCTCGGGGCGAGGTCGCGGATGTCTACGTGATTCTCGGCGGCCACGCGTGCGGCTGCGGTGCTGACTTCCTCTTTAGTCTTGAGGCTGTCCAGCTCGGAGATTTTCGCATCCTTCTCGGAGATGTATCCTTGCAGCTCGGCGAGTTTTGCCTGGAGCTGCTCGACCTTCTCGAGGGCTGAGTCACGCTCGCCCTTTACGGTATCGAATTCCGCGGCGGCTGCTTCGAGCTGCCGGGCAGTTTCCTCGGCGGCTTCCTTTAGTTGCGCGGTTTCGCTGATGGCTTCGCGGGCTTCTTTGCTGGCGAAGATGTTACCAAGGACAGACAAAACGCCTCCCTTGTTTTCGTTTCCCTCCTCGTTGTTCTCAACGGGAGCGGGTGTAGTTTTATCGTTGTTGTTGTCCATATGGTTACTGGTTCTGAAAAATGTCAACCGTTCTTAATTATTTTTTTGACCGCTGCTCGGCGAATCTCATCAGCTACGACTAGCGGGAGATTGCGGCGGGTGCCGTCGATGAGGCGAGCGTTGCGGGCTGCGGTGCCGTGTAGGGTCTGACCTTCGAGCGCGGTCTCGGCGATGCCGGGGCGGTTTTCGCGGACGAAGCTTTTAAAGTTTTTGCTGAGCTGGGAGACCTCGCCCTCGAGCAGCTCCAGCTCCTCGCCGGTGACGGGTTTACCCGGGAGGCCCATGGCTTTATATTTACCGTCGCGGATGACGTGCTTTTTTATTCCCTCTTTTGCGTAGGCTTCGGAATCATCCGTGATAGAAATGTAGGTACCCACACAGCCGATGTCTGCGGAGTTGGCGGCCTTTATCTCGTTGCAGGCTGCGCCGATCTTGTAGCCGGCGGAGGCCATCATCGCGCTCGGGCCGGAGTAAGCAACGGTGCGCTTTTGCCTGCCCTGCTCGCGTATCAGCTCGGCGGTCTCGGAGGAGGGGACGGCCAGGCCGCCGGGAGTATCGAGATTATAGATCACGGTCTCGATTGCGGAGTCCTGTGAGAGTTGCTCTACATCGTGATTAATGTCCTGCAAATCCGCCACGCCGAACATGGCTTTAGCCCAGTCTGGAACATTGGAATAGAGCGGGCCGGATACATTCATTACAGCGATGGCTCCATCCGGGGAGACCTCCACCTCTCCTGCGTAGGGATAACCCTCCGGCTTGCCGGATAGCTCCAGACCTGCGAGGCGCGCCTCGAGGTCTCCGAAGTCCAGCGCGGCCAGCTCGCGGACCAGGGCGTCGTGCTGAGCCGGTAGCATCTCCCAGGCTTTCAAACTGAGATCCTGGGCAAAGCGGGAAAAGAATATAGATTTCATAGTGGTTATGGTGTTTCGCGTGAAACGGTGTTCTTATGATTACTTAAGCGCCTAGCATTTCGCCGAGGCCGGGGGGTTCTTCGTTCTTGGTGCTTGGTTCCTGGTTGGCGGGCGGCTCTGGTGCGGGCTCATCGCTGCCCGGGTAGGGAGCGGAACCGGCGGGGGCGGCGAGTAGCTGGGAGAGCATGGCCTCGACGCGGGCTGGCGGCCAGTCGCGCTCCTCGGCCTGCTCCAGGAACCAATCGATTTCATCAAACCATTGCTGGGCCGGGTTTTGCCAGTGTTGTTGCAGCTCGCCGAAGTGAGCCTCTCGGGTCCGCAGACCAGGCATACGCAGTTCTTCCAGGTTGAGCGCGCCGTCGCGGCCGCGGTCGATAGTTTTGGATTTGGGATGCATCCAGTGGACGTCATCCCAGCGGCCGGTAGTCGGCTCATCGAGGCGACCCTCGGCGATCTCGGTGCCGATCAGGTGGAACCAGTTGCGCTGACAGAAAGGCTTGAGTATTTCGTTGCGGTAAAATTTGAGCGCCTGCTCGGTGTCCTCGTTGAGCAGGCGGGAGGTGTTGCCGTTAAGACTGGCGATGTCCCATATAATCTCCGGCGGTAGGTCGAAGCTGAGCGCCATTTCACGAACGAACCAGCGCACCAGTTCCATCTGGTGCGGGTGTGGGCGGTCATCGTGCAACACGCGCGGAACGGCTCCATTACTCATCTCGGGCATGGCTCCGCCGTCGATGATGTCCTGCACATCCCATTTGAGAATCGCGTTGAGCTCGGTGTCGTTGTCGGTGCTATTGAGTGGCGATCCGTCCACGTCCACATCGATGAGGTCTTTGTTGTTGTCCACATCCACCATGTATTGCTTGGCGGCATCGCCAAGAGCCTGTCCGAGCAGGCCGGTCTGGGGTGCGGGGTTCTCGAGATACAGGCCGAAAGTGGCATGGGACTTTTTGATCGAGTCCATCATATCAGTAGTCAGATCGCGAACGTCGATCATGCGAGTGATCGTGGAAGCAAACGGAGTGACGCCTCGAGCCTGGCCACCCCTCTCCCAGAACGCTGTGAGGTGCGCGGTGGCTGCCTCAAAGTCGGTGTAATCGTCGGCAGAATCCGGGTGCAGAACACGGTAACGCTCGGCGCGCATCCCCTCGTCTGAGAGCACGCCGTCGCGCCAGGCCTCATTGGCGTTTTTAAGCTGGCCGATCTGGTGACCCTCGTATGGGACGACCATCGAATTGCCCGCGGAAGTGCGAGCAAAAACGGTGAGCATATCACCGTCGATCAACCAGCGGCGAGATAGAAAATGCTGGTAAGAATCAGCCGTAAATTTTCCGCTCCGCTCATAGAGCAGCGGCGAGCCGGTGATGCGGCGGTAAGTGTCGAGCGCCTCGCGGTTGAATTTGGCGTCGGGGGTGTTGGGGCTCGGCTGAAGCGTGCCCATCATGCGACTCATCGCCAGCACGAAACGCCGTGCAATGCCGACGTTATTATACAGCCAACGCACGCGGCGGAGCATCTCGGTCCGGGAATAACTGGAGACTTCCTTGCGGGTGTCCAGCGTGGGAAATACGATGTAGCTCTGGTGCTTGCCAAGTGACTGAGCTCCGTTGAAACCGGTGCCGCCACCCATGCCGCCCATGAAAAACTCCAGCGGTTTTTTCGAGCCGTCGGGCATCATGACAGCCGGCCCGCCTCCCGGTCTCGTTGCACTACTACTGGATACTGAAGACACCCGTCGACGACCACGACGACGGGAAGACTGAGGGAGGCGGGTCGGTGTTATTTCACGATCAAGTGACATTTTGAAATTGTTTGTTTGTTCTTACCGGCAAGGTCGATTAAAATGGAAGGCCCGCGGTGAGCCCGTGCGAACCGGGGCCTTGCCCTGGTTGCGGTGCCGGTAGATAGCACAGTTAATATTTGAGATGGTCTGCTCCAGCTCCTCATGGGTGCGCGGAGCGAATGAATCAGAGACCGCATCGATCGACTGGCTGGTGATGGTCTCCGGCGAGAGCAGCGCATCGGTGCACTCGCGGCGCTTATCGAGGAGCTGGTTGAGAGTGTAGCTCTCGTAAAGTGTTTTACACAGGGCAGGGTCGGCATCCATAGGAGGACGCGGGGCGTCAATCAAACAGCGGCGAGAACACGGGCCAGATCACGCCGAGCTGCATTTTGAGGGTGTCGCCGTAATCGTTGGGCGCGGCTCCGTCCGGGTGGACGAATTTGCGGAGATCTGGATCCCAGTATTCCGAGGTCAGCTCGGTGACGATATCATGCGGCACCGGGTCGGGCATCCACAGCCGCGGCTCGGTGCGCCGCTGGATGGTCTCGCTGTAAAAATCAATCTTGATCGAGTGGTCGTGAAAGCGGATGTATTCCATCACCTCGCCATTTTGGAGCGTGGTGGTGCGCTTCTCAATCGGGTCGGTGAGATAGCGCTCATGTTTCTGGCCCCAGCCGAGCAACGGCACCAGCGGCCAGCCCATCCGAATCGAGCGCTGGCAGAGAGAATAAATCACTTTGCTTTTGTGACCGCGATCCACGCCTCCGCCAAAGATAAAATATTTTTTACCCTCGAAATAATAAGGGCGTTTCCTCAGGCCGAGCAGCTGCCCATCGGTGTTACTGATTCCAAAATCAACCAGGTAACTCTGGGAGGCAGCGCTCCATGCAATGACGGTCCACTTATAAAATTCATCCTGGCGATCGACCGAGATCGTTAGCGCCACCGGTTTAATCGGCAGGTCATTGATCCGCTTGCCTTCCTGGTTATAGCTGAGCCCGAATCGATGGCCTAGGATTTGTTCCCGTGTGATCTTATCGTTAGTGCCGTCCTCGTTGATTTGATCGATGGTGATGCGCTCGGTGATACCGCCGCGCAGCGCGTTGATCGTCTCGGATGCTACGTAGATTTCTTTAGGCGCGATGGGGAGACCGTCGTGGTTTTTGATGTAGTCCTCCCGCTGGGCGCTGTTCGGATTTATCTCTGTGCATTGCACCCACTTCACAAACAACTTGCCCCAGGTCACCTCGGGCCAGTTACTATAATAATCGTTGATATGAAATGAGCGCACGCCAGGCTCCGCGGCTACCGGCTCATTGGAAAGCTTCATGCGGTCCTTTAGCTCGGCCGGCACCCATTGCCCTTGCTTAACCAGCTCATATTTCTGGTGCTCATCGATCCGCTCACCGCAACAGGGAGTCTTATACCAGACCCCGCCGGGCGCCTCCATGGCAGCCAGATCCCACTCGCCCTCAAGGCTCTGGTGCTGGTGATATTGGAAATGATCACGCCGGAAAACAAACGTTTCAGGGCAATGAGGACAGGGTAAGCGCCAGTGCTCTTGCGAGCCTTTCAGGAAACAGCGATGGATAATCCCCGATTTAGGATCTTTCTTTGTGGCTTCGAGTTGCGGCTTGCCGATCACGAACAAGGTGGCATCGGCTACGGTAGCAAAGCGGGATTTTACCAAGTCATAGAATGAGCCGTCCGGGAGCTGCTCAAAATCTTCCGGCTCATCGATCACCACGACACGATACCAGGTCTCACGCACCGGGGAGGCGGAGCCGGAGCCGGAGACTTTCACCACCATATTTTTCAACCGCATAGTGAGCGTAGCAAAATCGTTCGGGTCTTCGGAGAGCTGAGAGCCAGCCAGTTTTTTTAGCAGCGGCCCGAGGCGGATGTTTGCCACGTCCGAGCCCTTCTCTTTACTGTTTATCGCATAGAGGACATTACCCGGACAGTGCTCCGGCATATAAGCGATGGCATTAAGCGCGCCTTGGGAGAGTCCGGTCTGGGAGGATTTAAGGCCGGTGACTTCTTTGGTTTCCGGGTCGCGAATCGCATCCTGAATATCCCGCACCCACGGAGTGACCGAGGAATCGTACCTATCCATTTGCGCCGTCTGCTTTTGATCAAAAAATATTTTCCGGTCGGCCCACTTCCAGACCGGCTCTTGCGGGCTGCCTAGGAACGTGTCATGGAAAATACCCCGGGCGAAATCTCTCTCAGCTATCATTATTGCGGCGGTGAGGTTTAGAATGAGACATCCAGCGAAAAGTCACCCTCGCGCAAAATATCAAAACACCGATCACGCGCCTCGATAGCAGCGGCGCGCTGCTCTTTCTGCGACATCGCCGGGGCATTTTCAGCCAGCAGCTTAAGCATAGAATTCAAAAACGCACGAGACAGACCCACGGCAATTGCTCCAACCTCTTCACCCATTGCCGATTTTCGGACGAACAATCCGCGCTTCTCCTGGATACCGATAAAATCTTTCTCCCATTTCCTAAGATTATCGCTGGCTGCATTATATTCCTTACGGCACGCCTCAATTAAGCCGTTATCCTTGCGACCATTTTCATCGATTGTGTTGCGCGCCGTTTCTAGCGACGAATGAGCCAGCCTAACTTCGTCCCGTGCTTGTCGCAAGGCATCATCAACCCCATCATATAGCCCTTCGGAATTGCGCTTTTGTTCGTCATCATCTTTAGCGCGCGTCACAGCCGCCACTGGCAATTCAATTTTCGGAGCCGGTCCCGCTTCCTGCTCAAACTGGGAAGCAGTGAGGATGCCAGCCGGTACTTTGTTTCTCCGGTGAGCCTTCCACCAGCTTACCATCGCGTTCGGATCGAAAAGGGGAGGCAGAGCCCCAGCCTTTTTCCCGGTTGCTACCCAATCCCGGATCGCCCTGGCCGTCGCGGCATATTTCGCGCCGTAACTTTCGTAGCTCTCCGGCCAGGTAACCCGGCCACTACCAGAGATGCGAACACCCGCGGCAGTAAAATCATTAGTGAGAATATACATGCAGAAAGGCAGAAAGTCAAGATATACGTCATATTAACTTTTTCATATTTTGCGCGTTTTTGGCGGAAGGGCGCATGACCA
>Ga0208767_1001314_pt1 | contig 19865 bp, 30 predicted proteins | sample VirMetDEL_Mar_21_FD_184514 | JGI IMG/M metagenome (GOLD analysis project Ga0208767, IMG submission 184514) | Aqueous microbial communities from the Delaware River and Bay under freshwater to marine salinity gradient to study organic matter... | ecosystem: Environmental > Aquatic > Marine >... | reverse complement strand
ATTTTGGATAACACAAACTGAGGAAGAAGCATTGCCACCAACAGAAATAATTTTAAGCCAGTCATTATCTTGTGTACTCAGTTGTTGGATATTAAATGTTCTTTGTCCACCTGTATGATCTAAGTAAAAATAACCGCCAGCCGAAGCAGCTGTACCAGTTCCTGTGTAGTTTATTGTGTTATCAGAACCATCTATATCCATAAAGTTTGTAGCAGTATCTATATTTATATTAGAAGTTACAGTGTTGTTTGAACCCTGAAAAATCCAATCTAAGTTTAAACCTGTTGCTATAGCTGATGTTCCTTGATTTAAAGTAAATGTGTTTCCTGCTCCAGTGACAGCTATGTTGTGATCAGAACTGTCTGAACTATATGTGTTTGTAGGGTCTACTTGAATTGTAAAAGAATTAGTTGAACCAGTAAAATTATATAAACCAGTAAAACTATCAGACCAAATATCTCCTAAAAATTTATTAGTAGCTCCAATCATATTAACGTCTAATGTCATGCTTGTACCATCAAGATCAAAAGCTGTTACACTTCCTGCTGAAGAACTTAGTCCACCTATTATGTTAGAAATACCTAACTGCTCTAAATCAATGTTAGCACCTGTACCTGACTGATCTACAAATATTTCGTTATCAGCCGCGAATACTTGTGCAATCATTATCATTGCAAGTAGGCTTATCGATGTTAATTTTTTCATGACTCCAGTAACCTCTGTCATAACCGATATTAATTAATGTTAATACTGCACCTTCTATAGCTTTTGAAAGTGCTAAAGTTGTAGATTCGTTACGAGAATTACCTGATTCTATTTCAACCAGCTTTGTTCCCATTTCAATAAATCTAAATACATCTTCTGATTTTCCATAACTAAATATAGTTTTTTCAGTCATTACTTCTATAAGTATTTCTCCTGTAGATACGGAAACCATGCGTAAAGTAACTGTTACACTATCCTCTCTATATTGAATACTAGAACCAATACCTAAATATCTAGCTCCCATACCCCCTGTAGAAAGATTGCTTTCATAAGCAATAACAGCACCTTCGATTAAAACTCCTGCAAACAACAAAGGAGATAAAACCTTTTTTTTATCTTCTTCGCTTCCTAATGTTTCTCTTGCTGATCTTATTAGTTGTCTTTCTTTTGTTAAATTATCTAAACCAACTCTTTCAACGACTCTAAAAAATTCTCCATTTCCTGCGTGTTTTAAAGCTCTTATTAATAAAGCACCAGGTTGTTGCGTTATAGCTGTACTAAATAAAGCAAACTCACTATTACTTTTTCTTTGACCTGTTTGATCTAAAAATGAATTTGGGTATATAGCTACAATAGGTTTTTTTATTGGTGTTTTTACATTTGCTAATTCTTTAGACTGAAGTTTGGAAATATGAACATTGTTTTGTTCGTTAAACTTTTTCTTATATATATCTTCATATTGATCATATGTAGAGCAACTAGAAAGTAAAAGTACCAATAGGAATCGTAATTTCAGTAAGTGTTCCATCGCTTTCCGTTATATTAAGAGTTAGTGACGAGCCATCACTGTTATAGCTTATAAGATTACCTTCGAGTTTTATCTCTCCTGAAGTTTGCGCTGTATCTCCAAATAAATTATTTACTAGCTGTCTTGAAAGCTCTGCATAAACTCTTGATTCAAGATTTCTCATAAACCTAGCAAGTGTGGTATTTTGGGCATCTCTTTCTATTTCATCTTGTAAAGCTTTGATTTCTTCTTTAATTGTTAGTTTTCTGGTGTGTTGTTGATTTTCAATGGTTAGATAATGACTAGATATTCCTACACCATTAAAACTTGGTGATTTAAACTTATGAACTATTTGATCTGCTGTAGAATTCTGTGATATTAGTATTGCTAAAAAACATAAATATTTAATCTTTTCTTTGATCATCTCTATCTGCTTTTGCAATTTTATCTATGTTGATAAGATTTGGCACTCCAAGTATTGTTTTAATCATAGTATCTTGTCTTATTATTTCATTGTCCAAGCTACGAACTCTGTCTATTAAGGCGACTAAAATTCCATGTTGTGCGTCTAGTTTACTACCTAACCTATCTTCCATTGCTGAAATCTGTACTGCTACTTTTTCATCAAGAACATCAAGCTTAGTTTCCATTCCATCAATTATTCTATTAATTAGTTTCCATATAAAAAAACCTAATCCACCTGCTGCGGCTATAGGAAAACCAACTTCATTGATTAAACTAACAATATCTTGCATCGTATTTTATCTATTGATTAGGGGTGTATTTATTAAGATCAATTAATTTTTGTCTATTAATTAAATGTTCTGCTTCTATATCATCTTTACTTTGTCCAAAGTAAGCTACAGCTAAATAGTTTTCTATCATTAGTTGATTAATGTTAATGCCATCAACCAATACATTACCTAAAACTCTACCAAACTTACCTTTGGAATCTTTTAATTTTGTTTCTATTACAACTTTAGTTCCATTATCTATGGCTTCTTGCAAAAACGCTGACGCAAGCTTACCTCTAATTTTTTCATCAGCATCTCTAGTTCTACTTTCAGGAGTATCAATGCCATATAAGCGAACCCTACACCTGTAAAGAATATCAAAGCCAAGGTCCAAAACAACATCGCAGGTATCGCCATCAACAACTCTGTCAACTGTGCAACTATATTCATACATTATCTGTACCTTTTAGCTATTTTTGCAGCAGATTTAGGCTGCTTAGAAAACTGTTTGCCTTTTTTTGTATCTTCTCTTTTCTTTTTAGTAGTAGCAGCATATTGAGAACTAGACATAGCTTTTATAGCTTTAGATGGCAAATATCTTTCTCCTGTTTTTGCAGAAGGTTTTCCTGACTTAGTTCGCCATTTTTGTTTAGTCCAATTTTTTAAAGACCTTTGTGATTTTCTTAAAGGCATTATTTATCCTGTTGTTTTTTAATTGATTCTTTACCTTTTTTAAATATATTTACTACTTTTGTTTTACCCATTACTTTAGCTCTTTGTTCACCAACAGTAAGAATTTGTATTTTTCTAGCATATGGTTTTTTAATTTTTTTAACTTTTGCTACAGTAGCTTTAGCATCTTCTGGAGTTGCAAACTTAATACTAACAGTGTCTTTAGGATTTTCATCTGTATATAATCTTCTATCGCTACCTTTAGGTTTTTTACCTGTTCCTACTTTTGGGTCTCTTTTTCTTTTCATTTATCTTCAATGCCATCACTATATAGATTATTAAAAGTGACTAATGGGTCTAAATAACTCTCATGCCCTTCTGCTGAATGTAAATGTTGTGATGGTGCAAAGTCTGGTGCGCCTTCTCCTGTTCTCCATAAAGCAGGACTTGTAGCTCTAACTCTATTATTAGGCAAAGCAATAACATTACCTTTCCATTCGCAATCTTCTGTAATATACATAACATGAGATTGTTTATGTTGAGCAGGGCTATCGGCTATATCGTTATCTGTGTAATCAACTGTAAATAAATATTTACTTTGATAAAAATCATTATTTACTTTAGCTACCCAGGGGCTTGAACTTACTCTATCCATAACAACAACAGAATGATCTCTTGCCTCACAATCCCAAGGTTGAACTAAATGGTCTTCCATTGGTAAAGCCCATTCCTCTACAGGTATGTCTGCTACAAGGGCTTGTATTGGCATCCTAGCCCACATAGCACCACCATGTACGTTTGGCATATCTTCATTACTATCCATCTCACAACCAGTAAAAACAACTTGAAAACTAAGAGAACGATCAGGGATTGTATTAACTGCTATTGCAAGTGCATGAATAAACTCACCATGATACCTTTGATGATTACAAGTAAACTCTTTTCTTACCCAACATTTAAAATGCGGAATATTACTTATAAGATAAGACATTAACTTTTGTATCCTCCACCAGCTTCTTTATAAGCTTTTGCTAACATTTGTGCTTTACGAGCAGACCATTGACCAGAATTACCACCTTTAGTTCCTGCTTTAATTCTTTTGAATTGTCTTTTACGCATAGCTGGTTTTGTATAATTTCCTGCGGCATTTACTTTAGATTTTTTTTCACTCATTATATGTACTTCGCTGCTACAACAACTGATAATATAAAAGGATAGACAGCCCATATCATAGTCTCTAGTCTATCAAACCTTTTTCCACCTTCCTCTAATCTTCTATCTATGCTTTGATATAATGCTTTGCACTCTCTTTCATGAGATTCGATAGCATTTAATGCGCTTGAAGTATTTTTCATTTCTTTAAAACATTTGAATTAGATGCTTGTTCTTTAGCTTTACCTATATTCATAGCTAAAAAGTCTATAAGTTTATACAGCTTTCCAACCCAAATATCATCTTTTGGTGTAGGAGTTACTGCTGCTATTGCTGATGCTGCGGTAACTACTGCTGTAGCTATAGTTATAATATCTACTATTGTACCCATAATGTTCACCTTTAAAGTATTTAATCTCTATATACTGCTTTTGTTGTGCCTCTTACTGCCAAACCATCTCTAGCATTTTTGTTTGTACTACCACCCATGTTACGGCCTAATATTGATTTTTTTATTTTTCCAAAAATACCTTTAACTGAATCTTTCAATGCGTTTGGATCACCAATTACTCTATCAGGATCGGTTTCTGCTGCAAGCGATCTTTGTCTAGGAGTTCCCATACTATCATTGTTATTGTTTCTTTCTCTTCTTTTTCTAGCTGCTTCTCTTTTTGCCTCCAACATAGCTTTTGCTTCTGAAGGTGTTTGACTTGGGCCTTGATTATCAGGAACCCTGGATTTAAATAGTTCATTAGTTTTAGGTTTTTTATTGGAGGCTTCTTTTTTTAGCCTAGCAGCTTTCAATTTATCTTGCTTTGCTTGCCTATTAGCTTTTATTTCTCTTTGAGTGTCTTTATATTTAATCTCGCGAGGAGAATCACCTATGTCTTTAAATTTACCTCGATCTTTTCCGCTTTTTAATTCTTCTTTTAGTGATTTTTTAAACGCATCAGCACTTCTGAATCCACGTTTTACTCCTTCACTTGTTATTTTTGCAGAAGTATCAAACTTTTTATTTAGTCTTTTTTTCCTTTCTTCTAAAGTTTCTTTTTTAGATGAAGGGGGTCTTTTTGTTGCATCTGCTTTTGAAAAAATTGCCATTTGTTTTTCCTCTTATTTAATATTAGTTTTACCTTTTATTGCTAAACCATCTCTTATACATTTTGTTGTTTTTACTGCTCCACCTTTGCTAAATTTCTTTTCTATTGATCCTTGAACTCCAATGTTTTGACCTTTAGGAGAGGCTGACAATCCAAATTTAGCATTAAGTGTGTCATTTTTATATTTTAATCCAGCACCAAACCTTTTATTTTTTCCGCCTGTTCCAGAACTATAATTAGCATCAGCAGTAAAATTATCTCCTAATGGAATTTTTGTATCTATTCCAAATCTAGGTTGTACGTTTATTTTTTCTCCGTCTCTTGAGTATGCAGAAAATTGAGCATAAGGAGAAACAGTTGCGCTTCCAAGTTTTTTATTATATGTGGCCTTACCATAAGCAGTTGTAACATCATTACTTTTTTTAGCTCCACCACTAACATTAAATTTTTTATTTGGCATTTTTTTATTCTCTGCCATTTTAATTATCCTTCTTTTTAAGACTCTAGTGCTGTTATGCGAGCTTCAAGCTCTTGTATAGTTTTAACTAATAAGGGTACTAATTTACTTTGGTCTATTCCTTGTGGCTTTATGCTACCATCATCATTGGTTTCATCTTTTACACCAGTAATAGCTTCAGGAACTATATTAGAAACTTCATGTGCAATAAACCCATCAACTAAAGTATTTGTGCTGTCAGCTATAAAATTAAATCTAGCGGGTTTTAATTGTTTTAATCTAGTTGTTGCATCCCATGTGTAGTCTACATTTTCTTTCAGCCTGTAATCAGAGCTTGTATTATAAGCAGTTGAAGAAGTAACAACAATGTTTCCAACTTGAGTACCATTTAATCTAAAAGTTTGGACTTCCTTACCACTAGCTGACGTATTAGTGGATAGAGTACCTCCATTGGCATCATTATAAAGAGTAATTCCAATAGGATTACCTTGCGCACCATTACCATGAAAAGCAATAAGACCTTCGTTTACTGATGGGTCTATTTCAATGTAAGTCTGATTACTTCCCCCATCACTTCCTTGAATTTTTATTAAACCGTCTGATCTAGGATTACGAAATATCAAACTTGTTGAGTCTTTTTTAATAAGTCCAAAATTTGTTCCAGCCGCAGCAAAATTTACATCTAAGCCAGCTGCATCAAGTGTAATATCTCCAGCTACATCGAAGACCAGATTACCAGCGGATTCAAAATCTCCATTTGTACCATCATGTGTAATTTTTAAATCTGAATCTGCACCTATGTTTAAAACTGCACTATCTGATAACAAGAATAAGTCATCACCAATAACAGCATCTAATGCTACTGATAGACCGCCATCTGTTTGTAAGGAACCATCAGTTGTACTTGTTGCATTTGTAGTATTATCTGTTTTTAAGACACCACTAAAGGTTCCTGTTGTTGCAGATAGGGTACTAGCACCAACAATAGTTCCACTAACATCTAAATTACCATTAAGATCAACAAGTGTAGAATTTAATTCTATTTCGTCATCTGCGTTTATATCTAAATCACCATCAGCAGGAGAACCAATATTGATTGCTGAATCTCTAAACTGTATTACACTTGCTCCGTTTAAAAGAACTCCTGTATCGGCAACATGAGTAAAAGTAACATCTTGATCATCGCCTAATCCAATTACAGCACCATCTGCTAAAAATAAATCTGAAAATTCTAATGAAGTAGTACCAAGAGCTGCGCCATCACTTGCATCTGGAACAAATGCAGTTGAAGCAGTAATTGTTGTTGCAGACAAAGTGCTTGCACCAACTATTGTACCGCTTACATCTAAGTTAGCATTAACATCACATAGTGTTGCATTTAATTCTATTTCATCAGTTGCATTAATATCCAATATAGCATTACTTGGCGCACCTATATTTTGTGATGAATCATTGAATTGAATAACAGAAGTTCCATTTAAAAGAAGCCCTGTATCAGCAACGTGCGTTAGTGTTACATCAGTGTCTGCACCAAATCCTAAAACTGCTGCATCTGATTCTAAAGTTAAATCATCGCCTACAGTTAAGTCAGTACCTACAGTTAAAGCTGCTGCGGCAGCTACTGCTCCTGCAATACTTAAAGTTCCTGCTAAATCTAAATCAGTAAAAGCATTTAATACTGCTGCACCTGAACCAGCTCCATCAAGTGTAACAACAGCTACTCTGCTATTTGGAATAGTTACTGTTGCTCCTGAACCTTGTTTAATTATTATATTTTGAGAACCACTTGTAGCGTTCTCTATAACTTGAATTCTTTTTAATGTATTTGGTCCTATAGTAATAGTACAAGCTGAATCAAGAGTTCCTGTATATTTTACATACATGGCTCTAGCTTGATCTGACGCACCATCAGCAACTGTAGATGTATGTGTATCTGCATTAGTTGTTATAGCTTCTGTGCCAATACCTAATGCTTCACCTATAAGCTCTAAATTGGTATTTGTAGTAGTACCCCATGTACCACTAGCATCGCCAGTAGCCATTTCATTTAGTCTTAGGTTATTTACATATGAGCTTGCCATTTTTATTCCTCGTTAATATTTATAAAACAATTTCACTATAAGTTGGAGTTTGGGGTATTGTTATATTTGTATATGTTACAGATAAATTTTGCGCCAACTCTCCCCAAACATTTGCCGAACTTAATGTGCTTGTTAATTCAAATCCTTCAGGTGCTATATTAGCATCAGCAGTAACTGTTTCTGTACCTAGTGCAGATGTACCTGCTAAACCTGTCATATCTAGGAAATTATTAGTTATTAAACTTTCATTTCCTACTGCTGAAGTACCAGCATTTCCAGTGACAGAAACATTAGCTGCGGCAGATACTGATTCATCTCCCAATCCACTTGTTGAGGTTGTTGCGGTTACTCCTGCAACTGCTGCGGCTTGTACAGCAGTTCCATCATCTAGTGCTGTGGTTCCAACATTTCCAGTGACAGTAACTGGTATTGGATCAGAGCCAAAACCTAGCTGACCCCAAGTACCTCTACCCCAGCCATTTATATTAGCCATAGTAAAACTACGCTATTCTTATAATTGCATTTGAAGCGTCTGCTGCTGGAAACTGTATTGTAAAATCTCCTGCTGTAGATGTTTTATCTCCACCAAAAGCTAAAACACAAACTGCTTTATCGCTGTTTGTATCGTTATATATTAAACAACCATTAGCTGTAATGGTTACATTGCTAAAAGTTAAATCAGCAAAATCAGTAAATGCTGTTGTTCCTGAAGTTGTAGGATTAATATTAGTTAATGCTGATCCTGTGGCAGAATAATTAGTTCCACTAGCTTCATTTGTACTTGAGTATGCTGTAGTAGTTGCACCTAAAGATGCAGAACTTGTGTACAAAGCTAATTTAAAACTATTTCCACCAGATGCTAAAAAATTATGCGTACCTTCAAGTAGTTCTTTTTTAAATGATGTACACATTGCTTGCGATATTGCCATTATAATCTCCTGATAATATTTGCCATCTCTTGATGACCTTGTTTTTCTAATAAACCTGCTACAGTAGCTCTATCACTCAATACAGCTTGTTTCATGTACAGTAAAACTACATTTTGTATATGATCTTTAAATGCTTCTGCTTGTGCTTTAACCATAGGATCGGCATTTTCGCTTACAGCAATTAGACGCTCCATTATGCGCTCTGTCCAATATTCAGGCTTTAAACCTTCATTCTGAGTAGTTTTAACCCCTACAGTTCCTATTGTGCTTTGTACATCCACACTAAACATTTATTTTCCTTTGTCCATCTCTATAAGCATCTTTACGATTGTATCCGTCTGATTGCAATGTAAGTTTTTGCAAAGACTCTGTAAATCTTTTTTCGTAATTAGCTAGAACATCAGGCTCACCTTTCATAAATACATACGCTTCACATAAAGAAGCATAAAGTAATGTTTCTGGAGAATTTGTACCTAGCCATGATGTTCCATCGGCTGATGCAGTTATTGATGTAGGTGTATAAAAATAATGTAACTCAACGCCAAAAGCAGAACTAGGTGTTGGTCCTAATATAAAATTTTCAGAATCAAATTGTGCATAATGTTTTGGCAAACCTGTAGTTGCAATTTTTGGGTATGCTTCTCTTATGTAATTTACATCAATGTTTAGAAGATAATTATAGTTACTGTCAGAATCAATTACTGCAAGTGAATATGGATATAAATAATCATCAGGTGCTTTTAAATACTCAGAATTAGCAGTTAAATTAGCTGTTACATTTTTTCTAAAGTTAGGAAGCTCAACAGATTTAATTATTCTGTCTTCTGCCTGAACAATAATATTTGATAAGTTTGAAACAAATGTTGCTTCAGTATTTTCTGTATAATCTTGTATTGCCGATTTTAATGTAGTAAATGTCAGACTCATGTTGTACTCACTTTAACTGTTCCAATATCGCCTTTTATATTTAATCCCATTGTACTAGAACCAAATTCAAACATTCCTCCACCTACAGGATTAAAAGAATAATATGATGTAGAAGATACTTCTCCTGCATCTGGTCTAGCATTAAATAAAGTTTGTGGATCACTACTATTTATTTCGCCTAATTTTAATTGAGGATGATCAGTATCAAAACACTCAGTACAAACCCTGAAACCATTTCTTTTGCTGTCTTCAATTTCATATTTAAGCAAATTAAGTTTAAATGTAAAACCACATCTATCACATTGACCTAAAGCTTTTGTTGCTCTTGCATAAGCCATTTAGTAACCATAAACCCCTAAGTCTGGAACAAATCTTACAGATGCCCTTTCTCTGTCGGCATCACTAACATCCTTCCATAACTCATTGTATCTTTGTCTAATCATAGGAACTCTTTGTTGAGCTTCAGGTGATTTACAAGCTAAGTTATATGCTAAAGCATAAGTTAAACAAGGAAGATACCTGGTAGGTACATCTGTATTGTTACTTCCAACATTACCTGTATCTTCAATCTTTTGAACATAATCATAAACTAGAGTATATGATTTATCAGGAGTAGACCATAGAACTATATCAATGCTTGATGTGCCTTTATCAACATAAAATTGTGTGGGTTTAGCTTGATTAAGTTTATTAGATTGGTGATTGTATTCTGTCTTAGATATTCTGTTTAATCGCTGATCAAATTGTTTTGTTTGATCTCCAGCATCAGTTCTTATAAAGACATCTATTACATCAAGAGCAGACAAATCTATTGTGTAACTGCTTGTGCCAGAAACAACAGAAGCTGTTCCTTGCTCAACAGTCCATAAATTAAGACCTTTGTTTTGCCATTCTAAAAATACTAAATTTAAAGCTCTTTTAGCACTTCTGAACTTATATCCTGATCTTAATTCAAGCCCACAAAGATCATAAGCTTCTTCCATAATATCGCTTAAATCTAAGTTAAATGTATGCGTTCCACTGGTTGCCATTATTTATCCTATTTTAACATTTCCACCTTCTACGAGCCTGTCTGATTCTTGAATCAGGATCGTTTCTAGTTTTAGCTGAACTATTTTTAAGTTGCCCTAGAGACCTTGCACAATAAGATTTTCTTCTTTTTGCAGCTTTACTACCTTTTTTTACATCACCTGTAACTGCTGTTTTTAACTTAGAACCAGGGTTGGCTTTACGATAAGCGGCAACCCCTTTCTTAGTCATACCAGCTCCACTTTTAGTAGATCGGTAGTTAGCACCCTTACCTTTAGTTGTTTTAGGTATAGAGTTATCTCTTTTTCTCATTGCTTATGTCTACTTATCGTTTGTTTTTTTTCATAGCTGGAACACTTGTCATTCCGCCACCAAACATATTTTTGACATACTCTTTGTAGGATTGAACTTTTTGTTCTTTGCCTACTTCTGTTCCCATTTTTCCACCACCAGCCATGTACTTAGTAGATTTACCACCACCAGCCATATATTTGGTTTTTTTTGAGCTACCACCACCAGCCATGTACTTGGTTTTTTTTGAATCTTTTTTCTTTTCCATAATAAGTTCCTTTTGTAGATATTTATAATACCCTATGTTTCAAGAGTATTATAAATTCTATTAATATCAAAATATTTTTAAGCGTGAAACACAGTCATTGTTAAAAAAGTAGATACAGTATATTGAATATATATACCATTAGAAAAGACTACTCCTTCATCTGGAATGACAACATCTCTTGTTGCATTAGCATCACCTACAGAACTTAACTTCATCAAACTTGTTCCTGATGGTGAAGTTGTTAAAAAATCTGTAGTTCCTGCTGTTGCAGTGCCAGTTAAATAAATACCTTTTAATCTTGATCTGCCTTGAAAGATAACATCTGCTGCCGAAGCATTAACTCCTGCTGAAACATTTCCTGCTGGATTTCCTACAGCAGTTATAGAAGCTATTGTTAGAAAGAATTTAGTTCCAGTAGCTGTACCAGCATTAGCACCTGTAATGGATTCTGTTTGGGAATCTCCATTAATATCAGTTCCAACAACAGTAAATGATTTAGCAGAATCATTCCCAGCCGAAAGGATCGTTACAATCCTCCCATGGCTAAAAGTAACAGAACCACTGTCAGCTAATGCTCCCCCTATTGTAAGGGCTGCATTATTTCCAACAGAGGCTGCTGTTGATATTCCATCTGCATCTAAGGCAACTGTATCAGCAGTTATAGTGACTGCTTTTACATCTGATCTGCCAGCCATAAGTTACTCCTAGATAATACCAGTAAGGTTAATTAATGAGTAATCAGTAGTTACATTAACAATCATAACAGTACCTATTACTTGTATAACATCTCCAGCCGCAGGTCCAACAGCTCCAACAGCTCCTAATGGTACTGCGTGATTACCTACAACTAATGTTCCTGAAGTTAATACTGTAGCTGGTCCTGAAACTGCAAACCAACCAAAATGAGTAGCAGCCATATCAACCACTGTTACACCCATTGTTGCACCTGTAGTTGTAGCCGCTTGACCAATTAAAGCACTTCTTGGATCAGGAATTAAAGTTATTCTTGAGCTTGTTGTTATTGCTGTTGCTAAATCATCGTAGCAAGTAATTACGATTGAAGGGTCCGCAGAATGATCATGTGCAGGGTTAGATTTAATTCTAAGCATTTGACCTTCGCCAGCCGCATCATTTACATAAAGATAACCATTTGCATATTGATTAAGAGTTATATCAGTACCAGCAGTTTCAACTGAAATTGCAGTTTCTCCAGCCGCTACACCAGCAGTAGGTGTTAAATCAAAGTGATCCGCTATTGAAGCAGCATGAGTTACACATTTACCAGCCGTTACAGCACCAGCACCCATTTTTCCATAACTGTAAACTGTGTTGCCGTAAAGCAATCTACTTCCTAAAGGAAATAACTGACTTGCTCCAGATGTGTAGGGATCAACTGTAGCATATTGGCTTCCGCCTTTACCTACAATAAAATCAGCAGGTCCATACCCAGTTGCTGCTGCATACTGAATGTGTCCACCATCATCAGTAAAAATATTACCATCACTATTAATTACTAAACCATCTGTTGCTGCACCTGATGTGGAGCTTATATCAATAGTTTTGAATCCGTTTTCAGACCTTATTGGTCCGTTAAAAGTTGTATTAGCCATAATTTCATCCTTTGAAATTTAATCTATCATCTTGGCAAAGTCTGCTAGGTCAGTTGATAGAGTTATTTTTTATCCTAGATTTTTAATATAACACAAAAAAGGGGAGCTTTCGCTCCCCCTTATTGTTTACCTTTACGATGAACCAGGTGATCCAAAGATACCGAGTGGGTCTGATACTCCAAATGAATATCGTTCCCTAGCTTTGTATCGTACATTACCTGTATCAAAGTCTCCATCCATAGAAGTAGTCATAGGACTTCTAACGAAATGCTTCATGCCATCAGGAATATCTGTTGTAATAAAGAAAGCATTTGTATCAGTTAAATAATGATTAACTGAATAGCCTTCTGGTATTACACCATTTGTCTTAATAGCATTGATGTCGTTATCAGCCGTACCTACTCTATAGTCACTTTGTAAAAGTCTAGTAGCAACAAACTGTAAGTCTGAAGGTACAATCAACTTTCTAGGTCTAGCAGCAATTTTTAAGCCTCTATCATCAGTATATTTACCGATTTGAATGATTGCATCTTCTAAAGAAGTTTCATTCAAGTCAGCACCTGCTGTGGGGCGGTTGCTGTTAGTTCCACCATTTACTAAAGGATGTGCTGTGCTAAATAAAGCAACACCATCTCCACTGGTAAATGCAGTAGAAAAACCATTGTTAAGTGGGTTTACAGCTTTTACTTGTTTAGTATAAGCCATTGCGCGAGCCAAAGCTTTGGTGTATCTACCAGATAAAGAAACATAGAGATTATCTTCCATTGCTTCTTCTGTGATTGAGTATCCCATTGCGATTGTTTCGTGCGTGTAACGAGCCACAAAAGATTCTTGTGCAGTATCATAAGTGATAGCTGAACCTTCATCTTTTACTGGAGCAGCTCCAAAACCTGATAGTTTCAGTTCTTCTTCAAAGCTTCTTTCAGAATTTTCTGTCACATAGATTTCTTCATGCTCGTTTTCGTATTGACCATATTCTTCGCCAAATAGAGCGTTCAATCCAGGTAGGAGTTGTTTAAGCTCATTTGCTCTTGATATAGCAGCCATAATCTATCTCCTATTATCCTATACCAGTCGTGTTAAGCAACTGATGCCCAACATTAACCATGACAAGTACATCTGTAAAAGCATCGCCTACTGCACTATCTGGTCCGTCAACAAAGTCAACGATCTTTAAAGGTAGTGTATTAGTAGTTGCAGCCGTAGATATACCAACTGTGTTTTTACTAACTCCGATTGCTGTACTTCCTGCTGTTTGCACTACGTTAGCATTTTTACCTAAAGTATCTAAGGTTGCTGCGCCATTGCATTGCATTTGCATTAAAATAAACGGATCGGTTGCTACATACGCAACAATATCATCCGCAGCTGTAGAAGCTGGGAATTGATTGTTAGGTGTGAATTGACCTGTAGTTGGATCGGTGTAAGCACAACCAAGGAAAACACCAATGGTAGTCAAAGAACTTGTACCAGTATCTTTTTCGATAGTGGTATTAGGATTTTGATCTGCCCATTTTACAAAATCACCATAGAATATTGCTGTTGCATATCCGCTAGTGATTGGATAATGTGTTACTTTTCCTTGATAAGGACTTCCAACAACTGTTCCAACAGGTCTAGCTCCATGTGGAGTTGCTACTGATGACATAATTGTCTCCTTACGCTGTTAAGTATTAACTTAACAAAAATTAATTATTAAAGATTCTTTATGAATCTCTACCAAAAGAGGTCTTCGATTTGCGCTCAAACACTTGTTTGGTTGCCATTCGATTATCCTGATCTTTAAAATATACATTGTCTACAGATTCCATTTGCGATTTCGCAAGACTATTAAAATGTTCATCTCTGGATTTCGCTTTATCCGCGGGCATTTTGCATAATAATTGACCACCAATTTCAACATTGCCTTTTTTAGCCCATTCTGAATTATGATCCATCATATGAATCTGTAACTCTGGATGGTCTTCCAATCTGCAAGGTAGCCAGCCTTCACGAAACCTTCTGGAAACATTTGGATTATCAGATTGACCTAATAAGGCTGTTCTGATGTATCTAAATACCCATCCTGTTTGTGCGTCTGGTGTCGGTAAATTAGCAGAATTTTCCCAGCTTTGTGTGTGCTGAGTAGCCTCTCGGCTTTCTGTCTCTCTAGGAGTACGCTCTTGGTTTTTCGGAGAATCATTTGAAACTGGGGTTTTTGTATTGCTTTTAACGTCAGTCATATTAAGACTCCTTTAATAATTGATTTGCGTATTGTTCAGGACTTATGCCAAGTTGACGAGCTATTTTAACTTGAGTCTGATTCATACGAATTTGCGTGGGTTTTTTGTTTCCGCTATCCCTCGTTGCGGATGCAACAACTGTTGAAGGTTGTCGTTTTGGTGTTGTATAACCTTGTGAAACTTCAGTTTCATTTTGTGGCTGTACACCAAAGAAGTTAGGAAATTGATTTTTCATTGCTGTATCAACTTCCTTATAATACTCTTGTGATTTAGTTGCAGGGTCAACTCCCTTTGCTTGCAAAGATTGATCTACATACATTGCAAAAGATGTCATCTCTTTATGTGCTGGATCAGTTCCCATAAACCAAGGATTCCTAGATGACCATGCTTGCATATCTGGATCAAGCTGTTGTTTTTGTGGCTGTAAAGGTTGTTGTGGAGGCAGTTTATTCATTACCTCTTGTTGAACATTTACTGCCATTGAAGAAGATTGTTGTTCTGCAAGTGTTGCCCTAGATAACAACTCTTGAGCCTTTGACATTTCATCAGCATTACCTTCTTCGTATGCTTTTTTGAAAGACTCTTGAGCGTTTTGTTTTGCCCATAAAGCGTTGTTATATGCTTGTTTGTTTAATACTTCACCGCCTTGCTCAACCATAGCTTGTAGCTTTTGATTTTCAGACATTAAAGTTTGTAATCTTTTAATTGCTTCTTGAGATTCTCTTGCAGCAGCTTCTTTAGCTCTGCGTTCTTCATGATACTCGTATTTAATTTTTGCTATTCTATCAGCAGCTCTCTTAGAGTAATTTTCTATTTCTTTGTCTACTGTTTCATCATCGACTTCAGGCGAAGCATCTTCTGCTTTTGCAGGTCTACGATCAACTTCAGGTGTATCATCGACTAATTCTACCTCAAGACCTTCTGGAATTTTATTGTCAATTTCTACTGACTTACCAAAAAATTTGTCTTCTGTAGTTTGAGGTTTGGTTTCTTCTATTACTGGTTCTTCATTTATAATTTCTGTTTTACTCATGCTCTCACCACTCCTGTAGGATCACTAACAACTGCTTCGACAGTATCGTCATTTATCAACCGAAACTCTTGTCCATACATTTTCATGCGAGTGCCTGAATAAGCTCTGAATACAACCCAGTCTCCTTTTTTACACCAAGGACCATTCGGGAATCTATTACTATCTTGATAACACTCTGTACCTAGTTTTAAAACATAACCGCAAATATTGCTGACTTCTTCATCTTTAAGAGTTGAAGTTGCTTTAATAATGCCACCTTCAGTTTTTGTATCTGTTTTAGGCATAGCTATTAAAATCTTCCAGCCTTTAGGTTCAGGCAGTTGACTTTTAGCTTCATTGGTTAATTCAGGTACTTTAATATTATCAGACTTACGCTTAGTAGTAATTTTTGTATTCATATATATTTGCACGACTTTAGGAGTCGAGTTCCTATTTTTCCAAGTTCCTTTGAACAAAATCCAAAAGTTCTCGTTCTGCGAGGGCTAATCCCTCTATAATGCCAGCCATTTTTTGATACTCAGAGAAGTCTTTACAAGCCCCTGTACTCATATGGTCAGCGTGATCGTTCATCAAAGTCCGAAGTTTTATTTTCATATGTTCGGATAACGATAGTTCTTTGCTAGCAATGTTCATACATATTACTTTATGATTGCATTATTATTTCTTTTAACTATCTTCAAGTAAATCTTTAGCTAAGTCAACTCCTTTTAAGAAGTCATCTGTCGCTTTTTGATTATTTAGCTGATCTGCTTTTAATAATTCACTAGCAGCTTTAGAACCTATTTGCGCTCCAGCTATTTGTGTTTGAGATTTAATTCTTTCTCTTTCTATAGCATCTCTGTTAGCAGCTTTAGCAGCATCAAGTTGTAAACGCTTCTCACCTTCTTCTGCTCTACGCAATGCTTCTTGTTCTTTAATAGCCACTTCTTTTTCTTTAGCTTGTATTAGTGGGTCTTTTTGCATTTCTTGTACACGAAGTTTCTCTGCTCTTTGTTGAGAAGTACCTAGCACTCTTTGCGCTGCTTCTGCGACTAAGCTAGAAATTCGTTTTTCAATATCAGCAGGAAGTGGTTCACCCATAGGCGGTAACTCAACACCAAGTTCTTTTTCAATATCTTCTCTGTATTTCATTGTTAGATGATCATTCACATAAGCAGAAGCTGCTGCAAGGATACCTGCTGCGTTTGGACTCTTTTCTACTGTTTCCATTATTTCTTGGTTTTGCTGTACTGAAGCAATCACCTCGATGTGAGCATCGTGATCTTGATTAATGAATGCTTTGACAGGTTTGCCATTAATAAGATTTTGAACGGCTGTAACTGGATCAACAGCTTTAATGTCATCTTTATCAGGAACAATATTATCTACATCATTAATGCCTAACACTCCAAGCATTTGTCTATGTAGCTCTGGCAAGTCATACATATTTGGTGCTGTTTGAGATAACTGCATAGCAGCTTGATACTGCATAATTCTTTGGGCCATTGTAGCTGCGTTAGGATCAGATACAGGTAGCACATCTATTCTTTTATCAAAGTCTTCTGCTTTAATAAATTCTTCTTCGTCTGTTTCATAAGGATAAGCTGGCTCTGTAAAGTCTCTAACAATGCCAACTAAAATATCAAATTCTTTTTTCATTGCTGCATGAAGTCTAGCTTGTACGGCACTCATTACTTTTTGGTTTCTTTCCATTAAAGCAAGGGTTGTACCTACAGGTGCTTGGTTATTCATGTCAGATATTTTCATATCCGAAATGCTTGCAAAGCGTCTGCCTTCTTCTACAATGTTTTGTAATAACTGATACAGAGTTGCAGATGGTTCTTTGTAAGGCAAGAAGGCTATATTGTCTCTAATAGCTCCACCTGGTACATCAACATCTCTAAATTCACCAGGCATAATAGGTGTATCATCACCTTTAATTCTAAGTCCTCTGGCTTTTAATCCACCAGGTAAGTTAGATAAAGTTCCTGCATCTACAAGTTGTCTAAGAATTGATGTTGCTGATTTAGCTAATCCACCTACCATATGTATTAAACCAAACCCATAAAACCCTAGACCTGGTAAGTATTGATAGTGAACGAAGTGCATCCTTCTTATTTTTTTAGGATCATCTTCAAAGTAGTTTCTGCGAATGCTAAGAATAATGCCACTAGGAAAATCTACTGTAACAACATAAGGTATTGCTACACCAGTTTCTTCTCCGCTTTCATTTGTTTCTTCATATCCTTTTAAATCTAAGTCAACTTGCATTTCTAAAATAGTATGATTGTTGTCGTAGTTAAAAGTAGATGACTCGCCAGTTATTTCATCATATTTCTTATCAATGTCAGAATAACTTCTTGAGCTGTCAGGTAAATCTATATCTTTGTAGAACCCATTGACTTGCATTTTTCTAACAGCGTTAGAAGACTTACGCATGACATGGGTAGCTCTTTCACAAGTTTCTAAGTCACTTGCCCCATAATTAATCACAACATCTTCTGCTGGTATAAATATAGAGCTAGGCCTATCTAAACTTGGATCAAAATATACTTTACGAAATGCAGAACCTGCTAATGGTAAAGAAAACAACATTTTTTCAGTTTCTGTACGATACTCAGACATTTCGTGAGTTAGAAGATAATTCAAATAATCTTCTACTCTTTGTGCTTGTTTTTGTTTATCTTCAGTAATCTTACCTACAATCTTTGTTCTGACAGGACCTTGTGCTGGAAACATTTCAGTAATAGATTGAGATTGAAAACGTATGACTGCTTCACTAAGCATTGGATGAAATACACCACAAGCCCCAGACCAAGGTGTAGTTCTTTCTTCCATCTTTAATCCAAGCTGATCTAACCCCTTTGTGTAGGTTTCTTCCCAATCAGATCGTGATTCTTTGTCATTTTTATATGAGCTAATCAATTCATTACCCAAGTCACTTAGGTCTGAATCATCCATAAAGTCAGCTAGGTTTGAGTCAAAATCTTCATCACCTGCTTCTTTAGAATTAGGATCAAAATCAATAATCATCCCACCATCTTCTGTTTCTATTGAAACTGATTCTGGGTTTTCGATAGCAATGCTTATTGCTTCTGGAGATTCTTGCTCTACTGTTCCTTCAATCGGAGTAGCTGGTTGTCTTTCGATTGCCATGTAAAATCCTAATAGTAATTTGCAGTTCGGTTATGTTCTAAAGGTTCATCTTCTTCATCTGAGTGCAATGGAATAAAACCACCTTGTCTAAATCTTAACAGAGCTTGCGTGGTGCTATCAACTAAATCATCGTGTTCCATATTAGGAAAACCAGCAAATTGCTCTATAACTTCTTCTGCCCATCTAGTTGAAGGAGCATACACAACACCTGACGAAAATAGGTCTGATACTGCATTTACCCTCGAAATTTTGTCATTACCACGACTCGGTGTATATTCTTGTACTAATATACCTATTGCTCTTAATTCAAAGATTAGAGGCATACCAGCAGCTTTTGCTTCAATGATACAAGCATCAGGACTGTATGCTTTATATTTTTCTAATGCCATCTTTTTAAGATCAGGAAACTCTAATCGTTCTTGATAGGCATCTAGCAGTATAACATTAGGAGCTACTTGTCCTTCATCATTTTCTTGATAAAAAACACCCCAAGTTGTGCAAGCAGAATAATCAGCTCTTTGATTTTTTAAAAAAGCGGTATCCCAAGATTGAATAATAAACTCACAATCAGGTGGCTCTCTATCTTCCCATGTTCTCCACCAATCTCTTTTGACTATTGCGCCTTCTTCGGAGGTAGGGTCTTGCTGGTATTGTGCCATCCATTTACTGTTAGGCAACTCAGCTTTTAGTGAAAGTAATTCTTCTATCTTCCAAAATTCTTCCCATAAAGGAT
>Ga0208767_1001309_pt1 | contig 19927 bp, 22 predicted proteins | sample VirMetDEL_Mar_21_FD_184514 | JGI IMG/M metagenome (GOLD analysis project Ga0208767, IMG submission 184514) | Aqueous microbial communities from the Delaware River and Bay under freshwater to marine salinity gradient to study organic matter... | ecosystem: Environmental > Aquatic > Marine >... | reverse complement strand
GAATATCCTTGTCGTGGCTGGATCGACCGCTTTCGGGACGCAATACGTTGTGATTGTATCACGATTATCTAAATCCACATATCCGTTATTTGAGTATCGGGTTGCGAGTCGCTTCGCGAAATAGAGGCAATCATCAACAGAATAAAAAGTAAGGTTCGTAGGATTTTCTCTTCTTCCATCATCAGCACCTATAAACATTACAAGCGAAAACGCCACCACCAGTTCCGTCATCACACATTACTGCCTCGATTGAAACACTGATACGACCAATACCCTACATCATATTCTTGGTATAAATGTGACATATTCGCTTTTGCTTCTTCGTAACTGGGGCAGTAATCTAAGTCGTAAGGCTTTATAACAAATGTCATCTGTTGTGTAAGGATAACAAAGATGACAAGAAACTGGCTCACTTTTCCATCAGCCTGTGAAGCAAGTCTTCTAATCTCGCAAACCTATCCTCAATGCGTGACAGCATCTGAGCCATCTCATCCTTGTGAATGAAGGTTTCTCTGGTGGAATTGATGCGTTCCTCAAGCCGACCAATCCTTGCGGTCAGGTGATTAATGTACCAAGCACCACCACCGATTATAACACCTATAAGAACGTCAGCTAAGAAACCCATTTCCATTGTTACCACCCTGCTGGAAGTTTGCCCACAGTGGGTGGACTGATGAGATTGTCTAACTGTTGGTCAAGCATCGCCTGTAATTCAGCTTCAGTCTTGTCCAGTGATGCCAACACCCAGCCCTTCACCTGTTCCTGTGTCAGGCTGTCAAACGCTGTAAAGCTGTCAGCATTAGCTTCGCCAACACCAGCACTTCCATATGCGCTGACAGAAAGCGGCTGGCCTTCGTCATTCGTTGCGCTGTCGTGTGTTGCTGTTAGCCGCCAGTGAATAGCTTTGGCTACATCTGTTAAGTCACCCTCGCTAGGTGCTGTGTCAATTTGTGGGAAATTCCAAGTATAGGTTGCCATAATTTACTCCTGTTCCGCTAAATGCGCCGCATAAGCATCCTTGATTGCTTGTGTATGCACCGCCGCACAAATAGCCTGAACTTCTGCGCTTTCGCCTGTGATGTCAGCGTTAGGTGCTACAACGTGCCGTGAAAAGCTACGGCTAATCTCAACGCCATCACGCTTGATGACTGTTGCGGTGCGTACTTGAACGTGCTTGAAGTCGCCTACGATTTCGATTTTGTCTTGTACTGTTTCTTCTGTTAATGCCATCGTTTATCTCCTTTGGCTATGGACTGTCCGACCCTATCTCCAACAGGGCTATTCGTTTGTTTTGTAGGTTATGCTAATCATCGCTATATCAGATGTGCCACTAACTACGTTACTTACAGTTGCCAATGCAACGTTGGCATCATTTCCATCTTGTATAAGTTCAAGATATGATGTGCCATTTTTAGCCCTGACAGTCATTGATGTTCTACCTGAAGCATATGCTATTCTGTTAGCTGAACTACTTCCAGCAGTGTTACCAGAAACGGAAAAAGGCAATCCATTCAAGCGAAGAGTATCTGACCCAGTAAGACCTGAAGTGCTTATATTTTGGATAGTGTTTAGTCTAACATTAACCACATCACCGATTTTTGTGTAAGCACCAGTTGCAGTTGTTGATGAGTTATTGCCGCTGGAGTCAGATGGTGTGCAAGTCCAAGTGCCCTCCTCATAGTCATCCAAATAATTAGCCGAACCAGTGCCGCCCAAGTAGACACCGCCAGAGAGGTAGAGGTCTTTGAAGCGGGCAGAAGAAACACCTAATGATATATTCCCATCACTTGCGCTACCCGTTGTTGTATCAGCGGCATAAACCGCATTGTCTCCATCATTAAATCTAAGACCAGTGTCACCTGTGCCGATATAAATATCCCCAGACTTAGCCCCAATACTCCCCACAGTCGTGCCGTCTTTTTGAAATACAGCAATATCGCCATCATTTGTCTTGCGGTTCATTACATTGACAACACCGCCGTCAACATCCGCACGAATTAGTCCGTTGTTTAGAATAAATGCACCAACAACATTGCTTGCGGTACTCGTCTTACCCACCAGCAAGTTGCCAGACGCATCAAGCGTCATATCAGCCGTTACGCCATCTGGCTTGAATTGCACCGAGCCGCCCGATGTGATGCGCATACGTTCTGTTGCGTTAGTTCCAAAAACCATAGGGTACGCACCATCAGACCAAAGAACACGGGAGTATGCACCTGTACTAAATGCAGACCCTGTACTATCATCAATGAAATAATAAAAGTTTCCACTGGTGCTTCTTGCTCTGAAACCTGAATATCCTGTTGTGGTGGTGCTAGTCATAGCAGCATAAGACGTGTTGTAAGTTTCTAATATGCTGATTGGAGAAATCGTCCCCAGCCCTAATCGCTGTTGGTCGGCATCCCAGAAGAAACCTTGCGTCACGCCTGTGCTGTCGTAGAAGCTGATGTCGCCGTTGTTAAGAACAGTAAATCGCTTTGTCCAAGTATCATCTGAAGCATCAGCATCTTGTTGACCTGAAGCTATCTCGAAGGCGTTAGATAGATTTTCTTGAGCAGCAATCTGCCAGTTTGCGTGACTTGGGCCTGTTGTTTCAAACGTAATTTCTGGTGAGGAGTTACTAATAACAGGATTGCCTGTCATTTCTACATTACCATCAACAGTCAGCCCATCAGCCGTCACACTGCCCTGCACATTGATTCCAGAGGCGGTGGTGGATAGTTTGGGTGAGTTGTCGTAATATAAATCGACCGCACCATCCGCAACTGCACCTAAATAGTTTTCATTTGTAGAAGAACGCAAAAATAAATTTGTACCACGAAGAATGAGGCCACCAGTGCCTTGTTCATCAACAAATGAGCCAGACCCATCGTGATATATGCTTAAATCGTTCCCAGCACCAAAGATGGCCTTGTCGTTGTCGCCGAAGTTGATGTCGTTGCCGTTGGTGTTTAGATCACTTGTTAGATTAGTGATGCTGATGTTCTCTAAAACATCCTGTTCAATCGCGTTATTTAATTCAGCGCGACTAATCTTATTGGTTGATGCGCCAGAACTATCAACAACAATAAAGAAGTCATCAGCCGCAGTAGCTGAACCGGTAATCGCATCAAGTTCGGATATCTTTTTATCAGGCATTTTTCACCTACCACACTGTGATTTCAATATAGCCCGGACGACCGGGTTCTGGCTGAATAGAGCCACCGTTAGTTGTTGCTGTGCCGCCAGCACCTAAAGAATAAGTTAATGTCTTGCCGCCAACAGCCGCCCCGGTAACATACTTTTGAACAACGCAACCAGCACCGCCATCTTCTTGTGAGTTATCGAAATTGTTCCCTGTTGTTCTGCCGCCGGACGCGCCAGCGTTCCAAAAAACATCACCGCCAGAGGGTGTCCCCTGATTTGTGTGCCATTCAGATGTTGACATAGCACCGCCAACACTGCCGCGCGAACCACCCGGCGCATTGACACTAATGCCAAGTGTTGCATTGGACACCGTTGTTACGCCGCCAGCACCACCTTGAGTATAACTATTAGTGCCAAGACCGCCAGTGCCGGGGTTAGCGTGTACCGCACCACCACCGCCACCGCCAGAAGCGCGAATAAGAATCGCCTGTGCGCCAGATGGGATGGTGTAACTTGTGCCGCTTGTTAATGTCGTAATAACTTGCGGATAGCCAACAACATTCGCCGCAATAGATTGCGCCACTCGAAGCGGTGTCATTATTTCTGTGTTGTTCGTGCCGGTTTCCGCAGTTGCTTGTGATGCAACTTGCAAGTCAATTATCTTCGTGCCGGATGAATTAAATATATCAATCCCAGCCGCAGATGCCGCAGTTAAGCTATTGCTAATCAACTCAAAGCGACTATTAGCAACATCGAACTCGCCAATCGTAATCCAATTCGCATCATTTTTATCGCGTATTTTAAGATAATTATTTGTCGTATCTAGCCACCACATCCCAGCATAAGTCGTGGATGGCGCAGATGAACTGCTATTGTTTGTGACAATAGCGGATAAAGCGTTGTTTAGATCAGACCGAAAAGCCGGTGTGGTCTGATTGTCAATAACATAATCGTGTGTTGCCATTAGTTATATCTCACCTTTGCGGTTAATTCCTCAATCGCCGGAGTGATGTCATCCGCAGTCGATTGCAATTCTACCTTAAATCTGAACGCGCGTCCAGAAAAGTCACCAGACTTGAAACGCTTATAATCTGACCAAGTTGGCGAACCAGCCGGATCATCGTCTGTTGTCGATACAAACTGAATAACATTTGTATCGGTAAATGATGTGCTACCGGTTAGATCATCGAAGTTGCCCGGCAAGCTATCAAACAATCCTGTCAACGTGTCAAATGTATCGGTTGCCGCATCATTAATCCGAAGTACCTTAACATCCATATTAACACGCGCAACCCGAACCGAACTTGTGTCAATGTAATTGCTGAACAAATAAGTCGAGGTCGATGGCGCAGTTGATGGATCAGTTATTCTTAAACGACTTGATGAAACGGAACAACCTGTTTTTGTTCCGCTAAACGCAGTATGTTCAGCTTGCGTCAAGGTTGTTGCGAATACATCTAAATCTTCTTCACGCACAACGACAGAAGTCGGATTGACGGATTGATTGCCAGATTTGTCGTATGCCTTAATAAGATAAGTGCCAGAACGCGGCGGAACTGTGACGCTATTCCCCGGACGCGCAACCTTATCAACCGCAGTTGTAGCATTAGCGAAAGTGCCGCCGCTTTCATCAGGCGTGTATCTAATGCGATAAAAAGACAGATCAAGATCAGGAACAGCATCCCACTCAAGATGAATACCGGCAGACGATACGTTGAAGCTAAAGTTTTCAACATCAGCCGGTGGATCAGCTAGACCATCAACCGTGATATTAGTGATCGTAACAAAGTCGCCCTTAATCCCGAACGTATTGATCGCACGCGCACGCACATCGTATTCAGCATCTTCAACATCTAGCACTTCGGTTATACCTAGATCGCCAAAACCGGCTAAACGATAATCGGTTTCGCTGGTCTTCTTAAACTGCACTTCCACCTGATCAATACGCTCTGGCGCGTCAGATGAAACCGTTGCGATAATAACATTGGTCAAATGCTCGTTAATAACACGCGCTTCGGATGTGATATTTACACCGATTGGCGGCACATCGAACGGATCGGCAAGCGTGGTGTTGTTTGTTTCAAACGCGCTTTCTTCTGCCGCCCAGCTAAACACCGCAGAAGATATTTCACGCAAATCCATATTAACGATAAGCGTGCCATCAGCCTCTGGAACAAATTGCCAATTCACAACTTCAAAAGTCTTTTCATCCCAGCCAGCGCGTGTATTTGTTAAGTTAATGATGTCGCCAATCTGAACTTGAAACGCACGCATCCCAAATGAAGCGGAAACGCTTAACTGTTCACGCTGACGATAAAGCGCAATCTTAGCGATACGTTGTGCGCGTGTTGATGTATTGGTATATCCCAAATCAAAATCAATAACGCTCTTATCGCCACCGTCAACATCAATAAAGAACTCCGATGACACTTCTGGATAGTCGCTAACTTGATAATTGGTTTCCGCGCCTCTGAATGTACCGCGAACCGTATTGAAGTTATCGCGCCGCGAATGTCTTGTGTTGATCTTAATCGCTGACCGAAGATCATCCTCATCAAAAGCTAAGACTGGTGTCGTGTAAGCCGCCGCCTTAACGCGCCAATAGCCTTGAGCATACCAGATTGTCCCACCCATAGCGCGAAGCAAGTCATCTATAATATCTCTTGGCGTTCCGGCGGTGGTGAACGATCCGTTAGTTGTGTATCGCTTTTCTGTGCCGCCAGCCGCAAGCGCAACGCTCTCATCGCAGATATTTGCGGCAGTAGCGAACAGCGTTTCATCAATGTCGTCAGTTGCCAGACCATAGTCAGCCGTTAAATAATCGCGCAAACATAACGCCGCATTATCTGACCAAGCGGTTGTTTCGGTGTTTGGATTATATATTTTCTTCCCCTTAACCAAGAAACTGATCGCCGGTTCGCCATTCGGGAAGCTGTCGGCGTTAAACTGCAAGCGGATATATGCGTAGCATATCCCTTGCAACTTATGATCAACCGTCCATAAGCCATCTGACTCGCTAACAAGCGTATCATCGGCTTCTTGCGTATCAGTGCCTAGATGCGTCTTAACACGCACATAACCGTCATACTTAGATGGCGCAGTTGCGTTTCCGTCACCATCAAGAGTTAGTATTTCATCATTGAGATAAACGCTTGTGATTTCTTCACATTCGTGACCGGCAATCGCAACAACCAGATGCAAATATTTGTTGTTGTCTGTTGCTTCTTTATAAACAACAACACCGCCAACCCTTGTTTGCCCATAGATAATCGCGTGGTCTTGAGCCGCGCCTATACCGGCGACTTGATATCCTTGCTGACCAGAAAAAGATGGCATTTTCGGCTTCGGTTGTAATGATGATGATATGTAAGACAGGCCAAGCGTTACGGCAAAACTTAAGGCAAAATAACTCATTGCGCTAATTGCTAAAGTGCCTGTCACGTATGCAACCGCAGTTGAAGAAGCGGCAGTAGCCGCCGCAATAGCGATTGACACCGGATCAGCAAAAACAACCGTGGGATAGAAAATCAAAAAGAATAAGAGAAAATAGCGCATCAGATTAGCCAGAAAATATCTTCCTCTTGTGGTGCGGAAAATTCAATTCCGTTATGCCCAAGAAACGCCACCTGATCAGAAACAGCGACACCTAAAGAAATCCCAGTAACCGACATATCTTCACGCTGACGACCGATGATATTTCCACGATGCGGCATAAGCGAATCTAAGCGCGTTAGGCGCGTATCTATTGCCTCGACTATATTATCCCACCTATTAGCCTTTAACAGCCCTAGAGCGTGCTTATAACACGATTGTGGGCTATCGTATCGCCCCATCCAATCATTAGCAAATCCCTTGCCTGTTTGCACACGCACCGCTTCATTAGCAAAAATGAGGCAGTCAAACTTGCCCCACTCAAACGGCCTATTCCTAACGCTTTCGATATAATCAGCAAGCCGAATATCCCAATCATAAAACATTAACGCCGTCCCCAGTTAAATTGTTTATCTTGCAAATCTTCAACGAACTCAAATCCGCGATCTGTTGGAAATCGTGATTTTTGATTTGCATCAGTATAGCGCAAAACGCGCGGCCTTTCTAAATCAATTAATTTGCTTTCCATCGATAACGCAACAGTCGAAGTTTCCGCGCCTTCCTCGATGTTCATTTGATCCATATAACCTTTGAATATTTCGACCAGATCATTAGGATCGCCAGTTGTGATATCGATGCGCGAACTATCTTCCTGCAAAACATAATTGCCATCTTCATCTAACAAATAACTGCGGTTGGCATCCATTAATCCGAAGCGAATAATGCCAAGTCTTCCCTGATACGGCTCGGATAAGATAAGCGATAGCAATTCTGACGGTATGCCAGAAAGCGTTATCATCGCGCCTTTTGCTGATATTTCTGCGGTTTCGGATATTTCGCTAACCTTTAGAAATTGACCAGTGCCAACATAGGTTATGCCGTCAACTGTAATATTTCCAAGACCTGTCCAGAAATAAAGCGTCTGCGTATCAAAACGCAATTCAATAGCAAAAAACGGCTTAATCGCTTCTGATGATATTGCGCCGATAATACCACTAGAAAGCGACCTACTCATATTATCGCCTCAATAGCCGCAAAAGTTACACCATAAAAAGCGGCTTCGTTAATTGACCAATCTGTTTGATTTGTGCTTAGTCGAAACAGCCCCTTTGCGCTTGATACCACAACCGTTGCGTCATCAGCCGGTGCAGTTCTGATATAAGGCCAGATATCTAGCGTGGCCTGACCTAGCGCGTTCGTATCAACATCGACCAGAACCTTGTGCAGTGTCGCGGCAGAGCCACCGCCTATCTGAATGTAGTCGCCAGCTTTAAGATAACCTGTTTCGCTAGTTGGCAATCCGTCAATCGTTAGCGTTTCGCCTGTTTGATCAGCACCGTTGACCAGTGGCGTTCCCGGCGTGGCTGACGCTGTTCCGCGTGGCGTTGCCGCATTAGGATCGCCCAACAGAAAAGTCCCCTTCACGCCATTAAGCGACAGCAAGAACGAAATCCATTCTTCAGCATCTGCGCGTTGCATAGGCGGCATTGTGACTTCTGCTTCCCAACGCTGACCAGAGTGTTGAACGACCTGTTGCTTAAATGTGAATGGGCTTTCTGTAATCGCAACCGCATTAACAGCGCGAAGATTTACCCTAGCGATGCCCGAAGCGGTTGGAAGTGTTAGCGGATATGATATGGTCATCTGTCACCTCAAGAAAATGCTGATGCAAATGTACCACCACGCCGTCTAGCGTCAAGCACCGCCGCTTTAGTGCCTTCTGCGATCTGCGGCATCAGGTTCATTATTTCAGCGCGAACGGTCTGCGATACTCCAGTTGAAATGTTAATGGTTTGATGCACAACTGCGCCACCACCGCCTAGCTGGTTGCTTGGGATAATCGTTCCCGAACCGCCGGGAATAAATAGCTCCGCACCCTTTTCGCCAACCATATACGGTTTTCCAGCCGCAACAGAGCCACCCATTGCTTTTGCGCCAGTTTTGCTTGTGCCGCCGGTTGATCCAAATGGCATCGCACCAGCAAGAAACTCCGCTATCGGTGCGCTAATCTGCATCCGTATCGTCATCCGAATAATATCGCTAATGATTGATGCCGCCATTTGCTTAAACGCATCCTTTAACTTCATTGTGCCGGTTACTGCGCTTAGAAGCGCATCTTCAAACGATTGGATGCCACGAATAACAACATCTTCCATATTCTTACCGAAGTTGCGTGCGTTCTTCGCAAGTTCTTTTAGACCAGTTCCGAACTCGTAACTGTTGTCTGTGCCAGTATTCATTACATCGTTTAAGTTTTCTCCGGCTTGATACGCGGAATTGATGGCTTGCCTAACGTGAAAGAACTGAATTTCAAAATCATCTGGAAGATAGCCAATATTATTAATAGATGTGCCAAGTAACTCAAAGCCATTTGTTAAGTTTTCCGCTTGAATACTAATAGTGGAAAGAGCATTTGCAGTTTCAAATCCACTAAGCCCAAGATTGTTAAAATTATCATATAAATATTGAGCCTCTTTCCCCAACTCCCTCATCGCTTCAACATCTAGTTGCTCTGCCTTAGCAAGCTCTTCAAATCTTTTTATCAGACCTTGAACGCGTGGGTTAATATCGCCAAATGTATCGCTCAAAGACTCAACATAATACAAAGCATCTTTAGTGACTTTAGCATATCTTTCGGTGCTCATAGTCGTTCTTAATAATGCTTCCGTTACAAAATTAATTACGTTGATCAATGCGTTAATCGCGCCAACTAATAGATTAATAATGAAAGCCATCGTTTCGGCAAACGTTTGAATTGCACTCACAAGCGAAAGGCTAATATCTCTCGCAAATGCTTTAATACCACCAGCACCGTCATAGGATTTAATTAATTGTTCAATATATTTTTGCGCTGACTCAACCGCCATTTGAATAGCTGGGGCAAGAAAAGAAACAACCGTATCGCGCAAGCCCTTAAACAATGCAAACAAGCGCGTGAAGCTATCGTTAGCGTCTTCAACGCCTTTTGCCGCGCTTGCTGATAGCAACAAGCCGAACCGTTCTGCCTCATCAGATATCTGCGCTAAACCTTCCGCGCCTTCTTCTAACACCAGAAGCATTTCAGACGCGCGACCGCCGAACAAGTCTTGTGCGATAGATGACCTGACTGCGCTGTTCTCTACATTGCCAAAGCGATCTGCTAGAAGTTCCAGCACCTTAAACTGGTCGCCCATAACCGCATTTAAGTCATCGCTGGTGATACCCAGTTCATCAAAAGCGTCTTTCGCATCGCCAGTACCGCCTTGGAAGTCAACCATTACGCGGTTCAAGTTACGAACAGCACGCGCAACTGTGTCAACAGATAATCCAGACAGGTCAGCCGCATATTCTAGCTTTCGCAAGTCTGCAACGCTAATACCTAGCGTGCGTGACAACTTACTGATCTTATCGATGCTATCCATCGATGATTTGATGAGAAAACCAAAGCCACCAGCACCGGCTAGAGATACCAGCGCGGTGCGGAAGCTAAAGACAGTCTTACGAAGTGAATTAAGGCGACTAGCGACCGCCTTGAATATTCTTTGTGTGGTGTCGATGGCTTGGATTCTGATTTTGAGGTTTTGATCTGCCATCTTCTTTTATCCTAAAATAAGCGAACCACTCGTTAAGTTCATCAACCGTCAATTCTTCTATTTCCGGTTGTGTCTTGTGTAAGCGATCACATAGCTGAAGAACATTAAACCGCAAGTGATCGCTAGTTAGTTTTTTTCGTGCGCCTCTATCCCATCGATGCTGTTCATCATCTTCCCGGCGATATTGGCTATGGCGGTCAAGTCCATCTTCATAAGATACACTTTATCTTCGAGCGTGAACAGCTTATCGCCATCTTTATTTTCGGCCTTCATAATAATCATATCGACCATTCCAGACACTTGCATATCAACTAAAAAGTTTTTGTGCTTGCGCTGTAACTTATCGATATCGCCAATCGTTAATGGCGAAACATAGACGAGCAACGGAGCATCATCTTCACCCCATTCCGGAACTTCGATAACATTCCGTTGCCGTCTATTGTTGACGCGATCTAAGATTTCTTTCCCCAGTGACATTTAGAAATCTCCTTATGATACTGTGTCTTCAGTCAGGCCACCGCTAATCTGCACGCTATAAGTTGCAGTCACGATGCCATCGTGAGAAACACCGATAGAACGGCCTGTAACGATGCCAGAGCCGGTCAAACGATGGTCGCCGGTGGTATCACCTTCCATCTGAAGATTAACCGTCACAGAAGAACCGGCAGTGCAAGCCAGTTGCGCTGTGTCGGTATCATCAAAATAGGTTTCAATCGTTGCAGTTGCATCGGTGAAAGAAGGTTTATAAGATTTTGCAGTGTCACCCATAGAAGTGTCTTCGATAACTTCTGCGGTTTGGTCAACGGTGAAGCTAATAACTTCTGCCATTGAGTCAGAGCCGATCTTAACGACTCCATCGTTTCCTTTGAATGTTGCCATTTTTCAACTCCTGTTAGCTGGCAGTTTCAACGTCATTTTCTTTGGTTCGGTATTCAACCATCACCGTGAAGCGACCAATAGCGACAGGCTGTTCACCATCACCGCTAAAATCCGCCTCAAAAGCCGTAACCATAACGTCCTTCGCAAGACCGCCTAAAGTTACGTCTGCCGCCAAAGCCTCTTCAACTTCAACGGCAATCTGGTCAAGCGTGTTGTCATAATTCGCAGTCCCGACAACATACGCTTCAATCATAATTTCCAAATTCCTAGCGATTGATCTCGCCAGTGTCATTGTATCAAAAACAACGGCTTCATTTCTAGTAAAAATACATAAGCCGGGCAAGTTCGCCTGTTCAATCGGATAGACGCGATTGCGAAACACATTAGAACCGGTGGTCGTTAATCCTGTGACCGCCGTAACTATCGCATCCCTGATTTGCTTGCGAACGTGTGCCATTAGTTCTTTTCCAGTACCAGCATCGTCATCCCAGTGCCATCGTCTTGTACGATGCGGATAGTGTAATTAACACCGCTAACAACTAACGCATCACCTTCAGACGCGCTAGAAACATCCGCAGTGCGGCAATGAAAGCGCGGTTGCTGAAGCGCAACACCCACACCACCACCAGCATCAACCTCGATAAAGTCATTATCGAAAATGCCATTAACAGTGCTAGAAGCACCGCCAGATGGTGTATAAGTCGCCGCAACACCGAAGTCATCGACATTGACGAAGATGGCACGGTCATCTGCGCTTTCAACAGCCATTAGTCATCCTCTGGCGTTTCAATATCAGCAACATCAAAAGAACGGTCTTCCAGCTTCTTCTTAGGACGACCATATTTCTTTTCTGTAACCGCTTCCGCAAGACCGCGAGTAATTAGCTTGTTTGCAATGTTTTCGTGCAAATCGTGTTCTTCGCCAGCAAACATATTGCCGCGATCCCCAGTGTAACATTTTTCCAAAATCTTAATTTTCATCATAGCCCCCTGTGGGAATGGTGGGCGACCGAAGCCGCCCACCAGTTAAATTACGCAGTTGATACCTCATCGGTGATAGCGAATGAAGCGGCGTTACGAAGAGCAACATCAACTTCTTGCATCACGCGGATAACAACGTTGCCGCTGTCACCCTCTGAATATGGATCAACCATAACTGATGGTGAACCGAAGAGGCCGACCATTAGTTGTGAGAAGTCACCGAAGATCAGTGCAGAAGCGTCAGTGCCACCATCGCCCGGATTTAGGTTTGATGGAACGTTGCTTGTGAACTCTGCACGATAGCCATAGATGCTGTTCCAAGGATCATTGAGAAGCATAACGCTGTCTGTGGATGAAACCTTAACAGTATTTGCCATCTTCGCTTTGACCTTTGGATTTGACAACCAACCAAGTGCGGCCTGATTGATAACGCCATTAGCGTCTTCAACAGTCTTAACCAGATCGGTGATGTCAGCCCAAGTCAGAGCCGCAACATCAGTGCCGGCAGAAATGTCAACATTACCAACGTTGCCATCGTTCAAGATGCCTGTTGGCTGACCTGAAGAGCCAGAACCTTGGATCGCATAGTATTCGATCTTGTCAGCGATGGAACGCAGAAGATCGTCTTGCACAACCTGTTCGATTGCTGGAACGCTCTCAAGAGCAAGCAAGCGAGAGATTGCGGCTTTTGCGCCAAGAGTGCGTGGCTGAAGCGTTACGCCAGCATCAGTTGGGGACTGATCGCTAACATCGCCAGCTTCTTCAACGAAGCCAGCCGCCGCGCCGGTTGCAATCTTAGGCATACGGATGCGATTGGTAAGGCCGCCGATGTATGTGACACCAAGGTTAGCCATTACTTGCTTTGCGCGTAATGCCTCAATGAACATATCGCCACGCTGTACAGTTGGAACGAAATTGTCGGTGACATTTTCTGTGCCTACTGCGCCAGTTGCGGCGGTGGTCATTACGCCAGAACGAAAAGCGAAGTCTGGGATGTAAAATCCGCGTGCTTCCTTGCCGGTGCGCTTAACGATTTCATCGTGCATTTCACGCTCAAGGCCAGCGTCACGCCAGTCACCAGTGACTTGTGCGCGGATCATCTTGCCAAGAGAATAAGCACGCTGTTCTTTAACAGGCGCATCAACAACGTGTGCTGGGGTGTCCAGCGGCTCGTTTCCGATAGCTTCCAACAGTTCGCCACGGAACTCGTCAATGGAAACACCACGACCAAGGGCTTCTTCACCCATTGATGCTTTGTTGTGCTTCCGTGCCAAAGTCATAATCTCTTTGGCATTTTTTTGTGCGGCTTTGGCGGCTTCCGCCCGAACCGCGTCAAGATCGATTTCTGACATAACGTCAACTCCTTTGATCTCTAGGGTTTCATTTAAGGGTTCGGAACTCGACCGACCAACGCCGACTAGATTTGACTGATCTGCCGGAATTGAAACGATAGAAATTTCCATAGGTGTAGTAGCCACCCGATAATACTCATCGGGATCGTCTTCACGTTCAACGCGACCATCTAAACGATAGCCAACGCTGATATTTTGCCGAATACCATCGACAACATCGTTGAACACTTCTGAAGCAAGTTCGCCCCTTCCGAAACGAACAATCGCACGCAGACGGCGTGCGTTTTCATCAAGTTCAACAGATTCCACAACGCCAATTTGACGTTCCATATCGTGATCCATCAGCAAAGGCGCACGACCAGAGTTAAGAAACTCAAGGTTCATACTTTCTGCGCGATGGTCAATAACTTCTAATCCAAAACTGCGCTTAACCGGCTCTTCGGATGATACGCCAACCCGAACAGTGCGGCTTTCTGTATCAATCGCAGTGTCTTGCATACCGATGGCGCGTTGCACCATTTCAGAACGATCAAAGCGAGCCACATCCTCTGTGACTTCTTCAACATTGTCTTCAACAATATTTTTTTCGATGTTTTCCATATCATCACCTCTTTCGCCGATGGCTGGTTCAAATTTGATCGGTTCAAAATCGTGGTCATCCAGCCACTCACGCGCTTCCGCTTCGGTGTACCGATCTGCATCGAAGCGAATAGATTGTATTTCAGACGTATTATCCACAATTCCATAGATAAAATCAATGCCAGAACCGCCAGCATCGGCCTCACGCCGAAAGTCGTCATATTGATCTGGTTCGTTTATGCGTGCCGCGTGTTCGTTTGGATATGGTCTTTCTTCATCCCATCCACGCTCTTCATCATCGATGCGATCCATAACCCGATCCTTTTCATTAGCCCAAGATTTACCAGCATCACCGCCCCACAATGCCCACGCGATGCGACCGGCTGATGGATATCCATCTTCATCGGGCGAAAATCCTTCGCCTTCTTTATCAACTTCGTGCCGCGCGAAATAACTAACCATCCGGCGCACGGTTTCTGGCGATAATTCCTGACGATTAACTAGCTGACGCGCACGCGCAACACCTACTTCAGTGCCGCCGCGTCCGTGTTCTTTACGCCAATCAAGACCGCGTTGCGCCTCTTCCGCCATAGTCGCGGTCGGCTTTAGATTAATATCTTGGCCTTTATACGTTGCCATCATCACCACCATCAACTTCCGCTGGGGCTGGCATCTTAGTTCCAAAAGGTTCAAACGCCATTGACAATCCTAGCTGTTGCGCTAACTCTTTATCACGCGCTATCTGACTAAATGTTTCTTCAACATCACGCCCATAATTCGCCGCAACATCCTGCATAGACAGGATGCCATTATTTAGCCCAACAACCGCCGCATTTATTTCTTTAAGTGGATCAACCCAATTCCAGCCACGACCTCTAAACATCGCATTATCGCTAAACTTATCATATTTATTCGATGGAAGCGGAATACCGCCAAAATCCATCGCGCTAGATAGCCAAGCGCGGAATATCGGTTCAATAAAGTGTTCGATCATAAACATCTGCATCGCGCGATAACCATCACGCTCATCAAGCGCACCCTGACGGATCGATGAATAATTAACTGACGATAAATCGTTAGAAAGTGCCGCGTAGGAAACATTCAAGCCAGATGATATGCCGCGAAGCATTGCACCTTCAAATTCCGCATATCCGGTATTCGGATGGTTAGGATCAAAGAACGAAATGTCCTGTCCAGCACCTAACTGGTGAAACGAACCCGGTTCAACATCGATGATAGGCGTGAAATCATTTTCATAACCATCTCCAACATAGTCATCGCCAGACGGCGTTTTAATAAATCCCATCTTCGATGCTTGTATGCGTGCGGCGATAACTTCAGCCTCACGATAAGCGTGCAACATCTTTAACGCTGACATCGCTGAAACCATAAACGGTTCACCGCGCGTCTGATGCGTGCGATTAGCCATAAATAAATGGATCATTTCATCTGCCGGTACGCGCGTATGCTTTCGCGCTTGCGCTGTATGATATAATCTATCGCCCGGATGCGATGTTAAAACCCAATAGGCAACAGGCCGATGCGCCTTATCAAGTTCAATCCCCATTCTGATTTGATTGCCATTAGATAAGGTTTCGTTTTTCTTTTCGTCAACCATATCAGCCTCAATAAACTGAATGGCAAAACCATCACGATATTTTGTGCCGGATAGCTTTTTAACAAATACTTCGCCGTCACGAACAAGCGTTTCAATCGCTAAACGCTGGCAATCATACCAAGACATCCGACCATCGGCTGTTGGCGCACCTAAACGCCCCCAACGCTTCCAAGCGTTTTCGATGATGGTATTGCCAGCCGCATCCAGCTTGCCATCTTCGTTGCGCGCTTTAACTTGCAGATGGAAACCCTTGTCGCCAACGATATTTGTCTTCATTAGATTGACATATCTACGCGCAAACTCGTTATCACGCACCAATTCGCGTGATCTGTTTCGCATTGTTTCCAATGTAAATCGCAACTCGCTATCAGCAGAGTTACCACTATCCAGAAAATCACCGAACAAACGACCGGCACGCGCCGCCGCATAATTACGTTTCTTGAACGATTTCTTCGGTTCTTCAGTGCGCTTGAAAAAATCAAATAGTCCCATTTTCAAAACCTCACTTTAATCGTGCCGGAGTGTGCGCGACCATTCCTAACGTGATCTTCACGATGTTGTTTAACAACTTCGCTTCGATAATAATCACGCCATTCAACCAGTTCCGTCACCGGTATCTTGGAAAGCGAACGACCATTGATTGAATAAGACAGGACGTCAGCGTCAGCGCGGCCTTGCAAAACAGTCTCAATTTTATCCAGCATTATTTCAGCGTGCGAACGCGGATCAACATTATTATCCAGATCGGTGATAATATCCCACGAACCTGTTTGAGTGACGATCCGTTCGCTATCGCTTGTGCGCGTGATCTCTAACTGCCAATGGTGATGACCGGTGTCAAAATTCGCGCTAACGACAGATGTAATTGTGAACAAATAATCATCACCGTCAGCAACGCCAGAAACTTGAAATTCGTGTGTGCCGCCGCCAGAAGAGACCCTCGAAACATAAGCAACCGTGTAAGTTGAAGAGGGATAATCTTCACCTAAGTTCTTTTTGCGCCAAGTGACGCGATCACCGACAACGATTTTATGCGGTTCATATGTTAGTGCATTGTCGGTATCAAATAGATTCGCCATTAACGCCACCCATTAACAAAACCGCCGGGCTTCCGATAAGCGCGGCGCGGTTGCTGGTTAATTGGCGCATTATCCTTCGGCTTTTCTGCCGCGTGCGCCTGTCGGTCTGCCAGTGTGTTAAGGTTCGTGTTCAAAATCGCCAATGCCCCTATCGCATACACCCGACAGTCTAACGCTTCGTTGCGCGTTCTTGTCTTCACAAATTCCCTGCGCGGAAACCCTTTAGAGAATTTCGTGACAATTTTTTCCGATGATGCCAGTTGCTTAAAATACTCATCTGGACGGTCAGCCGGAAAATGACAATATCCCGCACCTTCCGATTGTATCCTAAGTCTGGAAAAAATCAATTCTTTTATGTTGTCAACGCCCAAAGTAAATAATCGTATCTTTCCGATGTTATTTCTGGTCGGTCTTGATACGATTGGACGGCTTTCGCCAGCCATACCCTTTATGGCAAAAATGCGGCGACCTTCACGCGGTCTAACAAAATCATAAACCGCTTTCGTGTAGTGACCGCCGCTATCGATGCAAGTTGCGCGTGGCTGTAAAATGCGACCATCTTCGGTTTCGTATTTAGACATCAAGATGTTATCAACGTCTTGCCATAGTTGAGGCGAAGACGGATCGCCATAAACGGTTCGATAATCAAGCGACCAGCTTTCTTCATCACGCCCCCAGCCTACCGTTTCAATCTCAACGCGGTCATCTTGAACGTCAGCACCACAAGTTATCACCAATATGCGCTTATCTATTCTGTCGCCGAACTCTTCAGCGCGTTCCGCAACCGCATAGTCGTCAATGCGTTCACCTTGATCTTCCCAGCTTTCAGCAAGATAAACATTCGTCCAAACACGCAAGGTTTCTGCCATCTTCTTAGCTGATAAGAAATCACGAACCGCATCAGCTAACGGTGTCCAAGGCGAATAAATGCCATTGATGTGAAACCCAGCCACGCCCTTAAACTCTTCTGTCGCTTGCCAATGACCATTACGAACAGCGCGATAACGCATCGCATCGTTCCAAATACTGCCACACTCTTCGCAAACATAATGCGCCGTTTCCGGCTGATCTTTATCCCATCGAACGTGTGACCATTTCAATGTTTGTTCGTGACCGCAATCTTCGCACGGTACGAAGAATTGACGCTTATCGCTTTCTTCAAATGCGGCTTCAACGCGCGATGCGCCTTTGTTTGTTGGCGTGGAAACCAGAACGATCTTTCTGTTCCAGAAAGTTGCAGAACGCTTTCGCGCTAATTGGATTGGATCACCTTCCGAACCGGCTGACGCTGGATAGCGGTCAACCTCATCGCATAATACAATTCTTATAGGCCTTGACGCTAATCCTGCCGCGCTGTTCGATCCGACTAAAGATATATGACCGCCCGGAAAAACTTTATGAGACACACTATTTTGAGCATCCCTTGACTTGGGGTCTTTTACCTTACCCTTCAATGAAGGTGTATCTCGCAACATCGGCGCAAGCCTATCCTTACTAAATGCCTGACTCATTTCCATCGTTGGCTGAACAACAAGTATAGGTGCTGGATCGTGGTCAATATGAAAGCCAATGCAATTCAAAAGCATTTCGGTCTTGCCGACCTGTGCGCCAGCCATAACGCAGATGTCTCGCAACTTAGGATCGCTAATAGCATCCATTATGCCGCGCTGATACTCCGCAAATGATGTGTTCCACCTACCCGGCTGACTACTACTTTCGGAGCTTAGTCGTCTTTCTTGGTCTGCCCAATCTGACACCATCATTTTTGGCGGTGGCTTCAGATTGCTCATTGCCTCGCTTACTATTCTTTTTGTTGTCTTGTCCTTCCGGTTCATAAGATGCCAACTCCTCTAATGCCTCATATACTTGCTTTTCTATAATGTCTTGACAAGATGCAACATCTTCATCATTTGCAACCACCGGAGCAAGAACCGAAGGCAATGATAACATTTTCGCACGCATAGCTGAAAGAACTTCAACCCAAGCATCAATAACTTTTTGCGTTTCAACAAGTTCGCCGCGCACTTTAGCAAGTTCTAACTCTGCTATTTCAGCATCAGCGTTCATCTTTCTTGTTCTGGCCTCATCATAAGATGAGCCAATAACTACACCGCCCCTAGCGACCATTTATCTATCCTTTCCAGAATATATGACAGTTCTTTTCTCTTAGAAATTTCTAATCGATATGAAGACAATTCTTTCTTGCTCAAGCAAGATAGCCAATCTTCTAAATTCTTTGCGTGTTTTCTGGCATTGCAGTCGGCGCAAATAATCATCACATTTTTAATAGAGTGCTTGCCGCCTTTTGATAATGGAATTATGTGATCAAGTTGTTTGTCTTCCCATCTCATTTCGATAGAGCAAACAGCGCAATTTTTAGCATCTGCATATATTTTTGACTTAGCACTAACGTCTAAAGTACCATCATCAGTTTGATCAATTTGATCTTGTCTTTTTTTCCGCGATGCAAAAGCTGTTGAATAAGCAGACTGACAAGGTTTGCACTTGCCGTTATTTCTATTAAAATTATCAAGCGGTTTTATTTCATTGCAAACAGAACACCTTTTTAAGCCCTTTTGTTTTAATTCTTTTTTGTTCTTAAGTTCATTCGCAAGACAACAGAATTTCAAAAGTTTTTGAGAAGATGGTTCTTTAGGCCAATTCTTGCGTTTTTTTATTTCGCCGCATCGATCACAAGTTAGCAATTCATTATCTTTTTTAAGGCGTTTCTGTTTAACTTTATTTTCTTCCTGTATTCGCTTCGCGCTTTTGTAATCTTTGTATTTTTCTTTATGACAATGTTTGCATATATTTTTTATACGATGCTTATATTTATGGTACTCATCAACTGGTATATGTTTTTTGCAAGAATAACACAAAGCGCAATCAACGCCATTAACCACTTCAAATCTAGCAAGATATTTGTTTTTGTTTTTGTCGCCTGTACTTAAGCAACAAGTCTTGCGCGGTTTTCCCGTACTTGGGAAATTAGGCCAGTGTCTTCTTTGATATTTTTGACCACATTCAGGGCAAGAAATAATTTGATCAAAGTAATTCATAACTTATGTATAAGCTATTTTTTATTTTAGCGCAATGGGAACAGGATCGCTAAAAATGTCTGAGAATAAAAGTGTCGGGGTCGCGCGTTACC
>Ga0208767_1001308_pt1 | contig 19930 bp, 12 predicted proteins | sample VirMetDEL_Mar_21_FD_184514 | JGI IMG/M metagenome (GOLD analysis project Ga0208767, IMG submission 184514) | Aqueous microbial communities from the Delaware River and Bay under freshwater to marine salinity gradient to study organic matter... | ecosystem: Environmental > Aquatic > Marine >... | reverse complement strand
TATGGCGATCACAAGCGTGGTGGTGGAGTGATGGCTCTTACAAAATTACAGTTTCGCCCAGGGGTAAACAAAGAGACCACTTCGTATAGCAACGAAGGTGGCTGGTTTGACTCAGATAAAGTCCGGTTTCGCTTTGGTTTTCCAGAAAAACTGGGTGGTTGGACCCGTCGCTCTGACTACAGTTTCTTACAGCCCTGCCGCGCTCTCCATTCTTATGTCTCTTTAGATGGCACCTCTCAGATTGGCATTGGCACACGGTATAAGTTTTACATTGATGAGGGCGGATTTCCTTACGATGTGACCCCGATCCGCGCTACAACAGCGGCTGGCGACGTCACATTTTCCGCGACCAACGGCTCATCGACTATCACGGCAACGGACACGAACCACGGCGCAGCCACAGGTGACTTTGTCACTTTTAGCGGTGCCGTTAGTCTGGGCGGTCAAATAACCGCCGATATTCTCAATCAAGAGTACCAAATAGACGTAACTGACGAGAATACCTACACTTTCACCGCCAGGACAGCGGGGACCTCTGTTCAAGATATTACGGAAAACGGTGTTTTAAACCCTGTCGAAGTCAACGCAGATGGGTCAGACACGGGTAATGGCGGCGCTAGTGTTGTTGGAACATATCAAATTAACGCTGGCTTGGGCGTGGTGGTAACCGGCACCGGTTGGGGAGCAAGCACATGGGGCCGCGGCACATGGGGCTCCGCATCAACCAGCACAGTAACAAATACGCTACGTCAGTGGGGCATAGATAACCTGGGTGAAGACCTTCTGTTCAACGTCAGAGATGGTGGCATATTTTATTGGGATACTAGTGCCGATCAGCTTGGTACAGATCGTGCCACAGCTTTGTCTTCTTTGCCCGGAGCTGACGCTACGACGCCTACCATAGCCAAACAGGTCCTCGTCAGCGACAACGACCGCCACGTCATAGTTTTTGGATGTGACCCAGAAAACAACATTGGCACCCAGGACCCTTTGTTGATTCGCTTTAGTGACCAGGAGTCGATAACGACCTGGAAGACCGAGGTGACCAACACAGCAGGCGACATACGCTTGGGTTCAGGGTCAGAGATTGTGGCTGCGGTGGAAACTCGTAACCAAATCCTGGTATTCACCGACATATCTTTGCATAGTATGCAATATCTGGGCCCTCCGTTTACATTTGGTGTGTCACAGATCGCGGACAATACGACCATTGCTGGCCCGAATGCGGCTACAGCCGTGGATGATACGGTTTATTGGATGGGCAACGGTGACTTTTATGTGTATACCGGTCAGACCCAAAAGATACCCTGTACGGTCCGGTCCTACGTGTTTAACAACATGAACACCAGCCAGATGAATCTGGTGACCTGCTCACTAAACAGCACTTTCTCAGAGGTGTGGTGGTTTTATCCGTCCACTAACTCTAACGAAAACGACAGCTACGTTATCTACAACTATCTTGAAAACAATTGGGTAATAGGCTCCTTGGCACGTACCGCGTGGCAGGACCGGGGCTTGTTGCGTAATCCGCTGGGTGCCTCGCCTGACGGGTATTTGTATTTCCACGAAGATGGCATTAACGACGGCAGCACTAACCCGCCCAGCCCCATTACTAGCTATATCGAAAGCAGCCAGTTAAGCATTGGCGAAGGCAATAATTTTGTGTTCTTGAGTCGTTTAATACCGGATTTGACCTTTGATAACTCTGTGTCGGGGGCCCCGGTGGTCAATTTTACGTTACAGACCCGTAATTTCCCTGGTGGCAACTACTTGCAATCAAACCAGTCTGCCGTGACACAGTCGGCTACGACACCGGTGGAGCAGTTCACCGATCAAGCGTTCGTTCGATTACGTGGCAGGTCTTTTGCGGTCAAGGTAGAATCGGACACAACTGATGTACAATGGAAACTAGGCACACCGAGGGTTGACGCACGGGCTGACGGGAGACGCTAGTGTCCACGAGACAGGTTACACGGGTCTATTTCCCGAACCCGCCAGAACAGTACACGCAACGCAGTTTAGCGGCTGTCCAACAGGCTTACGAGCAGTTGGTCCGCCAGTTACAGAACCCTGGGGACGAGCGTCTGACCAATCTGACGCTGACCGCCCTGCAATCTGGCAGTGATCAGGGCCTTGCGCCGGGGGACGTGTACGAAAAAGACGGTTTTTTGAAGATAGCTTTAGCGGATAAGCCCAACGTGGCGGGTGTTTTAGGCACCACGGCCCTGGGCTCAGTGACTGTAGTCATAACTTGATAAAGTGGCGGTATTTTGAGAGTGTTGGTAGAATCCCATATACGTTGCACTCCTGCGGAAACAGCTTCCTACTTTTCAGGTCAGTGGCACTTAATTGGTTTAGGTGAGGCTTGATGTCTGATGTCTGATACAATCGCATATACACGACCGGCTCCTTTTGAGGTTCCAGAAGGTGGCCTTGCTTCTTTTCTTACAGCCACGGTAGGTGATTGGGCGAATGAAAATCTTCCAGAAACGGGTATTGCGACGGCAAAAGCGGCGGCTGATAAGCTGGCTGAATACGGTCGGTACGAAGACACGTACATGGTTCACGCAGCAGAGGGCGAGACTGTCGTCCCAATGGCCGTCTTTGACGAAAACCCTAAGCTCCGAGAGTCTCTCTTTCGACAAATGCGTAGTATGGGTATTGATCCTGACCGCTACGTCATTGGTAATGAGTTTAATTCAATAAACCCGGTCACCGGGCAACCCGAATTCTTTTTGAAAAAGCTGTTCAAGGGCCTGAAGAAGGCTGTCAAGTCGGTCATCAAGGTCGTCAAGAAAGCAGCTCCTATTATTCTAGGCATTGGCCTTAACATGATTCCGGGCCTTGGCGCGATTGCAGCCGGGGCCTTGAGCGGTGGTATTTCTACCCTTGCTGCTGGCGGTAACTTTAAAGATGCGCTCAAGAGTGCCGCTATTGGCGGGGCTCTGGGCGGCCTGTTCAAAGGCGTGCAGGGCGGAATTGAAGCCAAGCAAGCGGGCGATAGCTTTGCTTCCGGTTTTACGAAAGGCGTTGGACGCGGCTTACCTGGGGCAGAACTTGCTGCACAGAAAGCCGGTGAAGCTGCTGTGGCTCAAGGGCTGAAGGACCAAACGGCCATGATGGCTAATATTGGCGTGTCTGGCGCGCCAACTACAGAGACCATACTTCGAACCACGGGCGCGCCTGCCGCTACCACGGCGTCTCAGGCGGCCCAGACCGCAGCTAGACTGGCTCCAGCAGGCGTTCCTTCTGTAACCGCAACCGCCGCAGCGCCAGCCGCCGCGGTAGTTCCTTCTTTTGCCGACTCGTATGTGGCTTCTTTAAGCCCACGGGTTGCTGATGCTGCCGCCGGTGCCGCTGCTGGAGCAGGCTCTCAGGTTACTTCGCCAGATGCTCCTACGGTCACTACGACACAAGCGCCTAGCGCCTTGGTTACGCCAGAAAACGTCCCCGCAGGATTCAGGCAGTCTGTCAAAGACGCTTTTACTTCTGAAGGTGGCACCTTTATAGAGGACATGAAGAAAGCTTTCTTGCCTCGTAGGGTTACGGCTGCGGACTATCTGCCCAAAAATATTACTGCCGAACAAGCGGCTAATATGGCCAGTAATGTTCCGGGTAAGTCTTTGTTAGACGCCGCTGAGGCAGCCGCTAAGTCTGCCAACGCCGCCGCAGGCTTGACCGAAGGAATAGGCGGTATGGTTCGTCAGCTTGGTCCCGGTTTTGCCGCAGGCACAGGCATTCTCGCCGCCACAGGCGGTTTTGAGCAGCCTGAGATGGAAATACCACAGCCTTATGGTGGCGTGACCGGACAGCAGTTGCTTGATGAAAACCCCGAATTATACAGAGTCGGACGTGTTCAGTACGCGATCCCCGGCACAACGACCACGGCTGCCGCTCCTACTACGGTTTACACGCCATATGTTCAGTTGCCCAGGGCACCCGTTATGCAGCCCGCTCGGCCCCCTATGGTATCCGCACCAATTATTAGACAGGCTGCCGATGGCGGAGCTATGACCAGAGAGAATTTCCCGCGTCAAAACGGAGCTATAGATGGTCCTGGAACGGGTACATCTGATGACATCCCGGCGATGTTAAGCGACGGAGAGTTTGTATTTACTGCTAAGGCCGTGCGCGGAGCCGGAAACGGCAGCCGAGATAACGGCGTCCGTAAGATGTACCAAATAATGAGACAATTTGAGAGCGTAGCGTAATGGCTGACGGCGTAACTACCCAGATAGTACAAGAAAACCCGCAGATCGAGGCGTATCGCCTTGGTCTTTTGGCGGATGTCCAAGATTTAGTTGAGCAGCGCATTGCAGCAGGCACGGAGGCTCTCCCTCCTGGCTATCAAGTAGCGGGTCTGAGTGATCTGGAGAAGTCGGCTATAGCTCTGGGACAGCAGGGCGTTGGGTCTTTTCAACCTTTCCTACAAGGCGCAACAGGTCAAGTCTTAGCCGGACAGGAGGCTTTGCAGCAGTTTGCTTTGCCCACCTTACAACAGGGTCAGGCCACTCTGGCCGAAGCTCAAAAGCTGGCGCAACAAACCCGTGACGTGCCTTACGAATACCAAGGCGCTGCCGGAGAGCTGTTGTTAGGTTCTACTGGAACCTACGATCCTTCTATAAATTACCAGCAGTTCATGAATCCATACACGGAAGAGGTGGTGGATCAAACACTTCAGGACATTGCGGACCAGGGCGCCTTGCAACAACAAGCACAAGCCGCGCAGGCCGTGTCCCGTGGGGCTTTTGGTGGTTCACGTCAAGGTATTATGGATACGGAATTAGCCGCTAATATCCTTGAACAGCAGGCGCGGGCCGGTGGTCAGTTGCGCGCACAGGGCTTTGAATCTGCCCGGCAGGCTGCACAACAAGCTTTTGAGCAGTCTCAAGCACGCCGACAGGCTGCCGGACAAGGCATGGGTCAGCTAGGTCTGCAATATGGACAGCTTGCCCAGCAAGACGTAGGTCAAGTACAGAACATAGGTATGGGCTTAGGCTCCCTCGGCACCGCAGCCGGTGGCCTTGGCTCACAGATCGGTTCTCTTGGTCTCCAGCAGGCGGGACTAGGCGAACTGGCACAAAGTTTAGGCCGACAAGATATCGCTACCTTGACCGGACTAGGCGGTCTCCAGCGTCAGAACCAACAAGCTGGCCTGGATGCTTTACGACAAACTCGCGTAGAGCAGTTGGCCGCCCCTTATCAACAGTTTGCCTTTTTGTCTGACATGTATCGTGGCACGCCAAGCTCGCAATCCACTGTGACCAGCACGGCTAATCAACCGCCGTCCACGGCACAACAAGTATTAGGCTACGGCATAGCCGGACTGGGCGCTTTGAGTGGCGCTAAAACAGCGGGATTAGGATTCTAAAATGAACAACATCTACCAAAGACCGTTATTTAGACAAGCCGGTGGCCCAACCATGGCCCCTAGCCCGATGCCCGCAGCCCAAGCGGTGTCTGGCGATATGGCCGCGCAGTTGCAGGCCACAGAGCAAAGGGCTTCCCAAGAGATGGAAGCTGCCGGGGCTCAGTATGTCGATAATATGGTTACAGGGTTAGATGAAGCAGAAAACACCGAGGGTGTAATTAATGCAATCCGAGGTAATCAAAAACCTATTGAAGACCGTTACCAGGAACTGGCCGGTATCGTAGGTTTACAAGACGCGCAAGCCACACCAGAGTCTGTTTTGGCGTTGGTGCAGCCGACTATGATGATGACCGAAGAAGGTGCGATGGACACCGGTATCGGTGAGTTGGTGCAGAACCTGACCGGTGACATTGCTATGGAAACCGACACAGGCGAGCCGACCGCCATGGGTCAAGGCATTGGTGAGTTGATGATGGGCGCATCCGAGCCTGTTCAGCCGTATGCCAACGGGGGCGTTGTGCAAAAGTTTCAACAGGGCGGTACGCCGATCCCGAACAATCTTCAGTCGCTCATGCAGGGCTATACGACCATGACGGACTACTCTCCTGCTCAGTTGCAGACAGAGTATGAAGCTAGGTTGCCTCTGTACGAACAGCTTTTGGGCGATACCGCAAACCGTCAGAAGCAAGCGCAGTCCAAGCTGTCTTTTGATATAGCAAAAGCCGGTCTTGCTCTGGCCTCCGGCGTAGACCCCACTACTGGTCAAACTATGACCGGGCAGCCCCTTGGTGCCCAGATAGCCCGCGCCGCAACGCCCGTGGCGCAGTCTGCCCAAGAGGCAGGTCAAATGGTAGCAGAAGCGGGCAGGGGCGCTAAAGTAGCGGCTTTGCAGGCAGCAGAACAGGCACAACAAGCACGTTTAGAGCAAGTTGGGCGTGAGCGACTGGGCGTACAACAGCTAGGCACTCAAGCTTTTATTCAGGGGAGAGAACAGTCGTTTAGAGGCCAGCAGCTAGGCTTAGATCGTTCACTTCAAAGAGAATTGACGCAAAGCACACAGGATCATGAAGCTGCTCTACAAGACCAAAGAGTAAATCTTGAAAGAGATATGACTGAGCTTAGAGAAAGTGGCGCTATGGACCGTTTGCTTCAAGACAATCGAGCGCGATCTCTGTTGCAAGACAAGCTAGGCATTCAAGAAATTGATCAAATAGAAACTCGCGGTGCAATAACCACGGCTATAGCAGAATTAGATGCTGAAACTCGTCTTCAGCTTCAAGAAATTATTGGTGAAGATGCCATGAACCGCCTTATAAAAGAAGGCGAGTTAAACAAAGAAATATTTGAACTAGACACCGCGCGTCAAATTAACTTACTGGAACTTAACTTTGAAAACCAGATGGAAGAGTTGGGTGTTCGACAAGCGCACGACATGGACAAGTTTGATGAGCAATTAAAGGCTGAGTACGAACGAATGGATCGTCAATTCGGCGGTGGCGGTGGCTTCCTTGGATTTTTACAAACTCCAACCGCCGCTGAGTTAGCGGCAGAAGCTCAAGAGCGAAGCTTTGATTACAGGGATAGGCAGATTTTCCTTAATGATCAGTATCAAACCGCAGATTTAGCCTTACGCAGAGACTTGTTTGAATTAGAAAGACAGGGCATTACTGACAGAAAAGAGATTGAAATGGCCACTTTGGCATCGAGACAGAGAATTGCTGCGCTAGATAACTTGCAGAAGTCTCAATTCTCTTTTGGCAACACGCAGCGCGGTATCATTAACGATCTCATTTCTAACCCGGATGTTTTAGAAGCATACGGAGCGGGCACTTTGAATCCAACGACGACAAGTTACCTAGAAACAGCGATTACTACGTTAGCCACGCCAGTGACTAGCTATAATCCGTTGACCGGCCAACTTGAAGAGACCAAACCGAAACTGCCGAGGGGCTTGCAGGATGCGCTGTATCAAAGAATACAAGCCGATTTACCGATGCCTTTTGGAAATCAAAATTTTGCAAAGGGCGGTGAGGTTCAAAAGATGCAAATGGGCGGCGTCCCAAGAAATGACCCTACCGCAGTTTTAGAGGCGTTTGGTCTAGGTCCTCAACAACAGCCGATTCGAGAGGAGGACATTCAACTTCCTGGACGAATCGTAGAGCCGGGCGTGGATTTGACACAAGGCACCGGCTTGCTACGTGGCCCACGAGAAGCTGTTAGGGCAGCTTCTTCTTACGCTAAAGAATTGACCGGCAGTGATTTTGAGCCGGTCTTTGGCGAAACCGCAGAGGCCGCTACCCAGCTAACTACATTAGGCAACGTCACGCAGAGGTTTATCCGTGAATCTGTGGGCGGCCGAGCGTTAAAGGATGAAATCCAGGCTTTAGCAGAGGAGCTGGCAAAGCCCGAGGGTATCCAGACCAGAGAGCGCACTTACGAAAAATTAGTAAACATGCGTAACCAGTTGATGGAAATCCAGGATTTTGCAATCTCTATGGTGGATACCCCAGAGAAATTCCGTCAGACTGATTTAGTTCAGGCTAGGAAAGACCTGCGCTTGCTGCAACCGCTGCTTGAAAACTATGATGTGGCCATAACGAGTTTTGAACAACAGCTTGGCTCTGACAAGCCGGACCCCTCACTATTTGAAGGTCGATAAAATATGGCAACGCCTCCCAAGCTGTCGTTTGACATACAGGCCGCCACAGAAGCGGGTTTAACTTCTGAGGACATAGCTCGCCACGTATCTGGACGGCGCGGTTATGACTATCAAGGTGCCCGCGAATCCGGGCTATCTGACGACGATATCATTCAATACAACGTGGCCGATGTCCGTGACGTCGGTGGACTGCGTCTTGCCGCAGAAGAGGCGGGTCTTACAGCAGGGACCACGGCCCCCGCATCATTGTACGGCCTATCTAAAGGCTTTACCGCAGGCTTCGCTCGTACACCTGGGCCGCCCATTGTAAAACTTGTTGGTGGCGTAGCAGGCGCTTTATTTGGTGGTGGCTTAGGTGCTGCCGCAGGAGAGGGCGCTAAAGCTGTCATACGAGAAGCGACGGATACTACAGGGCAGGTAACTCCCGGCGCACGGCCCTTTGAGATAGGCGGAGAAACCTTGGGCTTTGTGGTTGGAGGAGGCGCTCCGGCTATTGGTCGTGGTTTTTTGGCTAAGTTAGGGCAGACCGGCATTGGCCAAAAACTAGGTTTATCTGCGGAAGCAACAGTGAACCCCATAAATCTGGGTTCAGCCGAATTCTTATCTGTGGCTTCGGACAATCCAGGGATGATAAACGCTTTCAACCGTACTGTGGGTGGAGGGCTTGGCGCAACAGAAAGGTTTTTGACAAGTGGCTTTGAAACTGCTGCTCGTGCCCCTGGTGCTGCGGCTCTTACTGAATTAACTGCGGGAACCTCTGCTGCAATTGCAGGTGGTGTTGCTGAAAAGTTAGACCCCGGAGATTTGGGGTCGAGGCTAACTGCGGAGCTAATTGCAGGCGTGGCCAACCCGACCAGTTTGGTGCTAGGTGTAATCCCTGACGTCGCTAAAACAGCGCGCACATATCTACCGGGTGGCGGCGGGGCCGACGCTCGTGCTGTAAACAAATTAGTTAAAAATTTAGCTAAGATCAGAGAGGACTTACCGGAAGAAGCGCAAGCTTCGTTTGATGACCTTGCTAGTATCTTGCGAGAAGAGATAGATGATCTTGGAATAGACATTGGTGCTGCTCGTGAAACAAGTCGTGAAACCCCCGTATTCAATGCGGCGGAGAAGACAAACAATCTTTTTCTAAAGACGCTTCAACAGATTGTCATGCAGCGCGATCCCAAAGCAAAGCAAGAAATATTGAATCGTAGCCGGGCGGGCACCGAGGCTGTTTCTCGGTTGGTGGACGATTTATTCGACAGCTACGACCCTGCTGTTTTGGGGGCAGCCAGTCGGGCACAACAAAAGCTATTTAAAAAGCGTATGGAAGACATTCTCAATCTGAGGATAGCGTCTGCTCTTGAGCGCATAGAAAAGATACAAGGCACTGATTCTGCTGCAAAAATACAAGCGGGCACTGTTCTCAAACAAGGCATCATCAAAGCATTAGATGATGTTCGAGAGATTGAGAAACAATTGTATCAGGGCATTGATCAAACGATGCCAATGAGTGGTGACTCCGTTGTCAAAGCTTATGACGATGAGTTTTTGTCATACCCCGAAAAAGAACTGGGCGTCTCTAAGATTATTCAGGCGTTTGTAAATCGTGCCCGAGGCGGCGATGAAGGCGTTGCGCCAGACTACAACATAGACCCTAGAAGTGGTGTGCGAATTAAAACGCTACAAAATGGTGATATTCGAGTAAACAAAGTTAAAAATTCAGATGATCTGGTAGAAAGGGACGGTGATCCAGGCGAGGCAATGGTCGCTATCACAGAAGAGGTGGGAACCGTCACACGTAGACCAGATGGTAGGTTTGACGCAAATACGGCAATTTATTCAAGAAGACGAGAAGAAGACTCTATTTCAGCTTACCGTAGTGTCACCTATGACACTCAAGAAGAGGCCGTAGCTAGTTTAGCTAGAGGTCGAAATAGAGTAAATAAAAACGATCTTGACCAGATAAAAGGCGTCTCTGCAACCGAAACAGCTCCCATAACATCCGGTGACTTGATTAAATTTAGGTCAGACATGCTGCGCTTGGCCCGTGAGTCCAAGGGAGAGGGCGTTGAGGCTGGTTTCTACGCCAAGTTAGCTAAAGCCGCAGACGATGACATAGGCGCTAAAAACTTTCAGAACATGTCTAAAGAGCAGATCGACCAGTTGAGCAAGCAAGAGTATGCGTTCATGCGCGATCTAAGCGCAGCTAATGCGTTCAGTAAACAGCTTAACGACGTTTTTACCCGAGCTTTTGGTGGCGATCTGGTTGCAAAGACGACCAGTGGACGTGATCGAATCATTCCAGAGCTTGCCGCAGAGAAGTTTTTGGCCGGTTCAGGAGAGGCGGCCACTGCCCGATCTCTACAGTTAGATGAAGCAATAAACTTTGCCATCAATGCAAGCTCCGACGTTCGCGGTCCTTTTGACGTTAGGACGATGGACTTAGACGCTTTGCGTGGTAGCGTAAAAGGCGCAGAAGAGACCATCTTGAGAGCGGTCGCCGCTAACGCTTTAGACCAGACACCTGACGGCCCTCGGCTCAACCCTGCTCGATTGAAGACTTTTTTACGACAAAAAGGCGGCTTTATACAGGAGCGGTATCCTAATCTGTACCAAGAGCTGCAAGACGCCAACACCGCAGAAGTCCTGCTTCGAAGCACACAAGAAGGGCTTGAAAGAGCGGACAAGCAACTAGATAAAATGGCCTCTTTCCGGGCTTTCTTGGGCAAAGATACTAACCCGACGGCGGAAATAGACCGCTTGGTGGGCTCTCCCGGTGTCAAGGTTAATCCTAATGCAGAGAAGAATTTAAACCGTCTGATTGCTTTTGCTAGAAAGTCTAAAGACGAAAACGTGATGGAAGGTTTGAAGCTTGCCATTTACGACGCTGCGTATAACCACGCCAAACGAAGCGATGGCTCTATAGATTTCAACAAGCTAAACCGCTACCTCTTTGAGCCAATGGCTCGAAAGCAAAGCTCGGTTATGGATGTTTTGCAACGTAAGGGTCTTCTTGCGGACGCAGATGGAGCTAATGAGTTCAAGAGCATGAAAGAACTGATTACTCGTGGACGAAGGTTTCAAGAAACTTTAGAAAGTGGAAGGCTTGGCGTTGAAGGTGTCGATGATGCCGAACTAATTACGCCAACCGGTGTTTTTGAGTCATTTGCTGCTCGCTTGATTGGTGCTAATGCCGCTAGTGCGTTGGCTCGTAGACTGGGATTTAGCGGTGGCGAAATCGCTGTACCCGCAGCCGGGGCCCAGGCCGCACAAACTATATTAACTAGAATGCCGCAAGGCCGTGCTTGGGAGACGCTGACCGAAGCGGTCAAAGACCCTAAGCTTATGGCAGAGCTTCTAGCTAAAGCAGAGACGCGCCGAGAAACAGAACAACTTGCCCGCAGCCCACGGCTAAAAGCTGTTCTGACAACAGCCGGTGGACGTGCCCTGGCGGACATCTTAGAGCCTTCCAAGTACCGTGGAACACCGACCGGTGCAGATAGGCAGCCCGCAGCGGTAGAGCAAACCACACGTCCCGTTCCTATCAGTCAGACCATCCAGGGAGAGACCCGACGTCCTGTTGCTCCCATGGCTCGGCAGGTAGCACCACAACCACAGCCCGCGGCCCCCAGGCCACAAGCGGCTGCACCGCAATCTAATCTACAGCAAAGTCGTAGGCAGTTTGCAGAGTTGTTTCCCACAGATATAACAAGCGGAATAATACGCGGACAGGGCTAACGCAGCCACTCACCGAAGTCTTCATTCAGAACTGTACTCGCCAGATTAATCTTCTGGCGTAGCGCGTTCAGTATCACTTCGTCTATTGTTTCACGTGAAACTAAATCAATATACGTGACCCTATTTTCTTGGCCGATACGGTGCGCTCTGTCTTCAGACTGTAGCCTAAGTTCCAGGTCATAAGAATTAGAATAGTAAACCACCGTGTCCGCAGCAGTAAGAGTGATACCGTACCCGCCTGTCTTGGGCTGACCAACAAAGAATCTAAGCGGAGACTCGGTGTCTTGGAATTTATCCACAATGTCCTGCCGCTCATCCTGTGGCGTGCTTCCGTAGTAAATAGCAACAGAGTCCTCTCCGTACACCTCGGACAACGCCTCTTGGATATTCAGCAAGTCCTGCGTAAACGTCGCCCAGATAATTACTTTGCCCTGCGCCTCTTCCACGACGTTCATCAGTTCAGGCAGGCGGTTGTTCTTAATGCTCTGTATCTCACCGTCGTCCGTTCGTAAGTGCCCACAAACAATAGACTGCAAGCGCATGATCTGTGTAAGCACCGACGCGGTGGTGGCTAACTCGCCACCCTCCATCTGGGCCAGGGCCAGTTCTTTCATCTGCCCGTATACCTTCACCTGCTCCGTGGTCAACGGCACGTTGCGCGCCATATATACCTTGTCCGGCAAGTCTAAGCAGTCACGCTTCAACACTCGGGCGCTGAACTGGTCTAGCTTGTCGGTAAGCTCTTCAAGACGTCTAAAGCCAACAATCTTCTGAAAACTGCGGTGGCCCATGCTCCGCTGCTGCGTCACGGCGTAGCGATTTTGAAAAGCATAGTAGTTGGTGTAGCCCAGAGCATCGTCGCCCAGGTAAGCACACTGACTAAACAAATCCATGGGCGTTTTGGTAATGGGGCTACCGGTCAAGATGCGTCGGTATTTTGACGCTCGGCCGATCTCAAGCACCGTTTTAGTCCGCTGCGCCTTGCGGTTTTTGATCGTGGTGCTTTCATCAACGATAGATATGTTGTCTGGGTTTAGCTGCAAAAATTTGATCGCAGAGGCCGCCCCTTTCTTCGTGGACAACGCTTCTATGTTCATAATCAGAATGTGCAACGTCCCCGGCTCACGGTTCTCTCTCAAAGCTATGTCTTTGATTTCTTTGGTAAATTTCTTGGTGAAGTTGGGTTGCCAACGCACTATCCGAGTGGGTATGTCGTCGGGCAGATGTGCCGGTATTTCTTTCCTGACCCAGTTATCGTAGACGCCTTTGGGTGCCAGGATAAGAGCCGTATCTATGTCTTTGCGCTTGAACAGAGCGCCCATGGTATCTATCGCTACCTTGGATTTACCCGTGCCCATTTCCATAAACAGCGCATACATGCTAGACGTCCAAGACTGGTCAAAGACAGTTTTTTGGTGTTCGTAAGGTGTTGTTTTGAATTTATACATGGCTTTCTATTTACACTTGACTTCTGAGATTATATGGGACTATTATCCTCCTCCGCAAGGGCAAAACATGTCCTTTAATCACGAAAGGAGAAAAACGATGGTCGATGACCTCTTTGCAGAAATGGAAGCAGATCAGTCCGGTGGGTCTGCCGTAGAATCCCTCGATACCGGTGGCGTGGCCAGCATTGCTGAAGTTGCAAGAGCTGTCCGAAACAAGCAAGACGAAATAGAACTCTTAGACAGTAAGCTCAAACAGAGCAAGAAAGATTTGCTGAAGCTGACCGACGAAGACCTTCCCGCTTTGCTACACGAAGTCGGCGTATCCAAAATGGAACTAGAAGACGGTTCCAAAGTCGAACTAAAACCAACGTATGGCGCTTATATCAAGGTTGAAAACCGAGATTCTGCCTATGGTTGGCTGCAAGAAAATGGGTATGACGATATCATCAAGAATGTTATTAGTTGTCAATTTGGTCGCGGCGAAGACCAAATGGCTAATGACCTCATGTCCTCTCTTGCTGGTCAGGGCTACCCTGCCGCACAGAAGCGGGACATCCATCCACAGACCCTGAAAGCATTTGTAAAAGACCAGGTTGAATCGGGCAAGCAGTTTCCGATGGACTTGTTCGGAGCTTATGTGGGTCAACGCGCAAACATTAAAAAAGGTTAACGAAAAATGGCAGAAGCAAAGAAAAAAGAAGTGGCCGAAAAGGCTAGTACGGAGTTGGCGGCAGTCTCGCTATTTGAGGCCGATGCTGAGACTATGGGTGAGACTCTTGATCAAGATGACGTCAAGATTCCATTCCTTAAAATTGATAAGGATAACGGCACGATATTGCAGGAAGTAACAGGGCAGCAGTGGAAACCGGAAGACGGTGTCACTGTTATTCCTTGTGCATATCAGCGTGTGTTTATCGAATGGGCTCCGCGTGGATCAGGTCCTGGGGCTCCCGTTAACATTTATCAGAAGGATGATAAACGCCCTGAAACAGAGCGTGATCCGTCCACCAACAAAGACGTGATTGTAGGCGGTAGTGGTAATTACATCGAAGAGACGCACCAGCATTTTGTTCTTATAAAACAAGAGGATGGGACTCTGGAAGCGGCTTTGATACCGATGAAATCTACACAGCTCAAGAAGTCCAGAGCGTGGAACACGGTGGTTAGCAGTCGCACGATGCAAGGTGCGAACGGCATATTCAAGCCGCCACGTTTTGCGTACACATATAAGCTTACGACACAGCACGAGAACAACAACAAAGGCGATTGGTGGGGTTGGAGTGTTGAGCTTGAGGAGTCGTTGGCTGAAACAAATCAGGTCGATGCGTATCAACACGCACGCGAGTTTGCCAAGAGCATCCGCGCAGGCGACGTAGTTGTTAAGCACGAGCAGGAGGGTGACGACGGCAGTAATTCTGACGACGTTCCGTGGTAATTAATACGGGGCCGAAAGGCCCCGTTTTTCGGGTGAAACATGATTGATAACGCTAAGAAATTTGCGGCTATCTTTGACGGACTAAAGCAAGCTTACGGCACATATCGGATAGATCGCAAAGCGCAAAATGGAAAGAATACCGGTAAGGCAACCGTTGTTAAAACGCCACGAACAAAGGACACCTGGCTCGGTCATTTAAGCGGAGAGGGTGAAGCAATTGGAATTATACCGATCAACGAAGACAACCAGTGTAAGTGGGGTTGTGTCGACGTTGATCAGTACCCGTTAGATCACAAAGAGCTAGTAGACAAAGTGCGTAGCATGAAGCTGCCGCTTGTCGTGTGCCGTTCTAAGTCAGGAGGCGCTCACTGTTTTTTGTTTACAAAGGAATGGGTTACTGCAAAGAAGATGCAGGAGACCTTACAAACTATTGCTGCAAGCTTAGGCTACGGCGGTAGTGAAATATTTCCTAAACAAGTCAAGTTGTTCCTGGACCGGGGTGACGTAGGTAATTTCTTAAACCTTCCGTATTATGATGCGGAGGAAGGGTTGCGCTATGTCATTAAAGATGATGGGCAGTCCGGTACAATCGAAGAATTCTTTGGGTTGTACGATCAATACGCTCAAGAACCGGAGCAGCTTGACAGCATAACCATAGAAGAAGCGGACACTAACATCATTGTCAAAGATGGTCCGCCCTGTTTACAAACGCTTTGCACGCAGAAAATAAGCGAAGGTGGACGGAATAATGGGCTCTTCAACGTTGGTGTGTACTTACGCAAAGCTTTCCCAGATAGTTGGGAATCTGAGATTTTAACGTATAATACGCGCTACTTCGAACCTCCACTTCCTCTCTCCGAAGTTAATCTTGTAGCGAAACAGCTTCAGAAGAAAGATTACGCTTACAAGTGCAAAGACGCCCCGATCTGTGATTACTGCAATGCCGAGGTCTGTAAGACGAGGAAGTACGGCATTGAAGCCGCAGTATCGGGTGCGACCATTGCGAATCTTCGCAAGTACAACTCTACTCCCCCTGTGTGGTTTATGGATGTTAACGGCTTTCCGTTAGAGCTAGATACAGACGCTCTGATGAACCAGACGGCGTTTCAACGTGCCTGTGTCGAACAGCTAAACTTCATGCCGCAGAGTGTCAAGAAAGACATGTGGGAGGCCCGTATAAACGGGTTGCTGTCAGAGATGAGCGATACAGACGGTGCCATCATTGAAGTGTCGCAGGACGCCTCTATCAACGGTCAGTTCTACGATTTATTAGAAGAGTTTTGCACAGTCATGCAGCAAGCAGACAACAGGGAAGAGATTCTGCTGCGCCGCCCATACACTAATGAAGACGATGAGCGAACTTACTTTCGCATTAAAGATTTTACCGCGTATCTGCACAAGCATCGTTTCTTTGAATACAAAAGTCATAAGATTGCCCAGCGTTTACGAGACATAAACGGCGAATCAACTTCTTTAAAGATTAGCGGAAAAGCAGTGAGGGTGTGGAGCATACCCGCATACGCTGCTCCCATTGGCGCTATAAAGCCCAACGGAATTTCTTCTGCTCATCCGCAGCCGTTTTAATGTTTCGTATATTTGGTCCTCCCGGGACTGGGAAGACAACTACGCTTCTTAACTATGTCGACCAGGCATTAGAAGCAGGTATGTCGTCACAAGACATTGCATTTTTTGCGTTCACCCGGAAAGCGGCGGGCGAGGCGAGGGAACGCGCCGCCCGTCGTTTTCAACTTAATGAAAAGGCTGACCTGCCGCATTTTAGAACGTTGCATAGCTTTGCTTACCGCGCACTTGGTATACGCGATCACGATCTAATGAAGAAAGAAAACTTCGATGATCTTTCTAAAAAAATAAAAATACCTCTTAGTATTAGACCGCACTACGATTTTGAACAAGAGTCTTCATCTAATCTTTTAGAACACCCGGTGTTAGGACTTATTAACCTGTCTCGCCTTAAAAAGACTACGTTGCGTTCAGAGTACAACCAAACTTCATTAGACGAATCGTGGCCCGAGGTTGAATACATTGCTGCGGCCTACGCAGAGTACAAGCAGTTCCACGGTTTATTGGACTATACGGACATGCTTGAGCTATTTGTAAAGGATGCAGCCAGGGTGTGTCCTCACTTCAAGCTTTGTTTTTTGGATGAAGCCCAGGACCTTTCACCCTTACAGTGGGATATCGCTCATGCCATCGACAAAAAAGCAGAACGCATGTACTGCGCCGGAGACGACGATCAGGCTATCTATAGATGGGCAGGTGCAGATGTTGATCAGTTCATCAACCTGCCCGGCGGAAGTGAGGTATTGGAACAATCCTATCGAATCCCACAAGCTGTCCATCGACTTGCAGAAAGTATTGTTTCGAGAATACATAGACGATTCCCAAAAAAATATAATCCTAAACCCCAAGAAGGCAGCGTCAGAAGACTGACCAGTTTGGAAGAGCTAGACATGTCGGAAGGCGAGTGGCTAGTCATGGCCCAAGCCAACTACATGCTGTCCCCTATTGCCGAGCAACTGAAGACAGGCGGATACCTGTTCGAGCGCAACGGCTCACGGTCCATCTCCGAGCGTCTGTCGATTGCAGTGAACGGTTGGGAATCCATGCGTAAAGGACGCCCTGTGTCCCTCAAGACCGCCGAAACAATATATAGCTACATGTCCGGCAACGGCGTTCGCGTCGCACGTGGGAAGAAAAAGATAGTGGCTCCTGACGATCAGTTATTCACTCTTGAACTATTGCAGAAAGAACACGGTCTAATGGCGGATGACAGCATGATATGGCATGTCGCAATGGACAAAATTCCTGCGGTAGACCGCGCCTACATCACATCATTATTGAGACGAGGAGAAAAGTTTAATGCATTACCCCGTATCAAATTGTCCACGATCCACGGCACAAAGGGAGGAGAAGCAGAGAACGTTGTTCTACTGCTTGATCTGAGCCCCGCGGCCCTACGAACCCCTCCCGACGATTTGCACCGCGTTTTTTATGTTGGTGTCACTAGAACAATAGAAAATTTATTTATCGTCGATCCTGAGAATTATGAAAGAGCTTACAACTTATGAAAAAAGACGAGATTGACCCTTTGCACTACAACAAATGCGATGCCTGCGGTAGCACCGCCACAGCCGTTGTGGATGTGGAAAACAACGTCAGGAAAGGTTGGTACTGCCAACACTGCACACACTTTAGTAAAGCAATAGGCCGAGAAACTATTTGGAGAGTAGAAGAAAATGCCCGGTAACTTACAGATGGCGATGTTCGCTCAGAAGACAGATTGGCTGCCCCCAGAGCATCCTTTTCCAGAAGAAATTTTAAACGCTAAAGAAATAGCAATTGACGTTGAGACACGCGATCCACACATCAAGTCGAACGGCCCGGGCTGGGCCACAAAGAACGGCGAGGTGGTGGGCTATGCCATAGCGGTCCCTGGGTGGAAGGGTTACTTCCCTGTAGGTCACCTGGGTGGCGGCAACATGGACCAGCGCATCATCAATAAATATTTAAAAAAGGTGTTTGAGTCTCCGGCAGACAAGATCATGCACAACGCTCAATATGACCTGGGCTGGATACGTGCGATGGGTTTTGAGGTTAAAGGCCGTGTGATCGACACGATGATGACCGCTGCGCTTGTAGACGAGAACCGATTTTCCTACAGCCTGAACGCCCTGTGTTACGACTACCTGGGCAAGACCAAGTCTGAGAAGACCCTGACAGAAGCAGCACGCGAGTTTGGCGTGGACCCCAAGGGTGAGATGTGGAAGCTGCCCGCGATGTATGTGGGGCCTTACGCGGAGGTTGACGCTGAGATTACCCTAGAGCTTTGGTCACATCTCAAGACCCTATTGAACCGAGAAGACCTATGGCAAATCTGGGAATTGGAAACTAACTTGCTGCCGTGCCTCGTAGACATGACTTATCGAGGTATCCGAGTCGATACAGACCAGGCGGAGCGCACCAAGCAAGAACTTCTAAAACGTGAGAAGGCCGCCCGCAAACGGCTCAAGGAAATCAACGGCGCTGATGTGGAAATCTGGGCGGCTGCTTCTATCGCTAAGGCGTTTGATAAACAGAACATTAAATACGCAAGGACAGAAAAAGGCGCGCCAAGCTTCACTAAAGCGTTTCTCTCGGAACACCCCTCCGAACTGGCTAAGTTAATCATGGAAGCGCGTAACCTGAACAAAATACAGGGCACTTTCATAGATTCCATATTGAAGTTTGTGGGTAGGGATGGCCGCGTGCATGGGCATATCAACCAACTGCGATCAGACAGCGGGGGCACCGTTTCCGGCCGTCTATCAATGAGCAACCCAAACCTTCAACAAATCCCGGCTCGCGACCCGGAGCTAGGACCTATGATCCGTAGATTGTTTTTACCAGAGGAAGGCGAGCAGTGGGCTGCAATAGACTTCAGTCAGCAAGAGCCACGCATACTGACGCACTACGCGCACGCATTCTCGGAGTACAAGAACATGGACCTGCCGGGCGTCAAAGAGTTTGTCGAAGCCTACAACGAAAACCCGAATATGGATTTTCACAGCATGGTTGCAGATATGGCCGAAATCCCCCGCAAACAGGCGAAAGTCATAAATTTGGCAATGATGTACGGGATGGGCGTCAATAAATTGTCGCAGCAGCTAGACATTACCCTTCCAGAGGCCAAGGAGCTTACCACGCAGTACCACGACCGCGTCCCGTTCGTTCGAGGATTGATGCAAGGGGTACAACGCTCCCTGGACGATAAGCGCTCTAGCGGCTCCATACGCTCCCTGGGAGGCCGTAAGTGCCGGTTTGATTTATGGGAACCGGACGCCTTTGAAATGAATAAGGCTCTGCCCTACCAGGACGCAATAAACGAATATGGGCCGACGACCCGTCTTCGCAGGGCGTACACCTATAAATCATTGAACCGTTTAATCCAGGCGGCGGCCGCAGATATGACCAAACAGGCTATGGTGGACGTCTACAAGGCCGGTACGGTGCCTTTGCTCCAGGTGCATGATGAGTTGGCTTTCAGCGTAAAGTCCGTGGAACAGGCTCGTGAGCTGTCTGAAACTATGAAAAACGCCATACCGCTAGTGGTCCCGAACAAGTGTGACATTGAAATGGGCCCAAACTGGGGAGATTTTGAATCTGTCGATTAATCTTATATAATCGCAGATATTAGCCTTGGAGAAACCGATGGATACAAACAAGTGGAAAAGCGTCCTGCTTCCAAAAGACGTCTACGAAGAGATCGTAGTCATTGCTGACGTGGAGGGACG
>Ga0208767_1001305_pt1 | contig 19944 bp, 34 predicted proteins | sample VirMetDEL_Mar_21_FD_184514 | JGI IMG/M metagenome (GOLD analysis project Ga0208767, IMG submission 184514) | Aqueous microbial communities from the Delaware River and Bay under freshwater to marine salinity gradient to study organic matter... | ecosystem: Environmental > Aquatic > Marine >... | reverse complement strand
GATGTAGTAGAATACGAAGAAATTGTTTAATTTTGAGGCTTAACCTTAAAATTTAATACAATGGAAGAAAACAAAGAGTTAACCCTAGAGGAGAGAATTAAAAACCTTAGAAGTCAACAGGAGCAAACAAGGGACACTATTATTAACCTAGAGCAACAATTAGCGCAAAGCCGCGAAATATTTACAAAAATAGCGGGGGCCTTGGAAGTTCTTAACGACATGAAACCAAAAGAAAATGCCACGGCAGACCAATAAAATAGTGATTTTTGAGGCGGAGGCGATGGACTCCGCCCCTATATTTACGCGTTGCGTAAATGCTAATATAGGGTTTTACGTTCAGTTTGACTACTCAGGAGCGACAGGCGACCCCGTGGCCACTTTTTACGCAAGTTCGGACGGCTTTAACTGGGTGCAAAAGAATTTAAAGGACCCGGACACGTGTAAACCAGTACCTAGCCTACCACTAACAGGAGGGAACGGCTCGCAAGGGGTAGAGCTTAACAATTGGCGGGCGGACTGGATTAAAATAGAGATCACAGGAGCGACAGGCGGAACTATTTCCGGCCTTATGGATTACCAAGAAAATAACAACACCTATTAAAAATGGGTAAACTTTACGGAGATAGCTCAGAATGCGGAGGAGGCGGAGCGCTCGAGGGCGTAGCTAATTTCTCAGCCCTACCAGACCCAACAGCTAACGCGGGGGTTTCTTACTTTGTGGAGGCCTCAGAGGGTACGCCGTGGCTCCCTGGCTCGTTAGGGGGTAGTTATTACCCTCGAGGGGTTTATTACTCCAACGGGACAGAGTGGCTATACCAAGAAAACCCAGGACAAGCAACACAAGCGGAAGTTAACGCGGGGTTAATAGACGATAAATTTGTTAGCCCAAAAACATTAGCGGGGGCGGGTATTATAAGCGACAAAAATTTTACCTTTATACAAGCCACGGCCTCGGCTAGTTGGTTAGTTACTCATAATTTGGGGAAAATTCCCAGTATAACGGTAGTCGATACCGCCGGGAATTTAGTAGAGGGGGCGGTAGTGTTAGCCACAGGAAACGAAAATAACGAATTAACTATAAATTTTAACGCTCCCTTTAGTGGGACAGCTTCATTAAATTAAACAAAATGGCAGAAAAGAAAGTTTTAACCCACTTAGTTAGCGTCGGTAGTTCCGAGTTAAGAGGTTGGGCCTTTGAAAGATTAGCAACGGACCCAGTAACACCAACAGCGGGGCAAATTTGGGAAAACACAACCGACAGCGTAATTAAGTTTTACGACGGAACAGCGACCAAGGTTTTAGTAGATACTACGGTAGTATCTAGCGAAACAGTACAAGGATTAATAGAGTTAGCGACTCAGGCAGAGGCTACAGCGGGAACAGCTACAGACTTGGCAATTACTCCGGCAACTTTAGCGGGTGTTATTTCGGGGCTTTCTATTCCTAAAACTTACGGGGTAGATTTAAACAGCGTAGAGGCGGACGTTACTAGAGTTTTTGCGGGTGGACAAACTACTTACACGGTAGTACATAACCAAAATATTAGCGTAACAGTTAGCGAGGTTAAAGAAATATCTACGGGGGACGTAGTAATAGCAGATTTAACAGAGGTAGACGCTAACACGTTCGAGGTAACATTTAACGGAAATAGCACGGATAACACTTTTAAACTTTCGTTAGTAGGCGCTTAATATGAAAATTAAGAGCCTTTTAAATTGGGATAATTTAGACACCCCCCCCGCGGCGCCTAGCTCGGGGGCGGTTTCCTATTTAAAAGACGGAGTTATAGAGGTTAAGGAGGCTGGGGGCGTAGTTACGCGGACGGTCTCAGGGGTAGAGGTTGGCCCAGTTGGCGAGGCGGTTTTTAATAATCCACTCGTTTTAAATAGTGGTATTACTTTTGGCCCCGGTATTGGGGTAGATATTGACGCGGAGACTAACGATTTAGTTATTCCTAACCTTAGCGGAGGGGTTACTATATGTTTGAATTTTTCGGGTAATTATAAACTCACAGGTATACAAGTACCGGACCCAACTAAAAGTTATTTACTATTTGTAAAAAATACAGGGAGCGGCGGAGTTTTAAGGAATAACGATCCGGGGAGTATTGCACAAAATAGGTTTTTAATTCCCGGAGGTAATACTAATTTTAGTAATAAGTCCGCTATATTGGTATATGATACTATAGCGATGAGGTGGCAAATTTACGGACTGTAAAAAATGGCTAAAAAGTACTACATAGAGGACGGGGAGAGTATCCCCGCTATAATATTCGAGGAGACGGCCCCGGCGGGTTTCTCGTTAATTACCGACGCGGCTCAGTTGGTAGAGTTACACGCTCAGAGGTACGAAAAAAACAGACAGGACGGAGTAAACTATTATAACCACTTTCAAGCCGGGTTATATATAGACATAGTTAACGAGGTTTATACAGTAATTGAGGTAGTAACTTTAGAGGCTTATTTAAAAGCGGTAGCGGACGAAATAAAGTCGGGGAGTTGGTTAACGGCTCAAAATACTATAACAGGGTTAGCCCTTAGCGGTATTTTTACGCAAAGCATGAAAGACGAAATAACTAACGATATTAATACCTATGTTAGTGATAATTATTAACGCTTTATTAGCTTTTATAGCACGTTTAGCGGTTTCTATTCTAGGGGGCGCTCTATTTGTTATAGGTTTAATTTTAAGCCGTAATAAAAGTAAGTACCTTTTAAACGTGGCTATTAGCTACGACCAACTAGGGAACGTTTTAGGCGGTCCACTATTTAACACATTATTAAAAAAACCCGGAGGCCGTCCATTTGGCGACGCGGACGAGACTATTAGCTACGTCCTAGGGAAAAATAAACGAATTAATAAACTAACCCGCCTGGGGAAGTGGATAGCGGACGGATTAAACAAAATAGACCCTAACCACGTCGAAAAGGCTAAAAGCTAATGAAATGCAAAATTTTTTTAACTGGCATACGTGGGATAAAAACACCGTAATAGCTACCGGGGTTTTGTCCTTTATTAGTCTACATTTGGAGGACGTAAACCTATTTTTATCTATTATAGTTAAATTGTTTACCTTTGTAAATATTATAGTTTATTTAATCCTCAACTACAGGAGGATTATAATAGCGGTAAAAAGATTATTCACTAAAAGAAAAAAGTAATGAGAAAGGATACGTTAATAATATTAGACAACGGACACGGAGGTTTAGATAAAGGTAAATATACTACCGCGCCGTCTAAAATGTTTAAATTTCCCGACGGCTTCACAATTTACGAGGGGCATTTTAACCGCGAGATCGTAAAAAAATTAGCTTATAGGTTAAAGTCTTTAGGCGTTCCAATGGAGATTTTAGTTCCAGGACCAGAGGACACCTCTTTAAGGGATAGGGTCCAAAAGGCTAACCAGTTGGCGGCATTATGGAAGGGTAAAGCTATTTATATTTCAGTTCACGGCAACGCGGGCGGAGGTACTGGCTTTGAGGTTTACACCTCTAAAGGGCAAACTAAAAGCGATATTATAGCGGATTACTACATGGAGGCAATGGCCGAGGAGTTCCCAGACAAGGCGGCCAGGACAGATTTAACCGACGGAGACAAAGACAAAGAGGCGAGTTTTTACGTATTAAAAAACACCAGTTGCCCCGCAATTTTAACGGAGTCCTTTTTTATGGACAGACGAGAGGACGCGGAATTAATGATGTCTTACGCGGGACAGGTTAAAATAGTTAACGCTCACTTAAAAACAATAGAGAAGGCACTAGAGGGCGACATTTGGGCGGCTCCGGTTAAGCCAAAGGCGAAACCTACGGCAAAGCCTAAAGTAACAAGAAAAAGAAAATCAAGAGCAAAAAAATGAGTTTAGCAGAACACCCCTTTATAGTTGATATATGGGACTTTTTGATATTAGCCCTCGCGGTATTAGTCCGCTTCATGTTTGCATTAAAAACAAAGATAAAAGCAAAAGGGCCTAACTTTTCGTTTAGGGCATATTTTGACCCTAAACACATGGTTAGGTGGGTAGGGCATTTAATAACCGCCTTTGCCTTTTTATTATTCCTACCTCAAATTTACGAGGAGTTTATTAGCCCGGAGTATTTACCCGCCGTTCCTTATTGGAATTTTACCGGGGATTTTTTACTAGGTTTTGCGGGTTATGACTTAATCAAGCTATTAGAAAAGGCAACCGCTCCAATACTTGAAAAAATAACAGGAAAAAAAGTATAGTGAAAAGGGATTTTATTTTATTTTCAATTATAGCGGTTTTAGCGTTCTTACTTTTTAAAGGTTGCAACGATGAGAGCGGAGGCGGAGAGGGTAAAGTTATAGTTAAAACTAAGACGTTAACAAAGTACTTACCAGGAGAGCCGGAAACTACTTTTGTCGAAGTGGTTAAGGTAGTCCGGGAGGTGGTCCCTAGCGAGGTAGTAGTAATTAACGACTCGGTTAAGGAATACACTACAGAGTTTAACGACTCCTTAGCCTTAATTGAGGTTAGCGCGCTAGTAAAAGGCGAGTTAATTAGCTCAGACCTTAAATTTAAGCCCTTATTTCCTAAATATATTAACAGAGTAGACACCATAAAAGAGGTAACTACTAACGAGGTAATCGTTAAGCGTTGGAGCCTATCCGGTGGCGTTATATTCTCAGGCAGCGCGGAGCGGTTCGGATTATCCCCCACGCTTTTAATAAACACAAAAAAAAACCTAGGGGTTAGCCTAGGTTATGACGTTATAAATAAGACTTATAACGTAGGGTTATTTAGTAAGATTAAGAGGCCGTTTTAAACTGTACTACATAACATAAATACTCCGGGGAGTGTTTAGCGAAGTGGTTAAATAAAGTATAGGCATTAACTATTTTAAAACCTTTTTTATTTATCATTTTTATAAATTCTCGATGCCTTTTTAAACCGTCCGTCCCAGTGTGAAAATGAAATAATTTAGTGTTTAGTTTGTCTTTTCTTTTCATTTGCTCGGGTTTTTTAAAATCATTTCAATAACTTTTTTAGTATTTGCTGAAAAGTCGGAGGCGGTTAAAATCCAGTCGCAATAAGAACGACACTCACTAACTAACTGGCCTTTGTGTTTTCCAATAGCGAAAACAGGGCCACGCTCAGAGTTAACAACAACCCCCAACACGTCGACGTTTTCCTTACGCTTAGAAAGTTGAGCCAGCCCCTCTATGGATTTATCTTCTATTTCGTCGGAATGATCGTTAATAATTGCGTTTAATACCTCTAAAGTGGCCTTAGCGTCTTCCTCGGCTTTATGAGCGTCTAAAGTTTTCCCGCAGTACTCGTAATAAGCCGCTTGTAAGGTCCTAGGGTTATATTTACAATACAAGTTAAAGACGTCCACTAAATTAACCTCGTTAAAGGCGTCGTAAATTCCTACACGTTCAAACTCATGGAGCAGAAAAGGAACGTCGAACCGGTTAGAGTTAAACCCGCACACGTCGCAACCTTTTAACATTTCCGCCAAGGAGTCGGCCACCTGGTAAAACTTCGGGGCCTCCTTAACGTCGGCTTCCTTAATCCCCGTTATTTTGGTTACTATTTCGGGGATAGCGCGCTCAGGGTTAATCTTACGCGTTTTAATTTCGTCTTTTTTCCTTCCGTCGGGAAATGACTTAATAATACATATTTCGATAATCCTATCAGTCCTAGGATTTAACCCCGTAGTTTCTAAGTCGAAAGTAATTAACGGGCGGGTTAGTTTAATTTTCTTCATTGCTTAAAATTTTAGTTTTTAATTCGTTTAATACTTTTTGAGCGTAGTCTATTTTTTCCTTTTCAATCCAGTTGAGGAGTAAAATTTTATGAGCTTCGGTTATTACCTGGGCCTCTACCATTTCATTTAATAAGTTGTTAACTGTTTTCTCTTTATTCATAAGTCGTAAGTTTTTAATCGCATTATTACTTTATTTAATTTTTCGCTAAATACTCGGTCCCCCTCTTTTAAGTTTTCCGCCGCGTGTAACATTGCTATAACGCTCGAATGATCGCGAGATAGTAAACGGCCTACCGTAGTAGTTTTAAACCAGTACGGCGAGAACTGTTTAAGACAGTAAACTAATATTTTTCTACTATCCGGGATAGGTGTAACCCGCGTTTTACTAATTAAATGGTCCCATGTAACATTTAACTCAGAACAAACAACGCTAATAATAACGTCGCGCCTAATTTCTTTCGCTGAGGTAATCCCAGGCACTACCCAATAATTATACTTCATTTTTTAATAGATTTAGGACCCACATAATAGAGGCCGTGATTAACAATATTTCCATGTGTTTAAGTTTTTTAATGTTGAGAACGTCCCAACGATTACAAACATATAAAATAATTTGTAATAAAAAAAAAGTAATTTATTTTTGGTAGAAGGATAAAAAAGTTTAACTTAGTAAAAAATTAAAAGCTCAAAACTATGAAATGTTATATTAACTATTTAGACTCAAAAAACAATTTTAAACAAACTAGAAAAGAATTTAATAGCTACGAGGAGGCGGTTAGTTTTTTAAAAAGTACTTTTGAAAAATATAATTTAGATATGATTAACTACATATTTTAAACCATGACTAAACAGCAAAAAATAATAGCTACAGGGGTATTAGTAGCAAAGTTAAAAAAGGGGCACATAGTAAACCTTTTAAACCCAGTGGCCGAGGAGAGGGCTAAAATAATGGTAAGGCATTATAAATACCAACCCTATATTTACGACCCTTATACATTGAAACCAAATAACAATTAAATAAATAACCTATGACAGCAGAATTTTTACACAAGCTAGAAGACGTAAAAGAGCGCCTACCTACGGGGGCAGTCCCTTTATACCTCAAAGCTTTTCCTAACTCTAACGTTTCGAGAGTTAAAAACACCCTAGCGGGGAAAATCCAGGACGAAACGATTTTAAATAACTTGCTAAAATTAGCAGAAACAATAGAAAACCTATGAGCGACAGATTTAAACTACATTTGCAAATACTAGAAAACGGTTCTTTATTTATAGACTACGAGGGCGGGGTAGATATGTTAGTAGCGTCCTTAACCCTAGCCTCAGAACGGAGCGACGTTTTAGCCGAGGGCGTAGTAGAGTCCGCGCGTTGGATAGAGCAAAATAAAAATAAAACAATAGTAATTAATTAACCAGGCCAAAACACGGCCACAAAATCAAAAATAGATATGCGAGGAGCAAAAAACACACAAAGCGGAGGTTTAAAGTATTTAAACTTCATGGGCGGTAAATTCGTGCAACGAGTGGACGAAAACACCACAGGGGCAACCCCCAGAGTATTAGAAAAGGGTAAAAACGCGGGGCAGACGGTCCACGAATTACATTACGACACCTACGAGGGGCAGATTTATAACATTGAAACCGAGGCCTCAGAGTACGGCGTTAGGCTTCATATTTTTTTAGACATTTCTACACCAGAGGAGCCAGAGAGTAAAGTTAAATTAAGCCTACCACTATCTAGCGGACCGGCTAAAGGGTTTCTTTCAAGACTCCCGGCGTTAGACCTAGTTAAAGATGTAGAGCTAAAAGGCTACTACATTAAAAACGAGAAAACAGGGCGTTATAACAGCTATTTAGTACCCTACCAAGACGGGCAAAAGATCGCACCAGTTTACACAAGGGAAAACCCTAACGGACTCCCAGAAATGAAGAAAATCAAAGTTAAAGGGAATGAAGTATGGGACGACACCGAACAACTCGAGTTTTACGAGGCTTTAATTAAATCTACTCCGTTCCCGAGCGGGGCGGCGGTAGTATCTGAGCCAGAGCCAGAGCCAGAGGCGGGCGAAGAAGTTAACCCAGTTCAAGGCGGTAAATTACCGTTTTAATAGTTCAACCCTAGCCCCCTCCGGGGGGCTTAACTAAATTTTAAACACATGAAACAAAACAGACCCCTAAGTTATTCCAGTCTAAAGGCTTTTAAACAAAGTCCTAACCACTTAATTAGCTACTGGAATAGAGAAAAAACAAGTAGCCCCGCAATGGTTAAAGGCTCACTTATTCACACGTTAATTTTAGAGCCTCAGAACTTTGAAGACACTTACGCAATATGGAACGGAGGCAGACGAGGGACAAACGCCTATAAAGAATTTGAGGCACAAAACGAGGGTAAAGAGATCATTAAACCCGAGGACCTAGAGGACGCGCAAAAGATAGCCAAGGCGAGCGCTAATAATATCCTAATTAAAAAACTCAAAGGAGCCGAGGAGCTAATAGAGTGGGATTTTGCGGGCGTACCTTTTAAGGGCTTTGTCGATGGTTACGGAGACGGCTTTATATTAGACGTAAAAACAACGTCCGACGCTAGCCCTAAGGCATTTATTAGAGATATTGTTAAATATCGCTATTACTGGCAAGCGGCACTATACCAACACGCTAACAACGCCCTAAACTTTGCGGGGGAAAATCCCGACTTTTTTATTTTAGCCGTGGAAACCTCAGCGCCTTTTAACTCACAGGTTTATAAAGTTAGCGCCGAGTTTATAGCGCAAGGATTTAAAGAAGTAGCTAAGGCGGTCCAGGACTTTAAAGAATGGGACGGCACGCCGGGCGGTTATGAGTTCGGCAACGTATTAGCAGAGGACGGAGTTATTACCTTAGAGGCTCCCTCATGGCTTTAGGAATTGAGCGAGAGAAGTTTAACCGCATGGTTAACTATTTCCGTGGGAATGTCGGGGCGGTCCTTAGTGTATCCGCCCCCGCTCCTGGGGAGTTAGTAAAAAACCACGAGGGGAAATTAGTAGCGCCTATTCATGCAACACCAGACCCAGAGGAGCTATTTATTTTAATAGATCACTATTTGAGAGGTTATAACAACTACCCCGACGAGCCGCTCGTAGAATTTAACAACGAGAAAACATTACTTTATATTAAAAAACCGGTGCAATGAAACACGAAGAAGAAGAAACCCCAAAAGGCGCGGAGCTTAGTTATATACAGGCCCTGTTATAATTTTCGGGTTAGGGGTTATTTTTGCGATATTATTACATAACTCTACACTATGAAACTAAGACCCTACCAAAACCAGGCTATTAACTCACTCCGGGCGACTTTTAACCAAGGTAAAAAAAGCGCGATTCTTTGCATACCTACAGGAGGCGGGAAAACCGTAGTATTTACCACTATAGCAAAGTCCGCAATACAAAAGGGGGCTAAAATAATGATAGTTTGCGACCGTAAAGAATTAATTAGCCAAGCACACGACAACCTAATAAGGTTAGGCCTTAACCCCACTATTATAGCCCCAGGATACCCGCAAAATTTAAATAATTGCTACCTGGCTAGCGTGGACACCCTCAGACGGCGAGAACTCCCAGAGGTAGACGTTATAATTATAGACGAGGCTCACAAACAGACCTTCGATAAGCTAGTAATTAGATATAGAGAGAGCGGAGCGGACCCGCTAATTATTGGGGCCACAGCTACACCAATAAGGACAGGAGGACAAAACAGCCTTCATGAAGTTTACGACGCTATAACAGAGCCTACAACGATAGGCCAACTACTAGAGGAGGGTTATTTAGTTCCCGCGAGGACTTACGCCGCTAAAATCGACCTTAGTAACGTTAAAATGACAGGGAACGACTACAATAATAAAGCGCTTTACCAGGAGTTCGACAAACAACGCCTTTACGATGGGTTACTAGAGAATTATGAGAAATTTGCTAAAGGTAAAAAGACTATTATCTTTAACGTTAATGTAGCGCACTCTAAAAAAACTGTAGATATGTTACAAAGGGCGGGTTATAAAGCGGCACACATAGACGGCAATACTCCGGACTTTCATAGGAGGCGCATATTACAGCAATTTAAAGAAGGTAAAACAATGATTTTGTCTAATTGCTCGGTCCTTACTACTGGTTACGACGAGCCGTCTATAGAGGCGGTAATAGTTAACAGGGCTACAAAGAGCCTACCCCTTTGGCTTCAAATGGTGGGGAGGGGTTCGAGGACCTACGAGGGGAAAACAGACTTTAAGGTTATAGACATGGGCGCGAATTGCTACGAGCATGGACTATGGGAGGACGCTAGGACCTGGGAGCTAGTTAAAAAGAGGCGGACAGCCTCAGGAGTGGCCCCGGTTAAACTTTGCGAGAGCTGCGAGGCGATGAATAACGCGAGCGCGCGTATTTGCTCCGACTGTGGAGAGCCTTTTAAGATCAAAAAAAAGGCGCCTATTAAAGCGGAATTTATAGAGATTAAAAGCACTAGAGGGGGAAAAGTTAAATTTAACCCTAAAGGGAAAAGCCGGACAGAGCTACACGAACACGCTAAAAAAATGGGCTACGCTAGTGGGTGGGCGCATGTTCAATATAAACTGAATAATTAACCAAAAACCAGAAATGAAACGGGTTATTAACTATAAAAATTAATTGAAATGAAAAAGTACATTTTACAAGAATTAAAAAAAAGTAATTATTTTCTAGATTTAGAAATGGGTTGGGGTAATGATATAAATTTAGCTTTATACTTTGATAGTGTTGAAGATGCTGAAAGAGAAATGCAGAATCAATCAAACGGTATTTATACTATTATGACTATTTACATAAAATAGCATTACACACAACGCCCCTTGTATGGTGTGTAGCCAACACCTAAAACTTGGCTATTAAAAACGAATATTAACTTGGCTATACACTATACAAATTGTTATGTGTAGTGCCTTAAACTTAAAAATATGTTTAAAGACTTTAAAGAATTTCAACAGTTTATGATTTTTTGCCATACACACTATGAGCTTAATGATGTTTGGCATTTCGAGAATGGGGATAAGGGTATATTATTTGAAGGTTGGCATAACAACCCAACTGGAAACCAAAAATACACACCTGCCAAACTGAATGAACAAGAACGACTAGCTCACAAAAAACGCACACAGCTTGAAGAAGTGTATGAAACTTGGCAAAAAGTTAGAGAAAACTTGCATTACACATAATGTTAGAAGTAAAAATCTGCGTAGTTGTTTTTACTACGTGTTATAATTATATAAATTGTTTGGATTATGAAAAAGAGATATAAAGAAATATTAAAGAATATAGGCATTTTAATAGCAATATGTTGTGGAGTTGCTACTTACTTAATGTGGGCACTTACTTTACTAAGAACTAATTAAATTGTTTATAACGGTTTGGCTATGAATTGAAAGCCGTACCACAGAGCTTAAATAAATGTAAAACAATAGCATAGGCTTTTTATTTATAGCTTGTGTTATGTAAAGTTAAAATTATGACAGAAGATATATTTGATAATTTACAAAAAGAAGTAAAGACTGAATCAGTTAAAAAGGCTTTAGAATTAGCTTATTGGAGAGGCGTAAAGAACCATCAAGATAGCCCAAAAGAAATAGAAGATTTAAGAAATAAGTATATTTCTAAAGCTATAAGCAATTTTACATAACGGTTAAGGTAAACGTCTACGATAGTTGCGTTTAACTGTGTGTTATAAACTGGCGATATAAAAGGGATGCTGAAAACTTTATAGAGTAAGCAATAAATTAAATACAAATTAAAATGGGAGAAACATTTTACGACAGACTTCTAAGAGAAGCGAGAGAGTTAGCGGAAAAGACAAACGCTTTAAATGACTTTATGAGAACGCAAGATTTTGTTGACTTAGATAGAACAAACAAAGACTTGCTTTACAAACAATCAAGATTGATGAATGAGTATTTACAAATACTTGGACAAAGAATTGAATTGTTAGGTGAGAAGTTTTCATTTGAGAAGTAATTTATTCAAAGCTACCTTATTTACGGATAGGGTAGCTTGTTTATAATGCTACAACTAAACACAGTTATTTTAACGGATATGAAAAAAGAACTTGAAAAATTACAACCTGACATTTCTAATATTATTTACAGAGGATTAGCGAAGTTTGTTCCTGACCATAAAATTAATTTAGTGGATGATGTTGCCACAGAGTTAGTTAAGTACATTAGCGAACGGTTAGTTAAAAATAATGGTGTTTTAGATGGTGTTAGTGTTGCGAAGCGAAAGGTTTGCGAGGGTTGCGGTAATAAGGTGTACAGTGCTGTATCTGGATATTGTAGAGATTGTTGGGAAGATGGAACAGCTACTAAGCAAACTTAACACTAACGCAATAGTAAAAGCCGTTTTAATGGCTTTTAAAATTAGTTATTAACCAAAAAACAAAATGACAACTAAACTCATAATTTTAATATCACTGGCAGTGATTTACATTGCAGCGGCTATTGTGTTACAGATTAGGGACAACTAAACATTGTGCCCCGTGCAAATATCCAAGTCCGGAAAATCTTCTCTTATTTCATTACTCATATAACAAAGGTAATCCAAAGTAAGGAAAGAAAAGACGACAAAACGCAAACAAAAAGATGTTTTTTAACCATGCTAACTGAACTTTACTTTATTGAATTACTAACAATTTTAATCTTTACCACATGAAAAAACAAATTTCTATTTACTGGCTCCCCTTAGCCCTAACAATTTTAACAGGTTACTATAAACTTAGCGGAGCGTTAGACGTTTCGTGGCTTATAGTATTCCTACCCCTTTGGCTCCCCTGGGCTTTAATCCTACTAATTTTAATAATAGGTTGGATAATTGAGAAAAAAAACTAACTTTAAACCCCCAAAAACTAAACACATGAAAATAAACTATTTCAATAACATTAAACAAACGACCCCAGAGGCGGAAACCTCAATACTAGAATTTTTAAATAACGTTAAGTTAGGAACCTGGAGGGACAAAATAGAGCCTATAAACGCGGAAACAGACCCGGACAAGGTTAGAAAACTAAAAGAAAAGACTTTGCCCTACGTTTTAATTAGTGGGACCTTTGAGAAAAGAGGAGCGGCCCACCTTATTAAACACTCCGGTTTTATTTGCTTAGATATAGATAAACTAGAGAACATAGACGACGAATGGACGAAAGTAATAGACGACCCTTACACCTTTGGGGCTTTTAGGTCCGCAAGTGGGAACGGGATAGCCGTACTAGTGAAAATAAACCCGGCTAAACATAAAGAGAGCTACGAGAGCCTAGAGAATTACTATTTAGAAAAGCACTCTATTACATTAGACAAAGCGTGCAAAGACGTTAGCCGCGCCCGTTACGTATCTTACGACCCGGATACATTTGTTAATCAAGACGCCGAAACGTTTAAACCAATAAAAAAGAAAAAGAAAAAAGTCCCAGTAAATAAACTACCTCAAATAATTACAGGAGAGGAGGATATAGTTTTTTTAATTGAACAAATAAACGAGAGAGGGGTAGACCTAACTAGAGGGTCCTACGATATATGGTTAGAAATAGGCTTCGCCTTAGCCTCGGAATATGGAGAGGGAGGGCGACAATACTACCACGCCATTAGCTCACTAGGGGAAGGTTACGACCCGCAAAAATGCGATAAACAATATACTCATTGCGTTAAGTCCGACGGGTCCGGGGTTAAAATTGCTACCCTGTTTTATTACGCTAAAGAGGCTAATTTAAGTTTAGTTAGTAGGAAAACTATGCACATAGTAGCGGCGGCAAAACAAGGGAAAAGAGGAGGACGTAGCGCGGAGACGGTTAAAGAAATGTTAACCAAAATAGACGGAATAACAGAGAAGGAAAGCGACGAAATAGTTAACAAGGTTTACGACTCGAAAACAGATTTAAGACTAACCGAGGATTTAACCCAGTTAGAAAAAGTAGAGCTATTCCTAAATAATAACTATAACTTAAAACGAAACGAGGTTACTAGGTATATAGAAAACAACGGCGAGGAGGTAGACACTGTATTTATAAACTCGGTTTTTTTACAGGTCAAGAGGATAGTAGATAATAAAACGCCGTTTGAATTAGTAGAGAGGTTAATAGCCTCCGACTTTGTCCCAGACTATAACCCTTTAATCGAGTTTTTAGAGCTTAACAGCAACGAGAAAAAAACGGGGCTAATAGATCAATTAGCCGAGACAATAGAAACGGACACGGGTTTTAAATTCGACGACGTTAACCCCTCTTACAAATACCTTTTTGTTAAAAAATGGTTGGTAGGTATTATAGCCTCTATTTTTAAAGAACACAGCCCCCTTTTATTAGTTTTAACAGGAGGACAGAACACAGGAAAAACGGAGTGGTTTAGGAGGTTATTACCTGAGGCCTTTAAACCTTATTACGCAGAGAGCAAACTAGACGCCGGGAAGGACGACGAGATTTTAATGACTCAAAAGTTAATGATTATGGACGATGAGTTAGGCGGGAAGTCTAAACAGGAGGCTAAGAGATTAAAGGAGTTAACGAGTAAGGACTATTTTACACTTAGGGAGCCGTACGGACGTAAAAACGTTAGGTTAAAACGTTTAGCGGTATTATGTGGGACCTCTAACGATGAGTTAGTGTTAAACGACCCTACAGGAAACAGGAGAATTATACCTATTAACGTTATTAGTTTAGATCATAAAAAATATAACGCTATAAATAAAAAGGACTTATTTATAGAGGCATATCAGGAGTATATTAATGGCTACGACTGGAAATTAACAACGGAGGACGTAGAGAAGTTAAATAAAAACACGGGAGAGTTTGAGCAAATCAGACAGGAGGCGGAGCTTATTAGTAACTTCTATAAAACCCCGGAGCAAAAAAGCGGCTACGATAAAATCGAGTACATGACAGCCACGCAAATAAAAACGAAAATAGAACACGACACGGGGCAAAAAATAAGTATATGGAAGATAGGACAGGAATTAAAAGCGCTAGGATTTAAACAAAAACAGGTTAAAATGTTTGGGATAAATCAAAGGTTATACGGGGTAATTTCGTTAGACCCTGAGAAAAACGCGGCGGAGCTAAATAAAAACGAAAAACCGGAAAAAAAGGATTTTCCTTTCTAATTTTTTTGTTAATAACTTTTTGATAAAAAGGGGCTTTTTTAGCCTCTTTTTTGTTTTACCTTAATAATCAGAGGGTTAAAGGTAACAGAGTAACAGAGAGTAACAGAGTTTTAAAACCACTCTGTTACCTCTAACTAATTGAACACTAACCGATTATAGAGGAGGTAACAGAGTAACAGAGTTAAAGGCCTATATACAGGAGTAAATTCAAAAAAAATATTTTTCACAGCGCCCAAAAAAAACACACGTATATATATATATATTTAAAGACCCTAATTTTCTGTAAACTTTGTTACCTCTGTTAAAACCCAGTAACGGCGGGGGCTACAGAGGTAACAAACCCTTTTTTTAGTCTGTTACCACCCTGTTACCTTTTTGTTTTTTATCTTTGAACCCATGACCGAGGCAAAAATACAAAGCGAAATAGTAAAATGGTTTTGGAACTCATACCCAGATTATAGAGGGTTACTATATCACAACTATAACAACCCCAGAAACGCAATAAACGGCGCTCAGTTGATCGCGTTAGGATTAATTAAGGGAAACCCAGACTTAACCCTAGCTTTACCGCGTGGAGGCTTCGGCGCTCTTTATATTGAGTTAAAGAAACCAGGAGAGAAACCAAAGGCGGCCCAGGTTAAGCAAATGGACCGACTAAAAACCGCGGGTAATTGTGTTGAATGGGCGGACAACGTGGAGGACGTGCAAAAGTTTATTTTAAAATACTTATCTTTATAACTATGCCTATATTTGACTATTCATGTAATTGCGGTAACGTTAAGCTCGACGAAATTGTTAGGAGTTATAAAGACGCGGTTAAATGTGATATTTGCGGGGAAGAAATGGAGCGAGCTATTTCGGCCCCTAATTTAGTAGGATTCGATAGTAACGGGACAAGTAAAAGCGGTAAGAAATGAGCAAAACAAAATTAACAGATAAACAAAAGGTATTTTGTAAAGAGTACATTATAGACTTTAACGCTACAAGGGCGGCGGAGGCCTCCGGGTATTCAGAGAAGACGGCGAGACAAGTAGGCAGTGAGAACTTGTCAAAACCGTATCTACAGGACGAAATAGCCCGCCTAATGAAGAAAAGAAACGAGCGGACCGAGGTAACAGCGGACAACGTGGTTAACGAGTTAGCTAAAATAGGATTTATAAAAAAAGAGAACGGCGTAGAGGGTTACTCTATGGAGTTCGACAGTAAAGACAAAATTAAAGCCCTGGAAATGTTAGCGCGACACGTTGGAGCATTCAACAAAGACGAGAGCAACAAGGCCACTATTAAGGTGTCAATTAAAAAGCCGGGAGAATAGTGTACGAGGTAGAGTTACCAGACTTCGGGGAGACGGTTAACGAGCCGTTTAGAAAGCTCTACAGTAATAAAGATAGGATTATACTACTTTGGGGTGGCCGTGGGTCCGGTAAGACTCACGCGGCAGTTATGAAGATTATCTATATGATGCTAACCGCCTCCTATTTTAAAGGAATATTAGTTAGGAAGGTTTACGACACTATTAAGGAGTCGCAATTTGACAGTATAAAACAAACTATTGAGGATTTAGGGCTAAGTCCTTTATTTGAGTTTAGGACGTCCCCGGTATCAATTAAATGCGTTAACGGTAACAGGTTAATAGCTCGGGGCCTGGATAAGGCCGAGAAAATAAAATCTATTAAGGACCCCTCTTTTGTTTGGTACGAGGAGGGTAACGAGATCACGGAGGAGGATTTTAACACGGTTTCGACAACGGTAAGGAGTAGCAAGGCGGAATATTTACAGGAAATTTTTTCTTTTAACCCTGAGAGCGATACGCCCGACTTTGCAGAATTTTGGATTCATAAGCGCTTTTTTACTCATACAAATGATAAAAATTTTAGGCATACAATAGAGACAGAACTAGAGGGCGAGACGGTCCGCTATAGTTATACGTCGATTCACTCAACTTACAAAGATAATCCATATTTACCCGCCTCCATTGCGGCCACGTATGAGGATTTTAAAAGGACGTCCCCGTATTATTACGGTGTTTATACTTTAGGCCTTTGGGGTAATAAGGAAGTCGGAGCGCGTTTTTACAAGTCTTTTAACCTTGCTAGTGTTATGCCTTTAGAATACAACGAGAGGCTCCCGCTTCATATTTCGTTAGACGAGAACGTTAACCCATATTTAACGCTCACGGTCCACCAGGTAAAGACAACACCCGAGGGAATAGAGGCGCGACAGATCAACGAAATATGTTTAAAGAACCCTAAAAACACCCTCCGGGCAACGTGTGAGGAGTTCGCTAGGATTTACAGCAACCACAAAGAGGGGTTATTTATTTACGGGGATAGGACGAGCAAAAAACAGGATACAAAACTAGAGAAAGGCGAAAACTTTTTCACTTTGGCCATGAATTACCTTAAAGACTTTAGGCCCGTACTGAGGTTGCCAAGTAGAAACCCAGGAGTTAAGAGTAGGGGCGAATTTATTAGCGAGGTATTCGCGGGGCGAGTGGACGGCGTTTCTATATCTATTGGGGAAAATTGTACGAACTCAGTAGCGGACTATTTATATTTAAAAGAGGGGGCCGACGGCTTAAAGCATAAGGAAAAGGCCACAGACAAGGACAGCGGGGTTAGATACGAGCGTTACGGCCACACCTCAGACGCTAACGACTACCTACATATCGAAATATTTAAACCACAATTTACAAGATTCTTAAAGGCGGATATAGTAAAAAAACCTATCTTTGGGTTAAGAAAACCGCGAAAACGTTTTTAATTAATGGCTTTTTTAGTAAAATCAGACTTATTGCGCTATATAGACGAGTCAACTATTGACCAGATCACAGACAATACGGACACGTATGTAGACGAGGCAATAAAGGACGCCGAGGAGCGAATTACTGAGCGAATAGGGCAAAGGGTAGACACGGCGGCAGAGTTCGCAAAGACGGGAACGGACAGACATAGGAGCCTATTAAAGCATTGTATTAATTTAAGTATTTACTATTTATTTGAGCGCCTTTATACCGACGTATTACCAGAGGGCAGAGTCCAAGGAATGGAAATGGCCGAAACATGGTTAGGGGATATTGCAGCGGGTAACATTTTAGTTAATTTAGATAAAATCGACGAGGCTAACGAAGCCGGGTGGCCTATTCGTTGGGGTTCGGACACTAAAAAAGGCTCACAAAACTATTAAAAATGGGGTTATTAGATATTTTCAAAAGGACTAACAACGCAAAGGAGGAGGATAACGCCCCCGTTTTTAAAGCTAAGAAGGTAAAAAACAAGGTTATAGCGCAACAGCTATACAGGTTTAACCAGGAGTTAAACGACTGGAAAATAGGCGTAAGTAACTGGGAGGACCCATTTAACCCTATTACCGTGGATTTAATCCGGGTTTATAACGACTTAGTTATAGACTCACATTTAAGCGCTTTAATGGAGGCGCGAATTTCAAAAACACTAAGCAAGGACTATAAAGTAAAAAACGACAAAGGGGAGGAAATAGACGACGAAACGGAAATTTTTAACTCTTTATGGTTTAGGGACTTTATACGTATTTCGTTAGAGTCAAAATTTTACGGTTATAGTTTAATACAGTTCGGGGACAGAGTAGGAAAGTCCTTTAAGGAGGTTAAAAGTTTTAGGAGAGAATACGTATTGCCACAAAAAGACAGCGTTAGGCGGTCCCCTTATGACAATACGGATTTAATCCCGTATAATAAGGGCGTTTATAAACCTTGGCTTTTTTCAGTCGGAGCGGCAGACCCTCACGGCTTATTGATGAAGGCCGCGCCTATTGTGATATACAAAAAAACGGCGTTAGGCAGTTGGACAGAGTTTGCGGAGCTTTTCGGTAGCCCCTTTAGATTAGGAAAAACCAACGTAAGGGACGAGGAGCTAAGGGACAATATGTACGAAATGTTGGAAAACATGGGCCGCAACGCCTTTGGGGTATTTGATACGGACGACTCACTCGAATTTATTAGAGACTCTAAAACGGACTCTTTTAAGGTATTTAACGAGCTAATAGAGAGATCAAACAGCGAGTTAAGTAAATTAATTTTAGGCTCTACAATGACAACGGACGACGGTAGTAGCCGTAGCCAGTCCGAAGTCCATGAAAGAAGTACGACGGCACTAAGCAAGGACGACGCATTTTTTATAGAGGATTTAGTTAATAAGCATTTAATCCCGTGGTTAAACACCTACCACAATTTCGGTATAACTGGAAAATGGTGTTTTGATGACACGGAGGCACTAACTAAGGAGCAACAATTTGCAATTGATATAGAGCTAGTTAAAAACGGTTTTAACGTACCGAAAGAATATTTTACAGAAACCTATAACACTCCTATAGACGAGACAGAGGACCCAGAGGACAAGGACCCAGAGGGAGGACCGGAAAAGCTAGAGAATAGCATTAAAAAAAAAACTCTTTTAACGACTCAGTTAGAGACTTTCATAGACGCGCATAGCTGCGACATTTGCAATGAGTTAGATTTTGAGGACACGCCGCCCCAGGAATGGGACGAGGATTTTATTAATAAGATCATTACGGGCGTACACACGGGACTTTATACCCTGGAAAAATTACCCGAGTCTCTTTATTTAGAGCTAGGTAATAGAATTACTAAGGGGCTTTACGAGGGGTTAGCTACGGGTACGCAATTAACGGAGCTTAGTAATTTAGGCTACGTTAAGGCAATGAGAAACAACGCCTTTATATTTTCGGGCGCTAAGACGTTCCAACAGGTCCAAGATATGAGCGCGTTTTTGTTAGACTCAGAGGGCAACCCTAGGAGCTTTAAAGAGTATAAAGAAAAGGCGCGCGAGGTTTTCGGCACTTACAACGAGAACTGGTTAAGAACAGAAATAAACACGGCAAAGGCTCAGGGGCAAGTAGCTGAAAAGTGGCAACGAATAGAGGACGAAAAGGAACTTTTCCCACTATTGCAATATAGGACGGCCAACGACGAGCGGGTTAGAGATAGCCACCAAAAACTAAACAGAGTAACTAAGCCAGTAGACGATCCTTTTTGGAACCAGTACACGCCTCAAAATGGGTGGAATTGTAGATGCGACGTAA
>Ga0208767_1001298_pt1 | contig 19997 bp, 23 predicted proteins | sample VirMetDEL_Mar_21_FD_184514 | JGI IMG/M metagenome (GOLD analysis project Ga0208767, IMG submission 184514) | Aqueous microbial communities from the Delaware River and Bay under freshwater to marine salinity gradient to study organic matter... | ecosystem: Environmental > Aquatic > Marine >... | reverse complement strand
ATCAGAAAGTTGCGGAGGGTGATAAATATACAAACTCCCCCTAAAGTAATTACCCTTCGTGGCTTTCCTCTAACATCACACCTAAACCAACAAACAAAAAGTGTTTATGCTGAACACCACGTTTTAAACTTCTTAATACTTTCCTCTCTCCATCAATAGCACACCAAATAATATTTAGGTCCATCAAGTTCTGGATTCCTTTACTCACAGTTTTCCTGTTCATACCAACCATTAGCGCCAAGTAGCTAACCGCATCATGGCTTGAATAGTCTTGAGCCGAATACCTCTCACATAAAGCATACAATACCACCTTCTCCCTACTCTTTAGATCGGTTCTGCCTAACTGCTTTTTATACCACTTCCAAACCACCTGTTTTAGCTTGGCATAGCTCTTATACTTCATTGCTACTCCAAACTTAATCAAACCGCTTTTATCTGGACTATCAATTGCTTCTAATACTAACCACCATTTTTGCTCTTTCAACTAACTAACCGCCTTGAGGCTTATCTGCCTTTCAGTAAACCATTCATTTAATAACTGCATTTGAGCCTTACCAACCCGATAGACTCGCTTCCTCTTATCCTTCCCCGCTTCCTTAGACATATACCCTCTCGCTACAAAATCATCTAATACACTTGCTACTGTTGACCGACTCCCCAGACCGCTTGGCAATAGTTTCACTATTGTCTCAAAGTTAATGCTTTTGCTACTCGCGTTAGCAATAGCAACTTCTAAGACTAAAACAACATGGATAGGACTTGACCACCAAAACGACATAAAACCTTTTTGCCTTCTACTCTTATAAAATTGATCTCTTACATTAATCATTCTGTCTCTTAATTGTTTCATTTGTATGTCACCCCCAAACTTTTTTTGGCAAAGCTTTTAATGTATTAACTGCCAATTACAACCCAACTTTATGGGTAAATATTACTGATATTTTTTCCCTGGAGAGATGAGCCTTTAGGCTCACTCTCTCTATTAGTTTAGTTTAGGATATATGACCACCCGTATACCCAATCATTGACCATACGTGTACCCTTGTATTGACCATACGTATACCCAATTACTTTTTAATTGGTTTATCTTTTTTAGCATCTTTTTTGGTCTTTCTTTTGCCGAATATCCTATCCCAATTATCTTCAAAAGTTTTTTTATCAATCTTCATTGGTCTTTGATCTGATCCTTTCCCATATCCTGTTGCACTCATTATTTTTTCTCCTTTTTTTGGTGATATACAATAACTAGGGCATCACATTTAGGGCAAGATAGATTAGTTACAATTTCATAATCTTCACTATCATAATCTTCGCCTGTATGATCGCCACCCAATATTAATTGTTCGTTACATTGCCAACATTTCAATTTCCTTTCTCCTTAGTCCCACTCAAAGGACTTTTTATTTTCATCTAAAATTTCTAAAACTGCACCATTTCTAACTAAAGTCTTGGTTTTATAATCTACATTTCCAGAATTACTTTTAACCAGACTGGCTTTAACAACTGCCATTCTGTCAAATTCAATTCCCTGGTCTAAACATATCTTCTCGCAAGTATCGTTATCAGCTAACCACATAGCGATAGCGAACCTAACACTATCAGTAATTGATGAAGCACCACGTATCTCAGCTCTATGGCTTAACGCATCATCTGAATCATTAGTAAGAGCCGATTTAGCTAAATGGTGAACTGTTAAGGTGGTTACACCTAGTCTGGCCGATATGTTTGCACAGTATGAACCCCATAATTGGCCTACTTCATTGCTTGAACTAATATTTCCCGTTGTAAATGCCTGTAACGGATCAAATACGACCAACTGTAAGTTTGGTATTGTCTTTAATTCCTCTACTAACTCAGTAGCTTGCGATGTAACTCCTTCTTCTTTTAACAAGATCATTGGTTCTTTTTGTTCTGGAATAGGAAAGACATACACATCATATTCAGATTGAAAGCGTAAACCTAACGGATCAAGTGATGCTATCCTTCGGTGTACCTCTGATAAATCATCCTCAGCTGCAAAAATAACTGAAGATCCTTTTTGCATTACATTTTTACCCCACCATTGACCGCCTGTAGAAATTTTTAATGCTAACTGAATCATTGATAAAGACTTACCAACGCCACCGACTGCCGCGATTATTCCTGGTTTACCTAAAGGTATAAAACTATCTACTAACCACTCTATTGGTTTAGGTTCTTCAACTAAGTTACGTATTGCATATTGTCTTATGTTGAACTTAGACTCAGTTAATTCAGTTTTAACTTGATCTAATCCTTTTGCTAAATGCAGATCATTAAAATCACCTGTAATACTTGGTAGCCTTGATACACAATTACTAACTGCATTAACTACCTCGTTAGCATTTTTCTCACCAATACCAGATGTATCGTTATCAAGTGCAATAATAAACTTAGCACCTGTTATCTCACGCAATCTAACACTCGCTGTTAAACAGAAATTAGCAGAAAAGACCACCGCAACGGGTAAGCCTGTAGCTTCAAATATAGAGCTTCCTGTGGCGTAGCCTTCACATAATATTAATGTATCAAGATAAGGTATTTCAGTTGCTTCACAACCAATTAAAAATATATTGCCTTTGATCTCGCCACCACCGACAAACTTTTTACTACCATCTGGAAAGATATATTGGAGGGACTTTATATCGTTTACTAATATACCGTTATCACTTTTGGTGATAGAATGCACGGGTATCAATAGGTTTCCATTGATCGTTTTTAAACCATAGCTTTTAACCTTTTTATCATTTAAATAATTATGATCCGTAACTTCATTCGCACTAGCAAACTTTTCTTTGGCATATATGGAAACCTCCTCTTGCTTCTTAGTCTTAGCTTCCTCTCGCCTTTTTTGACTTTCCTCCAACTTAGTCTGCATTAAGCGTTTTTCTTCAGCAGACATTTCGTTTGGATTATAAGAAGTAAACTTCCACTCCTGGGACGTTCTCCAATTACCATAAATGCAGACAAAGTTATTGTCTAATTGATTGTAGGCATAGTAACCAGATCGTTCATTAGCTTTATCTGGTCGTGTATTTGCAGTAGCACTAACGGGAACTCTAATCAAATTGCCTGTAGTATCTAAAAAATCTACAAGCAAACCATTAGAACGCATCTCGCTAATAAGATCGCTGTTAGATTTACTGGTACTTGTAAAAGCAAAGTTCTTATCTATTACTAAACCTTGCTCTCCATAAAATTTTGTTAAATCAGTCATCAGCCTGTGCCTTAGAATTATTTAAATAACTAGACACTAGCCTTCTGACAAAATTGATTCTATCTTCCTTAGTCCACTCATGCAGAACGTAAGATTTGTTTTTTTTGGAAGCCTCTAAGTATTTAGATTTGCTATCCGATAATGCAACAGATAATAACTCCTCGTTAATCTGTGCAAAGTTTTTAATATGCTCCATTTTCTTGTTTTCCCCGATAAGTTGTAGATGTTCATAAGAGCAAGCACCTTTAATCTTGCCATTGCGAATATGTAGTAAGGGAGAAGCCAAGCCATGACAGTATGAACATAAACTTGGCCTCCGATACTTAAGATCATCATTCCTAAAATGGGAGATCGTCTTCGTCATCTACATCACTCGGAAACATCTCATCTTTAGGTAGTTCTTCTTTTGGATTTAGATTTTCACTTCCAGTAGTTGTACCAGCAGCCATCCAAGTCTTACCAAAGTTATCGTTTATTTCTAAGTAACCTTTCTCACCAACCACAAGTTCAGCTTCAACTCTTTTACCAACTAATTCATCAGTATTTTTCATTGAACCAACACCCATTGCATTAAGCATTAACGATAAAGATTGTCTTCCAATCTCAACAGGTTTCTCGTTATTGTGAGCCATAGTAAAAGCATGGTTTACTGAAATGATTTCACCAACCACATCAAACATTATCTTTAATGCCTTCCAACCGTTTCTACCTTCGATCATATCTGATCCAGCATACTTAAGGTCGTACCTTCCAGGCTTTACTCTTGTTTCTCCACCAGAACTTTCTGCTCCAGCTTCAAATTTATCCATACCAAATTCTGTTAAATCCATAATGTTACCTCCGTAAAAAAATTTAACTATTAATATTAACCAGGATCATACTCTTCGTAGTCACTAGCTCTCTCAATCTCTTCTTTAAGGGCATCAACAACATCAACTAAGACTCTGTTTGCACCTAACGGGAGAATATGATCGTCATCTCCGTTTGTTTCAATGACACCTTCAACCAACATTCTAGCTTTAGTTAAATAGTAAATTGCTTTGTCGTGTTCAGTTGTCATTTCTTTGCGATTAGCTTTCCGATTTCCGCCCAAGTCTTTTCGGCCCTAACAATAAAGTCATCACCTTCATCAACGACTTGTATCTCTTCTGGTAAACCATATCTGTTCTTGGCTACACATGCTGGTGACTCAGTAGTAACTAAGACTCTTCCAGACTGAACAGTTTTACTTGTTAATCCTTTATTGCCTTGTACTTTTACAGTTCCCTTCTTGTAGTTTAAGAATAGACACATATCACTAGCTTCTAATACTAAGGCTGAAGCTGCTTTATGTAGCTTAAGTTCATGCCTATCGTATGCTTCTGTGCTTGGATCGTGAAACGCTTTGATTTGGTTGTGAGCAATCATAACAATCCGCATCTTCTTTTCGTTTCTTAATCTATTAACTAGATCAAGGACTTCTCGCCAATACTTTAACGATTCAGAATACCCACGACCATAACCAAAAGATTCAATTGAAGGTTGCTTATGAACTTCGCAAGTTTTTGTATGTATTAAAGGTTCTAACCAATCCAATGAGTCAATAACTAATGTGTTGTACTCAAGATCAGAATCAACTAAGAATTTTAGATAACCAATAAAAGTATCGTAATCCTTTGCTAATTTAAAATGTGGTATTTCTCTATTGTCAGTAAGAATACCTAGTCCCTCTTCAGTTTGCAGAACAATTGGATTTTTACTACCAACAGCAAGTGTTGTTTTACCTAGACCAGAAGGACCATAGATAATTGTTATTGACGGTTTAGCTTTTGCTTTTGTTAAGATTGCATCTAACGACATTATTTACCACCCTTATCAGCACCTTCAATTACAATTGGTTTCTTGTAAGGTGGCAAAACATCTTCTAGCTTTTCAATTGTATTAGCAATATTCCTTCTAACACTTTCCATGTGATGAACAGTTTTAGTTGCTAATTGAAACGCCTCTTCAAGTTGTTGTTGTGCGCTTAAGTCTTGACTAATCTGCTGAACTAAAGGTCTGCTTAAATCAGTTAAGTCTTTTTCAAATATCTCTCTTGGGTTTCCATCTTTATCTTGGAAACTTAAAAGAGGTTGCTCTTTCTTATTATCTACCATTATTAATCCTCCTTTGGATTGTTATAAGTTTCACAGATTTCTTTGTGTGAACAGAATCTGCACCATGATCCAGCATTAAAGCTAGGCTCATCACCCATTGCTTCATCACAAGCTGGTTTCAGAATATTCAAACCCCAATCTACAAGATCGACAGCTTGAATATCCCAAGTTCTTATCTGCCCGTCTTTATGCCAGGCTCTTTTGTTTGGTTGTATGATTGTCATCTCAATGACAGTATCTTCGTTTCCCCATCTTGATAGACAGGCTAGTGAGTAAGTCATTAACTGCTCGTTCATCACTACATCAACAGGATAAGCACCAGACTTTAAATCTGCTACTACCATTCTATTGCTTTCACCTAGTATGACTGCATCAGCAGTTCCCCAAAGATCATCACTTATTTCTGGAGCATTTACTTTCTCTTCAATTAATAATTTACCGTTAAGTTCCTCTGTGCGTTGATTTATATAATCAACATAGATTTCAGCTATAGCAATGTCATCTTTTGTAATGTCAAAACTAAAACCATCTACATCTACATTACGACCAAGATAATAATCAGATAGAGTAATACCATCTAATCTATTCTTGAGTAGAGCTTCACACATTTCGTGAACCGCAGTACCTCTAGCCGCAGCTATACTTCCTGTTCGTTCTGCAACAGCATTAATCTTTGCTGAAGCTGGACATCTTATAATTCTATTGATGCTACTCGGTGATAGTATCGCGTGTGCCAATGTTGTACTCCTCTCTTGCTATCGCAGCCCACAGTTCTGGACTTATGATTGATGCAATGTTTATATCTTCAACTGGAAATAAATTTTTCTTGCTAGAATATGGACATGGTATCGCTACCTTCCAATCTGCTCTATCTTGTCTAAACCAAAGACATGGTAATAGATCTACCTTGTTTGCTTGTCTTACCGACTGATCCCACCAGTTTTTAATATCTGCTTGGGTAATTGCTTTACGTCTTTTGACTTCAATTGCATAACCTGGCATACCTAGTAAGTCGTGACCGCCACCAAAAGTCTGAGCATAATTAACTTCAAGCTCTATGCCTAAAAGTTCTTTAATCTCATCTATGACTTCGCGTTCACCTCTACGCCCTTTGTTTCTAGCGTTGACCAAACTACTCTCCAGATGTATCTGATTTATTTTCTATTTCTTCAATGTCGCTAAGACGATAAAGAACTTTGCCACCAATCTTTGTGTATGACGGGCCAGTTCCTTTTGCTCTCCAATTTTCTAATGTTCTAGGAGAACGTATCCATCTTTTTGCTAATTCGTTTTGATCTAAAAATATTTTTTCTTCCATGTTGTTACCTATTACTTCGTGATTGTGATATTCTAACCTACGTAAATTTAATAAAGCAAGTATCTGACAAGAAATAATAGAAATATTATTCAGATAAAATCTTCAGAAAAAATTTACAGAAAATTTATCAATAACATTTACGCATTAATAAGGAGGTAAAAATGAGTATAGATAAAGTAACAAGAGAGGAGTGGGATAGATTGGAAGAAGTAAAAAAATCTAACAAGGTAGATATGGTTAACAAACCACCACACTACCAAGGCAAGATAGAGTGTATAGACTTAATCAAAGATAGAGTTGGTTCTAATAACTTTCCAGCTTACCTTGAAGGTAACATCTGGAAATATTTATTTAGACATAAAGATAAAGACAGCAACATTGAATGTTTAGAAAAAGCGCAATGGTATCTGAATGCTTTAATTAAACACTACGAAGAACTTTAATTAGACATAACTATTTTCTGCATGTAGTTACCGACATTCTGCATCTCTTCGGTAGCTATATGCTCTCTAGTTTTACGATAGCGTTCAGTAGCCTTCAAACTTTTATGTCCCATAAGAGTCTTGACATCTTCTATTTTCATTTGTTCACCAGCCATAGTACCAAAGTTATGTCTTAGATCATGGAACGTCACATCTGGACATCCAGCAGCTTTTCTAATTTTGTTCCAAGTATGAAAAGGATATTTAACACCAAGTATTGTTTCGCTTTTTCTATCGCAAGAGTTAATGATTGCCATAGCCTGATTGTTTAAATGTATAACTCTAGGCTTACCACCATAATCTGTTTTATGATCTTTTAGCACCAGTTTATTACCATCAAGATCAGACCATTTGGCACTACCTATCTCACTAACACATCTGCCACCAGTTAAGATACATAGCCTTATATACTTGATAGAATTTATGTGTCTCTCATGTGCTTGTGCTTCTGCAATATTGATCTGCTTATTTATCTCAGCAAACTCTGCATCAGTTAATGGTCTATCACGTTCAAGTTCTAGGTTCTTTTTAACGTACTTTGCAGGGTTATATTTAACCAAAGATAATCTAATGCTGTTCTCAAAGACTGAACTGATTAATTGAACCACCCTATTAGCTTGATACTTAGCTCTCTTACTTATTACAATATGTAGCTTAGTAATATCACCAGTCTCAATGCTCTCTAGCTTCATCTTACCTAAAGTATTCTTAACGTCTTTATCCCACATGCGCCTAGGCTCACCATCTATCTTGCCATCCTTCATCTCTACGCACTTCTTATTATTGTTTAATAAGTCTTCTAGCTTTAACTCAAATGCTTGGTTTAAGGTATAAGCATCAGCCTCTACCTTCTTTGTTTGCAATGGATCAATACCTTGCGCTACTTCTCCTAGTATCTTTTGTGCTTTGTTTCTAGCTACTCCAATCAATACATCCTTACTTGCTATCTTCATCTCCCTGGTCTTTTTATCAAACCTATAATGTAGATAATATCCGTTCTTATGTATCTTTAACGCGCTCACTTGTTTATCAGTCTGGTATCTTGCCATGCTTTGCTCCTCTATTACCCATCCGTGTTTTATCCGTGTTTTGACTGCGGAATGACGAGTATCTTTGTTACCTATTGAGTAGATTATAAATTGAATCTTGTAAAGAAAACAAGGGTTTTTAGTAATAAAAAGTATTGATGTGAAATCGCGTGATGAGTAAAAAATATTCTGCGCTACCAGGCTGCGCTACTCCCCGAACAGTTAAATAACCGCTAATTCCTGAGCTTTTTCAAAAGGTATGTCATGGACTGATATACCCATCCGAGTATGATCCGAGTTAATTATTGCATCCATAGCCTCTTTAAAACTCTCTATTGAATTAACAGCTTTCATGGGTTTGTCATGTACAGAATATTGTAGGTGTTTGCAATTGTTAAAAGGTAGGAAGTAAACATTCTGGTATTTAAGATTAACCAAGGCGAATACATCAATGGTATTTTCTTTGTACTGTCTTGACTTACTATGTGATCCTTTACGTAGATCAAACCGCCAACTATTTCTAGCTTTCTCTATATGAGTAACTGTCTTGACTTGACAGCGATACATTTGGTTATCGTATTCAAAGATAATGTCTGCATGAGAACCATGAGGCATAATCGTTACAGTATCGGTTTCCCTTGCTATCACGGAGCAAGTTAGGTATTCGCCACTCCTACCTATTCTCTCCGTTGCTCGTGTCATTAAATGTTTTCCAAGTAATACCTTTTTCAGCTAATAACTTTTTCATGTATTTAGGCTGTCTATTAAATGATGCTTTCTGGAACGCTTCTTCGTTTATTTTATTCTCTTTAATGTAATCGTTAGCTGAACCTCTTATTGATTGTAAAAGTTTTCTTACTAACAATTCTTTTTCTGCATTAGTTTTAGATTTATAAAAATCAGATTCAACTAAAGTGCCAACCATTATCTCTACAGGTTTACCCATATATTTTGCTCTTGTCTGATCTACAATAGCGTTACCAGAGTAAGGTAATATATCTCTTCTTTTAAATCCTAATCTATCAAACTCTCTTTCTGCTGCATTCTTTTCTTCTCTTACAGTAGCACCAGTAAGCTGTCTTGTAAGAGGGCCTGGAACATTAATATTTGTAAAAGGTATTTGTACTGTATCTGGTCTTCCAGGTGTAGCTTCCCTTGTTGGTGATTCTAGTTCTGGCAATTGTTCTCTTACTATAGGTATGCTTGATTTTAATCTGTTAGTTGTATCAGTTAAAAATTCACCTGTTGGTACAGGCGCTCTAAACTCTTGATCCTGATCTATAAAATCATTAAACATTCTAAGTGGAGTTAAAAATCCACCAATAACATCAGAAACATAATCAGAAAAATATTTATTTAGTTTTTCTTCCGTGTCCAATCCAACCATTCCATCTAAAATATTTTGCACTAGTTGTGAACTTGCACCAGCTCTAAATTGTGCGCCAGTTAATGCTTGTAAAATATCTTTTGGATCACCCCAATTTCTCCCGCTTTCTAATCTGGTAACTACATCTGCTACAAATAGGTAAGGAGTTAATGGAAAGTATGGTCGCATATCTATAGTCTTTCCAGATGATGTTTCTACTTCATACCATTTGTGATCTTCTGATCCTTTTCTTTTGGCTTCAATAGTTGCAAGCAATATAGTTGTTCCCACTACAGCTTCACTAAATGCTTTACTATCTCCAGCAGCTATTTTTTTATGTTCTGATGGCGTTAATAATTTTAAGAATCCAAGTGGTGAATGTCTAAATTGAAAATCAATAGCGTTAGCCATAAATCTAGCAAAGGGAAATACGCCTGTTGTAATAAAAGGTACAGAGTTAGCAAAATCTACAAATCCTTTTAATAGTTTGTTATCTGGAGTCTTTGCGTAAGTAAAATATAAAGCATCATCAACTGCTTTTTCTATATCAGACGCATTTAAGTATTTTAAAAGATCGTCATTTATACCAACATCTTTAATATCAATACCTTTCTTTGATAATGTATCTTGTATAGACGTTGCAAACATGCCTCTTCTATACCAAAACTCTTGTATTCTATTTAGAGTGTTGAGGCCATCAACCATCTTCTGTGCGCTTTTAAATACTTTAGCTTTAGATGAATCAGCTACTTCTGAAGCATACTTAGTAAACAGTCTGTCGCTTTCATTAACAAAATATTTTGTTAAAAACTCAGTTAGCTCTGCTGATTGTTTTTTGTTTTTAGTAAGGTTCATCATCAAGCGGAATGATTCAGCACCATCAACCTTTTTAGGTTTAGCACCAAATGCTTTTCTTAATGGATTAAATGTTATGTCAAGAACATCATCAAAAATCTCTATCAATGTGTGCATACCAACTCTTCCTATTTGAGCTGTGTTATTACGCATTGCTGTTGCTATCTGGCTGACTAATAAACCTCTTCTTATGTTGTCTAAGTCTCTTACTATATCTGTATATTCTTTTGCAAAGTTTGCATACCAGCCTTCGTCTGGTGCTATCTCGCCAAGCTCCTGTCCCATTCTTTTCATGGATTGTTTAGCTGTGCTTAACTGTTGCATACGTCTAGCTGAGTCAGAGATGCTTTCTTTAAATACAGATGACAACTCTTCTACAGTAAGATCATTTCTTTTTAAAATATCTACAAACTGATTAAAGAATTTTGGACTTGAGTTTGCTAGTAGCACAGCTTCTTTTAATTGGTCAGATATTCTTACGTTCTTACTTACTGGTATGTTAAGTTCTTTTATAATTTCTTGACCAACATCAATTACCTTTTGGTTTAAACCAGTAGTAGTATCAGTTTGAAAGTCTTTACCATCTGGAGTATCAATAACATCATCTGCTTTTGCTTTATTAATGTTACCGCCTTCTGCTGCTGCTATATCATCAGCATAAACTCCTAAAGGAACTTCATCTCTAACTGGAGGTATTTCGTTATTGATAACTTTGTTATAAGTAACCAGCACATCATCATCAGACATTCCTCTATAGTCAATATTGAAATCATCTAAGGTTTGTCTTATTGTTCTTGCTTGTTCTGTTTGTTCTTCCCACCTAGTTAATAGTAATTGATCGTCTTGATGCACCCTGTCCATTTGCAAATCATCTATTATTCTATTTGTAAAATCTGGTGTATCGCCACCATCAAATGTTTGTAACTCTGGAAGAAATCCATCTTCTTGCATTTTTTCTTGTATTTGGTCAAAGTCTGTAAAACCTCTTGAGTTTTTTGGTGCTAAATATTTAGAAGTAATAAACCCTTTATCACTTTCTAATATTTGTTTTAACTCACCCATTCTTGCAAAGTCTCTGCTTATTGCTCCACCTTCAATATAACTTCTAGCAGTTCTTACTTTTGGTTTCTTAGGTATCTTTAGTATTTCTGGAATCTTTGTGCTTTTAGATTTAGCAGTTTCTACTTTAGGTGTAACAACTTCTGGAGCAACAGGTGTTTCTACTTTAGGTGTAGGAGTCTCTACTCTTGGGCCAACCATGTCTATTGGGCCAACCATTTCATCTGCTTGTACTGGTACTTTGTTTTTATTTTTTACAAAAGAAGCACCACCACCTATAGTGCCACCTAATACACTACCTAATCCAGCACCAAGTGTAGCAGCCTTTGCTGATTGTCCTAATTCAAAACCTTCTTGCTGACCAGACATTACCCTTGCTGATTGTCTTAGTGCATTATCAACTGTTGAGTAAGCAGCACCTTCTATAGCTCCTATCTTTGCTCCTTGCTTTGCACCCTCTTTTACAAGTTCTTTTATACCTTGCTTTGCTGTTTGTTTAACGCCCTCTCTTGCAAGTAAACCAGCGCCTAAAGTTCCTATGCCTACATAAGTAGATGGATCGGTTGCAAGTCCTTTTATTAATCTTCCAGTACCAGCAAGACTAGCTTCCTTGTTGTCATACATATCCATCAAAGTAACAAAGTCTTCTCGTTGTTGTTGGTTTGCATTGAACTTAAGATCAGATGCCTCTTTAGCCATCTTGGGTATATTGTAATTAAACCAACCCATATATCTTAGGGCATAGTCTGCATACTGCTTGTCGGAGTTTAGCTTTTTAGGCTTGTCGTCTAACTTAAAATAAAAATTTCTACTTTCATTCCATTCATAAATACTTTTAGCAGCTTTAATAAATTCTGGATTTTCTTTTAATTCTGCTTCAGATAGTTTTTTATTTTTTTGTGGGACAGGAGGTAGAACAAAACCATTAGCTGCAATATTTTGTTGTGTAATATCATTGGCTTCTGGCGGAGGCGGTATTTTAAATTCGTTTACTTCCTCTTGTGGCGGAGGCGGTATTTTAAATTCTGCCATGGTATTACTCTGCAATTATGCCATTGTTTTTCAACTCATTAATAGCCTGTTCTTTTGTGTAACCTGGGTTTAAATCCTGTGATTGTTTTATAAGTGCATCAACGGATGTACCCGCGTAAGCATTGTTGATTATTCTATATGTTTTATTATTTTCTGGATTTTGATTGCCAGAATCACCCATCAGCATACTAGCTAGCGCTTGGTCAAAAGAAAGAACTCCTTGTTTGTTTAAATGATTCTTATAAAAATCTCTTTGTTGCTGAGTTAATTGAGTACTTTCAATACCATCATTCATCACAATGTTTTTAATTTTAGCAACTTCTTCTTTATATATATCTGCTTGTGACTGTTCTTCTGTTACTGTTACGCCAGGAAACACTCTTGTATTATCATCTACAAAATATCTATAACCATCTTTAGCTACATAAGAATCTCTTTTTGCAGGCTTTGGTAATGTCATTCCAGGAAAAAGTCTATTCAATTCTATTGCTTGAGCCAACTCAGGATTGTTTTTTATAAATTCTTCTTGCTGCCTTTCAAACTGCTCTTTTTGCATTAGAGCTTGAGCTTCTTTCTGCCTAGCTTCATCTTCTGCTCGTCTTTGTGAAATTACATTTTGTGCTTGTGAAATTCTTTGAGCATTGCCAGATTGCTGTGCGCCTACAAGATTCATTTGATTTGCAAAATTTTGCAATCCTTGTATTTGCATTTTTCTTCTATCAGCTTTTGGTAAATTTAAAAATTCATCTGCTGGCATACGATCATCCATACCATATTGACCAAAAGCACTTCCGATTTTTTGTAATATATTTGGAGATTTTTTTTCTTGTACTGGTGGTAAATTTAATGCGTCAATCTTTTCGTTTGTTTGATTAAAATTATTAATTAAACCTTGTAATCTAAAATCTTGCATTTCATTTGTTGTGATACCACCATCCAAAGGATTGTAGCCACCAGCCTTCATTAAATCTAAAAAGTCATATTGATTTGCCATTACAAAGCTCCGTAGTTGACCATGTAGTAACCACTATCATGCTTAGTTACTGCATCTGGATTTTTCTCCATTACTTCTTGCGCCAGAACTCCTACTGTTGGACTATCAACATTTAAGTCTTTAGCTATTTTATTCCAAGTCCAGGTGTAAAGATTATATCCTTTAGACTTTCCAATGTGAGTAATGTTATCTTTTAATCTTTCATCAGAAAATAATCCCATAATAGCACCTATTGTTTGTGCTGCACTTCCTATCTTTTCAGCAGTTCCAGGTTTATATTGATCGGTTCTACTACCATCCGAAGGAATAAAACCAGCACCGCTTGTAAGCGCACCAAACCTTTTATATGGATCATCTTGTTGTCTCATAAATTGTCCATAATCAAAATCAAGTCCAGCTTGATTAAGTCCTTGTTGTTGATTGCCGATACCAGATAATAAACCAAAGTTTTGGTATTGATCTGCTAGTTGATTGCCGAATAGGTTGGATTGGAACTGTCTGTTTTGCATTTCCCTGCCAATGTCCTGACTCGCTAAATTAGTTGCTCTATCATAACCTTGTAGGTTTAATCTTGATACAGCATCACCAGCTCTATCTGCAAAGTTTCTATTTGTTTCTGCTTCTAATAAAGCTGAACGAGAACCACCAAAAGCACCTCTGCCTATTGCTGCATCTTGATCGCTTTGTAATTGTATTTGTCTTGCTCTATCTAAATCATTAAGTGTGTTATCTATTACTTGTTCTCTAAAAGGATTTTGATAGGCATCTAAGTCTGCTGATAATAAACTTGGTGCATCCTGTGATGCTAGTGCGTTTAATTTACCTCTTGGATCTAAACCAAAAGATTCATCAAACATACCTCTTGCTTGATCTTGGATAAATAGTTGGTCTGGTGTAAATCCAGCAACGCCTTCTCCTGTGTATGGTGTAAAAGGCGTATTGAATATTGACTTACCTTTATTATAGACATCTTCAAAGATTGCCATTTGTTTAGGATCGGTTTGTGTACTTGTAGTAGTTTTGCCTTTACTCATAATTCTTTTCTAACCATATATTCTTGTTCAAAGCCAAGATGTTTAATTTTGCGAAGCCAGCCTTTTCTGCCTCCACCATAAATTCTTTTGCATCCAAAATGTCTTGCAAATTGTTCAAAGCTAGGCAACATTGTTTCTAGCTCTTTGTAGTCTCCTCCACAAAACAATAAATTTAAAACTTTAACTCGTGGAAATTCTACAATCTCGGTTATCATTACCGAGTTTTTACCACCCCAGATATGAAACTCACCTTGATGGATTTTTTCTTTAATATCACTTAAATTATACATATCTTGATGCTTTAATGCACGTTTAATATGATGCTCTAAGCGATCAAACTCTATCTCCCAACGCTTTTTAGACTGTTGCTGTTGCTGAGATTGTTCCGTTGTCTGCGATACTAAGTTTATATTTTGTTCCATTTGGACTCACTAATACGAGTTCAGTAGCATCTACGCCACCTACCTCTATTCTTTCACCTTTTTTAAACGCCAACCCATCTCTGTACTCTATTTCAGAAATCAGGTAGTTTTGATAATTTGTATCTAATACTGGCCCTGGTCTTCTTAATGCTTTACGTGCCATTACCTACGACCTCTTTTTTTAACATCTAGTCGTATATTACCAACTTTAAATAATTGATCTGTGTCGCCTGTAACTTTCATCTTAACTTGTCTTGCACTAAATCTTGCATCTGTGTAACCATCTGTTTCAAAAGTAAAGCTACCAAAATCTGTTTCTGCACCAAGCGGAGTAAATCTTCCTGTAAAACTTAATACGACTCCAGGCAATGTTCCAGCTTCTTCATCTGGAATAATCTGATTACATTGCACATAGTTATCACCAACGCCTATTTCTATAGGGCCTGATGTTGCGTAAGGTACTGATGAACCTAAGTTCTCTGAGTTGTTTAATGTTGTGCTGTCGTGTTCGTAAACAAAACCAGCGCTATCACATGCTGTTGGAAAATCAAATACGCCTTGATCTAACCAACATCCTCTATCCATAGAACCAATACTCCATACGTTTTCTATATAGTTCCAGATAACATATTTGTTTGGTGTTAATTGATCTGTGCCAGCGGGAAAGAAAAACCATAACTCGTTAAAGTTAGAGTTGTGTCCACCGCATGATGTTTTTCTATATGGACTATTTATATTGTCATAAACGTAATCATGCACTTCGCATTTAATTTCTTTAACAGCTCCATCAAATATAAAGAATGAGTTTTCACCCATCCAACATAAGAATGAATCAGCAGCTACAACTGTTCTTGGACTGATTGCTTTACAGTTAGTACCAGCGTCTTGTATGCCATAGATAAAAGGAGAACCTGTGTAATACATTCTAGCTACGCCAGTATCAGTAAAGATAATAATATCTGTTTGCCATTTAACTGCACTTATAACTCTGCCACCTGTAGGTATTTGTAAGTCACCAGCAGTATTAGTAGCTGCTGGAGTCCATGTAGAAAGTGTTTCTCTTGATGACCATTGTATCTTTCTTGGATCACCACCTGCACCTAAAGCTACAACATGTCTTTCGTTTGTAACCATTACTCCAGCACAGTTAGTTGGCGCACCTGAAACGGGTGTTGCAATTACATTAGCTGTGTTTGGATTCCATTGAAAAATTCTTCCGTCTGATGGACAACAAAAAAGTAATATCTCACCAAAGTTATCAAAAGAAAAAGAGTTAGTGTTAAATAATAAACCAGATTGTGAACGTGCATCACCATAGTCTTCAACGTCATAGTGATATGCACCATATCCTAAAGGATCAAAAGATGCGTCTGTTACAAAATTTGATGGAGTAATGTTATACCAAGTATCATCCATTAAAACATTAATGGTTTCTCTTGTTCCAACTACTAATACTTTTTTACCGCCATTGGTTATGTAGGAGAACATACCAGTAGGAGTACCAGTAAGAGCTGATGTGTTGAGTTTTGTCCATCCTCCGATTGGTCTTAGGTATCCGTTTTCAAAACGTACTAAGTCACCGTCTGTCCATCTTCCTTTGTTGGCATAATCAGTACCGTTAGTGACAATGCCAGGTGGAGGAGTCACTTGTATTAATGGCATTTAATTCTCCAATGCTTCTAATCTTGTTGTTAGTTCTTGAACTGCTGCGACTAAGAGAGGAACAAGTTTGCTTTGGTCTATTGACTGAGGTTTAATTCTTGTTTGTTCATCGCCATTTTCATCTGTGTAAGTTTCTGTTGCGTCTTTTTCACCAGTAATTGCTTCTGGAACTATGTCTTGTACTTCATGTGCAAAGAAGCCATCAACTGTTATATCTGGATCAATTTTAAAATTAAATCTATATGGCTGTAATTGTTTTAATCTTTCTATACCATTTGATATGGATACTTGGTTTTCCTTTAATCTATAGTCACTATTTGTATTGTAATGTGTAGAGCTATTGGTTGCTCCAATAAGTCCTATATTATTTGAAGCTCTGTAAAAATCAATTAAAATTCTATCTGCACTGTCATCATTTGAACGATTGATTGTTAGAGGATTCCCAGTGGTAGATGCAATTTGTGTTTCGCCAAGAGTAGAGCCACCTTTAGTTACAAATCCACCGCTAAGTGCCTGTTTTAAATTTCCAGAAGTAGTATTAATATAATGAGTGCCGTCACTAGCAATAACCGTCCTACTAGTACCATTAGTAATAAACCCCATTTCATTACCATTATGACTATAAGTAATACCACCAATGTTAGAGTTACCTGAGTCACCAAATCTAATCATTCCAGTATTAGATGCACCAGATAATATTGTCATTCCTGAATTGGCACTACCCTCTATAACTAATTCATCTGCACTATTTAAAACAGATGAAGTACCGCTATCGCCTGTCTTAATATGTAAGCCAACTCCTAGGTCTTTGTTTGATAATCCAGATGTTGCAAAGTAGTTATCTGCTGCTGCTGGAGTTGATCCAAATCCTAGAGTTACAACATTATTGGTTACGTTTGTAGCAACTAAAGATGTACCACCAGATGTGTTTGTAGAGTCAGGTAATATAAATGTTATGTTTGTATCGTTTAAGTCTGCTGGTGCTTTTAGTCCAACTGAGTAACCATTGGCATCAATAAACTTTAATGCGTTTTGTAAGCCATTTCCATTTAAAAACACATCACTACTTGCTGTTAATGTGCCATTTACTTTTAAATTTTTACCAGTTCCTATGTGTAGACCAACACTCGTACCTGCTCCATTTGCAGAAAAGACTGCGTCTAGCAAGTCTAAGTCCGCGTTAAGTTTAGTTCCCCAGGTATTAGTAGAACTTCCTACCTCTGGTTTTCTGAGTTGTAAGTTAGTTGTATAAGTATCAGCCATAATTTATCACTTCTTTATTTGGGATTTTATCCAGTCAATCCATTCTGGTTTCTTTTTATTTATTATAAACAATATTACCCCTGTAAGGATAATTATCTCAATCAGCGTTTCCATCTACTCGCCTATTGTTTTTGTTTCAGTAGTTGGGTTAATCTCTTCAGCTATTTTAGAGTCTAAAGCAGATTTTAAGTTTGCTACTTCTTCTTCACCCATTAGACCTTCAACCCATCCTGAGACTATTGTATTCGTTAAGTCTGCAAAAGGTATAAAGTCAGAACCAATATCTTCTAATGATAATGATTGAGTGCCGTAAACACTAGCTGTGTATGGTACTTCCTCTCCATCTACTTCATGCTTTTCGCTACTTGTTGCGTTTAGTCTCCAATGAACATTGTAAACTGTGTCTGTGTGATCCTCGTATTCTGGATACACGTCAACTGTTTTACAGTCCCATTCGTATGTATTTGCCATCTTGTTCTCCTATAAAGTTGTAATTATGAAAGCTAGGAGTTCATTATACCTTACTCCAAGCCTAGTTTGATCGTTTCCATCATCATCAGTCCAGGTGCTAGATATAAACATACCATAATTACCTGCATCAAGGCCTTCTGCTGTAAAGGCATCTTGTAAGTCTTGAGCTATAACACCAAAGTGGTATCTAGCATCATCGCCTTTTTCTTCTACTGCACTATTAAACTTATATCTTCTTATTAATCCTTTACATGCTGTAGCTACTCTTTGCTCTGCATCTGATAATTCTTGTATATCTTGTTTTTCGTTTCTGTCTGAAGTTTGTATAGTACCGTTGGTAGCGTAGATGTCATCGAATCTAGCACTTGATGAACCTAAGTCTATTTCATCATCATGGTCACTACCATCATCATAACAAGGCGTAATCGTTTTAACCGTGAAAGACGTAAAGTGTAATCCGACACCAGTATTGCTTCCCCCAGCGCCAGCAGCTATAACTAATTGTGAACCGTTTGCACTATCTGGACAGCCGATATTTCCAACTGTTGTGCCTGATCTATAAAAAGATAAAATGCTTCCATCTGTGCCAGTACGATTAAGGATAGCTACATTACCACTATTTGCAGTTCCTTTATAAGCAGATGCAGTAATTATTCCATCATTTCTAAGAGCAATACCATTATCAGATGAAGAGTTTGCAGAATTTGTCCAGGGCGTTGTGCTTGTAGTCCCAACTAATAAATTACCGCTACTATCAATCCTAGCTTTTTCAGAACCATTAGAGAAAAATTTAGTAGTAGTGTAGCTTGTTGAAAAAGTTTCTGTAGCAGTACCACCATAAGAAGGTGTGCCTAAAATATTAAAAGATGCTTCATTACTATTTTCTGTTTCAACTTTTGCAAATAAATTAGTGTTACCTGTAGATGTCATCTTAAATGACAACTGTGGTGCAGAACCTTCTAGTTGTGCATTTGCTATGTAACCTGTACCGCTTAGATATAAGTCTTTGAATCTTGAGGCTGTTGTACCTAAATTGATTGTATCGTCTGCATTAGAACCATTTGTATTTCTAGGTAGTATCTGTTTTCCAACGTCATAGAACAATAATCCTGTTTGACCTGTTCCAGTTAATAGACTACTAAATGTAGTACCAATACTTCCAACTGTTGTTGCGTCTTTTCTGAATGTTAAAATTTCTCCATCCGAGCTATTTCTTCTCAATCTTAAAGCATTACCATTAGTATTAGTAAAATAAGAGTTTCCTGTTGGTCTAAGCTCAACACCTTGCGTTCCACCAAAGTCTGCTGAAGTCTTCCCAACTAATAAATTTCCACTACTATCTATCCTTGCTCTTTCAGAACCATCAGTTGTAAATTTAAAACTCTTGTAAGCATCAAAGTCAACACCACCATCAGTACGCCCATCTGAAGCATACGTTGAAATGGTTAAACCTCTATCTGATTGTGAACCTGAAATAATTGCAACTGTGTCATTGCTTACTCCTGACATAACATGCAAAGTTTCAGTTGGCGAACTTGTGCCAATTCCAACGTTGTTTTCTACATACAGACCTCCGTCAGCTTCTATAAGAACTTGACGAGTTGCAAGTGAGCTTGAATTTTTTAGTGTTAGCCAACTGGT
>Ga0208767_1001296_pt1 | contig 20014 bp, 29 predicted proteins | sample VirMetDEL_Mar_21_FD_184514 | JGI IMG/M metagenome (GOLD analysis project Ga0208767, IMG submission 184514) | Aqueous microbial communities from the Delaware River and Bay under freshwater to marine salinity gradient to study organic matter... | ecosystem: Environmental > Aquatic > Marine >... | reverse complement strand
CCATGTTGGCAGCAAACATACCGCTGGCGTAGGTAATCATGCCCCGCATAGCCTCTGAAATATTGCGGAGGCCCGGATTGATGTCAGCGCCGCCTTGCTGTTGTGGCACGGCTGGTGACTCAGGATCGACATTGTAAAACTGCACTGGGTCAGCGTTGGTGTTTAGCGTCTGGAGCTGCTTCTCGTGACCACTGGCCTGAGCCATTGTCATCCAGTATTTAGCTCTAGGTGCGAGTGCGCCTTCCTCGATCTCGCGGCTCATTGAGTAGTTCAGGACTCTCTGGCTGTCCAGCAGCTTCTCAACCACGCCCCAAAAGATCGTCTTGTTCTCAAAGATTTGGTAGTTGCCAAACACAGGCACAACCGGAATCATGCCGAATACCGTGTCCTTCTTGTCCTCTAGCCAATCCTTCGCATCAAAGTAGCGTGAGCAGACCTTCTTGTGCAGTCGCTTTCTGCGCCGCACCTCAGTGACACCAATGCTCTCAAGCTCATCCTGCGCGGTCTTGTAGTCATCATTGACCTCATAGACCTGACCATTAGACATCAGAACAAGCTCGCGCTCTTCTTCCTCGCAGTACAGCAGCTCACCGATCACCGTGACCTCAGCCTTGTCGTAATAGGCATCACCATCACGGCCTTCATCTAGTGACTCACCACTGCCTTCAGGCCAGCGCCGCTTGTACTCTTCGTTGCTGATCGCATGAAGCACAAAGCAATACCGGCTGTCGGACTTGTCTTGCTTCTCAGCAGCAGGATCAAACCAGACGCGATCTATTGGGTTGCCAATCTTCTCAATGAACAAGTCCTGCTCAAAGCTGTCATCGTCAACGTACTTGTGGCTTACACGCCATGCGTCCATGCCAGTAGTGACCATGCCTCTTGCAGCGTGGTTGTAGACCTCACGAGCATCAGACATTGACTCAATGTTGCGGATGATTCCATCGTAGGTGTTGGCTATGTCCTTCGTGGAGTTGCCGCCTGCCGGACTGATCTTGATGTCAAACGCAGCCTGCTCGATCTCGCTGCACACCTGATCCAGCACGGGATTGACCATATCGAACGTGTACCGTGGCCTCTTGCTGTTCGCGTTCCACCAGTAAGGCTCCCATTGCCCATCACGCTTGGTGACAAACAGGTTAGCTTCTCTGGCGTGGTCTCGCAGGTCTTTGTCTGCCTCTTGTGAAGACTTCAGGAGATCGCAGACATACTGATGCTCATCGTATTTCTTGGAGTCGTATGCCTTGTCACTGTCATCGTAATCGTACTTAGCCATAGTTTTCCCAACCGCTAAAGTTAATCTCTACCTTCTTAGCCTTAATTGCTTTCGGCTTATACATCGCCATCATCAGCGCGTCACCCATGTTTGGGCTCGGTATCTGGTATGGCTTCTTCGCCATCTCAATCTTGCTCATCACCTGCAAGCGCCCGGTATTATTGCGCTTCATCGGTATCCGGCAGACCTCAGCGCGTAGCTGGTCAAGCGCCTCGATGCCTGATGACAGGCTTATCATGTCCTCTGGATTGACGTACTCGCCTTTCTCCACGGCACGATATGTGTTGTAGAACCTATCACGCAGCCGCCACCAATACTGGCTGCGCTTATTGAAAAAGGTGTCCTTGTTGGACTTGTTGCGGTGCGTACCGCCTTCAGTATACGGCAGATCGGGCTCCTCTACAGCCTCAGAGCCTTTGAACATAAAGTAGTCAATGCCGTTCTTGTCCTCTAGCGCAGCGTCAACCTGCCGCTTCAGACTGACTCCCATGCCGTCTGCGTCCCATACGAACCAATCAGCGTTGTGGTGTATAGCCTTGTCCAGCGCCCAATCCATGCCTTCAGCAGCCTCGCCAGTGACCATCTCGCATACGTCAATGACCAGATTGCCATGCCTGCAAGCGTAGCCTTTGCTGTCACCGCCAGTGTCTGATACGTCATGTGACGCAACGATAGCGCCTTGCGCCTTCCAGCCCAGCTTGATGTGGGAGTCAATCGCAGACTCAAACCACTCTATCGGGATCAGGCTGTCCTCAACCTCATCATAGTATTCGCCTTCCCAAACGTGGCGATACATCGCAGGACTCATGTTCTTCTTGTCGTACTCGCGCTCCTGCTGCAAGACCTCCGGGAATGCTTTGTTGTCATCCCAGTTGACCCACACGATAGTGTGTAGGTCATCCTCGTAGAACCCATCCCGCCGTAGTTGTTTCTCAAACGGCTTGATAAATCTCTGGCTAAACGGGTCAGCAACGCTGCGTGGGTTGCCTGCCATCCATATCTCTGAGCCGGCCATACGGAGCGTTGGTGTGAGTGACTTGAGACTGTCTGAGCTGATGGTCTGCGCCTCTTCAACAAAGACACGCTGGAAGTTGTGGTAGGACTTGATGCTGTCTGGTGATCGTGCGAGACCGACATACCGGAATGCCAGCTCGCCGTTGTAGAGTATCTGCGACTGCTGCACCTCAAAGCCTTGCAGCTCTAGCCGCTCGATCTCCTCCTTCAGCAGAGAGTGTACGCTGTCAGATATGCTGCTCATGTACTCACGGCAGCAGAGCGTCTTGATGCCTTGCATCTGGGCCGCTGACAGGCACATATCGGCAATGGTCATGCTCTTGCCGCTGCCTCGCCCACCGATAGCTATCTTGTAGCGTTTCGGTTCAAGGAAAGGCCGCATCTTCTTTGGCAGAAGCATCTCTGGCATGACTATGCCATACGGTAGGTGCTGCTCTTGCGCTTGCGAGGCTTATTGTTAGCTGCGGTATCACTGGGCGGCTTGGTTGCTGTCTGCATTGCGATAGCTACTGCCTGATCCTGCGGCTTGCCTTCTGCGCGGAGCTTGCTGATGTTCTTGCCTATGTTCTTCTTGCCTTTCATCAATGGCATTAGTCCATTACCTCGAATGTCCAGTGAGTGTCTACGTCAACCTGCACCGGACTGCCTTCCGGGCCAGATATCTCCTTACGCTCTCTCCAATCGGCTCTATGAGCCAGCCAGAGCTTCAGCGCGTTGAGATCGTTCTCTTCTACGCCTTTCTTGTACACAGCAAATATGGCTCTGCTCCTAGCTAGGCTCAGGCCACGGTTGTATGCTGCATTTACTTCAGGCTGTCTCTCAAAGACTCTGTTCAGCGTTCTGATATCTATATTGAAATGATCGGCTAACTGCTGTTTGGAGAATGCAGCTCCGAGACTCTCAACGTCTTTGATCTCATCGTCACCAAAGATGACCTCTTCTCCTTTAGCCATACTTCACTACCAGTGCTGATATCACTATGCCAATCAGGACTACTTCCATTACAGAAAATCCTCTCTGGTCTCTGGGATGATCGTCTGAGCTATGCCAGCCTCTGTTCTGTTGTGCCTACGGGCCATTGCCTCCATGTAGGCTTTGTGGTCTTTTGCTCTGATGCGCTCTCCTGATCTCTTTGCGCTTTGATATATCGCAATAAGAAAGTCATCATCTTCCTGTGTTTTCTTCAGGAGATAATGCGGATCAGCGTCAAATTCTTGACTGTCTTCGAACAGCGCACCTGTACTTAGACCTATGGATTCTACCACACTATCACCTTTAGCGCCGCAGGCAAAGCAATACATCAGCAGCTTTCTGTCCTTTACGCTGACCGTCATACTGGGATTAGTGTCATTGTGAACCGGGCAGCAAGCAGTCCAGCTCTCTTCTCCGCGCCGTCTTACCTTATCCAGACGATCTAATACTTTGTCATACCAGCTCAAAATATTGCTCCCCATCCAGTCTTTTATCAATCACCTTCTTGCGTTTTGCTTTTTCTTTTTCTGTTGGAATATGGCGCTCTCCGCTGTCACCTACCATTTCCCAGCATTGTTCCCAGAATGCTCTACTGTGTACTCTACCTTTGCTCTCGCTTGTAACATTGTCCTGATGAATCAAAACCTTAGCCTGTTCAACAAGCCGTTGATGCACTTCGCTACTATCTGGGCGCGTGTAGTTTGTTAGCTCATCCTCTGCGAAACCACGATACAGACGCGACAAGTCACCCATACGCCTCTTGATGATCTCTTTCGTTATGCTACAGCCTTTCTTGTAGTCACTCCGCAATTGCTCTAAAGCTAGATACAGAGCATCACCAATGACCTCCATGTCCGCTCTCGTTAGCGTAATAGTTTCCTCTGTGGTGAGCAACTCAGTGTGAAAGGTATCAACCTCGTGACTGCACTTGTTACATCGGTGCTTCTTGTAGCTCTCTTCAGTTGTTTCAACAAACATTCGTTTCTCCTTCTCATAACGCACAAAACCCGCCGTGAAGCGGGTCTGGTGCTCTGTTCCGTTACCAAGCCCGCCGTTAAGCAGCGGGCCGTTCAATTGTTTTAAGCTCTATTCCGTAATCAGTAAAGACATATTTCTTTACGAACAGGACATTCGGGCTAAGAAAGCAGCATCTGAGCTTGTCTTGGTCTCGCTCTAAGTCGTAAACCCAATCAACAAACTCTAAGTCTTGGTGTTCAGCCGCAAGCACCTTCTTGGTGTAGTCAAGATTCGGAACATCTGGTGAGTTTGGATGTCCTACTATCTTACAGTGAACCGCTTGATAATCGCCGTCAGATTTTTTGCAGAGTGCTGTTAATACGTTGCTCATCGGTTTTTTTCTCCTCTTAGAAATTGACTTATCGCTCTTGGTAATCGTTTGGAAAGTCTCGAATGAAACTTTTGATAAGCCTCACGCGCCACTGCAATTGTTCACCGTTAAGCGAGCTGAGGTATTCACGATTCATCGTTTTCTTAATTAAAGGAACGACATGATCGTTTTTTAAGCAATATTCAATAGCAGATTCTCGGTCAAAGTTCTGTGTTAAGGTCATTCGTTTTTCTCCTAAAGGAGCAGCACCGCGCCGCTCTATGGTTCCCATTCTACTGGCATCTCACACAGAGTCAACACTTTTTCACACTTCAGGCAAAATAAGTCAAAAAGCCCGTAGCGTGGGCCAGCCGGTCAGATCACAAGCACGAATGTTTCTCAGCTAGGTGAGATGGAGTCGCTTGCTCTGACAGCAGGTGTTTTCTGGGACACAACCAACAAAAACCCAACGCACCGCCTGCTGACGCTCATTTGTCACGCCTGTGGGCGTAACGTATGTTCCTCGAAGTAATCCATCTTACAGCCTCTGGGAGCGGCTCCTTTACTACCTGCTTGAGACCATTGGGCGCACAGCTCATAGCCTCAATGTACTTGTGGTAGGCCCAGCCGTGCTTGTAGTTCTGCTGCTTGGCGTACCACAGGAAGCTGCTGTACCACGCCTGCTTGTCCTCTTTTGTCAGTGTGGCTCTTCTCTGGGCCGCTGGTGACATATTCTTAGCCTTCACCAGCATCTCGCCATTATCCTTGAGAACAGGCACATCGCTAGGAAGAACGTGCCCACAAGCCTTGCAGCGCCTGCCTGTCATAGCACTACGGCATACTGGGCAAGGTCGGACTATTGGCTCGCGCTCTTTTTGCTTGGTCTGCTTCTTCTCATCAAATCTGCGATCACCTGAGTCCAGCTCATGCGGGATGATATCCTCTGGAAAGCAATTGAAATGCTCCAGATTGCCAGCGTGATCAAGCACTATGGCCTTATCTTTGCCGGGATGTATCCTCCAGCACCTGCCTATCCTCTGCACCCACGCTATGCGGCTCTTGGTCTTGTAGGCATCCACGATAATAGAAATTCCAGTATCGTCAAATCCGGTATTTGTTAGCTTGGAATTGACCAGAATCTTGTAGTCTCCGCGCTTGAAGTCCTCAAAGATGTAGTTCTGTAGCTCACGATCCATATAACCATCAACGTGTACGGCTATCTCAGAGCCGATCTCAGAGTTAAAACGCTCAACTAGGCTCTTGCTATAGGCTATGGATGGAGCGAAGCACAGAGCGCGTCTGGTGAGGCCGTTGCTATGCTTGACGTAGTTCTGCACGATATCGCCAGCCAACGTGTCATCATCCAGCATCTTCTGGCCCAGAGCCTTCGGATCATAGTCACTACCGCCAGTGCTGAGCGCCTTTGTCTTGATGCCAGATGCGTCAACTGACCTACCAACGTAATACTCTGTAGGAGTTAACCATTGATCATTGATCAAGTCTCTCGGAGTGCAAGTCACGATCAGGTCATCGTACAAGCCTTCAGCGGCCATGCCTTTGCTGTACGGCGTAGCTGATAGGCCAATCCACGGGATGCCGTCTAAGCGCCTCATAAGCTCTGTCACGCCTTTGTAGAGCGTGTGGCACTCATCTACTACCGCAATGTCAAAACTGAACCTCTTGCGCCTGAGAGCTGTCTGGATGCTTATGATCTGTATACGTTTGTTCGGGTCATAGCGCGGATCATCGCCTTGCATCACGCTGTAGCTGGCTCCCAGACTGTCAAACACATCGGTTGTCTGACTCAGCAGCTTCAGGCGATCCACAAAGAACACAGCCCGGTAGTCTGGGTTGTGGCGATTCTTCTCCACAGCGTTCATCAGGATGTAAGCCGCGATGTGCGTCTTGCCCATACTACACGGCGCTGCCAGCACTGGCCTCTTGTGGCCTGACCGCAAGCTGGCGCGTAGTGCGTCAACTGCGGTCTTCTGGTGTGGCCTCAGCTCAATCGACACAGTAGCTACCGCATCTGTAGGTTGGCTTCCACGGCTCGCAGTTCTCAGCTCCTGCTGGGATACCAACGTACTCGTGGCCTGTGGCCTCCCAGCGGTGACGCTCATCGCACAGCTCGTCCTGATAGTCCATGTTGCTTGCGAAGGCGAAGAGCGCAAGCAGGACAAAGCCTGCCGCGCTGTACTTGATTCTCTCTGCTCTAGTCATTACAGGCTCCTCGCAATCTTTGTGATCTCTGCGCGGGTCATCTCATCAATAGCTTCCTGCATCATAGCTCTAAGAGCTTGAGCGCTGTCAAGCGAGCCGCTATTCATGAATGACATGAGAGCATTGGTAATGTCTGCTGAGTCAGCGCAAAGCTCAAATCCTGCGTACAGCACATTGTGAGCAGCGTCTGTATTCTCTGGGTGAGTGAGCTGATCCTGAATGTCCTCAAACAGTTGTCGATCAAGGACATCAAAGTCAACGTCACCGTCAACTGTAGCTCGTCGGATTTCTTCGTAGGTTGAAGTTGTAAAGACATCTAACATTCGCGTTCTCCGTAAAAGGAGCCGCACCGCGCAGCTCCATGATTCTCATTATGCACAACTGCTGCACCGATGCAACACCTATATTCTTTCTAGACTCGAACAGTGATTCGGGCGCTGACAACTTCTTGCTTCTTGGTGTGAGCGCTGATGAATTGTGGTGACAGCTTGAGCTTGACCGCTTTCATGTCCAGCGTCTTACGCTCTGCTACGGATACTGTCAGGATGCCGTTGTTACCTTTGTACTTGCCAGCACCTGCTTTTTTGAAGTCAGCGATCAGAGACTGCTGGACAGCTTTCAGGCCAGCGATCTGAGCTTCTAATTCTACGATTCGGTCTATCTGTTGAGCTTGTGACATTCGTTTATCCTCGGTTATGTTGAACGATGTAAGGATTCTGAAGCAATCATTACACCGTGTCAACACATATTTTACACTTTTCTGGGCGAAAATGTCATTTAGATGCTTTGGGACACCAGTAGTCATATCAGAGCGTGGTACGAGAGATTAAGATTGCAAGAACGCCTTCACCAATCCGTGGTCGCCGCGTCTAGCGCCATTCATGTCCGCTGAGCTTGTTTGCCGCCTTCGCTTCGCTGGTCAGGCGCGGTCGCATCAAACCCGCTAATGTCTCGTGTTCCGGCCTACAAAGCTCGCCGTAAGCATGATCCTTGAGTTTCGGTCAGGATTTACCACACCGGCCTTACAGAATACTGAAAGGCTCATATTATGTCTACGGACAAAACAGCAAAATATTTAGGCATTTTTGTCCGTGACTTTGTGTTAATATTGTGTTGTGCGGTCTTCGTGCTAACAAAACAGCACCTAGCACCCGTCAGCTAGCGGATGTGTCCGCAAAACCCGCAAGTCTCGAATCCGGCTGATCGCACTCCTCTTCACCTGTTGACACGCCTGTCACACTCGCTTACACTCGCCTTTCCTTTTACACACCTTGACGGGATAACTTATGGAAAACATTGAGTTTTGGAAGTCCTTTGCCAAATGCAGAGGCAAGTTTGTCACTCCAGAAAAAGACCAAATCAACAAGCACACGAAGCAGAAATACTGGTCTCTAGCGGTTCTTAACGATGCAGCTCGTAACTGTTTTGGTGATGAGATCGTGTATTTCTTCAATGATATGTTTATGGAGGAGCAGGTAGGCTGCACACTCACTCTGATACATCTGAAGAGCGGTGAGAGACACGAGCAGCTTACGTTTGTTGATAAGGTCAAGAAGACTGAGCAAGGCTGCGGCACTGGCTACACCTACGCCAAGCGCTATTGCCTGATGGGCCTTTTCGCTCTCGGTGATCCTGAGAACGACAATGACGCGCAGCACGAAGAGGAGCCTGCTGAGACCGCCAATATAGACAGCATCAAGGCTGACTGCGAGAAGGCTGGCATGAACCTAGAATCTTGCCTGCGGTCTGTAAAGGCTAACAACTGGAATCTGAGCGACAAGCAAATAGCTCAGCTCAGGAAGATCATCAAGGAGCGTGAGGAGCTGTCTCAGCAGGATTCTTTCCTATGAGACACTTTTACCACGAACAAGGCTCTGAAGAATGGTTGAGAAGCAGATGCGGCTTTATCACCGCATCCAACTTCTCAAAGCTCGTAACGACTCAAGGAGCGAAGTCTAAACAAGCTGACACCTATCTTAACGCCGTGATTGCTGAGCGTGAAGTGCCGATACCAATCGACACCTACAAAAGCGCTGCAATGCAGGAAGGCAACGATCTCGAAGATCAGGCCCGCTCTACCTTTGAGCTGCTGCACGATGTCAGCATCAAGCAGGTTGGTTTGGTAGCTCTGGACGATCACGATGTTGGATGCTCACCAGACGGCCTCTGGGCTGATACAGGCATCGAAATCAAATGCCCACAGCGGAGTACGCATATAGGCTACAGGCGCTCTGGCAGGCTTCCTAGCGCCTATTTCCAGCAGGTGCAAGGCACTATGTGGATAATGGAGCTAGATCATTACTGGTTTTTTTCATTCAGACCGGAACACAAACCTTTCATCATCAAGGTAGAACGTGACGATGAATGGATAGATAAAGCGTCTAAGATAATCATCGAGGCCGCACAATTAGTAGATTCAGAAACAAGGAGACTGATAGATGGTTAAATTCAAAAATAAGGAATGGGTACAACTCGCCGGGATTAACAAGTCAAAATATGACGATGACCAGTATTACGCCAGCATCAAAGAGGAAGACATGAAGGCTTTGTTTGAAGCTGTTAACTCGGGTCAGATCGGAAAGAGCGAGTACGGGTATGACCTGAAAGGCTGGCTCAATACTAACAGCAAGACAGGCGCTAAGTTTATTTCGTTGAAATGGGAGCGTGTGGCAAGCGAAAAGCCCGATGACGTTTCACATGAAACAAAAGAAGATTACTCGGATATACCATTCTAATGAAAGTTGTAGAGTTTGAGAAAGCTGAGCGCCAGATCAAGAACCAAGCTGTCAGAGCCTTTGTTGATATGGGCTACTCGCAGGCCATTGAGTTTGAGGATTACGATGAAATGCGGAGAGCCTATTGGTCAATCAAAGGCTGGCTGCGCGGCAAGGATATTACCTTCGACGTTCAGCAAGTCACCAATGGAGGCTTTCATATCGTGAAGGTGCGTAAGAGTGCCGAGTGAAACTCCCAGAGCAAAGGCATTACGGTTGCTTCAGCAGCTCGTCAGGATGAAGGCTGCTGATGACAACGGTATGGCTAGATGCGTGTCGTGCAACAAGCTGGTGCATTACAAGGATGCAGATGGAGGCCATTGGCTACCAAAAGGCGCAAGCAGTCGCTGGGCGCTTGAAGAATGCAATGTGCATTTACAATGCAAAGGTTGTAATGGGTTTGGCATGAAGCACGGCACTGCATCACAAGCCTACACGCTGCACATGATCGATATGTACGGCAAAGATCATGTTGATCACATGATTGCTACAAAGAACCAAGTCCACAAGCTCTACAAGGCTGATTATGATGACATGATCAAAGACTTCAGAGCGCAAATCAAAGAACAGGAGAAGAGGCTGAAATGACGGGTCAGCATTGGATTATAAACAGCGAACATACGCTAGAGATGTTCAAGCAACATATTGATGAGTGCTACCGCAAGGATAAGTATCTTGTCATGCAATGGAAGACGGGAAAGCAGCGTAGCGTCAAGCAGAACAGCTCATTACACCTTTGGTGCGAGCAGCTTGCAGATGCGCTGAATGAGAAGAACCTAGACGTAAAGACAGTGATGGAACACAAGAAAGAAATACCGTGGACAAAATACGCTGTCAAAGACTACCTATTCAAGCCAGTGCTAAAAACACTGACAGACCAAGAAAGCTCAGCAGATGCCAACAAGATAGACTACATCAAGGTCTATGACATCCTGAACAAGTACCTCGGAGAGAAGCTAGGCATCCACATACCGTGGCCTTCGCATGAAAGCGATCTTTGAGATACCTGACATCTGGTACGACATCGCTGAAGACACTCCAGAAACGCTCAACAGCCGCAGTATTAACAAGCACAGTAAGGTAGTAGGCACTATCGGAGAGCTTGCTGTGGCTGAGCTGCTGGCCTGCTATGACGTACCGTACAGTTTTGTAGACGGGTTTGATTATGACTTTCTAGTGGGAAACTGCCGGATTGATGTCAAAACCAACGCTCCGAAGTATGTACCTCATGCAGATAGCAGAGTCTTGCTGACAGATTACCAGCGTCACCAGAAGTGCGATCATTACATATTCACCGTGGTGAACATCCTAGACAACACCTGCACCGTTATGGGTCACTGCTCTAAAGAGTGGTTCTGGTCTACCGATCTAGCTATAGAGCGCAAGCGTGGTGAAAAAATAACCAACACAGCAGTCAAAGAAGATGCTAGGCTAGTCAAGTACAAGCATCTGTCTGACATCGAAGAGGCAAAAAAATGGAAGGCATTAGCTTTATTTTAAAGAATCCAGAAGACTGCGAGGAATGGCTTCAGAAGGCTCCTCACAAATTTAGTAGCCGTGATCTCAACTACATAGCTACGCTGGCTTGGAATTTGTCGCACTTAGAGGACTTTGTGTTCGGTGATGAAACTCGGAGCAAAGAGTTCTTTAAGTATATGCAAGAAACTGACCACTACGGATCAGAGCTGCACTAAGTCTCTGTTGCGGATGTGCGCGGCTGCGATGTCTGCTTTGTTCTGCCCGTAATACGGGACTGCGTGGTGAGCCTTGATCATCTCGTCACAGAGCCATTTGTCACCCACGCAGAAGTCACCTAGATATCTGCCGTACTTACCTTTCTCTCTGGTCTTGAGCAGGATGTGATCGCTGCTCAGGAAGTCTTTGACAAACTTCTTTGAGGCTTTGCCGTATTTTTTCTCTTCCACATCTCTAGTGCGAGATTCGGGAGCGTCAATGCCGTATAAACGAATACGCTGCTTGCGAACAGAAACAGACCAACCCAGATCAACATTGACATCAACAGTATCTCCATCAACGACTCGAACAATTTCGCAAAGGTAGATATAAGGATCATACATACTCGCCTGACCTAATTATATCAGTAAGCTCTAACGCTCTACCGCCTACCTGCTTAGCCCAGCGGCTGTCCAGAAACTCAGTGCTTGCGGTTTCATAATCTCCTTGCTCCATCGCGGCCAGAGCCCGCTTAAATAAGCGGAATTTTGTCGCGCCCAGATTCAGGAAGATATTGATGATTGCTTCCTGACGCACCTCATCCAGATCGCCAAACCACGGATACTCAGTGCTAAGCTCTTTGATACAGCGCAGGATGTCATTGGAAAGCAGGTACTCGATCTCATCCATTGATAAACCGATACCGCCTTCTGGGTCAATATTTCTACCAACGCCAATGGTCAGCTTGCCGCTGGAGCATTTGTACGCATGAGTCTCAACGCCTTCGTGGCGCTTCAGTTGTTCTATCAGCCTGTCCATCTTATTCACTTCTGAGAGCCTCCGTAGAAAAACGCCGCGCAGGTTCCCAGTATCCCGGATAGCTGGCCCAGCACGAGTGAGATTATAGTCTCATCGTTTTGATCGTGCGGCATGATGGTTACCGCCATTACATAAGCTCCGTACAGAAGCAGCGCTAGTATGCAAAACACCTTTGGCGTAAGGTCTCCCGCGAACTTAGTTCTGGCATCCTTACGGTCTTCAACCTCAGTCTTAAAAGACTCAAGATCTATCTCCATCTCACGGATGCGATTCTTAAACTCAGCGTCAGCCTGCTTGAGTACAACCGCCTTCTCAGGCTCGCGCTCGATCAGGTCTTCAATCTCATTTGCCGTAGCGTCTGGAATGCCTAATTTGGAAGCCGCCATCTTAACAGCCATACCGCTAAGAGGCCCGCCAGCAGCAGAGGCTATCGTAGGAGCAAGTGATTTGAGTAGACCGCCTAGTTTCATTTGAACAACAACACCAGTTGGATTATGAGTCGGAGATCAGCTATCGCTTTTGTCCACGCCTTCGGCGTTTTCCTCCGCGACAATCTCGTCTATTGTGTCGCAGACATCAGGCACTACCACACCAGCCGTAGCAGATAAGGCACTCCTGCCAACAGCACGGATGCCTTTGTAGAATTGTGAGCAGTAGATTTCCTTGTTGTCGATTACGCCTTGCACGGATGTGCAGCTTGATAAGGTGAACACAAAAAGTAGACAGATCAGTCTCATCTCATTTTCTCCAGTTGCTTAGCAGCTTCTTGGTTTATAGGCTTTACCTTCTCTTGAGACTCAAGATACTCTTTTAGCCTTTTCTTGTAATCGCTCATGCTGTGGTCAGCGACTCTATCCTTCATGCCGCCTCTGTCAGCTATTCTGGTGTCCTTACTGGGATTTATGTAGTCTGGGCCTGTATTGCTAAAGTATAGCATTGTTTGCGACTTAGAAGGCCCGTAGAGCAGCCGTGGGACTCGTGCAACCATATCACTGCCATTGACACAGGATATCTGATTGTCGAGCTTCATCGGCCTCTTGAAGCCTTTCAGAAACGTGTTTGGCTTGCCGAATGTGATGAGATTAATGTTGTCGTGCTTACCGTTTAATTTTGCACATGAGATTTCTGCAAGCGCACCAGCAAGAGAATGTCCTGTAAACAATGTGCGCTTCTTTGGGTCAATGTGCTTCTTGATCTCTTTCCAGATAGAAGCGTGTTGTAGAACGAAACCTGCGTGGCACATTCTGCCAGCATACGGAACCGGGATCGCCGTCAGGTCTGTGAGAATGTCGTTTAGCTTCTTCTCCGTGCCACGGAACGCAATGACATCTATAGTCTTACGCTTGATTACAAAAGCCGTGGCTCCTGTGATCTTGTTTTCTATTTTGATAGCATCCTTGTTCTTCTTGTTGTAAGCCTTCTCTGACCAGCTTGCAGCCATATTTAGTAGAACAGGATCAAGTTTCATTTTTCAACCTTGTTGTCTAGTTTCTTGAATATTGCACCAAGCGTTTCTTTTATCTCGCGGATGTCTTCTCTGTAGTCATCCTTCGCAACATACTTCTCTGGTATTAGCTTCAGGTCATCGTTGATCTTGTCTAGTGTAGCGAAAGCTCTGTTGACCAATACGCCGCCCAAAAATCCAGCGCCTGCAACCACAATATTAAATAAAAGTTGGTATTCCATTACTCTACTGCCACGCTTGTTATTGCCATTACTACTATAAATATCACTGCAAATGTTCCTATGATTGCAGCGATATCAATCATTGCCGCTCTGGACTGTGCTTTCTGTTTTGCCTCAGCAATACGCAGGTTTCTTAACCTTGCTCTTTCTCTAATGGTATCTTCCCAAAGGTCACCTCGGCCCGACCATAAGAACAAATCCTTAAGGTCTCTTTCGAGCTGTATCGCGCGGTTCTTCTCAAGCGTTATTTGTAAGGCGGTAGACTCAATTGACTTCCCGCCGAACAACCTCTGTATCGCGCTGCTGTTTGTCGCTTGCTGCTCTAGTACGCTTACCTCTTCTCTGGCATCAAAAAATTTACCTATCGCCCGGCCCATATCATTCAGGTCTTTGCCTTCATTTACCGCTGTCTTCATGAAGCGGTAGGCAGACGCGCAAACATTTACTGCCGCTATAATTTCCGCTGCCATTAGTAAATCCTTACACCGTCTTGATTTGGGTCTACCAAAATAGGCTTACAGTACGCGCTCACTTGTGTTGTTGTTGGACTGTTACCTCGCCGTAGGTTGTTAGCGTACCAGTTGCAATCGTTAAGAGACCGAAAGCACAAAGCCTGATTGCAGGACTCGGACTGCACCTCTCCCGCAATCGTAACAATCAGAATAAAAACGTGGATCACAAATCATTCAGCAGGAGCTTCCTCTTCAGGAGGAGCTTCCTCTTCAGGAGGAGGCGCAAAATTACCGTCAGTCATTACCCAATCCATAGCAACATCATCATCTGCTCCCCAGCAATGCTTGAGAATGTCTGTATGTAAATTCTCTGCATTGGGAACAAAGCCAACAGGAAACAGCTCTACTATTTCCATATCGTTATTTACTCTTACGAAACGCATATCAATACTCCACAATTACTAAGCCCGGCCCACCATCTTGATTGTTAGAGCCACCGCCACCGCCGGGTCTAACGCCAATCGCATCGTAACCAGACCCGCCTCCATTGCTGCCGGGCATTCTGTAATCACCGCCACCACCAGTTCCTACAGCATCTAAGCCAGCGCCAGATTCAAAACCAGTAGTAGCTGGGCGAACAAGAGATTGGGTAGTAATACCTCCGGTTGTTCCTCCTTGACCAAAAAAACCGTTTCCTCCAACTTTTGTCGCACCGCTTGTTATTCCTGCTGATCCTCCTGAGTTGCCTGATTTGCCGGGATCATTACCACTGGTTGCAGAGTTACCTCCATTTCCAAATAGCCCAGCGCAACCGCCACCGCCGCCGTTATTATCTCCAGTTCCACCAGTGTGGTTGACATCGCCGCCAGTGCCAGAACCACCAGCTGCACCAGCAGTTCCTCCTCCGGTAGCACTACAGTGCGAACCAAATGAGCTTGTGCCTCCAGTTGTGCTTGAAGATATTCCTCCGGCTCCTACAGTAACCGCTACGGTGCTTGCGCCAGCGAGATCGACTTCTTTCATCGAAAAACCGCCGCCACCGCCGTAGTTGTAACCTCCTCCTCCCCATACTCTAGCTCGGCACTTGGTAATGCCAAGAGGCACATTGAAAGTTCCTGAAGCCGCAAACACTTGAACCTGACCAGTGCCAAACACACCAGTAAAAGGATTAGTTACGTTTCCGTTGATGCTAGGAAGTGCCATTTTTATGACTCCTTAATAGTTACTGTTCGGCCTGATTGAGAGCCAGACTTCCCATCTGTTGATCTTGAAACAAAGTCAAACGACTCTGCGCTTGCGTCTTTGTATGTTGACGCTAGTGACGCAGTGCCTTTCGTTTGCACATCCCCGCTGCCGCCAGCAGGACAATCAGACACCGCAACACCAAGAAATGCAGCTCTGTTTGAAGCAAGGTCTACCGGATCACTTGAGCTTGCCGCCGCTGTGTAGCTTACATTTGTAAATTCGTTGTACGGCCTGTAAACGTCAAGAGTAATTTGTACCTGATTGCTTGAAGCACTGGCTCTTATGTAGACAACATCATTTCCTGTTCCTTGACACGTTATAGCGTTGTGAGAAGAATAATCAATCACATTGTTGTAGTTCTGATCTGTGCCGTTATCTCTTCCCGGCCCGTGATTGTGTATTCCTATTTGGCTATTTTGTGACCTTTGCCAATCACCATAAAACATTTGATCCGATCCACCCACTCCAAAAAACGCAAAATTTTGCCTATCGTAGTTTGCGCTTGTCGCAGAGCAAGTCAGGTATGATGATGATCCGTGATAAACTCTTGGAAAATATGCCTCTGGCGTTCCACTGCTGTTAGTCACCTGTACTATTGGAGAACCGAACCTACCCGAAGAACAAACGCCAGATGTTTGACTAGAATATGTTCCATTACCTCTATTACTCCATCCGTTGTGATAATACACGTTGCTAGTAGCGCCGGGCTTTCTCATAAACTGCCCAACTAAAACTTGATTGTAACCACCGGGATATTGAGCTGTGCAAAAAAAGTCTCCGCCGGGCATTGGAATAATTCTCCTATCCCGCGAATAGTATGAATGTTCTCCGCTGTTGTTTACATAATTTTGCGCGAACAAAGACGATCCAGTTTGATCAAAGCACTCTACCTGCGTATATCGTGTAGAGTATTGGCAATATGCCAATATAAACTCGTCCGTAAATTCATCTCCTATTACTGGAGCTATTGCTGGCGTTCCCCAAGTAACACCAAAGTAGATTGGATAAGATGTATTGAGAGTTGCTTCCGCCTGATGGACAGATCCATCTGGGTTGTAAACCGCAAATTTAGCTACTTGAGTGCTTATCCCCCATACACACACTATTTTGCCGTTTCCTAGCTGACAAACCGCCACAGCGTTATCGTAATTTCCTGATGTACTTGTAACTTGAACGGTTTTTTCTAAAGAATATTCTTTGTCGTAGAAAAGCAAATCTATTTTGCTAGTTTGATATTCTCTAGCCAATATAAAACCGCCGCCATCTTTAGCGCAAACCGCGTATCCTCTCGTTGTCGCATCCTCAATGTTTTTACTGTTTAGGATTACGGTTGCGAATGATGATGTTTCTGTTTTTGTTGCTTGAGTAGCGCCATCTGAAGCAGGTCTGAATGATGCTGATTTTGCAGTGCTTCCAGAAGAAGAGTATGCCGCAGTAGTAACCCCAGAAGCAGTTCCTAATGCACCAGTAATACCGCTTCCACCAAACAGCGTATAGTTTTTGTTAAATGTTTTATACCAAATGCCAACTGGCACTCTGTTCACTTCTTCATGATCTAAACCAGTTGCGCTATACCATCTAACTTCATCAGCAAGCTCAACCCAAGCGCCACAAAAACTACTCCTTCCCCATCCTCTTGTAAAATCTTGCAGGTAGTCAGCAAGTTTGTTTCCGCTAGTATCATAAAACATGAAAACATTTGGGCCGCGATACACATTGCCAACTATGTAAATTTTGTTTGTGCCTGACAAACAATGCGCTCTGATCTGACCTCCTGTACCGCCTAAATATCCATATTCAAATGAGCCTGAGTTAATATTTTGGCAACGAACAACCGCGTTAAAATTATTTTGTGTGTTTGGCATTACACTCATTAATAGCTCTATGCCATCTTGCCAGACATACACTATCTCATCGCTACTTGTTAACAGTAACTGGCCTCCTCTGCAATCGTATCCGGTATTTGCAACTTGGCTTCCATTAAAAGTTATTGATCCGCTTGCAGCACAGGTACTGTAATATATTCCTGTCCCACTAGTAGCGTTATTTTGACACACAACAAACGTGCTATCTGCTCTCGATTTTACGCTGATACTTTGCATAGTATCGCCAGTACCCGCGTTTCTTGAATTAGTAGTCCAACTGCTAACGGCAGTTCCTGTGTTATCGAAAACTCTCCAGTATGTGTAGTAGCTGGCGCTTTTGTTCATGCAAGCTATAACCCAATTACCATTTGGCAATGAGTCTATACACAATGTTGCACCATACACGCCAACTCCCGTGTCCTGAGTTGGGCCTGCAATAATTGCGCCTGTAGTCGAGTTCACAATTGCGTACATTACATAACCAGAAGATCCTCCGTTAGTCCAACAGATTACTATGCTGTCGTTTGCTAACTGAGTGACCGCCATATTTACCGGATCTCCACCAGCTCTCATGTGAGATGTGTTTCCCCCGGTTACATCTACATCTGCAAAAACAGCAGTACCGTCTGGCTGGCTTACTTTCAAATACACTTCTGCGTTTTCAGATGAGCTGCTTCTTGCATACGCCTTGTGATATGCCATCGCTACATTGCCATTGGCTAATGTAATTGCGTAATGTGGGCCAGTTCCAGATGCCGTCATTCCGAACAATTTGTATGTGCCAGCATTTAGGTTTGCTATGCTGTTAGGAACCGTAATATCTCCTGTTGCCGAGAAAGGCGCACTAGAAATATACGCATCTGGAACCTTGCCTGTTCCAGAAGTTGTCTCATAAATGGGATCACCAGCACTAAACCCAGTTGTGCTGCCTACCTTTTTTAAGCCAAGAGCTTCTTTATCTGTTGAATTAGAACGTCCCATTTTTAAGCCTCATAACCGTGTACGTTTACCGCTATATCTGCAATAGATGATCTAGCTACCACGTTTTTACCAGTTGATATTACTACGCCAGTTCTCTCAAGAACGTCACCAACTCCCAGTATCGCGTCATACTCTAGGTACTCTGCTGTAGTAGGAGTGCCAGCCGCTGCTACAGCTAATCTGACTGCGGCGGTTGTGGTTCCTTCGTTTACCATTGATACGTTGACTGTCGCAGTCAATGACGCAGGAACAGTGTATACCGTAGTATCTGTGGCTGCTGCCAAGTCTGCTTGTCCTAGTGTTCCGTTAGCCATTTAATTATCCTCAAAAGCTAGAGAAGAAGTACGCCTTAGATTCAGAGAAGCTACCTACGCTACTCCAACTCAATGTGCTTCCATCAGTTGTCAAAAACTCGTTTGCATGACCTGTCTGATCAGGTATCTCGTCAGCCACAACCTCCCAAGTCATGCTAGAACCGTCAGACTTCAGGTACTTGTTCACCTCGCCAGTAAAGTCTGGAGCGTTCGTTATCTGGCTCCAAAGGATACTTGTGGCAATATCTGCGGTGTTTTGCCAGCTAGTGCCATTATATACCCGAAATGTCGTTGACGTTGTATTAAAGTACAGAGCGCCCGTCTGGAGCGGATTGCCGTCATTATCGGTTGTGGGATCGGCAGTCTTTGCTCCTAAGTAAATATCCTGAAATTCATCCAGCGTGTTCTCTGCGTCAGTTGCGCTATTTGCTGCTGCCGTAGCAGAGTTTGCGCTATTTGTGGCGCTTGTCGCGCTTGCTGTCGCGGAGTTGGCGCTATCAGTCGCTGAGTTCGCGCTGTTTACGGAATAGGTCTGACTGTCTGTGGCAGAGTTCGCAGAAGCTGTCGCTGATCCCGCGCTTGCCGTGGCACTATTCGCGCTATCTGTGGCAGAATTTGCAGATGCCGTGGCACTGTTCGCGCTCGCTGTGGCTGAGTTGGCCGCCGCCAGCGCACTAGCAGCAGCATCCGCAGATGTGCCTACCCAGTAGGTAGGACGATTAGCCGGGTCAGAAGGATCGTTGCCTTGATTGCTGGCTTGCTGAGATGTGTAAAGTATGCCGTCTGTGCCTACCGCGTTCTCGTTAAGAGCGTAGGTTCGTGAAGACAACCAAGCAAAACTCAGCAGCACCCAGTACGTTGTCGCGCTGGCTGGGTTGTTGTTCAGGTTGCTATTCTGGAGACTCTGGTACTGCTCGCCGTTATAAGTTACTACAGCGCCTTCCTGATAGCTTATGCCTGCGTTCCATTCTACAGAGTACAGGAGCGTCCAGTATCCGCTTGTAGTTGTCGGATCATTGTTCTGGTTCGCTGGTACTAAAGAGCGGTAGTAAACACCGTCACTGCCTATGACTACCGCATTGGTAGAGTAAATCTTGGTAGCAACCCACGGATCACCAAACGCACTTGCTGTTTGTCCTACCGGATCACGAACCAGTATCTGAACATCATTCTTGTCTACCAGTATCGCCTTAGCGACACCATCAAAGAATATGTTTGGCTGTCTACCAGCCGCTGTCAGGACTACAGGATTCGTGTTAGGAATCGTAAAGTTAATGTCACTGTACGTTGTCTTGAGCGTGGTAGTGCCAGACTCGTAGAAATATATCTTACCGCTGCTTAGCGGATCGCCAGCGTCATCAAAGTATTGTGCGTTTATCTCGCCAAATCTAGCCA
>Ga0208767_1001291_pt1 | contig 20050 bp, 33 predicted proteins | sample VirMetDEL_Mar_21_FD_184514 | JGI IMG/M metagenome (GOLD analysis project Ga0208767, IMG submission 184514) | Aqueous microbial communities from the Delaware River and Bay under freshwater to marine salinity gradient to study organic matter... | ecosystem: Environmental > Aquatic > Marine >... | reverse complement strand
ACGGCAGGTTGTTCGATATATAAATGGTGTCATCTACAACGCTTTGGTTTACCACGCCCGTCATCTCGCTAATTGTGCCGCTGCCGCCAGAATCTATTGTGTTGGTTGCGCTTTTGATTGGCGAATTCAATGACGCTTGCCAATTGCCTCGCAACCTTCCGCCTACATATCCTGGAGGTGGCGGGCTTTTCCATAAACTAGGATTACCAACTGGAGTTGCCTTAATTATCATCCCAAACAATTCAATTGCCGCAGCCTGTTTTACATCATTGACGTTGCGATTGGTCTTCTCTGCAAACTCCTTAATGTCTAAGCTGAACGTCATAATATACATCCGTTCCAGATGGCGAAACCGTCCGAACATCCATGACCCGATAATCAACTGAATCAAAGCTACAGTTGTCGTCAATTTGTGGCGCACCGTTCCCAGCCTGAAAGACTAACCTAACATCGTCCCGCTGGATTGTTTCGCCGTCAATTTCGCCTTTGGTAAAGTTTAGTCTCGCGCCTTTGCCCGTAACAGTTACCGTTGATCCGCCGCTATACGTTCCCGTCGCTGGATCAAACGTGCTGTTTCCCGTCCTAGTGAATGTGGCAGTTGCGCCGAACTGAGTTATCAGGCTGGTCGCTGTACCTTTAAGGGCTACATAATCAGGCACGATACACCTTATAAGGGTTGACTAACAGCTTTCGTAATTTAGCCTCAGCAGCGGTCAGGTATGTATCTGGCCTTGCTCCAACGGCATACTCAACCTCAAGATCACCTACCTTTTCTCGTTTGGTCTCGCGGCCTAAGTTAGCTAACGGATCAACACCGCCGTCTATGGCAATACAAATCTCCATCTCAGCCTGTTTTAGCAGCGTTGGGATCTCGTCTGAGTCAACGTAATACGCATCCACTTCAACCCCGAAACGGGGCCATTGGAGCGCCTGATCGATGTCTGACTTAGTGCCAAGGAATTGACGGCTTTCTAAATAGTCCATTGCTTGAATGATTAGGACTGCTGCTGTACCTGTTATCGTAATGCCTCGGTCACTTGCATAGGTTGCAAGATCAGCCTCAGAAACGTAGCTGTTTGAATTGGTTAGGCCAGCGCCAGTTTCAACAATAATTGTCGCCATTTATGCGTCCTCTGTCCAGCCGTATAATGATCCCGATACGTTGCACGCCTTATCTGAGCTCGCCATCAAGCATATAATTGAGCCAGCGGGGAAAGCAGAAGGGATCGGGAATTGATATGTGATTGTGTTGTCCTGTATATCTACCAAGCCAATCGGCAATAAAATAAATGGATCTGTAAACACCAGCCCATTGTAAGCATTAGAAGCTAGTTTTACCGTAACCCTTGCCGCTGAAGTAGAGCTTGCGCTACCTGCTACAGCCCCAGCCAACCGCAAAACTTTACCAGCAGGAACCATTCTTGCTGATGAAAACTGAACGTTGTTGCCTGTTAGTATCTCAGCGTGGATGTTCCCGCCGCTAGATACAGTTATATCACCCGCCGCTTTCTTGCCAGATCCAAACGTTTCAACATGAAGCAAGTTGATAAAATATATATCTGTCGCTTGGGTTAATACGGCACTGGTTCCGTTTAACGTAATAATTTCGGTCTTTTCTTGCAGGGTTGGCGTCAGGTAATGTATTTCTACCGTTCTCAGCCCTGTACCGCCTGACGCATCATCGGCGCTAGTGCTAACGACCGACATTTGAGCACCCCCAATAACGGGGCCAATAAAGTCACCGTTTGACCAGATAATCTGATCTGTTACAGCACCAACAAATATCCTTTGCCCAAAAGCTACAAGTGGTTCGGCACCTTGGACTAATCCTCTGCCGATATCGTTGTTAATAGAGTCAACGGGCAACCGAGATAATCTACTAACTAACTCGTGCGAGGTATCGCCTTCTTTTGAAATCGATAACCTGATGCCCTGTGCCGACATTACTTAGCCTTTTTGGATACTTTAGGCGCTGGTTTATCTGACCAAATTACATCTTTGTCAGTCAGATCTGATTTGTTTATTTCTACCTTACCGTCTGGGTGGTCTTTCCGAACCACAACTACCGTTTCAACTACCGACATTCTTCACTCCTTAACTGATAGGGCCACCCCAAACGGGGCAGCCCATCTCAGAGGTTTTAGCCAAGCAGCAATGCAGTGTGCTCGGGCTTGATGTTTTTAACACCCCAAGCCAAACCAACTTCATAACGTACTTTTCTATAGCCTTTATACATGGCGAATTCCATGCTCAAACCTGAGCGCGGATCAGTGATGACAATCACGTCTTCAGCCATGTCGCCTTCTTCTGGTCGCGCAGGCGCACGAGCAGCGAGGACAAGGGCAGATCGGTTGAAAGCCATGTTACGAGCAGCAGAAGCAACGACCGTGATCGCCTTAGTAGCTGTGCTCATTGCAACGCGCAATCCTGGAGCCGCCAAAGTGATCGTCCCACCGCCTGATACATCAGCATCGCCAGAAGTGACAACGTACTTGTTGCTGTCGCCAGCGAAAGTCACAACGTCACCAGCCAAGATCGTACCAGTACCAGCAGATGCCAAGGTCAAGACCGTAGCGCCTACAGCGTAGCCAGAAGCATCAGTGGTTGCACTTGTGCCCGTTCCAGCAGTGAAGTCTGCGATCTGAGCTGATTCGCGCAAAGGCATACCAGCAAGATCAAGCAACACGCCTTGACGCAGCATTGAGTCAGTACCAGCAGAATTAACCGCTGATTGCTTACCAATGAAGTTAGCACCAGCAGCAGTATTAATAACCAACTGGTTATCGCTCTGAGGGCTACCGTTGTCCTTCAAGATCTTGAGAACATTGGAAGCATCGGTGTAATCATTAGCAGTACCGAATGGCGTAGTGCCAGCGGTGCCGTATGCTCGTGAGAACGTAGCCTGTAAGCCAGCCAAATCAGATTCGACTTCGTTGGCTACAGCTCGGATTGCCTGAGCAATTTTATTTGCTCGAACGCTCAGATAGCCTGGGCCAGTGTTCAGTTTCTTCTGATCGTCGCCAATAAAGCCAAACTCAGCAGCTCGTGACTTCGTGATCTGAATTACAGTGCTTCCTGAAGTCTGACCAGTAGGGTCAGGAACAGTCATAGCAGGCGTAATGTTAGACACGTTGCCAACAGGCTCAACGTCTACAACGATGTTTTGGTTGATACCAGCGCGTTCAGCACTAGCGTTCATAGTTACCGCAGGGATCAGGCCAGTCAATTCACGCGAAACCACATCAAGGGCTTCGTAAATATCAGGCACGATTGAGGAGATTGTATTCTCAGCCATGTTTAATTACCTTTCATCAGTTTAAGATTTCACCGCCAGACTTCACAAATTCCATGCGCCTGACAGGGTTTAGTGCCTCAAATTCAGCACGAGTTTTCACTTTTGCAGCACCGCCGCTATTTGAGCCACCAGAAGCACCGCCACCTGATGATTGATTGCCCTTGAGCAAAGCCGAGTATTTCGGGTTGCTTTTGAACTCGGCCTTTAGGTCATCGAGAGATGAGACCGTTAAGTTACCTTGGGCATCAGTAACTTTAACACCGTCTTCATGATACTTCAAACGGCGTGAAATAAAATCACTCAGCAATTCTGCGTTAGATCCGTCAGCTAATTCTGCCGCAATCCGCATTGCTGCGTTATCCCGTTTCTCATTGGATATAGACACCCTTAAACTTTCCAGCTCTTGAGCTGTTGTCTTGTATCGTTCTTCGGCTGACCTATGCAATGCTTCAAAGTCGCCTTTCTCTTTGGCAATCCGTTCTCGATCTGCTTCTGCTTGCGCTTCGACTTCACGCTTGGCTTGCTTGGCTCGTTTGGTTTCGGTCAACAATGTCTCAAGCTGGTTCCGCATCCGCTCATTCTCTGCCAGAATATCCGTTAGGTCTGGGGTCGGTTGGGCTTCTACTTCTTGGACTTCCGTTTCTTCTACTGCTTGCATCTCGCTCATATTATTTCCTTTTGGTTACAAACCGCACTCACAGAGTGCTATGGGGTTAAATCTGCGAAGACAAGCGGATTCATGTCCCGCAGTTGTTGCAAGGTATAAACCCTGCCAGTCGGGTCAACAAACTTACCAATTGGCAGCTTGCCTGACCTGAATAAACGCGAACGCTCGATGCCAAGCGCTTCGTCTACAAATTCACGGCTTTGCGTCTTGAGCCAGCCGCCGTATGTTGTTTTGTCTGATACCTGCTTGACACCGCTCGACCCAATGGATGGTCGGGTGCCTTGAATGTCTAGCCCTAAATCAAATTCCTTCTTGACCTTTGGAATGGTAGTGGATCGACAACCATAGTGAGCAGGCGGCATTGGCCCTTCATTGACTCTGTAAAACTTGCCGTCTCGCGCCATGCAAACAAACGTCGTTCTCCCATCAAGGGTGCTGACCCATTCGTATCGGTCAATCAATCGCTCGTTTTGTTTATACATTTGGTTGCGTGAAACAGAACTGACCGCGTTTATAATCGTGCTGACTAAAGTGGTAACCTGGCGCTTCATCATTGTACGGATAACAGCGTCCAGCTTTCGGGCTATGCTTGGTGTTGTATCGCCTAGCAATACGCCGTCGGTAATTTCCTGTAATATCTGAGCGCCCTTTTTGACCCCGAATTGGGTTAGTGCTTCGGGTATTGTGATCCCGCTCATTGCGCCGATACTCATGGGTGTAGTCTCAACCGCTGCGATCAATGCGGCTTCTGCTGGCAATGCAAAAGTGACACTTGAAACCCTGTTTAGCATAGTTGCAGTAAACTCCGTTTCGCTTGCGGCAAATTCTAACGCGTCCAGTTGAATCAGCTTCTTGATGTCGCCCATTGTTAGCTTGGTCAGCGAGTCAACGTCTTTGAGCACGTCCTGCAATCGTTGTGCTTGAAAGTCAGTCGGTTCTTGGGCCAGCCTTGCGTTGATCTTCTTCCTCAACCTGTTTAATAGCTTGACGGCTTCTTTCGAGCGCCCGTTGCCATAACGCTGCAAGAATACTTGGTGCCTAGTGGCTGCATCCATCAAGAATTGCTGGGTGCTCATCAGATCGCTTCTGGTTCATCCGTAAACAGCATATCTTCCGATTCTACATCCCCATCAAGGTCTTCGTCTGTTCGTTCCGAGTCAATCAAGTTAGCCCGTCGCATTAAGTGCCGCAGGTCTTGCTTGCCTATAACCCCGCGATCCATTAGCTGTATCTGAGCCATTAGCAATTGCGGGTCAATGGTTGCGTCATAGAATTCTTTGTTGATGTAAAACTCTGGCTCTTGCGTCCCGCCCATAAACTCCATCGCCCACTCGAAGCACTTATAAAACGCAGCTTCGACGTTAATGATGATCGAACCCAGTTTAGAGTTTTGCCCAGCAAACCGAATCTTGGCCGCCTCTGCTGTCTCCGTCCCCGATACGTCTTGGATGATCCGCGTGCCGATCTTGACCATCTGCTGCTCTTTGATCTCCATGCCTTTAAGTGGCATTTGATTCTCTGAGGCTTGGAGCAATTGAGCACTGCCGCCTTCAGGTAGCAAGATCGCAGACCGTGAGCCAAAGGCTATCCCGCTGGACATATTCTGTTCTACCCAGCTTTGAGTCAGGCCAGATAATGCGGGTGTCGGTTGGCCTACCAGAAACGATGATTCTTCATAGTCAGCCGAGTTGCGATAATGGCTAATGTTAATCTCGGCTATATCGTACAACGGGGCTTTGTCTACGGTCTCGTCGTTGTTGATTGAGCCAGCAAAGATAAACGGTATCTCATCCCACAACGAGCCGTCCAGCTTGCGCGGGTATATGTTTCCGTCGCCTTCGTATACAACCAGCTCATTGTTCTCGTCATATAGATTCTGCACATAGACGCCATCTTCCAACCGCAGCACCCTGTGATACATACAGGTTTCAGTCTCGAAGCCGTCTTCCGTGACCTTTTCGGTTGGTTCTTGTAATACCACAAGTGACAGCTTCTTTAGGCCGCCGACCGTTTTGGTGCGCCAGTTAATAATAGATTCCGCTGGGTAGGGCAGGATATTAGCCCGAAGGTTCATTGACCTGACTTCCGAATCAGTCAAGCCCATTGGAGCGCTCGGGTAATCAACCAGCAACCCGTAACGCCCAACCAGCAAACAATCCGACGCAGCATCTTTCACCATTTGGTCGGCAGACAGCCCGTCACCATTGGCGTTGTCAACCATGTAGTCAATCGCTGGGTCAACCTCAATGGTGCAAGCCTTGCGGAACACCATGCCCAACATGCCTTCTTTGGTATGGCCGACAAAGTTTACAAAGTTGGCTCGCTCAACATAGGCTTGGTATCTGAGTTTGTTCTCAGCGCTGCCGTCGTTTGCGTTAGGTGGCGGTAAGTATGCTGTGCCAGCCAGGCCACCAAGTGATCCTTGAGCGCCTTTGGGTCGCATTTTAATTGCTGATGCGCCTTCGTCACAGTCTCGGACGGTGCGCCATTTGTGTAGGTTCTTATCGTATTCTGTGCAGGTGCTATCAACTGGCATATTATCAACTCACGAAGCGGATTTTTAAATCAGCCACAGGCTTGATTATGGGCATTTCAAACGCTATCGGATAAGTCCCTGCATCTGGCAAGTGGTCAAGGTTCGACTTCTTGTCAGGTGCTCCGTTTGCGTCATACGCCAATTGTTCGAGACAACGGGCAAACTCTGGGCACTTCTGGTCATTGACGAAGACCTTGCCCTTTGTAAATGCAACATTGGAAGCCAAGACCCGTTCCTTCACCAAAGGGTTGGACTTGTTGGCATACACCGAGAATCCAGCACCTTCAAGCAATGATATATCGCTCTTTGAAGCATCGACCGTCTTCCTGCTTTTGCCACTGGCATCTGGGTAAACTCGGATTGAGTGACCCTGATACCTTTCCAATATAATGTCGATCATGTTCGGCGTATCATATACCCCTTTCAACTCATCGACAGCGTGCCATTCTGCCCCTCGCTGGACGTATACAACGGCACTCATATTGGTGACGTTAAAGTCCATTCCGATCATTAACAGCTCGCCCTCAATCATAATTTCAGACGACCTGCAAGCGATTCTATCATAACCGTGATAAACAGTACCACTTTGTAGGTTGACAAATTCGCCTTCAAGATATGCCGCCAGTAATGCTTCGGGGTATATGTCTCGCAGCGATTGTATATAGCCTTCTGGCAAGTGCGGGTTTGATTCCGTTGGTGCCTGGATTATTTTATACCCTTCGGCTGGCTTCTTCTTCCATGTGTTATATACAAACTTGAAGCCTTCAGGCGTTGTGGTTACACCAATGGTATTGCGTGAGCCGTCGCGTTTTTTCTGCCGATTCCTTGCCAATATCTGCCGCCATGCGTGAGACGCTTCCTCGGTCTTCATGGTGTCAAGCTCGTCAATGTCAGCGTCGCCATGCTCATACCCCACGATTCTGTGAGGCGAGTCCATTGACCGAAAGATGATTTTACCCATGCCAGCTATGTCAATGTAGTTGATCGGGCTTTTATATAACTTGTACGGAATGTTGAGCGCTTCTAGTGCTTCTTCAAACCGCGGGAAGGCAATCATACGAATCAAGTCATAAGTCGGAGCATAAAAGCCACGATTCACTTCTGGGTGCCTGAGCTTGCCAATGATTGCCCTGTTTACTGCCGCCTCAGTCTTACCAGCGCCGAACCCAGCGACTAATGCAGGGAACGGTTCAGTGGTCAGCATGTAATCAAACTGAGGTTTGGTTGGGCTAATCCTCTGCATCATCGTATGGGCTAACGATCTCAATGTGAATCGGTCGATGGTCTTGCACGATCTCGCTGTGCTCTTTCTGACCGAGCAACTGCTTGCCCAACCAAATCGCCATCGTTGGGTTGCCGCCGTCCATGATCCTGAACTGCTGCCGCCTTACAGATAGCTTGCCCATTGACCGACCGTTATCAACGATCTCAGCAAACGACTCGTCCTCAGCCATTCGGCGCTCGATTGTTTTCTTATTACACCCGAAGTATGCAGCTATCTCCTCGACAGTACAGTTGAGATGGCACAGCTTCTTCAGTTCTTCTGGGTCGATATTCAATCGCGGCCTTCCTACAGGGTTTGCCATATCAATACGGCTTGGGTTTAGGTTTGGGTTTTGGCTTGCCTTTCAACTTGGGTTTCTTAGGCCACATTACCATTTCTCCTTATTCGCCCAATAAGCCGCAGACATTTTGCCCTTGGCGATGTTCTTTGCGTGCCTTGCTTTAAAGCTGGCCCGTCTTGCTTTGTCGGCATCGCTCTCACCTTTGCGTGGCGGCGAACCGCTGACACCTTGCTGACCAAAACGAATGGTCTTTACTTCGTCTCCTTCCTTTGCCAATACGACGTGAGACTTGGTTGGATGCTTCGGGGTCTTCTTAGGCTTGTTGTATCCCTGGACTCCCAGCTTGTCTATTCTTGGGTCTTTTGTGGCCATGATTTTCCTTTTATAGATGCGACAAAATTAAATAGATTATTGATCTTTGAGGTTGCTGTAAGTCTTTCCATTGGATTCTAACACTGCTTCTTTCCCTGTAAAGTCCTGCCAGCGTTTGATAATCACATCGCAGTATTTAGGATCAAGCTCCATAAGCCGAGAATAGCGATTGTTTTTTTCAGCCGCTATCATAGTGGTTCCTGACCCGCCAAAACTGTCAAGAACTAAATCGCTGCCCTTTGTGTTATTTAACAGTTGATATTCAAACAACTCAACAGGTTTCATAGTTGGATGCTCTACGCTTTTTGATGGCCGATCAAACTCAAGTATTGTTGTTTGTTTTCGATCTGCCGCCCATAAATGACCAGCTCCTTCTTTCCATCCATATAAACATGGCTCGTGTTTCCAATGATAATCTTGCCTGCCCATAACTAATGTTTGTTTTTTCCATATTAAACATTGGCGGACTTTCCATCCTGCATCCATGGCTGCGCCTCTAAAATTGTATCCTTCCGAATCGGCGTGCCAAATGTAAAAAACAGCTCCTTCTTTCATTACAAAATCTGCCGCTACATAACAATCTCTCAAGAATTGCCTGAAATCTAAATCACTTTGGGAGTCATTTTGTATCTTCAAAGCGTCTTTTGTTTTGCCTTCATATGCAACATTATATGGTGGATCAGTTAACCAAAGATCGGCTTTTTGCCCATCCATCAGCTTCTCAACCGCATCAATTTTGGTGCTATCCCCGCACATCAAGCGATGGTTTCCCAATATCCAAACGTCACCCTCAACCGTTACAGGGTCATCCTCAAGCTCAGGAACCTCATCTTCATCGGTCAATCCATCGGCTGGCTCTTCTTCCATCAGCCCTGCAAGAAAATCATCATCAAAGCCTAATAAGTCAATATCAAAATCAAGCTCACCCAGACCTTCAATTTCCAGCTTTAAAACATCCAAGTCCCAGCCAGCATTTAAGGCCAGATTATTGTCTGCAATGACGTAAGCCTTGCGCTGTGCTTCTGTTAAGCCTTCCAACAGGATAGTAGGCACTAACTTAATGCCAAGCTCTTGTGCTGCTTGAAGCCGCCCATGTCCTGCGATTATGCCGTTATTCTCATCTATCAAGATTGGATTGGTAAAACCAAACTCAGTCATGCTTCGCTTGATTTGTTCCACCTGCTCTTTGCTATGGGTGCGAGAATTGTTCTCGTATGGAACAAGGTTGCTTGTTGATATGTAGTCAATCTTAAGGTCTGCCATTTTCCCCTCTCGTGGAATGGTTTTACATTATTGCGCCTGTCGTTATGACCAGATCCGTTTCATCCAGCCCTGCCAGATAGCTGTCAAACTTTGCCATTGCTTTGCGACTGTTACCCACCCCATTAAGATCAGGGTAAAGACTAATCCCGCAACCAATGCAGCCCACGACATCAGCAGCAGTATTAGCAACGTGGAACAAGATATGAGTCCGATCAGGAACGTCTTGAACCTGCCATGTGTCTGGCCCAAACCTTGGGGAATTTGTGCGTTTGACTTTGTACTGCCCTGTTGGGATACAAGACTTAAATGGGACGTTGTTGAGCCAGGGGCGTTCGATTGTCCAGAGTTCAAGGTCGTCAATTTTTAGCCTTCCTAATGTTCTGTCGCCGAATAATGCAAACCGCGTGATCTCAATCATGTCGTAGAGTCAATAAAGTACCAAAGAATTTTAACACAAACCATGCAAAATAAATCAACTATATATAGCAAAAAAATGTTTGCAATTGTTGTCTGATTTGCTAGAGTTACTTCAACAAAAACAGCAAGGAGATACACATGGCAATGAGCCGCGACCTTTCCGACAACTTTGAGGCTCTGGTGCTTGCACTGGAGCTTGCCATTACCGCCCCTGACGAGTCAATGTCAAAAAAATGCTCCGACATGGCCGACCAACTGGCTGGATATATGCAAGTTTCAGAAGTTGAGCTTGCCAAGCAAATAGCCCTTTCCAATGTATTTGAGGAATGCCAATGAATAAGCGAGAAGCAATAGCGCAGACATTGGGTCGCGCATTAAGTCAATTTTCACTGGAAGATTTGCAGAAAATCCATAACGCACAAATGAATGCTTGGCACGCTTCAGCGCAACTTGGCAACAGCGCTCAAATTTCCGCTCAAAATAACGCAACGATTGTTACCCAAGAAGTAATTTCGGGCCTTTCTGATTACAGCATAGACCAAATTTTTCACGATCTTAAAACCACGATTCGCGAGGTTACAGCATGAACCGCCTGACCAAAATTTGCATCGCCGTAGCAGTAGTCGCGGCTGTGCTTTGGATCTCGTCAATGGACTATGCCCACGAGGTCAGCATGTCCAAAGAATATCAATACAACGTCTGCCTCGGGTATTGGCCCGATTACGACAACCTTAAACCAAACTGCGAGGGTATCCGATGAACCGAGGAAGACCAAAGGCAATTGGGCCTTATAAGACTCGCGCTGAGTTAGTGGCAGGGGTGTTAGAGCGGCACGCTAATGGGAAAAGTATGCGAAGCATTGCCCAAATCTTAAAAGTGAGTCATACAACCATCGAAAAAATTATCAAGGAAAACCGATGAAAGTGCTTGATCTGTTCTCAGGCATTGGCGGGTTTAGCTTGGGCCTGGAGGCTGCTGGATTTGAGACCGCAGCCTTTTGCGAATACGACCAAGAGGCTCAAAAGGTTTTACGCAAGAACTGGCCCAAAGTGCCAATATTTTCTGACGTTAGAACCCTAACCAAACAGGAGCTCCAAGACAATGGAATACAGAACATCGGACTTATTTGCGGCGGATACCCATGCCAGCCTTTCAGCGTCGCAGGAGAACGGCGTGGCGCAGAAGATGACCGTCACCTCTGGCCTGAAATGTTTAGGCTTGTCCAAGAACTCAGGCCCACTTGGGTCATTGGAGAGAATGTTGCTGGGCACATCAATATGGGGCTCGACGAGGTGCTCGCTGACTTGGAAAACGAAAACTACACCGCAAGGACGTTTGTTATTCCAGCTTGCGCCGTCGATGCTCACCACAGACGAGATCGAGTCTGGACTGTGGCGCACACCAGCAGCGGATCAAGGCGGGACTCCGAAAGCATTGTTGGAAGGCAAGACAACGAGACCAAGCGGTCACAAGATACAAATACGGTTGTCCGATCAAGTGAAAATGTGGCCCACTCCAACGGCTCACAATGCCAAAGAAACAGCAGCGCCATCAGAACATCTTCGAAATACTCCGACACTGGCGGCCCAAGCTGGTGGAAGCCTGAACCCGACGTGGGTCGAGTGGCTAATGGGGTTCCCAGAAGGTCACACAGACTTAAACAGTTAGGCAATGCGGTAGTGCCTCAAGTAGTAGAACAAATTGCAAAATCAATATGGAACATAGAGCATGAAACATAAAAACTCCCTTTTAAATAGACCATTTAAATAGGGATAAATGTTTCACGTGGAACACAATGATAACGAGGAGAGACAAATGACCATGAAACCAACTCAAACCGACCTTCTAACCGCATGGATGACCTTGGTCAAGGTGCGTGAGACTTACTGCCATCCAGAGGTGGATCAGTATGAGCAAACCGTTTTGATTGACGTGCTGAAGATGCTGGATAAATTGCAAGAAATGGAGAGCAAGAAGTGATCAAGAAACAACTTGATAAACTGATGGTGCCACGCTTCACAGGCGGGGCGATGATCGTGGCATTTTTGCTTGGCTATGTAATCGGAGCAATCTTGCTATAACCTACCAAGACGGTTTCTTTGGCTTATCCTTTGAAGCCGTCTTTTTCTCCAACTCTTGCTCGATCAAAATCTGAGTGTAATGCACCACCTTCCGCAAGTCATCAACGCCGCCCTTAGCGCGCCATCGGCTGATATACTTCACAACATTTGCCTCACACCATCCCATGTCGTTCGCTAATATGTATTCAGTCGGTTGGATCATCATTAATTTATAGTGGTTGCCGCCAATCTGCTCGTCAAATGCGCTCACTTAATCCTCTCCACGTTTACCTTTAATCTGCCTTCTTCCCCGAAGTCTTTGTGAAGAATCACGCAGGTCATACTCCGAGAACTGGCATAGCCAGAGCCAGCGTGCCAAGCATCTGCGGGTGCTAGGATGTTCCAAGACTCGAACAGCGCGCCGCCATATTCCTCTTGGTTCTTGTGGTGTATGTGTCCCGTCCATACAAAGGTGTGCTCCGCTTCGCCCCATTCTTTCCTGAGATTGGAAACGATTGACCCGTGAAGATTGGACATTTTAATCCGATCACCGTGATGGGTCACTACCAGATTCTTGCCCCACTGCCACCAGATAAACTTGCTGGCGTTATCGAAGACGTGAACACGCGGATCATCTTCAAAGTATAGACGCATGACCTCATTCAGCCACAACGCAGCGTCAGGGTCATGATTACCTCTTACATTCACAAGCCAGACTTCGGAATGTTTCTCAAGCATACGCAAAACGGTACGCTTTATGACGTTACTGGCAGCCCTAATGGTCTTGGAGTATCGGCCATCGCTGTCGAGTAGATTCTTACTATTAGGGGTCGAACTGGTTGAATCGTTGACGTGCATAAAGTCGCCAAGGTTTACCAATACCCCGACCTTGCCCGCTGGTGCTACACTGACCAGACGATCAATTGCGCTCTCTAGCAGTCGTTGCGAAATCTTAACGTCATAGTCCTCGCCCATCGTCTCAGTGTGGTGAGCAAGCATCCCAAGATGGTGATCGCCAATAATGTAGCTAACCATATAATCGTCATCAATGCTTTTGGGCGCGTCAACGGGAGTGTGTATTCCTGTGACCTCATCTTTGAACCCCTCCACGAATTGAGCAATTAATTCTTCCAGCTTCTGCCGTTCTGGCTCTTGGATATGCCATTGCAAGACAATCTCGTTGTCCGTGTTGTAGGCGGTGCTGATGCGCTTGGTGGTGAATCCTGGCGCTGTCTGCCGATTGACATTCTGGGCTGGCGCTACGCCTTGAAGGGCTGCTCGTCTATGAACGCCCGCAAGCGCTTTATTAATTCTTCTGGGATTTTTGCCTAACTCTTTAGCAATCTCGGTCTGATTCATTCCGCCCAAAGTCATTTCGATTATCTGACGTTGGTAGTCCGTATTGCAGAAATCCAAATGCTCGGGTCTTGTTATGTATTTAATACTCATCGTGCCACGCCATGTTGTAAAACGTGTGGGCCGCTATTTGAAGTCTGCCAGTAATAGATGCTATGCAATCGGGTTCGGTTGAGAAAGTGCCAGGCATGTCCAAGTCATATCCGTCATGCTTTTCTGTGACGATGACCGCGCCCATTAATTCGCCAGCCTCACACTCAGCAAGCAAGCGCTCCAACACAATTCTTATCTCCTCAGCATGAGGGTCTAAGACTGTGATTGTGCCCATTGCTTATTCAAATTTTGATAGTGAGTCAGCATTGATTTTAATTCCTCAACGGTATATTTCTTTGGTTCATGCGGCCCCTCTAACCGCTCAACCCGCTCTAACCCTATCTTTTTTATCAAGTTTGACCGATATTCTGCGAGATTACCACTCTTGTAATTATTGCAAACTGAGCACTGTTTGTGGCAATTGTCTTCGTTGTACCTTAGCGCTGCGGAATGACCACCGACGCTCATATAGTGACCCGCATGGTATTGTCCTGAGTGATGCCGCTGGCAACTGATACAAGAGTTAGCAAAGTCTCGGTTGCGGATAAACTTGTTGAACTCAACTTGAACTCGTTTTACCCAATGCTGCTTGTCGTTATCTCTTGCCTTTTTCTTTTCTAGCCGCGCAGCTTTCTTGTGTAGCTTAGATGATTCTTGCCGCCCAAAGTCAACCAAGCACTCCGTGTTGTTGCAGGTCTTTTGGAAGCTGCTGAACTGAGGCGTGAACGGTTGCAGACATATCTTGCATTTCTTAGCCATGCTACTCCATTGCGGTTAGGTGAATGCCTAATTCTCGCAAGTGCTGGGCGGTTTTGTCCAAGAATTCTGAGTGCTGCTTTACGGTCATTGCGCTGGTTACTGGGAAGTCAAAAGGCTCGACCATCAATTCCAGCTTTTGCTCGTATGCCATTGGCCTAATGATGCGCTGGTATTTCTCTCGGTATTCCAGCGAGTCCCGTTGCAAGATCCGAACCCCAAAGTGCAGCTTACAATAAGCGCGGTATTCCCATGCCTTCATGTCTCCTTGTTCTTCTGCGTCCCGCCACCATTGCCACATCATGCGATTTTGCTGTAGCGTTCTGTCCTTTTTCGCTTTCTTGATCTGAACGTCAACTGGGTATTCCAAATCAATCTCGGACAGCATTTTGAACAGTCGGTCTCGGTCTTCGTTGCTGGACATTGTTATATGGATGCAATCAGTGCTAAGTCGTTCTTTACTGATGACCTGCATTAGTTGAGCACCTTCACGCGGTTTAAACTTAGTTTATACCGTCGGTATTCTTCGCGGGTTGGCTGATAGCCTTTGTCCAATTCGTTCTCATAGATCTCAATGAAGTAAGCATCTTCCATGGCAATCTCGCGGGTTGCTTTGTTGATGTACTTTTTCCCATCTGGCTTTAAGGGATCCGTAAATAGTGCGCTTATTGGCAAACCTAACGCCTCGACAACTTCCAATCCTGTCGCGTCGCAGTTGAAGCAGTGCATCAGCACCTTCCCGTCTTTTTCTGTGATTCCTAGGTTTTGACTTCCGCCTTGATGCACTGGGCACCTCGAATAATACTGAGCGCCGTGTTGCTTGACTTTATCCAGCCTGTTTAAGATTTCTTCGATCACTGTTTGCTCCCTTGATTTGTAGATATTTGATAAAACTGCCGACCTCTGGCAATTGCTCTTGCTGGTATTCTGGTTTGATTTTATTGGGCCAGACCCCAAACTTTGTGCGGTAGGCCCAACTTGACCAACCTTGCTTGTATCCTTTTTTCCGAGCGTATTGCTGCAAGTCGCCAAGCCAGCGTGCTTTCTGCTCCGATGTATATGTTCGGTTTGTCTTTTTGATCTCCTTTAATATCTGATTGTCAGTCTTTATCAACTGCGCTCTCGGCACTTCATACCCGCACTCGCACCTCGGTATCATCATCAACTGGTAGCATTCGGGGCACTCTTGGGTTTTGGGCTCTTGCTTTTCTTTCGTTTGGTTTCTCTCGCGGTATTCCTTGTTTCCCTTATGCAATTCTTCGGGACAAATGTCTTCAGCAAACCCGTGTCTCGCTACGTTGCCAGCATGGTCTAAAATAATCGCATGAGGCTTATCTTGGTGCAACCTGAGCACCCGACCGACCCGCTGGCAGTATACCGATATTGATTTGGTTGGGAATGCATCAATCATGCAACGCACTGACGGGGCATCATAGCCAGTATTCAGCAAGCGACTGCATGAAAGGATCTTAAACTTGCCCTCATCATGTTCGCGGTAAAGTATCTGGCGCTCATCGTCTTCCATATAACCGTCAATGTGCTCGGCTGGTATTCCCGCAGCATTGAACATCTTGACCAGTGTCTTGCTGTGATTTATGGATGGGCTGAAGGCTATTGTTTGCGAGTTCTCGCCGTACTTGCGCCAGTTCTCAATGATGTCCCCAACCAAGTGCGTATCTTCTTCTATTCGCTTGGATAATTCCGTCGGATCAAAGTCAGTTCCGCCTGTCTGTATGCGCTTGGTCTTTATGCCCTTGACGTTAGGCTGGCGACCGCCGTAATACTTGGCTGGCGCTAGATAGCCTTGATCGGTTAGTTCGTTTGATGTGATCGGCACAATCAGGTCGCTGTAATGCTCACCTAAGCCTTTAGCGTATGGCGTGGCGCTCAACCCAATAAACGGCACCGCGCTATACGATGCCATCATGTTGGTCATTGTCTTGTAATGGACATGGGCTTCGTCAACGATTATCAGGTTAGCCATTGGCCATTGTCTGCGTCTGGCTAGAGTTTGAATTGATGCAATTTGGATCTTAGCGTGCCACTTTGCTCTTGGATGGTTCCAGCCTTGGATTACTCCCGCTTGCACGCCGTGTCTGTCGAACTCCAAAATGGCTTGCTGAACCAGCTTAATGCGGTCGCAGATGAATAAGCCCGTTAGCCCTTTCTTTGCTGCGCTGGCTAACATCTCAACGGCGACCCTCGTCTTGCCGAAGCTGCATGGTGCCGCCAACATGATTCGTTTGTGTCCTTGCTTGATTGATTCCCTGCATAGTTGTATTGCTTTTGTTTGATGCGCCCTCAGTTCCACTTGCTCTCCTTTTATTTTTGGCATAGGCCAGCTTTTTCCCTTTGCATATCTCAACCATTGGGTTCGTTATTCCCTTTAGGCTTTGCGAGATAACATCCTAAGATGCGGTACTCATTTGCTTTCGCTTTCCTGGCAAGGCGCTACCCTAACCAACTCACTTGAGTCTTTGCGTATTGGACGTGAGTCGGGACAAGCTGGCAGTCCTACAACATGCTCACGGATTACTGCTATTTGGATTGGACGCACAGTTTAGCGCCACTGTCCATCAGCAGGGTATTTAATGGGGATTGCAAGTATGGTAGGATATGTATCGTGTCGGTTGTGACTCGATTCTTCGCCTTGTTGCAATCGGACATTAAAGGGGTTGGTAGCCCCGCCGACACACATACTATATTCCAGTTATTAGATTCAATCAACAATTTTTATAAAAGCAACCCAATGTGTTTTCGCTGCTTTCCCAGAACGATGACCGTACAAAGGCTTATGATCTGTCAGGGCTAATACTTGACGAAGCGGTATATCCACTTCGTTCCACTTGAAAATAAGTGTCCCAAACGGCTTCAATACTCTGAAGCATTCAGCAAATCCAAGTTTCAAATCTTCTTGCCATGTTTCCTTATCTAGAGAACCATAGCTGAATCCAGTAACAGATTTCATTGAAATACCACGGACATGTGGCGGGTCAAACACTACGTGATGGAATGATTCATCTTCGTAGGGCATATCACGAAAATCGTGTATCTGATCTGGGTTTACGTTTTTTCTGCCTGGGTTAGTGCTGCAATGGCTTACGTCCATCTCCTCACGTCGGCAATCTGCAAACAAGCACCGATCATCAGTTTTATCAAACCACATCATGCGTCCACCACAACAAGCATCTAAAACAGGTTTATTTAATTTCATTGATTAACCTCTCTAATGACTGCTGGCTCGTCAATAAAGTATGGATTTCTCATTGTTTGTGGTATCCTTTTGTCAGCTTCCTTGCTGGTTGCTCCACGGCGTTCCCTTGCGCCATTGGCCTCGGCTGTAGTGATTACTCATTACGGTCGGGGCTTTCTTATTTGCACCACATGATTTTTTCACGCAACAACTTGATCTGGTGCACCTGATTGTTCTTGTCAAACTCAAGCGAGCACCCGTCGCTTTTGGCCCAGTATTCCAGGCGCTGCCGACTGATGCCGAGCACCTTAGCCAGTGCGTTCAGGTTCGTATTTGCGTGGTCTACAAAATCGTAGATTGACATTTCTCTCATGACGCTCTCCTTATGATCTTGGTATTGTAACGGATAAATAAAGCAAAAAAAAGTTTGTATTTTAGTTATTTTATCCATTACAATTAAGACTCAACCAGCAAAGGAGTAGACATGAACGAGAAACAACAACTAGGCATGATCGAGGACTTGGAAAATTTCGCATTCGAGATAGCCAGGTTATGCCGATCAGGATTTCCCGTCGGCGTACAAGACATGGCCATCATTCAATTGTGCCACCGTGAACTAGACCGTATCTCCGAGCAGATGCTTGAAGATGAGGACGAATGGAACAAAATGAAACAGCATGAAGCTGAGGAGAACGACGTTATCATTAATGCTTACCTGCAATCAGTAAGGGGTAACAGATGATTCCCGACTGGATTCTGTCATTACAGTCTAGTGCCACTTGGGCGCGACGGTATGAAAACCGAGCAAACTTTGAGTGGGATCAAGACGCAGTTGAAGAATTGCAAATTATTGCAGCCCGAATAGAAACTTTATTATCTGAACATGAGGAGAGATACGATGAGTGTATGGCAAACATTAAGCTCAATTAACGTAAACGATCACACCGAAAGCAAGGGCAACTTAACCTACCTGTCATGGGCTTGGGCTTGGGCTGTTACCAAGCAGCATTACCCAGAGGCAACGTATGCTTTCTTGGCAAACGAGATCCACAAAGACGAGACGATGACGGTTCACTGCATTGTAACGATTGAGGGCATATCTCACGAGATGTGGTTGCCCGTAATGGATCATCGCAACAACGCCGTAGCAAATCCAAACGCCTTCCAAATCAACACCGCTAAGATGCGATGCTTGACCAAAGGTTTGTCGATGCACGGACTGGGCTCTTACATTTACGCTGGCGAGGATCTGCCAAAAGGCGAGCCAGAAAAAACCTATGAGCAATGGTGCGAAGAAAACAACGACAGCATCATTGCCATTAAAGCAGGGATTGCCACCGATGATTTCTCAAGCGCCGCTGAAGCATGGTTTGAGTTAGATGAGGAAACCAAAATAGCATTGTGGAAAGCGCCAACCAAAGGCGGATGCTTTACCACGATTGAGCGCGAAATCATGAAGTCAGCGGATTTCAGAAAGCTGTATGTCAACGAAGGAGAGAGCAATTGAGCATTAGTGTAACAAGTAAACTGAACGACAACGCCAGAGAATTTAAAGCTGGCGAGTCAACTGGGTTTGGCCTCCGATTGGGGGTCAAGTTTTACAACAATCAAACCCGCGCAGACGAATGGACAAATTATGAATGCGCGATATTCACCCGCACCGACAATCAGGCGAACTATTATCGCCAAGCGCTTGTCAAGGGTTCGGTGGTTGAGGTGAGCGGGTCAGGGTGCTGGATCAAGACCTTTGAGGGCAAAAGCGGAACGGTGAACACGATCTCAATCTTAGACCCGAAACTGGGCTACGTTTATCGTGCTCAATCGGATCAAAACCAGCCGTCAGTGGATAACGAGCTGGAAGATGATATACCGTTTTAAACGCGTTCTATTGAGTTTTAGGGCTGAGGTATGGGTTACTATTACCTCGGCCTTAAAACGCTCTAGATCGCACCAGAATGGCCCTACAGTGAGCTTATAGCCAATGATTGAACGTCGAGAGACTGAAATGGATAGGCGCAAAGAAGCCAAGTTGCTGGCAGCTATGGCTCAGAATCTTGGTTGTCAATACAAGCAAAACCCAAATACCCACAAGTATAAAATTGACGGGTGGTTCTACCAGCCAAGTCAACATGATCCCGACAAAGGCAAAATCGTAGGCTGGGTTGAGTGCAAGTGGTACAACAAGAAAGCGCATTTTTATATCAACCCGCCAAAGTATGCTGAGTTGATCCAGCTTTGTCAGGTCACCAAGTTATCGGGTTACTTTATCTTTAGAGAATCGGGCCGTTGGGGATATATGATCTTGCACGACGGGATTAATCCAGTGGCAAGGTTTCAAACCGTCTTGGCAGGTGGCACACCACCAAACAGAGCGCCAAATGACGATGACATTGAACCGTTATTGAAGCTCAACGAGCAAGAAGCAATTTGGGTTTGAAGGGTGACTGCTGAGGAATTGCACCTCATTGACGGCGAGG
>Ga0208767_1001290_pt1 | contig 20054 bp, 31 predicted proteins | sample VirMetDEL_Mar_21_FD_184514 | JGI IMG/M metagenome (GOLD analysis project Ga0208767, IMG submission 184514) | Aqueous microbial communities from the Delaware River and Bay under freshwater to marine salinity gradient to study organic matter... | ecosystem: Environmental > Aquatic > Marine >... | reverse complement strand
TTATATTATTACATTTACAAATCATATATTTTTATTTATATATATTATCCAATAGTAATCGTATTTAGTTTGTAAACCAAATAGCGTTTACTTTAGCTTTATTATTTCTTTTAGTTAATTTACCTTTGATATTTCTCATTGGTACTTCACATATTAACTCTTTTCTAGCCACCTCGCGTTCAGTTAGCTGGCTTTTGTCCATATACTTTGGATTTTTACTGTTTAATTTTCTCTTTTTCATAGTCTACTTACCCCTTCAATCATTAATATTATACCTATAGCGAACGTTACTGCTCCATTTATTCCTAGTAAATCTAGTATTAGTATTGAAGCGCCTGTCGCCACCATTATGTGTGCTTTATATTTTTTTATCATATTATATTATATCTATGTCCATTAATTATTACTTTCACATCTGGCACTTGATTATCAATGCCATGTTCTATTACTGTTTCTCTTAAATTATCGTACTGCCACTTCGGTACAAAATTACCTTGCTGCACTGTATTTGCGCGCTTAATATACTCGTTTTTGATAATATACTTCATCATATACTCAAGTCTATCGATTTCTATTGGTATTAGTTCACAAGTACGAGTAGTAAATTTTCTATAATCACCATTTGGTAACTCGTAATATTGTGGTTCACTTTCAACTCTTTTGTTACATTGCCAATTACTACGACAGTCAACACCTTGATTACGTACATAGCCACTTGCGAATGAAGCATACTTAATGTACTTACCTCTTGCTCTTGATAGTATTGGTAGTTGCCATACTATTGTACCATTTTTTACTTGTTGTTTTGTGCTAACATCTTGAATACCAAGTAGTTGCATCTGCTCAAATACTTTCTCGTATCTGCTATCGCCTTTATATATTGTTTTCATATTTACTTAATTTTAATCTAATCCGTCACTCATATTTGTAGTTATGCCTGCTTTGCGATCAATTGCTATCATTTCTTGTATTGCTTTGCCACGCATTTGATTTGCTTGTTCACGCTCGTCTGCTTTTTTAAACCAGTCTAGAGCATAACTCATTGCCATTACCATACTTGGTTCATACACACAGGTATAATTGCAATGGTGATCACGCATTTCTACTCGCCACATATTACCATGTGCTTTTTCTATTGTTAGTTGTAGTTTACTCTGCGACATAAGTTAATCCTTTGTAGTTAAACCACTCTGTTATTGCTTCTTTCTCGCGCATACCTGCCACTGGTTCTGCATCGTGAAAACCAAAGTTCTTTGGCAACTCGTGTACTTCGTAAGGTACATAAACTGTACCGTTTAGTATAATCTTTTTCTTACTATTGCTATGTGTTAATTTCATATTTATAATTTATTATATTATCCAACTTTGTTCGTATTTGTTTTGTATTACTCTTTGTCCCACTCTTGATTAGCGTACATACCTTCATACTTGTATACTTCATTTGCAGTTTTTATACAACACTTTTTAGTACTTCCGCAAGAAGTTAGTAACATTAATGCTACTACTGCTACAATTATTATTTCTGCTAAATAGTTATCTCTTACTTTATGCATAATTTACTGTTTTAAAAATGTACTCATAGCACTCGTTAATATTCTTGTGTGAGAACACAATTTGTTGTGAGTGCTTTTGTTGCACTATAAAAATATTCTTTATTTTTCTTATTATCATATTATTACTTTGTTTTAGTAGTAGCGTGTGAATCGAACACACCTCGGCACCATGACTACTTATGTCATTCGTATTATTTAGAGACGCTAAATGTTACTCAACTACGTCTATAAGTATACAGATTATTACTGCTATTAGTATGTAGTATATCACTATACTAATTCTACATTTCTACACACTAGTGGAATATTATTAGTAGCAGTATAACTTTTGTACTTTAACCAACATGGCATTTCTGCTAGTTTATCTTTCATAATTTCCCACACTTTATCGTGATTATAAGTATATGTATCACCTTTTTTATTTGTAAATTCTATTACTTGATTTTTACCGATTAATGATTTTCTTACTACAAATCTTTTTGACTTTAATATATTCATTTTATTTTATTTTAATTTAACTTTTATTTTCATTTATATTATCCATTTGAGTTCGTATTTACATTGTAAAAGTAGTATTATTATTTGTTAGTTAATTTTACTTTGTATACATTGCGCGACTTTTCTCATTGTATAATTATTTTTATTATAGTATATTTAATATTTGACTATTTCTAGTGTATAAATTAGTTGTTGGTAATATCATTGATAATTCCCAGAATTCATCCATTGTTATTAGACCAGATAGTACGGCATTGTAATAATGTTGAATGTATTTGTTTGTTAATTTATTTCTCATTGTGTAATTTTATTATTTATATTTCTTACATTTATATTATCCAAAATGTTTCGTATTTAGTGTGTAAAAATATATAAATAATGTGTAAAATAAAAAGTAGTTTTTTAAAAATAATATATGTAATTTTCGCAAAAACGTGAAAAATTCTGCGTAAACGTGAATAAACGTGGTGGGGCCCGGTTTTTAAAATGGATTTTTCTACAGAGCAAATGCGAGGAGTATAGGGGGGCAACACCCTACCCCAATATTTGTAATGTCAAAACGTGGACATAAGCCTGTTATAGTAGTCTTAGTAAGGGCCTATTGTCCACTTTTTAAATATTCATTTTACTATGTAATTATATCTACTATGAAATCATCACCATTAACACTAACAAAACAAAAGCTAAGTAAAAAAGCAAAAGCTGCAAAAGCTAAACGTGATCTTGAACGTGCTAAACGTAAAGACCGTAAAGACAAAAAAGCAGAGAATCAGCGTGAAAGACGAGCTGCTATCAAAGCTGGTAAAAATATTAGTGGAAAAGACTACGATCACAAAGACAGGAGATTTAAGTCTATCAAGGCTAACAGAGGTAATGATGGAAAAGGAACTAAAAAAGAAAAAAGAAAATAGGGAGACACCCTAAACCAAGTCGAATATTAACCAAATAAAAACCAAAAAAAAATGACTTATTTATATTACAAAACAAGTACGGCAACGTACGGCCAAAAACCAAGTGAAAAAACTATAGAGCAATGGACTCATCTTGCAGATAAGAAAAACTGGAGGATTACCCAATTACCTAATGGATATTTTCAAACAGAATGCAAACATGTAGAAGAAAATACATGGCATGATGTTACTAGGCGTGAAACTATAGAAGGTGCTGAGAACGCAATAGATGGTAGCATCGATCATTTCCAAAAGAAGATCGAAGCAGCAGCAGGACCTAAAGTAGTTAAAACATTCAAATAGTGAATACATTAAAAAAAATCGGGTTTATAGCTTTAGGATGGATTAGTATAATAACAACTATAATACTTTACTATATAGCTATAGCGCCTTTGTTTTTATTGTTTAAATAATTAAATTAAATTAAATTAAATGGAATATAATCACCCTAGTGAGTTGATTAAAGAGTTAAACTTTGGTCAGCAAGCTAAAGACAAAATAATAGCAGGAGTTGACAAGCTTGCACAAGCTGTTAAGTCAACCCTTGGCGCTTCTGGGAAATGTGTGATCTATGAAGATGCACGTGGCAACCCGGTCATTACAAAAGACGGAGTAACAGTAGCTGAATCTGTTGTCTTATATGACCCGGTTGAAAACCTAGGTGCTACGCTTATTAAGCAAGCAGCGCAAAATACAGTGAAAGAAGCAGGTGACGGTACTACAACAGCCACCGTCCTTGCTGAAGCACTAATAAAAGAAGTAAATAAAGAAGAGTATAAAGATATTTCTATAAGAGATATTAAAAACGGTATAAACTCTGCTTTTGACAGGGTTACAAATTACTTATCTGACAAGGCGATTGATGTAAAAGGCGGTATGTTAGAAGATGTAAGTAGCATAAGTTGTAATAATGACCGTGATTTAGGTATAATTATAGCAGAAGCTTACGAAAAAGTAGGTGAAGATGGTGTAGTTTTTATGGAAACATCAGAAACTGAAAAAACATATGCTGATATTGTTGATGGTGTACAGTTTGATTGTGGTATAACATCACCACATTTTGTTACAGACACTGAAAAACATGAGGCTGTGCTTGAAGAACCACTAGTTTTGATCGTTGGTAGTGAAATACCTAACATACGTAAGATACAACCGATACTAGAGCATGTTATAAAGAACAAAAAAGAGCTACTTATAGTGGCGCAAGTTGAACAACAGCTAAAATCAGCCCTTATGATGAACAAAGTTAAGGGTAATATTAAAGTAAATATCATTGATTTACCAGGTTTTGGCCCAACTAAGCAAGATACAGTGCAAGATTTAGCGTTTTTAACCGGTGCAACGGTAATAAATGAAGAATTAGGTGACGATATGGATCTTATTACTGTTGATTGTCTTGGAAAAGCTAAAAAAGCTGTTACAAACGATAAAAATACTGTAATTACTACTATAGATTTAGGTGTAGATTTACAAGATCGCATCGAAAATGTTAAAAAAGTAATAAAAAGCGAAAAAAACCCGTTTTTAAAGAAAAAACACCAAGATCGTTTGGCTATGCTGTCAGGTAAAGTAGGGGTTGTTAAGGTAGGTGCAGTATCTAAAGTAGAATTAAAGGAAAAGAAAGATAGAGTTGAAGATGCTATTTACGCTACTAAAGCCGCTTTGAAAGAAGGTATAGTACCAGGTGGTGGTATTGCGCTATTAAACGCAGCTCAAGAGCTAACACCTAATAACGACACTGAAAAAATACTGCTTAATGCTATAAAAGCACCATATAACACTATATTAGATAATGCTGGCATATTAGAAGTAGCAGAACCTACAGGTGGTGAAGGTATAAACGTAAATAACGGTGCAAAAACTGATATGATACAAGAAGGTATTATAGACCCAGTACTTGTTACTAAGTCAGCACTTAAAAATGCGGTAAGTGTTGTAACTACTATTATATCCGCTGATTGTATAATTTCAAATATGAGAGGAGATGCGAGCAGTCAATAATTATATAATAGTGGAAAAAATAAAACAAGGGCCAAAGAAAGTTGGTGGGCTTATATTAACTGAAGACGTAGATGCGGACAATAGGTATATAAAGGCCAAAGTAATATCAACTGGTAATCTTGTAGAAGGAATAAACGAAAAAGACATCGTTTATTATGATAAACATGCTGGACATGGTGTTCAGTACAAAGAAACTCTTTACCACGTAATCCGATCAATGGATGTGGTATTGATAGATTAGACACAAACCAAAAACCTTAAGCCAAAAACTTAAAATCGTAAATTAACCTAATTATTAACAAATAAAAATTACAATTATGAAAATGTTACATTTTGTAGACGCTGCAGGTACTGATGAAAACTTTTTTCCTGCTAAAAACTGCGTTCAAATTAAAGTAGCTTCTAATACTTCGGTTGTATTACAGTTTAACAATGGTGATAGTGATATTTCTTCAGAAATAATTACTTTAACTACTAGTACTGGCAAGTCTGATGAAGTAGCTTTAAGATTAGCTCAAGAAATTGGTGCAAGCCAAGTTCAGTATGGTGGTGTGCTTAAAGTAATTGCTGCAACAGCTCCTTTTGCTGATGTTACTACTGTAGCTTACACTGCTGGTTCTTAATAGCAATTGAGACTAACCGCGCAAGATTTGCGTGAAATGAATATCCTTAAGTATTACAGGCTCACACGTAAGTGGGCTTGTAAAACTTACGGGATATTAGACGCAGACTTAGAACTTTTATTTTATTTAGATTGTGAAGGAAGATTCACACGAAAAGATTTCATGGACGGAGTTTATACATTTTCTTGGGATAAAGCAAGATGGGACAGGCTTAGACAACAAGGGTGGATAGATGTATGGAGACATAGAAATCGTACTACTATAAAGTATAGTGTGTATAAAACATCGTATAGATGTAAACAATTAATAAATAGAATATATCGTATACTATTAGGCGAAGAGGACATGCCTACATCAGAGCGAAGCATATTCTACAACAACAAATCATATACAGATAAAGTTTATAATAAAGCTATAGACGATATGATCAAAGATAAAAATAGATAATATGCCAGGATCAGAAAGACAAAACAATATGTTTGAATCATCACCTATATCTGCTTTTAAGCAGAAAGGTAATCCTCTTAAAGTTACTAGTTGTGGTAGACGTAGAAATACAGGTTCACCATTAAATAAACTAAGAAAAACTACAAAAGGTAAAGGTAGGCATTTTCTTTCAGCTGAAGAAGGTGCAGGTATGACAGCTGCGGGTAGAAGAGCTTACAACAGAGAAACAGGTGGTAATTTAAAAGCACCACAACCAGGTGGTGGTAAACGTAAAAAATCATATTGTGCTAGATCTGCTGGGCAAATGAAGATGCATAATATAAATTGCAGTAAGACACCTAAAAAAAGAATATGTGCTGCTAGACGCAGATGGAAATGCTAAATTACGATAAGTAAGTGTAACTATATAACTAATAAATTAAAAATAAAAATTATGCCACAAGGAAAAGGAACATACGGGTCAAAAAAAGGTAGACCACCTAAAAAAGATAGTAAAAAACAATCTACAATGAAGATGATGAAAAAGTCTGTCACTAAAATGAGAAAAAAATGATGGATTTTAAAAGTGCGTTTAAAAAGAAAAAAATGAAAAACCCTTGTTGGAAAGGTTACGTTGCGTATGGTACTAAAAAGAAAGGCGGAAAAACAGTGCCTAATTGCGTACGTAAAAAGAAAAAATAATGGGATTTAAACTAGGTAAACAAAGAGAAGCTATTGCACATCAAGGCAACTTAAAAAAGAAATTAAGTTTTAAAGCTGACGACGCTTCTATACCTGGTAATCCTGTTATAAGAAAAAAATTAGATGAAGGTATATTAGGCGAAGCTAATATGGATGGTAGTATATTTATAAGCGATAAAGTACAACCTAATAGCCCAATGGAAAAACAAGTGTTATTACACGAGATGAGACATGCTACAGATATGAAGCTTGGTAAATTATCTTACGGCGATGACTTTGTAAAATATGATGGTGTAACATACCCAAGAGAAACTATTAATAGAAAAGATATGATTAAAGTTGATGGACAGTGGAAAGAAGCTGGTGAAGATAACTTTCCTTGGGAAAAACAAGCAAATATATGAGTATATTAAGTAAAGTGTTTTCAGCAGGTGCTGGTGAATTAATAAATAAAGTTGGTGGTGTAATAGATAATTTACATACATCAGCTGAAGAAAAAGCAGCTGCAGAAAAGCAAATAAAAGATATGATATTAGGTTACGAAGCTGAGATGCAAAAACAAGTGACTGAAAGATGGAAGTTAGACATGAACTCAGACTCGTGGCTAAGTAAAAATATAAGACCGTTAGTATTAATATTTTTAGTAGTATGTACAATGTTACTTATATTTATAGACGCGGGTAAAATAAATTTCAATGTAAAAGACTCGTATGTAGATCTTTTACAATTAGTATTAATAACTGTGATCGGTGCTTACTTTGGCGGACGATCACTAGAAAAAGTAAAAAAATAATGGGAATAAATTCAACAGAAGTAGCTTATGGCTTTGGGCAGATGGGTAGTATGTTTAATGATGGTACTGCCGCAATGACACCTCCTACAAACAAAGTGTTTGTTGCAATAACAATGTTAACAGACTGCACTTTTGATTCAAGTGGTGGTTTAAAAGCTGACAATGATTCTGCTGGTGCAGGGCTAGAGTACATAGGTACAGAAGCTGCTGCTCACAACCTATCAGTAGGTTCAGAAACTACATCATCAGGTGGTGGTGGTTTACAAGTAGATGTTAGTAATACTTTTCCAAAAGGCGTGACTATATATGGTAGATGGACTGAAATAGATCCAGCTTCTGGCACTTGTATAGCTTATATAGGAGACTAATGTTAGGGTTAGCAAATAGCGTTTCAGGATCTAGTTATGTGTCTATGGACTTAAAAGATGCAACTACTGATTTAGAATTATGGCTTAAAAACGGTGTAGGTGTAACAGCTGCTAAATGGGATGATTCATCTGGTAACAATAATCATGCAACACAGGCTACTGAAATAAATCAAGCTACAGTATCTAATGGTGGTTTAGATTTTGAAGAAACTAATTCTGCACACTATGATTTAACGAGCACAATAACAATAGCTGAAAACCAAGGTTTTTGTATGGCAGTAGTTGTAGATCAAGAATCAGCTAGTGACAATACCATATTAAGTAAAGATTCAAACGATCAAATTAGAATTGCTGATCAAAATACTTTTACAATTGTTACAAATGATCCTACTCAAACAACAACTAGTATGAAGTTTACTGATGGCGCTGTGCTTGCTGCTGGTCCTAAAATGTTAATACTAGTAAATAAAAGTGCTGGTGTTAGTAACAGATTTACATTTTTTAAAAATGGTACACAACTAACATTTGACACAGACACTTCGTCTAATGAAGCTGAAGGTGAAAACCCTTTTGGTTTTGATATTAATGTTCTTGGATCTAGAGCTGGTACATCACAATTTTTCGATGGTAAAATATTAGAATTAGCATTTTGGAGTAAAGGATTAAATGCACAAGAAATAGCTGACGTGAACAGTTACTTACAAGGAATTCACGGATTATAAATTAAAATTAACTTAAATTAAATAAAATGGCAAAAAAAGAAAAAGCAACAAATATAACAAAAGAACAATTAGAAAAAATACAATCAATTGTTTCAAATATAAATCAATTTAATCTAGAAATAGGTAGAATTGAAACTAGAAAACACGCTATATTACATCAAGCTACTGTAACTCAAGAGGCTTTAAACGCTATGCAAGATGAGCTAAAAGAAGAGTATGGTACTGTAAATGTTAATATAGAAACTGGTGAGATAAAGTACCAAGACGATGTCGAAGCTAATAAGGAAGATTAGTATCGGTAAAGATTATAAAAATGACGCTATGCACTATGCTGTTGGGCAAGAAGTGTATGGTGGTCATACTATATGTGATATACTAGAGGAAGAAGATAAGTACAGTGTTTATATTAGAAAAGGTAAAGATGTTTTACCTTGGAAAGATTTTAATAAAAATATGGCTGTATCTGTAGAATATAATTTACAGTATTAATGAAAGCGGTTTACAACTTTGTTGTACAACCTGTAAAATCAAGATACAACAACACAAAAGATATAGGTGGTAAAGAACTGATAGTAAACACTGAAATATTTAATCATCAATATGTTAGCAGAGAAGCTATAGTAAAAGCAATACCAACTGTAGGTGAAACAGATATTAAAGTTGGTGATACTGTAATTGTACATCATAATGTTTTTAGAAGATGGCACAACCAACACGGTATAGAAAAAAACAGTAGAGCTTATATTGATGAAGACACTTATCTAGTACAACCAGATCAAATATTTTTATACAAGCCAAAAGCTATATTTAGTTATCACAATAGAAAATGGCAAGCAATTAAAGGTTATTGTTTTGTTGCGCCTATAAAATCAACAGATAAATTAAGTTCAGACAAAGAACAGCCTTTAATGGGTGTTGTTAAATATACTGACGGTACGGTTAACGAAGGTGATTTAATAGGGTTTAGACCAAGCTCAGAATATGAGTTTATTATAGACGGTAAAAAGTTATATAGACTACTATCAAAATTTATTACAATTAAATATGAATATCAAGGAGACGAAGAAGAATATAATCCAGGCTGGGCAGAAAGCAGTTGATGAATTAATCAAAGTTGCTAAAGAGCCAATTGTAGACTCTGATGATGATATATCTGCTGATAGATTAAAAAATGCTGCTGCTACAAAAAAGCTAGCAATATTTGATGCGTTTGAAATATTAAACAGGATCCAAGAAGAAGAAAATTTATTAGAAGGTAAAGAACCTGAAGATAAAGTAAAAGTATTTAAAGGATTTGCTGAAGGTAGGTCAAAGTAATGTACGAACAAAATTTAGTTAAAATAGTTGAGCCAGTTAAGATTAATACAATTAAAAGGCTTAATAAAAAAAATAAATGGGAATATGGATATAATAAAGAACACGATATTGTCGTTATATCAAAAACTGGGAAGATTGGTGAAATACTTGAGATACAAAATCTGCGAATCGCGCTGCCAAAAGAACCAGTGCAAGTGTTCTCTAATGAGCTAAAAAAGTGGCAACAATTTGAATATCCAAAAGAACTAGCAAGACTTAAAAATATATTTGACTGGAGAGCGTACCCTGAAGAAAAGAAAGCACAGTGGTATGATTATATAGATGAAGAGTTTAAAAGACGTGAAGAAGGTTTCTGGTTTAATAACAACGGTACACCAACATATATAACAGGTACACACTATATGTACTTGCAATGGAGTAAAATAGATGTAGGTGCGCCTGATTTTAGAGAAGCAAATCGACTATTTTTTATATTCTGGGAAGCTTGTAAAGCCGACAAAAGATGTTACGGGATGTGCTACCTTAAAAATCGTAGGTCTGGATTTTCTTTCATGTCTTCAGCAGAAACAGTTAACCAAGCTACATTAGCAAGTGATAGTAGATTTGGTATACTCTCTAAAACAGGTGCAGATGCTAAAAAAATGTTTACAGATAAAGTTGTCCCAATTAGTATTAACTATCCGTTCTTTTTCAAACCGATTCAAGACGGTATGGATAGACCTAAGTCTGAACTTGCTTATAGGGTTCCTGCAAGTAAGTTCACGCGTAAAAAGATTACTGCAAACGAACAGCAGGAAGACTTGGTTGGACTTGATACTACTATTGACTGGAAAAATACAGGTGATAACAGTTATGACGGAGAAAAACTTGCTCTGTTAGTACATGATGAAAGTGGTAAATGGGAAAGACCCGATAATATATTAAATAACTGGAGAGTTACAAAAACATGTTTACGATTAGGTAGTAGGATTATAGGTAAATGTATGATGGGCTCGACATCAAACTCATTAGATAAAGGTGGAGAAAACTTCAAAAGATTATATAGCGCATCCGACGTCACTAAGCGAAACAGAAATGGACAGACAGCGTCTGGTTTATATTCTCTTTTTATCCCAATGGAGTGGAACTACGAAGGATTTATTGATGAGCACGGAAGCCCAGTCTTCAATACTCCGAGTGATGACGTCTTTGACCCCCATGGAGAGTTAATAGATGTAGGTGTAATAGACCACTGGCAAAATGAAGCTGATGGTTTAAAAGGAGATCAAGACGCGTTAAACGAGTTTTACAGACAGTTTCCAAGAACTGAAGAACACGCGTTTAGAGATGAAACTAAAAATAGTATATTTAATTTAGTAAAAATATACGAGCAAATAGACTACAATGAAGAAATGTCAAGAACGTTAGGTATTTCAACAGGTAGTTTTCAGTGGGTTAACGGTGTAAAAGACACAAGTGTTATATTTTATCCAGATCCACAAGGTAGATTTAAAGTAAGTTGGGTACCACCAACAAATATACAAAATAAAATTGTAATTAAAAATGGTATAAAATATCCTGGTAATGAACATATGGGCGCTTTTGGTTGTGACTCATATGACATATCAGGAACTGTAGATGGTAAAGGCTCTAAGGGAGCTTTACACGGTTTAACTAAGTTTAGCATGGAAGATGCGCCTGCTAATCAGTTTTTTCTAGAATACATAGCTAGACCTCAGACTGCAGAGATGTTTTTTGAAGACGTTCTAATGGCATTAGTATTTTACGGGATGCCTTTACTTGCAGAAAACAACAAACCTCGTCTATTGTATTATTTAAGAAGACGTGGTTACAGAGGTTTTAGTATGAATAGGCCTGATAAAGTTTGGAACAAATTATCTACAGCTGAAAAAGAAATAGGTGGTATACCAAACTCTAGTGAAGACATTAAACAAGCGCATGCCGCAGCTATTGAAATGTATATACAAAGCCACGTGGGTATGAACGCTGAAGGTCAATTTGGTAATTGTTATTTTAATGAGTTGTTAAATGACTGGGCTAAATTTGATATAAACAAAAGAACAAAACACGATGCTTCTATTAGTTCTGGTCTTGCAATAATGGCTTGTAATAGGCATTTATATAGACCAAACGCTACAGTAGAAAAACCAAAACTAAACATAAGTATTGCTAAATATTCAAACAAAGGTAATATGTCAAAAATAATTAAAAAATAAATATGGCTATAAGAAGTTATTTCCCATCTCAAGTTGTAAGTGATGTTGAAAAAATGAGTTACGACTATGGTTTAAAAGTAGCTAAAGCTATTGAAGCTGAGTGGTTTCATACTGAGCGAGGTACTAATAGATATAAAACAAACCACAACAACTTTCATAACCTTAGATTATACGCAAGAGGTGAACAATCAATACAAAAATATAAAGATGAATTATCTATAAATGGTGATTTATCTTATTTAAATTTAGACTGGAAACCAGTGCCTATTATACCTAAGTTTGTAGATATAGTTGTAAATGGTTTGTCTGATCGTTTATATGACATAAAGGCATATTCTCAAGATCCATACGGAGTTGAAAAGCGAACTCAATACATGCAAGATATTCTTGATGATATGATGGCTAGAGATTTAGATGATTTTATTAGAAATAGTATAGGAATAAATTTAACTAAAACAAGAACAGAACAGCTTCCTGAAACTGAAGAAGAGCTACAGTTGCATATGCAATTAACTTATAAACAAAGTGTTGAGCTTGCAGAAGAACAAGCTTTAAACGTTTTAATGGAAGGTAGTAATTTTGATTTAATAAGAAAGCGTTTCTACTACGATCTTACTGTGTTGGGTACTGGGGCAGTAAAAACATCATTTAATACTTCTGAAGGTGTTGTTATTGAATATGTTGATCCTGCCGATTTAGTTTATTCATATACTGAATCGCCATATTTTGATGATATATATTATGTTGGTGAAGTAAAAAATATACCTATTAACGAACTTGTAAAACAATTTCCACATTTAGACCACGAAGAGCTTGATAGCATAATCAAAAGCAAAAGCTATCAACAAGCTAATTATCATAATAACGCTTATAATTCTAAAGAAGAAGACAATAATAAAGTTCAAGTTTTATATTTTAATTATAAAACTTATATGAATGAAGTTTATAAAGTAAAAGAAACTGGCACTGGCGCTGAAAAAATATTAGCAAAAGATGATACTTTTAATCCACCAGAAGATTCTGATAATTTTGGCAAACTACATAGATCAATAGAGTGTTTATACGACGGCGCGTTAATATTAGGTACAGATAAACTACTTAAGTGGGAAATGGCTAGAAATATGATGAGGCCTAAAAGTGATTTTACTAAAGTTAAAATGAATTATGCTATTGTAGCTCCACGTATGTATAAAGGTCGTATAGAGTCATTAGTACAACGTATTACTGGTTTTGCAGATATGATACAGTTAACACACTTAAAGCTGCAACAAATAATGTCTAGAATGGTTCCAGATGGTGTTTATCTTGATGCTGATGGTTTAGCTGAAATAGATTTAGGCAACGGAACAAATTATAATCCACAAGAAGCTTTAAACATGTTTTTCCAAACAGGGTCTGTGATCGGTAGATCGTTTACAAGTGAAGGCGATATGAATCCCGGCAAAGTACCTATACAAGAAATAACTAGTGGTAGCGGTGGTAATAAAATACAAGCTCTTATAACTAATTACAATTATTATTTACAAATGATTAGAGACACTACCGGGCTAAATGAAGCTAGAGACGGCAGTACTCCAGATCCAAACGCTTTAGTTGGTGTGCAAAAATTAGCTGCTGCTAATTCTAATACAGCGACAAGACATATATTACAGTCTGGTTTATATTTAACTTCTCAAATAGCCGAGTGCTTATCTTTAAGAATATCTGATATACTAGAATATTCTCCAACAAAAGACGCGTTTTTACAAAAAATAGGCGGTCATAATTTAGCTACACTTGAAGAAATAAGTGATCTTTACCTATATGATTTTGGTATATTTATAGAATTACAACCTGACGAAGAAGAAAAAGCAAAGCTTGAAAATAACATACAAATTGCTTTATCTCAAAATACTATAGACATTGAAGATGCTATTGATATTAGAGAAATAAAAAATGTGAAATTAGCAAATCAACTTTTAAAATTAAGAAGACAAAAGAAAATTGCTAAAGATCAACAAATAGCACAACAAAATATACAGGCTCAAGCGCAAGCTAACGCACAAACTCAACAAGTAGCAGCTCAAGCCGAAATACAAAAAAACCAAATTAAAGCACAAGCAGAAGCACAATTAGAACAAGTTAAAGCTAGACTTGAATTTCAAAAAATGCAACAAGAAGTTCAGCATAAAAAAGAATTAATGCAATTAGAATTTCAGATGAACATGCAGTTAAAAAGCGCTGAAGTTGAAGCTCAAAAATCAAAAGAAAAAGAAAAAGAAGATCGTAAAGACGAAAGAACTAGAATACAGGCTACACAACAAAGTGAGCTTATAGATCAAAGAAAAAGTGATAAAGCACCTAAAAACTTCGAGTCTGCAGGTAATGATATACTAGGAGGAGGATTTAATTTAGGAAGCTTTGATCCTAGATAAAAATTATTAATTATTATTATATTATATTATGGCAAAAAAGAAAAAAGAAGAAGTAGTCGAAAAGGCTACTGAAGACAACGTTGTAAAAGTTGATCTTAAAAAACAAAACAAACAGGAAGATGACAATGTCATCAAAGTAGATTTAACTAAAAAACCAGAAACAGATGCCGTTCCAGAGCAAAGCACAGATGAGGTTCCTGTACGCGACAAATCCGAAACTAGCGAAAAAGTGGTCGAAGAAATCGTCGAAGAAACAAATGAAGAACCTGCCGGAGAGGAAAAACCCGATACCGTTCAAGATGAAGCACCCGTTCTTGAAGAAGTAACAGAAGAAGAAGTTAAAGAACAAACAGAAGAATTAACTGAACAAGTTGAAGAGGCTGTAGCTGAAGCTCGAGAAACTGGTAAGGCAATACCTGAAAATTTACAAAAAGTTGTAGATTTTATGGAAGAAACTGGTGGTACACTAGAAGATTACGTGCGTCTTAATCAAGATTATTCTAGTTACGACGATATGACAATATTAAGAGAGTATTATAAACAAACTAAAAAACATCTTACAGATGATGAAATAACTTTCTTAATTGAAGATTCATTTTCTTATGATGAAGAAGAAGACGACGATAGAGAAATAAGAAAAAAGAAAATAGCGTTAAAAGAGCAAGTTGCCAACGCTAAAAGCCACTTGGACGGGCAAAAGTCCAGATACTATGAAGAAGTTAAAGCTGGAAGCAAGCTCACGAGTGAGCAGCAAAAAGCAATTAACTTTTTTAATAGGTACAACAAAGAAAGCGAAGAGAACAAAAAAATAGCGGAAAAACAAACTAATACTTTTAAATTAAAAACACAACAAGTTTTTAACGATAAATTCAAAGGTTTTGAATATAACGTCGGTGATAAAAAATATCGGTTTAACGTGAAGAACGCTGGTGAGGTAAAAGAAACTCAAAGCGACATTAATAATTTTGTCAAGAAGTTCTTGAATGAAAATAATGAAATGTCAGATGCTAAAGGTTATCATAAATCTCTATATACAGCAATGAATCCCGACGCTATTGCTAAGCACTTTTATGAGCAAGGTAAAGCTGATGCTATGAAAGAAAGTGTTGCTAAGGCCAAAAATATAAACATGGACCCAAGGCAAGCATTTTCAAACGACAACACAAGCGGTCCTAAAGTTAGAGTGCTTAACGATGATACTTCTCCTACTTTTAAGTTTAAAATTAAAAATAAATAATAACTAATTTAAAATAAATAATTATGAGTATTCAAAACGGGTTGTTGTTAAACAGTGTACCTGCTTCACAAAAGCAAACACTTGCAACAAACTATTTAGATTTTACGTCTGGTGATAATGACTGGGCGCAACAATATTTACCAGACCTAATGGAGAAAGAAGCTGAAGTTTTTGGACCGAGAACTATTTCAGGTTTCTTATCACAAGTTGGAGCTGAAGAGTCTATGACTTCTGATCAAGTTGTTTGGTCTGAGCAGTCAAGACTACACCTTTCATATACAGGTAATGTATCATCTGCTGCAGGTGGTGCTAACGCTGGTGGTGGTGCTACTTCACAAATTACAATTGAAAACGATATTGATGGTACTTCAGGTTTTACTGCTGCTAACCACGGTATTAGAGTTAACGATACTATTATTGTTTCTAACTCTGATGGTGTTTTCAAATGTTTAGTAACTTTAGTTGCTGACGAAGTTATCGATGTTGCTCCTTATGGACAAGCTAACTTATCTGCTAATACTACAACTGATGGTACTACTATACTAGTTTATGGTTCTGAGTTTGGAAAAGGTATGAACTATACTTTACCTGCTGGTACTACTAACACTTCAGATCAAAGAGGTGCTAACGAACCAACTTTCAAATCTTTTTCTAATAAGCCGATTATTATGAAAGATTACTACGAAATATCTGGTTCTGACACTTCAAGAGTTGGTTGGGTTGAAATATCTGCTGAAAACGGGCAATCAGGTTACTTATGGTACCTAAAAGCTGAAGCTGACACTAGATCAAGATTTACTGACTACATTGAAATGGCAATGTTAGAAAGTGAATTAAACGTTGTTGGTTCTGTTGCTGATGGAACTACAATTACTGGATCTGCTGCTGGTGCTGGAAACGTAGGTACTGAAGGTTTATTTGCAGCTGTTGAGTCAAGAGGTAACGTAGCTACTGGTATTAACGGTGTTAACGCTGCTACTGATTTAGCTGAGTTTGATGCGATACTTGCTGAGTTTGACAAGCAAGGAGCTATCGAAGAGTACATGATGTTTGTTAACAGATCAACTAGCCTAGCTATTGACGACATGTTAGCTTCAATGAACTCTTACGGAGCTGGTGGTACTTCGTACGGAGTATTCAACAACTCTGAAGACATGGCGTTAAATTTAGGTTTCTCTGGTTTCAGAAGAGGTTCTTATGACTTCTACAAGTCTGACTTCAGATACTTAAATGACAAAGCTACAAGAGGTGGTATTAATGATGCTGCTGCTGCTGGTTCTGCGATTAGAGGGGTTTTAATTCCTGCTGGTACTTCTTCAGTTTATGACCAAACTGTTGGACAAAGCATGAAGCGTCCTTTCTTACACGTAAGATATAGAGCTTCACAAACTGATGACCGAAGAATGAAGACTTGGGTTACTGGTTCTGTTGGCGCTGCTACATCTGCTTTAGATGCAATGCAACTACATTTCTTAACTGAAAGATGTTTAATCACTCAAGGTGCTAACAACTTTATGTTATTGAAGTAAACTATTTTAAGGATCGAGGCTTCGGCCTCGACCCTTTCTTTTTATTAATTTTATTATATATTATATTATGGCAAAAAAACAAGAAAAGGTAGAGGTACCTGTTGTTGAAACACCGATTGTTGAAACACCAAAACCTAAAAAAGTTAAACCTGCTGAACCAAAGTGGGAAATAAAAGATAGAGTTTATAATTTAAAAGGCAATAAAAGACCTTTATCTTATATGTTAAGAGGTTCTGGAATTTATTATTTTGACGCGGAAAAAGGTTACGAAAGAGAATTAAAATATTGCGAAAATCAAAGAACACCATTTGTTGACGAAATGAAAGGTGATCAAAGATTAGCTCATATTATTTTTAGAAACGGAAGCTTGTTTGTAGAAAAAGAAAAAACAGTTTTACAAAAGCTTTTGTCTTTATATCACCCACATAAAAATTCTATATATACAGAATATCAACCTGCACAAGAAGCTGCAGAAGAAATAGAAATATTAGAGTTAGAAGCTGATGCAATAGTTGTAGCTAGAGATATGGATATTGAAATGGCAGAAGCTATTATGAGAGTAGAAAAAGGTTCTAACGTGTCTAAGATGAGTTCTAAAGAACTTAGAAGAGATTTACTAGTGTTTGCTCGTAATAATCCTACTTTGTTCTTAGAGTTAGCTACTGATGATAATGTTCAGCTTAGAAACTTTGGTATTAAAGCTACAGAGCTTGGTATTATTAAATTAAGCAATGATCAAAGAAACTTTTTATGGGGATCAAATAATAGACCTATAATGACAGTTCCATTTGATGAGCATCCATACACTGCTTTAGCACATTGGTTTAAAACTGATGAAGGTATGGAAATATATGCAAATATAGAAAAAAGATTAAATTAATCAAACTGTAGAAGCGGTCGCTCTACGGGGCGATCGCAAACTACAATAAAAAAATATGGATTTCGGAATAAATATAGATAAAGTATATCAAAAAGTTTTAGCAATAGCTAATAAAGAACAAAGAGGTTATATAACGCCTCAAGAATTTAATTTATTTGCAGACCAAGCGCAAATGAATATATTTGAACAATATTTTTTTGACATAAATCAATTTAATAGAGTACCTGGTAATCAAACTGATTTCTCTGATCCATTGTCTGGCTTAGAAGAAAAAATAAGTTTTTTCAAAAGAAGACAAAGGCCTTTAACTTTATTTAATGATTTTGGAGACATACATTTAAACGACTATATATTTGATATGTTTAAACTTGGTACTATTTATAGAAGATATAAAAATGGAAGTTTAAAAACAGCAGATCCTATAAGTTCTTTAGAAGAATATAGACAAATAACTGCTAGCAAGCTATTAGAACCTACAGAGCTTTATCCTAAATACATAAGGTACTATGATGAATCAACTTTAGGTAATGCAAAAGATAGAATTAAAATATCTCCTTACATAGGGCTAAAAGATTTAGAAATACAAAGTGGAAGACAACAAGTTTTTGCTGACTATATAAGAAAACCAAAAAAACCTAATTGGAGTTACGTTGTAGTAAATGAACAAGCATTATACGATTCAACAAGCGCAGTTGATTTTGAATTACACAAGTCTGAAGAAAATAATTTAATATTTAAAATATTACAACTAGCGGGTATAACTATGGATCTTAATTTATATCAAATAGCTGCTCAAGAAGAAATAAAAAATATACAACAAGAAAAATCTTAAATAAATGGGTTTATTAAATAAAACACAAAAGCAATATTACGAAAGTCCTAATAATTATGGTAACTATCAGTTTGTAAGTTTAGAAGATATTATAAACCAATTTATGGTAGTTTATGTTGGTGAAGATAAATTAATAACTAAAGCTAGAAAAGTTGATGTACAGTTTCACGGTATGAGAGCTTTACAACAACTGTCTTTTGATACGTTAAAATCTATAAAGTCTCAAGAAATAGTTGTACCACCTTCTTTAACAATGCCTTTACCTCATGACTATGTTAACTATGTAAAATTAGTTTCTATAGATAGCTCTGGTATAGAACACGTATTAATACCTACAAGTAAAACTTCTAATCCACAAAAAATAGATCAAAGCAGTGATGGCTCCTATATATTTCAATCAGATGAAAATTTAGTAGTAAATGGTGATTTTGCTTCGTTACTACAAGATTCACCTTGGAATTATAGTACTGTAAAAAGTAATCATGTTGATTTAAGTGGTAATACTGTGCCAGATAAAATAGAAGTTGCTAGTGGTAAATTGTCTATAACTACAAATAATTTTGAATATTTAAGTGCTCCAGCTAGTAGAGCTTATTCAGTATGGCAAGAAATAGATGTTTCAAATTACAATACTGTTAGTATATCTGCAACAGCAACTTCTGCTGCCGCTGGAACAATACACGGTAATGGTATTATAAAACTAGGTTTAAGCACTGTGCCAGGTAGTAACTTTACAAACCCTTATAATCCTTATAACGCTAGTCACCAAATTAATGTTACAAACCCTGACGTTGCTTTTATTGAGTGGAACGACGGTAACGCCACGGCGACTGATAAAGAATTAACAAACATAGATGTTTCTGCTTACGACACTTTATATGTAGTAGTTCAAATGAGAACAATATGGAGTGCTCTTGGTACTAGTGGAACCGATACTCAACAAACTAACACTATAGATGATATTTCAGTTGAGTTTGACGGTGCAGTTGATAG
>Ga0208767_1001289_pt1 | contig 20055 bp, 21 predicted proteins | sample VirMetDEL_Mar_21_FD_184514 | JGI IMG/M metagenome (GOLD analysis project Ga0208767, IMG submission 184514) | Aqueous microbial communities from the Delaware River and Bay under freshwater to marine salinity gradient to study organic matter... | ecosystem: Environmental > Aquatic > Marine >... | reverse complement strand
GTCTGTGATCAGGTAGGGAAACAGACCAATCTCAGCGCATGGGTTGGTCCCATGATGCTCATTAGCCTGCCATAGCACACCAGGCTCACCCCATTGGCGGGCCATCTCCACAATGTGATCCACAGTTGAGCGCTCAGCCTCAGTGATGCTGAGCCCCGCTGAGATATTGGCGTAAGCTCGCTGAGGGTGGTCAATATACCAGTCTCCTGTTTTGGCCTCCATCATGAGGTGGTCATCCTCATCAAATATGGCAATAGAAGCGGAGCGCCTCACCCCTCCTGAGAGGACCGCCTCTGACAGGTGCATCATGAGATCAAAGCAGTCTATTGAGCGCAGCCTTGGCATCTTGTTGAGCGTCAGGCCATGGAGCAGCTTGTCGATCAACTCAAGCGCCTTGGCTAATGGCTTATGACCTGGGGCGTGGCCCCCTGAGCTGATGGGAGCTCCCTTTGATCTGATCAGACGAAAGTCAAACCTATAGTCATAATATTCCTCATAATAACCTCGGTGAAGGTAGCTGCTGATGAGGAGGTGGACAGCGTGAGCCCACCCCTCAATGGAGTCACTGACCATGTGGACCCTGCGCTCACGCCTGATCATCTCTGAGGGCGTCAAGAGTCTAGGGAGGCGCTTGATGTCCTTCTGCCTGAGTGAGAAGCCTGTCCCACAGCCTGAGAGCAGTAGCCAAAAGGCCTCAGAAAAGAAGCGTGGCCTGTCACATGGCGAGTAGGTGCAATTGTAAATCCTCATATTGTTGCGCTCAATGGGCCGCCCTCCAAACTGTGTCGAGCGCTGAGAGGGGAACACCCTCTGCTGCCTAACCAGCTTGAAGGCTTGCATTGTCTCACCCGCCACCTGTGGATAGCGCTTGAGGTGCATCGCCTCCACCCTCGCCACGGCATGGTCCCACAGTTCACGCCCTCCACCACCTACCAGGGGTCGAGCGTATTGAGCGGAGAAAGCCACCTTGCCTAGCAGATCATTCTGCACGGTTCACCATCCTTTGAGGGGCTGAGCCCCTGGTCTAGTCTATCTGCTGATCAGATAGATAATGGTCACTGATGTAGAGAGCGTCAGGCCAATGGTGGCCCCCCTCCACCACCACAGATCTGAGCGCGCTCGGTCACGCTCCACCAATGCCTCAGCAGCTGCGTCCTTCAGGAGTTGCTGCTCTTTGAGATATGCCTTGTGGACATCCTTATGAGCCGCTTGCATCTTGGTCAACTCCTCCACAAAGTAGGCCTTCTGCCTCTCAATCCTGCCCTCCCAATACTCTTCAGCGTGGATGAGGTCACCCTGCACCCGGGCGAACTCTTCAAGCCTGAGACAAAACTCATCTGAGGGCTGTAGGTAGCGCGCTGTGATGACCTCACCTGTGGAGAGGGTCAGCGGCTCACTCAGCTCAGGGAGTGGGGTGAGGATTGTCAGCAGGCTCAGGAGGATAGGTGTCATGTGTGGCCTCACATATGCGGCATCTCAGGCGCTTGTATTCTAGCAACGTCTGTTGGCAGCGTTCGCGCTCAGCTTGGCGCTCATCATCACAGGCTGAGATGGGTCTAGTCAAGAGCTGCCGCTGGCATGAGTGGAGCTCATCAATGCTATCCTCAAGCGCAGCCTCACAGGTGCCACAGTCCACCGCTGAGCATGACACTCCTATCCATGCCCCGCCACCTATGGCGAGCACAGACCACACACAGACAATGATGAGCCCCTGAGAGAGGGTGAGGTCATTGGGCAGCTGTGTCATTTATTTGGCCGTCTCATATACTGAGAGCATGCGCTCAATTCGAGTCAACTGAGCGCTGAGCGCCTCAAGCTTTGTTTCAATCTTGGCGCTCTGCACCTCCATGGCCTGGGTCCTTTTGTTGACCGCCTTGACCTCAGCCTCAAGCGCCATGATCTGACCTGCTTGCTGATCACATCTAGCCTTGAGCGCGCTGAGATCCTGCATTGTCATCATGACCCACCCCACAACAGGGATGAGCGCCACGGTGATGATGTCCTTGATTCTGTCCCAATTCATGATGAGCTCCTATGCCGGAATAGACATAATAATGACACCTGTTTCTGTCTGTGCTCCCTCGCCATATGCTAGCCCAGTGATTGAACCTGCTAGCGAGCTCACCCACAAGGTCAGATCAAAGGTGCCCACATGGGCTGAGATGACTGAATTTGGAATAAAGGCCACCGCCTCACGTCGATACAGTGGGTCACGATAAATCCCGGCATATGTATTGCTGATGGACACGCTCTGATTGATCCGAATACTGCCACGTTTGCCATATTCGACCCCATTCGCCTCTTTCCACACAAATCGCGTCTCACGATAGGTGATGCCTCCAGCTGTGCGATAATGGGCGATGGCGCCAAACAACAGGTAGTGTCTACCTTCTGCGAGCTGGAATGTTGCATTGTCGGGCCGGCTGACTCCCAAACCTACGTAGCTAGGTGTATTATATCTGAATTGTGAGGCGCTCAATCCACTATAACCATGCACGCTCACATCAATATCTGCTCTGCGCTCGCTAATCACGTAAGTCATTTGTAGAGCACTCCTATGAGTCGTGAGTAAGAATTGATCACATCAAAGTCAAACGTTGCCACATCTGTGTTGAGCAGAACTGATGTGGTAGTGGTTGCACCACGATTCACGCAATAGCTCATCCCCCCGTTACGCCCATCACCCAAGACACATCCCCCTGTGCCGCTCACCTCAGTGGAGTTGCGCTTAATGATCTCGCTGCCCGTGGCTGTGAATGAGAGCACTGAGATCACATAAGGGTCAGGAGCTGCGGACTGTGTCCTACTATCGGCCCAAGTTAAGGTCCTGTCTCTCAGCTCCACACTATAATTAGTCGCGCCTGTGACTGTGACATTATGGGCAGAGGTAAAGCTCAAGGCTACGCCGGTCTGATTTATCAGACTGCCTGTGGGATTGTACGCATAGTAACTGAGCTGATTATTGTCAAACTTAATGGACATGTCAGAGCTCCAATATGATGAGGTGTGAGCCATCACTCCTGATATCACCCGCGCTGCCTGTGATATAGGTGTCGATCGTCAGCGCTGAAGTGAGTATGACCCGCGCTTGCAGCACCTGTGACCCTGTCATGTCCTCAGTCACAGTCTGGCTATCCATCCATCCATCTGCCTCTGTGAGTGTAGTGCCTAGGCTATCGCGAAACTCAACCCCATAGCTAGTCGTCAGGACGTTGCGCTGTACTGCCACACATCCGTTAATGACATATTCACCAGGCTGTAGCGTGATTTGATTGGATGCCAGCGTAACTCGACCTGAGCGCGTCTGGGTGAGCGTATCCCATGCCACCACAGCGTTGCTCGAATACGTCTGATCAGAGCTCAGCTCAAGCCAGTTGATGGCTGGTTTGATTGCGTATGTAGGAAAATAGCTCATTAGATCACAAACCAGTTGGAGCCGTCAGTGATAAGTGTCGCGCTCTCATATTGAGCGTTCAGCAAAAACGTCGAAGAGCCATCTACTGTCTCAGAGCTGTTTGGGTCGATGGTGATCACGTTTGTTGACATGTTCTTGATCTGATACTTGAAGCCGCTGCCACAGGTGGCAGCTGCTACTAAATTGACGGTGATGTCTACGCTGGGTGTGTATACATAGACCTCCTCGATGACACCAGCTGAAGGTGAGCTGAGTGTTTGGTCTGTGCTCGGTGAGCTCACGCTGACGGTCGGTGCCGTGCCACCACCCCCTGCAGCTGCCTCAGCTCCCCATGAGTTCGTCGCGTCGTCATAGGTCAGAACATAGTTATCGATACCTGGCCCAGCACTAAAGCTCACATCACTCAGATCATTGAGACTCTGACCTGTGATCCCTGTCAGGTAGCCAGCATCATTCGTGAAGGTGCTGACGTTGGTGGGCGTGCCTGATAGGTCAGAGTAGGCCCCCGTAGTGGCCACCGTGGCGAGCCCTGACACCTCAGAGGCAGCGACCGCACCATCCTCCCAATCCCCTGAGGTGCTGTTATACTTGAGGACATTTGTGTCAGCTGGCGTCGGTGCATTGACGTCACCAATGTCATCAAGTGCAGCCACAGTCGCGCTAACTGTGCTGTTTTCCCAGGCACCTGATGTGCTGTTATAAATCAGCGCCTCACCATTTGATGGGCTCGTGATGCTGACACCATTGAAGTGATCAAGCCTGGTCGCTGTGATCTCTTGAAGTGAGCTAGCACCGACCCAAACAAATGAGCGCGCCTCGTAAGGCTCCACGGTGAAGCTAGTCACAGAGGATCCCGAGAGCAGGCGAGCTGTAGGGCTGTTGACTACTGCTTGGTTTACCCCGTCACTATTAAAGAAACTGACGACACCACCAACTGCCGCGCTAGTGGCAGCAGGTAGCGTGATTGGGTTCGATGGGTTGGCCAAGGCCACATCATAGTGCTGTCTACGGTTGTCAGTGATTTGAGATAGCGTAGGCCCGAGACTCGCGATCTGAGTTTTATAAAACAGCGTGCCATTTGGAAGATTGGTGAGCTGTGAGCCGTCCACAGCTGGGAGCTTAGCGGTCCCATCGAGCTGCACCACGTTCCCCGCGCTTGTTCCCACGTCCTCAGCTGCCGCTGTCCCAAGCGTGGGCGTCCCACTCAGGTCAGAGTAGGCCCCTGTGGTGGCCACGGTTGCTAGGCTTGGCGTCCCACTCAGGTCAGAGTAGGCCCCTGTGCTCGCCACCGTGGCAAGCCCTGAGATATCAGCGGTTGACAGGGTGACTGCCCCGGTGCGCCCTGCCACTGATGTGACAGCGTCAGTGTTGTCAACCTTGTCGATCTTGGCGGAGTCAAGGGTGCCACCCATATCTGCATTGATGAGGAGGTGATCACCCACAGCCCACACCTGACCCTGATAGGTCCCTGCACCGCTGATGATATACAGGTCACCCTGCTCTGCGTTGCTGAGATCAGCGGGCGCAGCTGCGTCAAAAGTGCCCTTATATTCAACGCCACCCACCACGGCGGCATCCACCACGCTCTTGACCTTGGCGGGTGTCATCGCTGTCAGGTCATCGCTGCCTGTGGTAGCCTCAGCTGAGGTGGCAATCCTGATCTTTCCCTTCACTGTCTCAGATGCGTCAGGGATTGAGGAGGCTGAAGGAGGTGGGAGGAATAAGACTGACATGGTGGAGCTCCTTAGATAGCGCTGAAGCCAGCGATGACGCGCACTGTGTCAGCGGCGTCATTCTTCTTGTATGCGATGGTTAAGACTGAAGTCCTCAAGGTGCCTAGATCATCAGAGAAGATCTGACCCACGGCGATCTCATTAGTGGTGGCGTCTCCTGCCCCTGTGCGCGCTCGATACTTAACAAACATCACATCAGAGCCCTCATTGGTAAAACCAATCCACTCAAATGCGAGCCCAGAGGCACAAGCGCTCCCTGTGGTCACGTCAATGAAGTCAGCTGAGGTGAGGTCATTCCAATCCGTATTGGATACACCTGAGAGATCAATTGAGCCACGAATTGAGCCGCTGATGATGGGCTCTGTCACTTTGAGTCTAGCCATGATTAGTCCTCGAAATCTTCTGTGAGTAAGCGGTAGATGTGGGCCACGCTATCCATTGAGCGCTGACGCTTGATAACGCCCTCAATCCTGCCCTCAGGCCCCTCCCCATGTGCGTTCCCCTCGATTGTATCAAACAGCCCCATATCATCAGGAGCTGACGCCACTAAGACAATGTGATTCCCCTGCACGGGTGAGCGATCCTCTGAGGTGAATACTGTGACAATATCACCAGGCTGTGGCTGCTCTCCATCCCTACAGCGTGAGGTCTTCCCCCATGAGCTCCACATCCTATAGCAGCTAGGGAAGATCTTTGAGCGAATGGATGGGAGCACTGAGCGCCCATAAGCAAAGGCGGCGAACGCTCCACACCAACTAAATTGACCATTCTGAGTGTAGTCAGCCTCCCAGCTCCACCCTAGCCCCTCAGAGCTCTTGATGTATGAATTGATCCTTTGCCAGTCTCCACCATACTCAGGCTCTGTGACGTTGCGCTCCCACTCAGCCTGAGCTCGGTCAAGGGCTTCTCTGCTCTGTGGTGAAGCGTACACTGTACGCTGTGGGCGTGTCTCTACTTCGAGCGCCTTCAGGTCTAAGCCCATTTGTGAGATAGCTCGATGAAGCCTCCTGATCTCATGACCATGGCTCTCCTTAAGGTCAGCCAACATGAGCCTGAGCTCTTTATTTTCTGCTTCAAGATGGGCTTTGGTCTTACTCATTTAGCTGTACCTTTGCGCTTCTACATTTGAGCCTAACACAGGGGGGCTTGTGTCGCTAGCCAGATAAGCGTCAGCCTTATGGTGGGTAGAGGCGCTAGTGTAGAGAGTGGGCTCAAGCGTCCCACCTGTCACAGTCACCCCATGGGCGGCGGTGAAGGTGATCACATTCCCGCTGACACTGTCAATCACCAGCCCTGTGATGGCGTTGTCATGATCACCCCTGGGCAGATAATCCACCACATCACCTGCTTCGAAGAAGGTGACGTCATCCACCGCTGAGGTGGAGTAGGCTGAGGTGGCCACCTCAAGCTCTGTGGTGGATGTGATCGCAGAGACATCAGCGGAAGCGTTCCATGCCACAGGCTTGGTCCCTGTGCTGATGATGTCAAGCTGAGCGCCCTCTCCCATGAGCTCCTGATGAATCGCTTGGATCATCCCCACCTCACCTGACACCCCCCATCCATCTCCATAGCCTTTGAGCAGAGGTGAGCTCACCTCTACATAGGCGCCCACATCCAAGAGGAGGCTCTGACCTGTACCAATCGAACCCCGCCACATTCTCAGAGGATTAGAGAGGAGGTTCCATTGGCGCGCCACCACAGGCAAGAAATAGCCAAGCGTATCACCTAAGGAGCTCCCCACGTCTCTATTGGTAAGGCCATATAGATCAAGGCTAGTCTGTGAGCGCTCACCACCATAGCGATTAATCGCCTCTTGATTGTTGAAGGTGAGCTCAGAGCCCCACTTCTGTTCCTCGGTGTTCCATTGAAATCTGACCACAGTCTGAGTGACCACGTCCTCATAGATAGACCAGGTAGGAGGCTGATCAGCGAGCCAATCCTCTGCCGCTATAGTGGCCACAGCTTGAGCTGCTCTCTCAGCGCCTATGGGTTGAAGGCTGAGCTTGGCAAAGCCATTGAGATCACGCTTCATAATCAGCGCACAGCTCATGGCCTTCAGCATGCTATCAATCACATCCCTAATAGCTACTCCATCACCTGAGATGGCTCCTGAGAAGGTAAAGGCGCTCGCTCCATCATAGGTCAGAAAGCTCTGCTCATCTATATCTGTGGAGGGGATGGATAGGCCGATACTATACACATCATAAGTCCCTAGCTTCTGAGCTCCCCCGCCGCTCTCAAGTAACTTCAGGATAATCTCACCTGGGCGCTCACGATCAAACAGCGCGCCACCATAGATCTCAGCGCGCTCACTATCCACCCAATCACCAAACGAGCTGACCAAGTCCCAATCTTGAGCAGGGTCAAGGTGAATAATATAACCCACGGTGGCGCTGTCATAGGTGGCTGTGGTCTGGTGGGTAGCCTTTAGCCATTGATAGGCCACCTCCTCAGTCCTGCGGTCCACGTACTTGACTTGGATGTCATATGAGGTGCCAGCTGTGGCGGTCGCAGGGAGCCCAATCCCATCCTCAACTAACATGGTGAGCTCACGCCACTGATAATAACCAAGCGCTATGCTCCTGATCTGATAGGAGGTGGAGCGCTGTGTGTAGCTATCAGCACACGCAAAGGTGCGAGTCACCACAGCGCGTGGCTGCCCTGTCCTATGATCTGAGCTGAAGCGGAGCTCTGAGTCTGGCTTCCTGATGTCGAGTGGATACCAGACCCTGTAGCGTGTCCACAATGCAGGGCGTGGCCCCGCTGAGTCCCAATATCGAGCGCGGCGCCCGAGGTTGTTAAGGCTCCCTTGAGTCAAGACAATCCTAGGCCTCACCCCATGAGGGTCATCATTGGGTGAGACAGTGATGACACCCTCAGCGCTGAGCTGCCACCTCGCCCACGCCCCATCATAGCCTGTCACATATTGACTCTCATTGAGGAGGGCTGTGGTGACCACGTCAGGCCATGGCTTCACCTCATCGCTGCCTAGCTTGACATGCTTGACCTCTGTCTCTGAATTAGTCCTCACAGTGATATAGTCAGAGCCTGTGGCGCTGTATGTGGTGTAGGCAGTGTCAAACTGATAGAAAGGACCGCTCTGTACAGTTGGATAAAAGATCTGCTCAGTGCCTCCCTCATAGGGGCCTTGAAAGCGAGGATAACGCGGGTGAGGCCCATCTGTGTCAGGATCCACCCCCTTAGGGCCACCAATCCAAAACAGCCTGGTGTCATCAGGCTGAGCGGTGAACATCTCGAACTGAGGAGGCGGCCCCACAGGGTCAATGGTGGCGCGCTCAATAAAGTAGTTCACCCCTCCATTCTCAAGCTCCACACCCCACTCTAGATAGCTCCCCTCAGCTCCACTATAATGATGATAGCCTTGAAGGAGGTGGGTGGTGTTGCGTCCTCGCTCAGTGATAGGCCCATCTAAGAGAGAGATGATAGGGGTGAGGCTGACGCTCACAGTCCCACCTGTCTCCACTATGGGTGAGCTATCAATGAAGCCATTGATGACCTGGGTGAAGTCGCTGAGCCCACCATCAGGGAGCTCCTGAGCTACCCACAGGCCAGCGCGGCGCCCTCTGAAGGTAGTGATCGCTGTGCTAACCTCAGGGACATTGGTCCCACCTTGGGTGATGAGGTGGGCCTGACGCTGTGAGCGCCCTACAGCGCGCTCAGTAAAGGTGAGCCGATCACCACCAACTATGGGCGTGGCTCCTGTCACCTTAATCGTCTCAGCGCCAATATGGAAGAGAGCAGGATAGCTCACCCCACTCACAGTGGTGTCAATGTCGAGCGTCCCTGAGTCTGTGACATAGAGCAGCTCAGAGGTGACCTGAGCCCGAAAGGGGTCAGAGGCCCTAGCACCACAGCGCCCAAAGATCACGGAAGGGTCAGTGAGGCCGCCTCTAGTTCGGTCGCTAGCCAATGTGATGGTGAGGCTATTATAGGTGGCCACTCCACCTGAGGGGTCAAGCTGTGAGCTGTAGGCGCTCACACCCACAATGGCCTCCACATCCTCATAAGGGATACCCACTGAGATGGCCCCTGAGAAGTTGCTGGCAGTGGGGTCAAAGGCTCCTGAGGTGTAGCGCACAGGAAGCCCCGCCACCTCTAGCACAAACACCCGCCGCGCTCGGTCGTCAGTGATGCTCATCATGCCTCCATGAAGATATCAAACAAGTGGACAGCATAGATAATCACCTCCCTAGCTTCGATCTTCACAACGAGCTCATCACCCCTGTTTGATGGTGGGATATAGAGAGGGCGTGGGAAGGTGGGAGCGCTGAGGCCACCACTAGGGAAGTCATACAAGCGTGACCCTGTGTTGACCCTCGCCAATCCTGTGAGTTGCCCACGCTCTAAGATTTGGAGCTGCTCAGGATAGGTGAAGAGGATCCCCTCATCTATCTTGGTGCTGATGGCTCCACCGCTGATCTCATAAAGATCTGCCAAGATATAAGGCCCATCTAATGAGGTGGGGTTAGATGAGGCGGCCCCATAAATGATCTCAATTCCAATCCACTGAGAAGTGGGGAGGCTAAAATAAAACAGATCAAACTCATCTAGATAGCCCTTGGTAGGGATGTTTTGATATCCACCAAAGGTGGCCCCCTTGGCATAGTTGATTGAATTCCAATCCTGCCAAGTGGAGCGCCCTACATGATAGTAGCCAGCTGACCGAAACTTGACTTGATTGAGCTGCTTAAGGGTCAGCGCCATCTGGGCCACAGGGGCTCCCATGGTCACCACGCCATTGAAACAGGATTGGCTGAGCGGCAATGGCTGAAAATTAATAGGTGTAGCCATGTCAAACTCCCCAAATGCAAAGGCCTTGAATCCATGGAAGCCCTGGGGTCAAGGTGGGATTTTGCTCAATATTGAGCAGGAACTCCCAATTGTTGTCAGCGTTGTCTAACCCTGCCCTATATACGCTGAAGTCATAGAGCTCGCTCATTCCCTCATCTTGATCAGGCCTGACAGTGATATCATGGGAGGTCCACCCACTGGCTGTGAGGGTGATCTCTTGGCCCATGATGACATAGGTCACAGATGGATAGGTGGCGTTAATATTCACCATGTTGACCCAAACGGTGACTGTGTAGAAGTTGCCCCGCTCAAAGGCCTCATGAGGGATGTAGACAGGGCTGAAGAGTACCTCGATGTCACCCACGCCCAAATAGACAGCGGGGGCAGGGTCTGAGACTGAGGTGGGGGCAGCTGCTAGGTTATCTACACCACTCCATGACGCATAGACCATCACCCTCCTCCTGAGCGTCTCTAGGTTCTCAAGCATATCCACGCCCCACCTGGCGCTGAGCGGATAGTCATTCCCCACCCTGTTGATCCCAAATGGAGTGTAAATGTTAAGCTTCCCATCAGGGAGCGCGCCTGTAGAGAGGGGTGAGGCCTTAGCCACCCAATGGGCTGCAATGGTCCTGATTTCATGATGGGGTGGTGTGCCTGAGGTTGACTTCACCTCAACCACCAAGGTGGCATAGGAGCTAGTGGGTGTAGATGTGACTGTGATTGTAGACTCTACTACATGAGGGCCTGACCCTGTTGAGATCACCTCATCAGTATATGTGGCGGCCCCTATCTTGAGCGAGGTTCTGAGGCCGCCAGGCGCTAAGGCAATATAATGAACATGAAGGTCATAATGCTCATGGCTAATGATGGGGATCTGATAAGAGGCCATGATCTGATAGGTGGTGCTCGATTGTTGGAACTGACCCTCAGCCCATGCTTGGCTCACCACGTTATGAGTTCCACCATAGGCGAATAAATAGTTAGCTGCCTCACTCATGGTGGTGACAGCGCCTTCACCTATGACTTGGCCCGCCACCACTGTCACCTCATCAGCCAAGGTGGGTGGCGTTGTAAAGCTGTTACTCATAGATGCTCCAATCTCATGCCCACAGGAACCCGCCGCTTCAGTGAGCCATAGGCTAGATCATAGTTGGAGCTCACCAAGCTGCACCTGAGCCGCCCTTGGTCGCCATTGTCCTCTGAGGTGTAGATGAGGTCATAAGGCTGCTGAGTGAAGCTGACCAAGGCTGACCTGAGCGAGCGCCGCGAATCGCCCCACCCTTGATAAAAGTTGACCCGCTCACCATTGGGAGCATAGGGGACAAACTCATCAGTGAAGTGACGGTATAAATCGCGCTGATCAAGGAGGGCATCCAGATCAAAGCTCAGAGCGCTTGTGGTGTAGGTGCCTATGAGGTTGCTCGTATAGCCCCCGCCAATCTTGCGCCTTGCCTGTGTCACACTCTCCACGCTGTAGTGATGATCTTGAAAAGGTCGAGAGGGGAACAAAGCCCCTGGCATGGGGTTGGCTGCCACTATGCGAGCCACATAATCTGTGGCTGTCGAGCCCATCGCCTCAGCATCCTCACGCCCATTGAAGCCTAGGCGAGCGCGGAAGCTAGTGCTTAACCAGCTGAAGAGCCCCGTGTTCATGTACCAGACCTCCACATGGCCATCATTATTCAACACCCACCTGATCTCTTGACCAGCTTGGGTCCTGATGAGCTCCTCGAGGCAGTTGGTGGGAGCGAGGTCATCAGCATCACCTGAGCCGCGCTCTCTCAGCGCTGTCACTACGTCCTGAGCTGGCCAAGGTCGATTAAGCGCAGCTCGGAAGGCATCAAAGCTAGTCCCACCTAGGTCATCAAACTGATAGCGCTCCCCACTGTAGAGCCCCCTGGCCCAATCCGCTGAGGCTGTTACGCTGTAGTTTCCACCATCAGCCACCGCTGTGGTGGTGCCTAGGCCTAGGACATCATCATCAAGAGGGGTCACCCTAAACTGTACATCTGAGGTGACCTTAATCTTATCAGCTGAGGTCAGCTCGATGGTCCATGTGGTGCCAAAGGTCTTAAGCGTCTGTAGAGCTTCCTCAAGCGTTCCCATGGCGTCTGTGGGTGTGTTGTCTCCCACTCCACGGCCATTGAGGAAGAACAGCCCATCCTCATACACCCCAGCTCCTGTGGCGTATGTAGGAAGGCTGATGTTTGTGGCATTGTAGCGCACCACATCGACCCCTGCCCACTCACGAGCATCAAAGGCAGCCAAGAGGGCGAAGTCAGGAGCGGGTGTGTTATATGGCATGAGTTCACCTCATCCTCTGCTGATTAAAGCGGGCCATCCCCCTAGGGTTTTGATTGTACGTTCTGACGATATCATTCACCATGGCGCGGCGTGCTGCCTCCTGAGTGTCATATATCACAGCCCCTCCAAAATTAATATTTACCACTGTGGCCTGAGTGTCAGCTGTAGCGCGCTGTGGAGTCGAGGCCACCTGAGGAGCTCCTGAAGGTGAGGCGGTTGTCCCACCGCCCCCTGTGCTCGCTCCACCGCTCACACCCAAGGCCCCCGCCCCTGCCCTAGCAGCTGCCGCTGTGGCGGCATAAGCCCCTGAAGCGGCGAAGAGTGAGCCCGCCTGAGCTGGGTTAATGAAGAGCATGGCGAGCGCCTCAGCTCCTGTCATGAGGGCCTTGACCCCTGCTTCAATGGCCAGAGACTTGAGGAGCTCACCTGTGGCCTCCTTGAAGCTCTTCCCCGCCACATCACCAAACATGGCCGCCTCTACACCCGCCTCAGCGAAGCCCCGCCCATAATCATCAATCACTTGACCTAAGGCGGTCGCTGTGGCTTGGAGCTCCGCCGCTGTGGTCTTGGTGATGCCCTTTGCAAAGGCCTCAAAGCTGCTGACCATCTCCTTCTGATCTGCTAGCAATTGTTGAGCGCGCTCTCTCTCCTCATCCAATTGGCGGCGGCGGCGCTCATGGCGCTCATCATCCATCTTCTGAAGCCTAGCTGTCTCGGTGGCCTTAGCTTGGTCCATGATTGTCTTGACCTCAAGCTGGTATTGCTTAAGCACGATAGCGCGCTTCATCGCGTCATCTTTGGCGAGCTCAAGCCCTGTCTCATAGCGCTCACGCGCTAAGGCTAAGAGCTCCTCATCCCCCTCCTTGGTCAACTTGATGTCAAGCTGTCTGATCTGACTCTCTTGTACAAGACGCAACTGCTCTTCCCTCAGCGCTTGCTGAGCTAGCTTCTGTTGATCAATCGCCTTAGCTTCACCCTGTCTAGCCTTTGTCTTTGCTTGGTTTAACTCGATGATTTTCTTTGCAAGCTGAGCATCTTTTAATCCCTCTTCATTAAGTAACTTGATCGCCTCTTTCTGTTGAGTGACAAAGGCTGACAGCTGATCACGTGACATTGATTCAAGCCTCAATAAATCGGCTGTCTTTTGCCTCTCAATATTCCTCTCAGCTGTGAGTCGAGCAGCCTCTCCTTCAATCTTGACCTGAGCCTCAAGCGCCTGTAGAGCCGCCCTTTGAGCAATCAACTCCTTAGCCTTAGTCTCAAGCGCCTCTTTGCTCTGCTCCTCAAACTCTTTGTAAGTATCCGCAGCTCCTGAGATGCGCCTGTTGACCTCCTCAACTCTTTGCCCAATCGTCTCAAACGCCTTGGCGGAGGCCTCCTGTGCTTGCTTCAGCTGGTCTTGTGCTTGTCTTAGTTCAACGGATGCATAACGGACAAGGCGAGCGTCTTTATATTGCGCTTGTAAGGCTGCGTTATAATCCTGTTGAGCCTTGGTGGCTTGTGCCTGGGCATCTGCCTCAGCTTGCAGGGTCTTTGAGATCTTTTCGATCTCAGCATTTAAGAGCTCTTTTTGTATCTGTGCTTGAATATTGGCCCTGCTATAGGCGAGCAATTCACGGCGAGCAGGTACAAACCCCTTCTCCGCTAAGGCCTCAAGCTTCGAAGTCAGGTCACCAGCTGCAGCTGCAAAGGCCGCTTGTCGATTCTCTGCCTCTTTGGCGGCTCCGCTCAGCTGTCTAAATGCCTCAACACCCGCCGCTATAGCGGTCGTGAGCAGCCCTAAGGGGCCAAGCAAGGCGGTGATCCCTGCACCACCAGCAGAGACTGATTTAATGGCTGAGCCCATCTCAGAGAACGCTGTCACGCTTGAACCCACCGCGTCTGAGACAGCGCCTAAACTTTCACCCATTTGTTGATTTGTCTTACCTACTAGATCACCAACACCCTTGAAGGTTTCACCTATCCCCTCAGCCCCCTCCTTTACCTTGTCAATACCTTTGAGGGTGTCCTTTTGACCTTTGAGCTCGACCTCAATCTCAATCACATTCTCAGCCATGGTGGGCCTCCTGTAGGGCTTGCTCACGCTGCCTTAACATCATCTCTTCAGTGTTGTGATGTAGCACATCAAGCGCTTCTATAATTGCACAGGTGGGCCTCGGATAGCTAGCAGCTAAAGAGCTGAGCCCTTGCCTATGCCTATGATAAGCCTCAATGATTGAGGCCATTCGGTTCTGATCAGCCACAGGGCAACTCCTGACCTGAAGGTCAGAGAACCCCTGGCCACAATTGGGAGCCACCCTATAACCAGGGATAAACAAGCCATGCTCATCACGCTGAGCGAGGGGAAGCCCTGCCCTGAATGGCCCTCCACAGTTGCCCCGCTGCCTCCTGAGCTCAGGGCGAGCCCTGCACTGATCACAGCTCCATCCTCTGCCTCCACTGTGGGCGAGCCACACAGAGGAGGCTAAGGCTATTTTCCCCGCTGACCCAATAGACTCATTCGCTGAATATGGGTCACGAGCTCAGAGATGACCTGAAGCCTGTGAGCCTCAGGCTTGATGAGGTCAAGCCTCCCCTCAGCTGGCTCACCATCAATGCTGATGAGCGCCACTCGTACCATCTCCACAAATACCCTGTTGAGGTAGCCTTGATAAGAAGCGAGCGCCTCACGCTCATCATCAGCTAGCTCATGATGCCAGCGCGCTTTAACCCGCTCATCATCAGGGGCCTCAAGCCACAAAAGGCGGCCAAGCTCTGAGCGAGTGTAGGCGCCCGCCTTCACCTCAGCTGTCTCCCTATCGCTAGGTGAGAGCGCCTTCAAAGTGAATACTGTGGCTCCCTCAATCCCCCCTAAATCTGAAGGTTCACCGCTCGCCATGTATGCGCTCACCTGCTCAGGTGTGGCCACCACAGCAGGATCACAGGTCACCACCACGTCAAGAGTGAGGTCAGCGTCAGGTAGGAATGAGATTGCCATGGGTTAGCCTTTGCCTAGTGCAAGCCTGAAGGGGGTGTTCCAAGCATAATAAGAGCCATCATCAATGTCACCGCCAAAGCGTGAGGCCTTATAGGTGAGCTGCTGCCTGACGATGTCATTCCCGCTTGGATCATATTTGGAGGGGTCCACTGTAAGATAAGCCGCAGGAATTTGGAAGGCCCCACCATCACCAGCCGCCAATGGGCCAAAGCCAATCAACACCTGTCTCAGGGTGCGGTTGAAGAAATCGCTATTGATCGCGGTGTTGACTGTGCTGAGGGTGAGCGTGAGCTCCACATCCACGTCAGTCACCTCCATGTCACTCATGGCCAGGATGCTGTTAGAGTGACCCTTTGGTGTGAGGGTGTTGGTGACAGTCAAAGTGAAGTCATCCACCTCAAGAGAGATGCGACCTAGGGTGTCACCTGTAGAGGCATCTGTGAGGGAGGTGGGTGAGGCGCTTGAGATGACAGCATAGGAGCCACGGAAGAAGCATGGAGCTCCTGAGTTATAAGTAGGCTCAATTGGCCCCACAGCTGCGCCGTGGTCATCTTGAATGAGCGCCGCCTGGTAAGTCAGATCAGCCATCACCCGCCCATTATCAAGGCTGAGCTGCATTGTCTCAAGTCGGCAGCCATACGCATAAGAGCGGAAGTTGACCCCATCCACCCTGAAGCTGAGGCTATGCTCAGTGGTCCCGAGCTCATCCTTACGCTGTGGCGCGTACCAGTTGGCCAAGAGCCGCGCTGTGGGTGTCCCTGTGAAGCCTGAGCTAAAAGCAGGGCTCACAGTCACATCACCTGTCACATCATTGTCAGTCACAGCGCTATACTCAGCGCGGCCATTGATATCCACACCCACCAGGCCACCACTGATGTAATTTGCGGCTGTGGTGGGCGTGAAGGTGTTGACATCGGTGATGGCTGTGATGGCATCTGACCCTGTTGTGATGGCTGCCGCCTTGAAGCCACCGCCCAGCAGGTGGCCAAGATAGTTCGCACCATAGCTGTTGATGGAGCTGCCCACAGTGGTGAGGTCGAGCCTCATGACCACTTGGCCCGTGCGCCGCCTCACTCGTGAGCCACCACTCCACACAGTGTCAGGCTCAGGGGGGAGCGAGTAAGTCCCATCACGAGCGTCGTTGCGCTCGCTGACCACAGGGTCACCATAGATGATGATTGGATCACGCTCACATGGGATGGAGATGAATGAAAGGCCGCTGTTATCAGGGAGGCCTGTGGATGAGCTGAGTGAGCCAAAGGAGCTCTCAACAGCCACGCTTAAACTTCTGTGGGTCACGCTCATAGCGCCTCCAAATAAAGCAGGTCAAAGGGGAAGGTCAAGACCAAGGCCATGACCTCAGAAGTAGGGTCAAGGATTGGCTCTGTGGTGGGCTCACCAGGGATAACAGACACAATCCCTGTGGAGCTGAGATTATATTGAGGGCCTTTGAGAGTGACAAGGAGCGCGGCGGCATCCTCAGCCATCATCCGCTCCATAAAGTGGAGCTCCCCTATATCATAGCGGACCCTCAGGTTGACAGTGGCGCGCCGCCTCCCACTGATACCAGCCTCACCATCATCCACCCCATAGCGCTCAAGTCTGAATTCAAAGTAGCGCGTGGTGTTTTGGTGAGCCTCAAGTGGACCCACACGCCCTGAGCTGTTAATGCTCACAAAGCCATGATGAGCGTCTGTCTTAGGGAGGGTGGCTTCAATCTGCCCCTCAAGATAATCGAGCGCTGCATAAATACCTTGGCTCATGAGCGCCCTCTCTTGATCTTCTTGGCAATCTCAGCTTGCACTGTGGAGACTAACACATCCACACCCCTAGGAGATAGGCCAAGGAATTCACGCTCAGCGTTCACCTTGTAGCCATATCGCCTGACCTCCTGAGTTAGGCCAATGATGAAGAAGCTATCTGTGGCCTGTAGCACCATGAGGTTATTCATCAGCGCACCGCTTAAAGTGAGGTCCACTAAAGCGCTTGAACCTACACCATGCTGACGGCTCTCGCTCTTATATTCACGATAACCCCCCTCATAATAGACTGAGCGCCCTGTCCTAGATACACGCCCTCCCTTTGGCTTCAGCCTGGCCCCTCTATAAGCGACATATAAAGGGCGGGTCGAGTAGCCCACAAAGGGCTTACCATTGGCATCAATTCCACGCGAGGTCCTCAGCTTGATGGTGGCCAAAGTGTTGAGCGCCAAGCGGGCGCTATCCTTAGCGGTCCACAGCGAGGAGGGGAGATTGAGCCTGACCTTGGCTGGCATGTTAGTGCCTCATCCCACGGGTGGGCGTAAAGGTGGCATCATAGGCTGTCTTGTTGTAGGAGCTCCATGATGCTCTGAGGTCACGAGCGCTCCCCCCCTTCTTGGCTACGTCTAGCTCATTGTCATCCACCACGTTGTCACCATCACGGTCCAAGGCTAGTGACCTGAGGCTGATATCCATGAGCTGCCCACAGCGCTCTCTCATCATGTTGGCTGTGTCCATTTGATTGACGAGCTCATAGACACGTGCGGCGGTGCAGTATGCGTGGGCATTGAGGAAGGAGCCAGCGTTGAACACCTCATCCTCTGTCACGTCAGGCTCATCCTTCAGGTGATCACGCAGGACTAAGACCAACTCCTGAAGCGCCGCCTCAATCTGAGGCTGAAAAGAACTTTGGCGCCTTGGGATCATATCCGCTAGTTGAGGGAATTGACTCACCAATTCATCATGGCTCAAGCCTGTGTCAAACGGTCGGGGGGTGACCTTAAGGAGCCCCTTCTCAAGCTTGGCCTGAGTCTGTTGTCCTAGGTCAAGGGTGTAGCTGACCTGAATTGGATAATAACCTGAGGTGTCAGTGATGACTGAGGGGATGGTCCCATAGTACATCCCAAACACGAGAGAGGAGGGGGCGCTCATATCCACTTCACGTGGCAGGGGCTCAGCGAGGATGGCCGTGGTACCTACCATTCTCACCACTGTCACACTGTAGATACTGTCACCATCAGTCACCAGATAAGCCTTCAGCTGATCAGCTTGGAGCGCTGTGGCTTGGCTGTCTACTGTCAGCGTTCGTCTATCATTAGCGATGGCTGAGACTGTGGCGTTGGCGCGGGTCTGTGTGAGGGTGACAGGCGAGGAGCTCCCCACAGTCATCACAGCTGAGCCACTCAGGGGGCCAGGGGCCACCCACTCATAGACCCTTGTTTGACCTGTGACTGTCTTAATCATCGAGCGCCTCCTGCGTTGGCTTTGGCTATATCCTGAGCTGTGGCCTTCTGAAGCCCCGCCGCTTCCATGAAGGTGTCTGTGATGGGGGACCAGCTATGTCTGCAATTATACCCACCACCGCTAATTTTAACAGGCATCCCTTGACCATTATTGAGCCGCCCCATCTGCTTCTCGTCTACCACCTTATTGATGAGTGGTCTACAGAATGAGCGGGTGATGCCATCCCTCGGGCCTGTGTAGAGGTACAGGTCGAGCCCATAAGCCTCAGCGGCCTTGGCGGTGACTGTGCGCCCATAGTTGTTGAGCTGCGTCCTAGCCTGTGTGAGCTGTGTTCCTGTGCTCTGCTCAAGCCTCTGATTAAGAGCATCAATGGCTTGACTCATGGGAACACCCACAGTCATCCCTTGAAGAGCGCTCCTCACAGCTGTGAGGGTGTCAGGGAGGATGACATCCTGAAAGACCTGATCAGCGGTGGCAATCTGCAAGGCTGCTAGGTCAGGGATGTCATCAGCACTAGCTGCAGAGATGATCACTTGCAGCGTATCAAGCGCCACCTCAGTGATGAGCTCCTCAGCTGCCACAAAGTCCTCCACCGCTAACCCCATGCCGCTCCTCAATACAAAATCAAGGAGCTGGTCACGTGGTAGAGCAAGGAGCTGGTCAGCTGAGGTGAGCTCAACAGCGGTCTGTAAATTAGCCACTGTTTCACGCTGAGCGCGCTTAAGGTCTTTCCTGAAGCGCGCCTCAGCTCTCAGGAGGGCGTTTAGACTCCTGATCTTTGCCTTGACTATGTCACCCAGTGGCCCCTTCAGGTCACGCAGCTGAGCTGTGAGGTCATCGAGCGCCTTCTGATCAGCGCTCGGACCTTCAGCTAATGCTACATGAGAGCGGCCACATGAGCAGAACACGCCACCTCTTAGAGGCAGTCAGTGAGGACGAAGCCAAGGTTGCCATCCACCACCTTGTAGAGGTGGCTCATGTCAGCCCACACCTGACGAGCAGTGAGGTCAAGCTTGTCATACTGACCAGCCTTCATAGCCTCGAACTCAAGGTTGACAGCTGCCACAGGCATCATCCGAACACCGTTGCGGTTCTGAATGGCATCAGAGCCATGGAGGATGCCCATGAAGATGCTGTCACCAGTCCAAATGTAGCTCTCAGAGCTGGTGGCACCTGGGACAGCGGTATCCTGACGAGCTGCACCAACAAGAATGTTCGGAATACCAAGGAGGTCGCGGAGGGTGTTGATGACCTGCTCATCAGACAGGAGGAGGTTTCCACCACCAGCCACGCCACTTGGAGAGGTGCCAACTTGGAAGTAGCCACGGAGCTCCCCTGAGCGAGCGAGGGAGCGGAAAACCTGACGACCCAAGATGAGCGTGTCAGCATTGAGCCCATGAGCGTTCTCGAAGACCAGGTCCTTCAGCTCATGGAGATAGCTGAGGGGCTCTGCGCCCGCTGCGTCGAACTTCCCACCGAACTGAGCGGTTGAGGTGGCGGTGTTGAAGTTAGAGCCCGTGAAGAGGACGTCAGCGGCGCGCTTCTCCTTGGCGAGCTTCATGACACGCGCCACCTTCTTCACAATGCGCG
>Ga0208767_1001286_pt1 | contig 20065 bp, 24 predicted proteins | sample VirMetDEL_Mar_21_FD_184514 | JGI IMG/M metagenome (GOLD analysis project Ga0208767, IMG submission 184514) | Aqueous microbial communities from the Delaware River and Bay under freshwater to marine salinity gradient to study organic matter... | ecosystem: Environmental > Aquatic > Marine >... | reverse complement strand
CTTAACACTGTAGACAGAGAAGTGCAATCAATGGGCTGGCACTTTAACACAGAATTAAATAAATCATACGCACAGAACGCTAGTGGTGAGATAGTACTAGGTACAGACATCCTACGTGCAGACGCTACACTAGAGGCAAACAGCCCTGACTTAGTTCAGCGTGGCTTGAAGATGTATGACAGAAAGAACCACACGTTTAATATTGGTGCTAATACCAAGTTAGATGTAGTAGTTCAGCTAGACTTTGATGACTTGCCTGAGGTATGTAAGAGATATACTACACTCAGAGCAACCAGAATATTCCAAGACCGTATTGTAGGGTCTAACACTCTTCACGACTTTCAAGTACGTGATGAAGAGAGAGCTATGTTTGAACTTAAAGAGTTTGACAAAGCAGCAGATGACCACAACATATTTGATAACTATGACACATTCAGCATTATTGATAGGCAGGGTAGGAGAACTTTCTAATGGCACTCATCAGTCAATCTATCCCCAACCTAATCAATGGGGTGTCTCAACAGCCACCATCTCTACGCCTTAATACACAGGCAGAACTACAAGAGAACGGTCTGTCTAGTGTGGTCACAGGTTTATCAAAGCGTCCTAGTACTCAGCACATAGCTGACTTAGGCGTTATATCAAACCTAGACAAAGCTTTTATACACACTATTCGTAGAGATGAGAACGAGTTTTATTCTCTGGTGATTGACACAGCAGGTACTGTTCGTGTGTTTGATAAGGATGGTACGTCACGTACTATTACTAACAACGCAGCTTCATACCTATCAGGATTGACTGACCCTAGTAAAGAACTTGCTGCTGTATCTATCGCAGACAATACGTTTATTATTAACAAGAATGTAACAGTTGCACAAGGTACTACCACATCACCTTCTCGTAATCCAGAAGCACTGGTGTATGTCAAACAAGCTGACTATTCTTCTACCTATCGTTTAACAATTACAAAAGGTTCTAGTACAAGTACTGTAGAATTTGCAACTAAATCTAGTACACAGTCTAGCACAAGTTTGACACAGAACGCAGAGCGTGGAGCATCAACAGATATTATTGCAGAAAACCTAAATACGTTTTCAGGTACAGGTGTTAACTCTACGTACTATGATAATATTACAAATGCTTCTGCTGTAACTGGTATTACAATTACACGTTATGGTTCAGTGCTACACATTCAGTCCACAGATACCACAAACTTCCAAGTAGTTGTAGGTGATTCACATGGCGGAGACCACCTTCTTGTATTTAAAGATACTACACCTGACTTTAAAAAGTTACCAGTAGAAGCCCCTAATGACTTTGTTATTGAGGTAGCAGGGGATAACCAGAAAGCACAGGATGATTACTACGTTAAGTATGATAATGGTGTATGGAAAGAGACTGTAGAACCTAATGTTATCATTGACCTAGATGCTAGTACTATGCCACACAAGCTGGTAAAAGATGTTAGTGCTAACTTCACGTTTGACGTACAATCTTACGCTGACAGGAAGATTGGTAACGATGATACTAACCCCTTCCCTTCCTTTGTAGGTTTTAAGTTAGCTGATATCTTCTTTCATCGTAACAGACTAGGACTACTAGCTGATGAGAATGTTATCTTCTCTCGTGCAGGTGAGTTTGTAGACTTTGACTTCTTCCGCAAGTCAGCGTTAACCATTGTAGATAGTGACCCCATTGACGTGGCAGTGTCCTCTAACAAGGTTAGCATACTTAAACATGCTGTACCATTTAACGAGAGCCTACTTCTCTTCTCAGACCTCACACAGTTCAAGGTAACAGGAGACCCTGTACTTACCCCTGAGACTATCAATGTTGCTAACACAACAGAGTTTGAGGCATCCCTGAGAGCCAAGCCAGCGCAGTCTGGTAAGTATGTATACTTTGCGTCCAAGCGTGGCGTATGGTCAGGCATGTGGGAGTACTTTGTAGATAGCGACACAGACACTAATGATGCTAGTGAGATTACGTCACACGTACCTGAGTACATTAATGGTGAGGTAACTAACATCCAAGCATCGTCTAACGAAGATATGCTCATACTACAGTCTAGTAACGATGCACAAGCTTTCTATGTGTACAGATACTACTGGCAGGGTAGAGAGAAACTACAGGCTTCATGGTCACGTTGGGTATTTGATGGCGATGTCATAGGTGTATCATTCAACCTAGCTGATATCTACATACTTATTAAGCGTGGTACTAACCTATTCCTAGAACGTATCAACCTGTCTGTTGATGACGCTACAGGATATACTGATGGTAAGTTCTCTGTCCATCTGGATAGACGTGTAAGACTAGAAACATCAGGTTTGACAACTGTACCATATACTGATAGTAATACTATTTATATAGCACAGGATGGGGGTATTATACCTCTATCGTCTGTTGCAGGTAAACTATCGGCTGGTGAGGTTGTGTTTGCTGGTATACCTTTTACATTTAAGTACCAGTTCTCTGAGCCTGTACCTAAGATTAACAACAACCCTGTAACTACAGCAGACCTACGTATTCGTAACTGGTCTGTGGTGTATAACAATACAGGCTTCTTTACTGTTAATACTACACCTGCTAGACGTGCTACCTATACACGTAACTTTACAGGACGTATCGTAGGTGGTGCTGCTAACATACTAAACAAGGCTGCTATTGATAGTGGTACATACCAGTTTGGTGTAGTAGGAAACTCAGACACAAAGATTGTAATACAAAGCGATAGTCACCTACCTGCTGCTTTTCAAAGTGCAGAGTGGGAAGGCTTCTACGTACTACGTTCAAGGAGAATGTAATGAAAGGTCATGTGAGACAGAGTGTCCAAGCTGACGTTGATTGGTTAAAGGATAACCTAAGACCAGAAGATGCAGCAGAGGTTACAGCCTCACATGGTAGCCCTGAGATAGCGTTACAGCTAGGCTTGGACGAATCAGATGAGTGTTGGACAATCATAGTAGATGATACCAACGAGATTGCAGGTATGTATGGTGTGGGTGGTGAAGGGGTTGTATGGCTTCTTACTGCCCCACCTATTACAAAGATATGGATACCCTTCCTACGTGGTTCACGTAAGTGGGTAAGAGAAATAAACAAGAAGTACCCCCTACTTACTAACGCTGTTGATGCAGACTATAAGGTAGCTATAGATTGGTTACGATTTGTAGGCTTCACATTTATTAAACGACATGAAACATGGGGTGTAGGAAACAAACCCTTTTTAGAATTTGTGAGGATAGACTAATGGATCCATATACCATGCTACAAATTGGTCAAGGCGTTATGGGCTTCATGGAAGCTAGACGTGAACACCAAAGAATTGAAGCTGAGTATACACGTAACTGGCAAGAATCTGCTAGAGCAAGAGATGAGAGTGTTCAAGCGTTAAACAAAAGAGCCATACAAGAAGCTGAAGCTGCCTCTGGTAAAGACTTTGAACTACAGATTGCAGCAATGCAAGAAGCTGAATCACGTAAGGTAGTTTCTGCTGAATCAGGGCTTACTGGTCAGACAGAGGGATTAAAGGTATCAGACGTAGAAGCACGTAAACTACGCGCACAGGATGTAATATCTGGTAACTTAGCTATGACACTAGACCAGATTGACGATGAGATTATTGGCGTAAACACTAATATGAAAAACCGTATTAACAGTATGCCACGTGGACAAAAGCCAAATGTTATGGCTCATGCTATAGGTATAGCAGCTAATGCGTATTCTGCTGAAGCAGATATAACAGGTAAAAACTTATTTACTGGACAAGCTATTGCAAAGACAAAACCAAACTATGTTATTCCTAAAACTACTGGATATTCTAGCAGTCAGTGGATGGGTAACTTTGGTGCGCTAGACTTAGATTTTTAAGAGGTAGACATGGCACAAAGACCACAGGTAAGACAGTTTCAAGCCCCTAGTCAGGCCGACATTAGACCAACAGCAAGCCCTGTCGATACGTTTGTTAGGACTGTTTCACAAGCTTCACAGCCTAGTCCTCTTGCTCAGTTTATGACCGCTATTGCACCTGCTATTGAAACAGGAGCAGAACAGCGTAAGTTAGAAAGACTTAGAAAAGAAAAAGAAATTGCTGACGGTATTCAGGCTAACAAAGAGTTTCAAGTAAAGTTACAATCCAGAAAGTTTCTGGGAGACCTTGCTCTTGACTACCAGAAGAATGAACAGAATTATTTGGCGCAAGACCAAGACGCTGTATATAATGGCGTTAGAGGACAAAAGCAAGATTATATTCAAACATTAAAAGACAGTGGTGTTGGTGATGACATCATTCAAATCTTTGACCAGAACATTGAGTTAGGTCTTGAAACATTTATGGGTGAGACCTTTCGCCCTGCTAAGTACGTACATACACAAGGCGTATTGCTAGAAGGTTTTGGTGACGGTATACGTCAGATTAACGCAGAACTAGCAGCAGGTCTACTAACTGCTGAAGAAGCAAAACAAGAAATTGCAAATAACTTTACTGAATTTCATCAGGCAAACAATGATTACTTTCAAGTAAATGATAACAAGGTAAACGACTTTCTTGTAGACATGTCAGATAAGTTAAAAGGTTCTGACCCTTTCTCTGCTGTAACACAGTACTTACAAGACGCTAATTATTCTATGAACCAATTAGGTAAGTCTCGTTACACACAGCAATCAAATAACATTACTGTTAAACAAGCTGCGTTTAGAACAAAACAATTTAATGATAACGCTAAAGCTACAGGACTGACAGGTGCTATTGAACAGTTTAAGCTAAACAGAAGAGGTAGCATATTTGAAGGTGTTGGTTACAAAAAGCAAGATGGAACAACTGTAAAATACACTGCTAAAGAAATAGAAGATGCTCTGTTTGCAAGCGCAAAAGAACAGGGTCTAGGTCTTGGTGGGCAGTTAGACATGTTCAGAGATGCTGGTATCACGCCTACAAAGTTTTCAGCTTTTGTAAATGATGGTGCTACTCTTCTTGTATCAGGAGACCCCACTACCCCTGAAGGATTTAAGAAAGTTCAACAGGGCTTGCAGATGTATGTTATGATGAAGAACTCTGGTTTTGACCTGAAGCTAACTGATGACCAGAAACTACGTTATGACCTATTAGCATTTAAAGTCTTTGACCAAGCTGATGTAGGTACTATTCAAATTCCTCAGTACGAGGAAGAGATGGATACACAAACAGGCGTACTAACAGTTCAAGACTTTGGCAACGCTGCTATGCAGATACAAGGTCTTGATGAAGATAGGCTTGTCAAACTTGATAAAGATACTAGAGCTAAAGTAACAGACGCACTACAGGCAGGTGTCTTTGCTGATGTATTTGGTACTGATTTGTCAGAAACCTATGACACGGCTGACGTTGAAAACGCTGTAGTTAAAGCTTACGAAGCTTTGTCTATACTAGGAGAACGTGGTACACCTGAAGAGTTGATTCAGAAAGCTGCTAACATTGTTAAGAAAGATTATCAGATACCTACGTCAAGTGATGGTACTCCTTATGCTTTTAAAGACCTAAACACAGGTATGGATAAAGCATTTGATGTAGCAACTATTGTAACTGAGTACAACGAAACACTTGCAGCCTTACCTCAAGTAAAGAAGTATATGCTTGAAAAGTTTGGAGCGAAAGATTTTGTGCTACAGGTACAACCTGACCCTACCAATCCTAAGAACGCTGTCATTCGTGCGTTTAGAAAACAAGATGGACAGGTAACTGATATTGGTGTTATTACTGGTAAGATAGATAAAGTAACCCTACTTACTGACAGACAACAGCTAAATAATCTTGTAGCTAACTTGGTTATTCCTGATGATGTATCACTTGCTACGACACCTGACATCAGTACGATGTCTACTTCTGGTGCTACTGTTGAAGGCCAGTTAGAGCAAGACCTTTCTCTTAATCAGTACCTATTAGGTGGTGCAGGTGTAGAAGGTGTACCTGCTCTGTCTGACTTGGTTGGTGTGTTAGATAATCTTGGACAGTGGTTTGTAGAGAACCCACCACTCTTTAATGTTGATAAAGAAACAGGTGACATTACACTCTCTAATGATGCTGACGAAGCATACCTATCACTACCACAACAGGCTACTAACTCTATTATAGATGCAGCCAAGAAAGCAACGCCTTACTTAGGTTCTCTTGTCAAAGCTGAGGCTAATAGAACTGCTGAAGAGCAAGCACTTGTAGATGAAGTAAAGGAAACTACAGGTTCATTGGTTAAGGGTGCTTTAGGTATTAAAGAAGCTGCTGCTTCTACATTGATTGATGAGGAAGGCTTTGAAGCTTCTCCTTATGATGACATGGGTAAAGACTCAGTAGGTTATGGTTTTCAAATTGAAAGCCTAGAGCCTGATGAACGTGCTATGATTTCTGACATTAACAATGTTACAGAAGCAGAAGCAAAGGCAGTACTAAACGTAAAGGTAAGTAAGCTTGGTGATTGGTGGAATAATACTGTAGAAGGTTTTAGTAATCTACCAGAATCCTCACAGGTATCTGCTATTAGTATGGCATATCAGCTAGGTAAAGAAAACGTAGCTAACGAGTGGCCTAAGTTTATGGAGTCCATCAAAGAAGCTGGGCAGTATGCAGAAGGTTCTGCTGAACAGATAGCTGCACTTGCTAAAGCTAAGTTTAACATGCTATACAATGTAGCAGAAGATGGTGCTGTAACAGCTACTAAATGGGCTACACAGACTGCTGACAGGGCTATGAGAATGGCTGAAGGTATGGCTGCTGATGCTGCTGAGAACATTGAAGCTGCTGGTGGTGCTATAATAGAAAGCATTATTCCTAAGGCAGAAGCGTCTGACCTTAAACCTGCTATCATTGGTGAGAAGCCAGAAGCAGAGGCAGTAGCTGCTATTGCTACAGCTAAGAACCCTGCTGACGTAGCTTATCAGTATCTAGGTATTGATGAGAATACTGAAGAAGGTGCTGCTGCTGTCAAAGGTTTCTTTGAGAATGTTGTAGGTGATTGGAATCCTGACGAACAGAGTGTTGAAGATTTTGCAACAAGTAAAGCTTGGTGCGCTGCTTTCTTAACACAGGTTCTAAGAGATTCAGGCGTAGATACACGTAGCTTGCTTGGTAAGGATAAGTTTAACCAAGTACGTGCTGCTTCTTACTTGAAAGCTGGTGATGCTGTTGAAGCACCACAGGTACAAGCTGGTGACATTATGATTAAGATGCACAGCGCAGAAGACCGTAAGAAGTTTAAGCTTGGTGTAGCACACGTTGGCATTGTTGCAAAAGTAGAAGGTGATACTGTGTACTTTATTGGTGGTAATACTGGTGATAAAGTAGAGCTTTCTGATTACAACATGACAGAAGAAGATGTAAGCTTTAGACGTATAAAAGGCGCAAGCGATATACCTTCTGAAAGTCTACCATCTATGCTACAGTTAAAAGCTGGAAAGTATGGACGCAAAGCTATGGATAAAATTAGCAAAGGCTTTAACTCTATCTATGATAACGTATTCGGAGAATAAGAATGGCAACGCTAGAAAACAACTTGCTTGAGGGCTTGAACATAGCACCTGCTGACGTAGAGCGTTTACCTCTCGTCACAAACATGGATGAATCTGTGTTCCTAAAACAGCAGTTATTAGCTGATAACCAAAAGTCAAAGTTCTTTACTAGCTTGGGCAGTGCGATACAAGAAGAGTGGGTGCTGCCCACAGTCATTAACAACATGGATAGGATTACTGCACCTGCTGGTGAGCCTATTGACAAGTTTACACCAGACTTGGTGAGAGACTTAACAGAGGGACTAGAAGATAGTCGTGCTGTACGTGAGGTACTAGAGAACGCCCAAGTAAGTGGCTACTCTAGTGCTAAACTTATGCAGAAGTCTTACCTACGTACACAAAACAATCTACAACAGATTAACGCAGACGGTTGGTCAGGTATTACAGCTACAGCATTGGCAGTTATGTTTGACCCTGTTGAGTGGGCTGCTATCTTTGGAACAAGTGCAGCCGTTACTGCTGTAGGTACACCTGCTGCTGGTGCTGCTGCATTTCTTGCAGGGGCAGGTAAGCAAGGACGCAATGCCTATCGTACTGCAAAGGTAGCTGCGATTGGTGGGGCTGAACTTGCAGCCTTTGAAGCTATCAGGGCTAAGTATCGCTACGACATTGAAGCACATGACGTAATGATTGCAGCAGGTATTGGTGCAGGGCTTACAGGTGGTATAGATGCTGCTACAACAGCCTTTAGACGTGCAGGTGAACGCTCACGCATTGCTGCTAAAGTAGCAAGAGGAGAAGACCTAACACCAAACGAACGTCTGTTCCATGACCAGTACAATGTAGATGCTCTGGCAAACAAACTGATTGATAGAGAGCTACAGGGTACAGAGTTGATTGACGCTGTAGATGGATTACCTACACGTAGGGCAGCAGCTACAGAGGCAACAGCACAAGAAGTAGAAGCTATACCTAAGATAGCTGGCTTCAACATGTTTGGTCTACGTAACCTCATCTCATCAGGCGCACGTGCTGCTAACTCAGAACTAGGACGTATTCGTTACGCAGCTAGACTGATATCACAGAACAGCGCAGGGTACAAGGGTGGTAAGTTAGAAACTAACAACCAATCTGCATCTGAGGTAGCTGAAAGACTACAGCTAAAGTATAGAAGCAAGATGTCAGAAATCCTACCTAATGCACAGGCATTGTGGAATAGAAAGACAGGATTATCTGTGACTGAGTTTAATGCTTCTCTGTCACGTTATGTACGTGGCATTGACACTGACGTAGCCCCTGAGGTAAAGATGGCTGGTGATGCTGTAAAGAAGCTACAGAGAGAAATAGCTGAAGAAGCTGTGGCAGAAGATGTAGTAGGGTTTAGCATTGATATGTTAAACGCTAACAGAAACTATATGACACGTCTGTTTAACGATGACCAGATTTCTGCTCTACGTGTAAGACTAGGCGATGATGCTGATGACCAAATTGCTTTACTTGTTGAGAAAGCTATACGTGAGGGACAACCAGCCATTGAAGAGAATGTAAAGAACTGGCTTATCAAACGTAGTAACGGTAGACGTAAGGGTACACCTAAACAGGTAGCTGATTACATCAAGCGTATCTCTATGGCGTACACTAAGTCTATTACTGACCCCAAGCTTGGTAAGATGGGTCATGCTGGTGCTAACGAAATGAACCTGCAAGACTTGTCTGACATTCTTAAAGCAGGTAACTTTGGCGAAGATGAGATTGACGTACTGACAGACATCTTAACTCGTACTAACATTCCTAAGGCACACAAGAGAGCAAGAAATCGTATGGTTCTTAACGAGGGTGCTAGGATGCCCCTACGTAACGCAGACGGTAGTATTGAAGAATATAGCTTTAATGATTTGTTAGAACAGGATGCAGAACAGTTGTTTAACAGTTATGTATTTCAACTATCAGGTGCTATTGGCCTTGCTCGTAATGGTATTAACACCAATGCTGCTAACTCTAGCTGGGATAGTTTAGTCAGACAGATTAATGATGATATAAAAGCTGCCCCTGCACTAGATAAAGAAAAGCTAAAGGGCGAACTAGATGCCCTAGAGTTTATCTACGATGGTATTACTGGTAGACTACCACAACGAGAAGATATTAGCAATCGGACACGTGACCTTAACGTAGGCTTCAGAGCATACAGCTTTGCTGTCAATATGGGTATGTCAGGTATGTCAGCCCTTATGGAGTTGACTAACGTACTGTTTGAGTACTCGTTTAAGACTGTTCTTAAATCTGCACCTGAGTATAACAACCTGCTTGGTAAGTTAAGTAAAGGTCAGATAGATGAGAATGACCCCTTGATGGTAGAACTCATTGATGCCTTTGGTTTGGGTGAGGAAGTTGCACTAGGTAAGTGGAACAACGTCACACGTTATGACATGGATGATGTAGGTGTAACTATATCTCCTGAGAGAGCATGGGCTGACAAGAAGGGCTTTGGTGCTAGAGCAATGCAAGCTGGTCAAACTTTGCAAAAGACTGTAGCATACTGGTCAGGACTGACTAGCGTAACACAGGTTCTGCGTAGGATGAGTATGCACCACTATGTTAATGAATGGGCATTAAAAGCTGCTGATGGTAAAGTACCTTTCTCTGTAACCAAGCGTCAACAGCTTGGCCTTAGTGAGGACATGGCTGCTAGAATACAGACTATCATGCGTAGTGACCTTGTAGAGAAAAGACCTAACGGTACTATCAAACGTCTAAACCTAAAGCAATGGCCTAGAGAAGTACGTAACGCATTTGAAGCATCTGGTTTTAAAGATGCTAGACAGAACGTACAGGAAGCTAATATAGGCTCTACTAACGCTTTTATGCGTAGTGAGTTTGGACGTACATTCTTTCAGTTTCTAAGCTTTACTATGGCTTCTATGGAACAGCAGGGACAACGACTAGGAGTACGTGCTGTACGTGGGGACATGACTGTTGCAAAGATTTTAACATCAGCAGCAATGATGGGTGGTCTTATGTATGCTGCACGTGTACATCTTAATGCACAAGGACGTAGCGATGCAGATGAGTACATTCGTGATAACCTAAACCCTACACGTTGGGCTGCTGGTGCAATGTCACAGATAGGTGCAGCATCCTTATTTAGCTACATACTGCAAGTGACAACAGGTGCTATGAATGGTAATACTTATGCCATCACTCCACCTGCTTTCTCTATTGCTCAGTCTGTCATGCAATCTGGTAAGAACATTTGGGAAGGTGACTTAACTGAATCAGAGTATAGAACCTTGTTGAGAGTACTACCTTTGCAATCACTTTATGGTGCTAGACAGATTCTTAACGGTGTAGCTAACGAGTTTGCTAACTAACCTAAAGTTACATCATTGACTAAACACAGAAGGATAAGCAATGGCTTTTTCATATCAAAACTATACAGGGGATAACACGACTGACACTTTCGCTATCCCCTTTACTTTCACTGCTCAGTCTGAGATTAGTGTAACAGTAGACGGTGTGGCTGAAACTGGCCTGACTTTTCCTTCTGCTGCTAGTGTTCAATTAACCTCTGCTCCTGCTACAGGTACGCTTGTGCAGGTGCGGAGAACCACAGACCTTACAGCACGTTCAGTAGACTTTGCCTCTGGCTCAGTCCTGACAGAAGAAGATTTGGATAACTCTAACATCCAGACCTTCCACGCTGCACAGGAAGCTGTGGACAAATCTAACGATGGTATTACTCTAGGTGCTGATAATAAGTGGGATGCACAAGGAAATATTATTAAAAATGTTGGAGACCCTGTTAATAATACAGATGCTGTAAACAAGCAATTTATTTCTACAAACCTGCCTAACATCAACACAGTTGCAGGTATTAGCACAGAAGTAACAACTGTTGCAGGTATTGCTAGTGATGTCACAGCAGTAGTAGCTGACCAAGCAGACATTGGTATAGTAGCTACAGACATTACTAACGTAAACACTAACGCCACTAACATAGCTTCAATCAACACAAACGCTGCTAACATAACAGCTATTCAAAACGCATCAGCTAATGCTACAACAGCTACAACTAAAGCTGGTGAAGCTAGTGGATTTGCTGACGAAGCTGAAGAGTGGGCTACTAAAACCAACGGTATTGTAGCAAGTACTGGCTACTCATCTAAAGCATGGGCAACAGGTGGTACAGGTGTTACAAATCAATCAGGTGCTGGTGCTGCTCAAGAGTGGGCAACAAAAGCGTCTAACTCTACAGTGGATGGTACTGAACTATCTAGTAAGGCTTATGCTGTAGGTGATATGAACAGAGGTTCTGCTGGCGCACACTCAGCTAAAGATTGGGCAAGCTATGTATCTGGTACTAGTACAGTAGATGGTACACACAAGTCAGCACGAGCTTATGCAATAGATGCAGCTAATGCAGTGGCAGACTTTAACCAAGTCTACTACGGAACATACGCAAACGACACAGACGCTGAGACAGCCCATACAAACGCTGGAAACACTGTAGCTGCTGGGGACTTGTATTTCTCAACCTCTACAAATGCAGTTCGATACTACGATGGAACTAGCTGGACAGACATAGCGGCTGTCAATACTTCAAACTTTGCTACGGCTGGCTTTAGTATAGCCATGTCGATTGCCCTATAAGGATAAACAATGGCACAGAATTTTAGACGATACAGCCTCAATGCTGTCGGCACAGCAGCCGCAGATATTCCTGATGGGGCTAACTTTGATAGCTACGATACGATTGTAGGTATCCACATGACAAACATTACAAACAACGCAATCAATGTAGACTGCTACATCAACGATGGAACTAACGATATCTATCTAGTCAAGGGTGCGCCTATCGCTGCTGGCGGTGCGTTACAGGTACTTGATGGTGGTGCAAAGGTAGTAGTCCAATCAGGTGACAGGCTCTGGATTAAATCAGACACAGCAAGTTCACTAGACTGTTGGGTATCTGCTGTTGATGCAATCAGTTCATAAGGAGTAGACAATGGGATATGTAGGTAATCAAACTACAAATAGTTACTCCTCAATGGACAAACAAGTTATCACTGGTAACGGTGGTGCGTCTTACACACTGACCCACGCTGTAGCTAACGCCCAAGAGATTGAGGTGTTTGTAAACAATGTGCGTCAGGAAGCTGGTATTGCTTACACTGTGGCTGGCACTGCACTAAGTATGACAGGCAATGTGGCAAGCACAGATGACTTCTACGTTATTTATCAAGGCAAGGCATTGCAGACTGTAGTGCCACCAGATGGTTCTGTAAGTACAGGCAAGCTGGCTAATGGTGCTGTGACTACAGCTAAACTAGATACGCCTATAGGTATAGAAACAACATCATCTACATTTAAGATGACTGACCTTAATAGCAATGCGTTTTATCGCACTGGTACATTTACGCCCACTTTTACTAACTTCACTGTAGGTAATGGTAGCGTTTATGGAAGATATATAAGAATAGGTGATATCGTTACTTGCTGGTTTGGTTTTGAATTTGGTTCTACAAGCTCTGTTGGTGGTGGTTTAACAGCCGTTACTGGACTACCTTTTACCTCTGTTGAATTGGTATCGGGGGCATCAAATGGTTACTTCCCTGTTGATGGAATAATATGGAACAATGGAACTGGATGGCACTCTGTTCACGGTAAAATGAATGAAAACAATACAAACGTAATCTATGTGCAAAGAAGAACAGATGACTCAGATGTAAATGCAACAAACCCAATAACATGGGCTAGTGGCGATACGCTCAATTTGACTGTAACTTACGAAACAGATGACGCATAAGGGAGGCTCTAATGGCATTATCTAAAATACAAGCCGAAAGCATGAACCTCGCTGATACTTATGCGTTCACTGGTACTGTAAGCGGTGCTGGTAAAGACTGGACTGAAAGTGCGGCTATAGGAACACTAGACAGTGCCTCACACACTGTTACTGGCATCCCATCTGGAACAAGAGAGATAATGATGACATGGAATAATGTCGGTCATAGTGCCAATTCTAATGCGTACCCAAGAATACGATTAGGAACAAGTGGTGGGTTAGTTACCAGTGGATATGTGACTACTTATGAATATGTTTATGCTGGTAATAGTCACGCATCAGCAAGTGTAACTGACGCACTCGTTGACCTCGGTAATTGGGGCAGTTCTACAGATTGGGATGGATATTGTTATTGTTATTGTTCTGATTTGTCTGGTCATGTTTGGCAATCACAAACAGCAATGCAAATAAATGTCAGCTTTGATGGAATCTATAGAGTCTACAGCAAGATAGACCTTTCAGCAGAATGCGACAGAATTTCCATGAGTGTTCAAACTGGAACATATAATCAAGGAACTGCTAGAGTATTTTATAGGTAGGTAATTATGGCAACAGAAAAACTTGTAAATGCCGTAACTGGCGAAACATCAACACGAACATACACTCAACCAACACCCACAGCAGAAGAAAAGCTAGAGGCTTTAAGAGAAATGCGAAACAAATTGCTTGCTGAAACAGATGTATGGGCTTTGTCTGACCGCACTATGACCCAAGAGCAAACAGATTATCGCCAAGCATTGCGTGACATAACCGACAGCTACACATCACTAGATGATGTTGTATGGCCTACGAAACCATAAGGAGAAATAAATGCCCTATATTGGTGTAGCCCCCTCTAGTGGGCTTTTTAAAAAGCTAGACAGCATCAGTGTGGTAAACGGTCAGGCCGCTTACACAATGCAGTACAACAGTGCGAACTTCAAACCAGCTACTGCTGAACAGCTTATCGTGTCAGTGAACGGTGTTATCCAAGCCCCTATCGATGCTTACACAGTGTCAGGCTCAACGATTACATTCTCAGAGAACCTAGTAACAGGTGACAGTATTGACTTTATTGTCGCTTTAGGCGAAGTAGGTAATACAGTAACCCCTACTGATGGCTCGGTAGATATTAATAAGATGAGCAGCAGTATTATGAAAAACAATGCAATTCGTGTAAATGACACTGCCTTAGCAAGTAGTGCAAATGTAACAATTGCAGCAGATGAGAATGCTATGGTAGCTGGTCCGTTCACTCTGAATGGTGACTTAACTATTAACGGCACGTTTACGGTGGTTTAAATGAGCAAGTTATATGTAGATGAGCTAGCACCTAAAACTGCTGGTAATAAAATTATGATGCCACAAGGTGGTATTATTCAAACGCAATACACACAGCTTAGTTCAACGTCATCAATTTCTTGTACCTCAAACACTGACACAGAAATAAGTGTGTTATCTGTAAACATTACGCCTGTGTCATCCTCCAGCATCATTAAGATTGAAGCAATGGTAAATGGTGAGTGGGGCGATCATGGTGCGGCTTATAACTCTGCTTGGTTTTTTTATAGGGATTCAACAAAACTATCTGCACCTGCTTCTGGCAGTAGAAAAGTTGGTATTTTGATGGGTTCAGCTTTAACTTATGAAGCCGTAGACGCTTCATCCACACCAGAACAAGTAAATTATAGTTACTTTGATGCGCCAAATACTACCTCTCAAATAACATACAAGGTGGGTGTAAATCATAGTCAACCTGATACAAGTTGGTACTTAAATAGAGGCGTAACAGATGCAGATAGTGTTAATGCAGAGCGTGGCATATCATTAATATGTGTAACAGAGATAGCTGGATAGGAGATAATCAATGGCAAGTATACTAGGCGTTGAAACGCTCCAACATACAAACGGCACTACAGCCGCTACGATTGATAGTAGTGGCTCTATTGCAATGGACAACACATACTCAATGTTAATGTTGTCTTTGCTCAGTGACCAAACATCTGATGGGGTTATGACATCTTGGGGAAGCCCCCAACAGTCAAAACAGTTGTCAACATTTGGTAACAACCCTGTAACCCATTCTTCTGGTGTTTTTAGTTTTGCTAAGACAGGCGTATACAGGATTATGCTCTCTTGTAGGATGCTTCATCAAGGCGGTGATAGCACTGTAATGGTTGAAGGTAATGCTAGTTATGATGGCGGCTCAAGTTTTATAATTCACGTTAGAGCAAGTGAAGGTAATTCATCAGGCGGTACAAGCACAGGCGCAATTACGCTTTTAGATTTCTTTAATGTAGATGATATATCTAACTGTCAATATAGATTTAACGTTTCAAGCTTAACTGGAAGTTCGCAAATTTATGGTGCTAGTTCAAGTGCCGCTCAAACTGTTTGTTCTTTTGAACGAATAGCAGATGTACAATAGGAGAGAAGGATGACTTCAGTATTAAAAGTAGACAACATCCAGAACTCCTCTGGAACTAGTGCGTTGACCATTGATAGTAGTGGTAACGTTGATATGGGTGCTAATAGTGTTGTGCAGATTATCACCAACACCTATGACACAGAGCTTAATTTATCAACCAGTTTTCAAGATACTGGATTGTACGCAACAATCACACCTAAATATTCTAACAGTAAAATATTGGTGCAGTGGTGTACTCAATATAATGGCGTTGATAGTTCGTCTAGTGCAAGTCTTTATGAACACATTTTTAGAGACAGTACACAATTAGACCCTACTTCAGATGGAATGAGAATAATGACTGGCTATCATAATACAAGGACTTATTTCACAACTTCTTGGGTTGATGAGCCAGCTACAACTAGTGCTGTTACCTACAAAATACAAGCTAAAGAAGCTAGTGGAGATGCAGGAAAAGCACATGAAAATGGCAACCCCAGCATAATGATACTCACTGAGATTAGGCAATAGGGAGACTGACATGGCTTTAACAAAACTAAACAATCAGTCTTTGTCTGCTGTTACTAGCGCAGGGTTGCCCAGTGGCACTGTGTTGCAGGTGGTCAGTAATGTAGACAATACGCAGAACGGTTATACAAATTCTGCTAGTCAGGGTTGGCAAGATATTGCAGGAATGTCGGTTACTTTAACCCCTAAATCATCTTCAAGCAAATTGCTTATAACAGCTTCAGTTTCTGTTGGTCATCACGATTGGGGTGTTATGTTCAGAGTTCTTCAAGACGGAAACACTACAAACCTTTTAGGCACGACAGGAGATAGCAGACCATCTGGTACATTCGGCACAGTAGGTTGGGTAACAAACGATGATGAAGTTTCTACAGGAAGTTTTAGTGGAATAATTAACGCTGGGACAACCAGTGCTACCACTATAAAGATACAAGGCGCACAACGTAGCGCTACTGGTGGTTCAGGCTGGTCTGTAAACAGAGCAGATGATAGCTCAACCAGCAATAGTTCCAGAGTCACTGCCTGTTCTTCAATAATAGTCATGGAGATTGCAGGGTGAACCAGAACGATATAATACTTGCTGGTGGTGGTATGACTGCACCTCTGTGGCTACCTGCTCTAAACCAATGGGTAGCTTTGGTAGTAGGGGTTATGTCCATCTGCTACTTAGGATTTAAGATATATAAGATGTGGAAGGACAAGTAATGTCAAACTATAAAGTAAGAACTAAACCTGCTGGGTTTGGTGAAACTTATGCAAAGGTTAAGGGCGGTATCCTAAGTATGTTAGGAATTAAGAAGAAGAAAGTTACACGTGGTAGTACCTCTGGGGCTACATCACCTAACCAACAACCTATGCAAAACATCAGACGAACTAACTAGGAGAGTATATGCTGGCTGAATTAGCAGCCTGTAATGCCGCCTTTGCTGTAATAAAACAAACTCTAGCCAACGGACGTGAACTAGCAGACTGTGGAAAAGCCATATCAGACTTTGTTACAGCGAAGGATACTCTTCAGAAGAAAGCGCATAAAAAGAAAAACTCGTTCTGGACTAAAGTAGGCGGTAGTGCTGGTGAAGACTTAGAAGAATTTATGGCACTTGAGAAAGTACGTAAACAAGAAGACCAGTTACGTGAAGCTATGCAACTTTACGGACGTGCTGGCCTTTGGCAAGATTGGATTAAGTTTCAAGCTGAAGCAAGAAAACGTAGACAGTTAGAACAAGAAGAGAAACTTAGGAAACGTAAGCAGTTAATAGAGATACTAACCATAGCAGCCCTTACTATACTTGGGGGAGCGTTAGTAGTTTACTTTGCTTTCGTCTACTATCTAGCAACGAGAGGATAAGATATGTTTAAAGCTATTGTATTTGCCTGTATGATACAGTCACCTGAGGAATGTTTACAATTAGATGACACTTGGGGTCTTAAACCTACTAAGGTACAGTGTGAGGCACGTATAAAAGAAATGATAGGCAGTGTAAAGTTTGTCATACCTGAGTATGAAATAGTAGGTGCTAAGTGTGAGAAGATGGGAACAATGACGTAATGCCAAGAGTGAGCGAAAACACAGAGGTAGCCTTACCTTTACGCAACATTATTAGCATGGTTGTTGCAGCAAGTTTAGCAACATTTGCCTATTTTTCAATTATCGAAAGATTAAACACCATCGAGACTAACATCACTATGATGAACTCTGACCTTGAACAGAACACAGAGTTTCGCATCAAATGGCCTCGTGGTGAGATGGGTAGCTTGCCAGCAGACAGCGAACAGTTTATGCTGATAGAGCATTTAGCTACTGAGTTAGAAAAGCTACAAAACGAGATTGAGGGTGGTAAAGCACCTTATGACCAACAGCAAAAGCTGACCCTTGAGTTCTACGAGAAACGTATAACCAACTTAGAAGAAAACCTAGAAAAATTGAGGAATGGTAGCCATGATTGAACTTACTTTTGTTTTATTGCTAGTCATGGGTGGAGAGAAGGTAGAGTATACGCCTTATCAGTCTTTGTCTGAGTGTCTCTCAGTTAGGCGAAAGATAAAACGAAATGTAGGTCATACTAATAACTTTGACCAAAAGTGGTCGTGCAAAGAGTTAAAAGTTAAGATGCAAGATGGTGAGATATTGGAGTTTATAAAATGATAGGTATGCTAATACAAGGTGTAATGGGTATAGCTGGCGAAGCTGTAGGCGGTTACATGGAAACCAAGAAAGCCAAAGCAAAACAAAAGCTTGTACAGATTGAAGCCGAAACAACTATCATGGAAAAGCAGATAGCTGGTGAGATTGATTGGGATGTAGCTGCTCAGAAAAATTCTAGTGGAAGCTGGAAAGACGAGTACCTTACAATTTTGTTCAGTATCCCACTATTGTTATGCTTCTTGCCCTTCACAGTAGACTATGTAGAACGTGGCTTTGAAGCTTTAGCTATGACACCTGATTGGTACAAGTATACGCTGGGCGTTATTGTATCAGCAAGCTTTGGTATCAAGGGTGCAACTAAGATGTTCGGAAAGAAGTAAGTGGAAATAATACACATTGAACTAATTATACACCTGCTAGTATTGACAGGTGTGTGGATAAATACAGCAATCAACATAGTACATAGGATAAATTCAAAATGAGCCTATATGAAAATATTAACAAGCGTAAGAAGGCTGGCACTAGCCGCCCTAAGAGTAAGTCAACAATCTCTGCCAAGTCGTATGCAAACATGAAGGCTGGGTTTCCTAAGAAAAACACAGATAAATACAAGAAGAAAGCATGACAAAGTTAATAGAACAGTTGAAGCGGCACGAGGGTGTCAAACTTAAACCTTATTTCTGTACGCAGGGCAAATGTACTATCGGTGTTGGAAGAAACTTAGACGATGTTGGTATAACAGAGAAAGAAGCAGAAATGCTTCTAGAACACGACATACAAGAGGCAGTGACACAACTGACACGCAGGTTTGCGTGGACGAAAGACCTAGACGAGGTACGTTTCGCAGCCCTTATCAACTTCACCTTCAACGTAGGGATAGGGACAGTAGCAAAGTTCGTAAACGCAATGGCTCTGCTAAAGGACGGAAAGTACGATATGGCGGCAGACGAGTTTCTACAGAGCAGGTGGGCTAAACAAGTAGGCCAACGTGCAGTAGAAGTCACTGAGCAGATACGTACAGGAGAGTGGCAATGAGTAAAAAAGAACTGATAGACAATTTGCACGATGCTGTAACACAGGACTTGCTACTACGAGTACGTAGTGGCGAGGCCACAGCGTCAGAGTTGTCAGTAGCTGTCAAGTTTCTCAAGGACAATGGGGCTAGTCTTGATGCTATCATGGCAGAAAGTCCTATGGACAACCTGTTAAAAGACCTACCCTTTGAGGTAGCGGAGAGTGTACAATGAGAGGACATAACGCTAGTCTAACAGCTAAGAGTGTCACGCTACCTGCTGACCAATCTTGGGTAAAGATATTAGACGATAACCCTAGCCGTATGTACTTATGTATTCAAAATGACCACGACAACCATTCTATTACTATAGGATTTAGTGATAATACTACAGCCCCTACTACTGGTCTTAATTTAGACGGTAGTACTACTGTAGGAGATTTAGCAGCTACCTTTCAGTTTAGTGTTGCACCTATCAACGCAGTATGGGCAAAGGTTAATGACGCTCATTCACATGATATTGAAGTAGTATATGATGACTAACATTCCAGAGCCGTTACACGACTTTAGAAACTTTACATACTTAGTATGGCAACACTTAGGTCTACCAGAGCCTACACCTGTGCAGTACGATATTGCACATTACCTACAGACAAGCCCGAAGCGTAGTAT
>Ga0208767_1001284_pt1 | contig 20090 bp, 26 predicted proteins | sample VirMetDEL_Mar_21_FD_184514 | JGI IMG/M metagenome (GOLD analysis project Ga0208767, IMG submission 184514) | Aqueous microbial communities from the Delaware River and Bay under freshwater to marine salinity gradient to study organic matter... | ecosystem: Environmental > Aquatic > Marine >... | reverse complement strand
AAAATTATTTTATGACTATAAAAAATATTTTAAAGGGTGGGGTTTATATTTTTAAAACTTAACTCTCCTCATGAATTTAGACTTACTTGAGATCGTCATGTTTTTATGGTATTCAAACTTCGGCCTACATGCTAGTAAATTAAACTCTAAACCATCTTCATTATAATATAAATCCTCATAAAGTTTAATAATGTCACCACCATATTCTGTGTCGGCTTTATGTTTTATACAATCACTCGGCACACCTTTCATGCGATAATGGTAATCATAGATTTCATTACCATCTTTATCATGGGCTACCAGCCTATCACAATAACATTTTTTACCTAAAAATACAGCGTCAATAGATACCGGATCGTCTACGTTACCCTCCATTTCAAAGTCAGTATGAAACTGCCCCATACCCTTACCTATTAAATCACGGCCATATTTATTTTTAAATAAATCACCTAATATTGGCACCTTATCTGTGTCTATATGAATTGAATCGGTATCTGTTATATACATGTTAAAATTATTATCATCAGCCAGACACATAACCTCATTCATTATTCTTTTACTCATAGACAATATTTCTACACCACAATGGACATTATTAAAATGTGTATCAATTGATTTAATTTTCTCAACCCTATATAGTTTTTTATTATCACATAATACAATTGATTTAACATTATTATAATGATAATCTATGAATTTCTGTAGATCCTTAACAGCTATATACTCCTTATCACTATCAATTGGTTTCATGAATGTCTTACCATAAGACGAGTTCATAAGCTCCTTAAAAACCATCTGGATCGGATTTTTAAGCTTTTTATATTTTAAACGCTGTTTAAATAAATGCTCCATAGTCTCATTAATTTTAGTATTAAACCCCTCATCATAATAATAGCCTTTTATAAAGTCATACTCAAGTCCACAGAAGTTTATTAAATCTTCTAGCATGGTTCTGTCACAATATATAAACTCACCTATTAAATCGTTTTTAAAATGCCGTATCCCCTTATCAGTTAAAACAGATGCCAGCGGAAAATCATAAGCCTTTTTAATATTAGTGACTTGTATATATATAAAATAACCATCATATAACTCTGGCCTAAAATCTGTGATTACTTTCGGCTTACCTTTTAAAAACCCTCTCATGCGTTTCATAGCCGATGGATATAATGACACAGCATCAAAGTCACTTATTTTACAATCTCTTTTAATTATTTTTTCGTTTCTTGCTGTCATACACCGACCCCCTACCACACATTTCTGGATAAAATGTCTCGGCACACCGCTCACTTTATACACATCCTCATAACAGCCTTTTAATAATAAATAATCATTACTCATAGACGCTAGAGAGATATAATTATTTATATCTTGTCCGGTAGCATCATAAACTAACTTTTTAAAAGTATTAAAGCCGTCTCTTAATGTCACGCAGTCCATATAACAATACTCACCGGCATATTTATGAATGTCAACCATTTTTTTACCCTTATCATTAGTATATATACATGACCATCTTTCTAGATTATACATGAATTGCTTATAATCATCATCACTCACATATTTTAAACAATATTTAAGTGGGATATATCTATTATAAACAGCCTCTTCAGTATATAAATCATAAGGCATGATTTCTTTTTCTACATCTAGATTAAAACAAGCCCCAAACTTTTTTAAGGGCATGTTAATTAATTTTAAACTATCTCTTATGTCAAGTGCTATCACTTTATCCTTATAATAATGATAAGCCTTACCAGACATAAGACCATTATTTTTCTCTATGGTATCAACACCATAAAATAGATGTTTCATTAAAAACCTAAAATCATAACCGGCATTATGGGCTATAAGTTTAACACATTTTTTAAACTTTAAAACAGCCTTATAATCATCACTTTTAGTAGATACACCATGCTTTTCACATAAATCATTTAATAAATATTTACCACAATTTTCACCCCAGAAGCCGTCTCTGTGTTTATCAGTATATACACAATAAGGCTTATGAATCGTGCTTTCATCATGTAACTTTCTAGTTGTTGTCTCATAATCAAAAAAATATGTTTCTATGATTTCTTTATCATCACCATTTCTTGGCTCATTTAATAAAGTATTAACCTCCTCATCATAAGATAAAGATCCGAATTCACATATCTTTTCATGATACACAGATTTATAAAGATTATGATGATATTTAATTTCTTTTAAATACTTGTCCTTATCATTATATAGCATTTTAATTAATTTATAACTATCTATAAACCGGTCTTTACTCTTTTTATATGAGCCGTTATATTTTTTATAAATCATATTATAATCCTCTATCTCATGTATGTCATGGTAGTTCTCAATTGAGTATGATGTATTATTAGTTTTCTCTATTAAAAAATAGTGATCGTTTATGTTACCTATTCTTATCTCTGGTAATGTTCTATCTCCATAATGATTTTTCTTTTTTTCATCTTTAATATATTTTAAACTTATATATATCTTTAATGTATCAGCCACAATTTTTAAATCTTTCTGTGGTATGTTTCTGTTTCTTACTAGATGCTTAATGGGTGTTATATCAAGCCCATATTCTTGTAAAGCATGACAGATACAATTTACATCATATATTTTATCATCATTTTTCTCTTGTTTTTCAGTATAAACACCATAACGAGATAAATCAACTTTTTCCAGATTATGTGTATAACTAAAAAACGCCCCAGTTGGCTGTGTGCTTTCTGGTGGTTTGCCTAAAATTGTTAAGGTGAATGGTCGTCTTAAAAGCCATGATACAACTATGGTAGTAAAACTATCTATATCAACTTCTTCCGTTATAACCTCACCTTGAGCTATGATGTCTTTTAATTTCTGTATAGTTGAAGCATTTAATGTATATATCTGTTTATTACCAGAACCATCTTCAGTAGTTAATAAATACCTTGTAGTAGTGGGTTTAAGAATATTTAACAGATTTTCCAGTTTATTGTTTAACATAGTAAAATCTATTTTAATATCTTTATTCACTTTATCTTGCTCGGCTTTCATGATGATTGGTTTTATTTTATTGATATACTTATTACCGGTTATAACTCTTTGACCATCTACACCGAATAACGGATCATTTTTATATTTTTGTCTTAACTCTCCTTTCTTGGTATAAAATGATGACTTATTAACTAGCCGATTAGTGAACTTATTATAAAGCTTATTTTCACTCTTGGCTATGATGTTAGTTTCACCAGATTTAAGTAGTTTTAAATTAAACTTGTTAAAGCCTTTTGTAAAATTACCTTGAGAGTTCTTTGCGTCTTTACCGGTCTTTACTTTATAATCATTTATAAGCTTTATGATTTCTTGAGTTCTGTCCGCCATTTATATTACTAGTATATATTTTTTTTTTAAATAATTTGTCCGCACACAATTTATTCACTATTAACTTATACAATCTTATATTATCACACTCTCCTCCTCTTGTAATATCACAACGTGCCAAGTCTTTAAATGTCTATTGTGAAATTACAATTATAAAAAAAACTTTAAAAAACTTTAAAAAACTTAAATTAACATTTTTGTATTAGCTCTACTTTAACATTTATTTCATCATCGTCAGCCGTCTTAATTCTACATGATTTTTTATTAACTTTAATAACAAGACCGGCCTTAAAATTAAAATGTTTTTGTTTCAGTTTATATTTAATATGGTCACCTACTTTAAAATCATTTAAATATTTATCATGTCTAGCCTTTTCATGTTTTTCTTTTATTCTCTGTAACATCTCATCATGCTTTTTTAATTCAGCTTTAAGTTGGTCATCACTAGAGAACATATATATAGATGACCTAGATTCGCTTATAGCTTTATAGCACGTTTTATGATACTTTCTCGTTGACCAGTCATTTGACGAGTTAGATCCGTTATAAAATGACTTACCATTCTTACGTTGATTACCTATACTCATTAAGGGCTTACCACAATATTCACAATACTTACACATTCTTATATTTATCATAGAATGGTTAATCTTTAAATATGTATTGTTTTTTAACATTTTATAATATAACATATATTTTATTTTAAATTAATTAAAAAAGTCATTATAATCTTTACATGAAAAAATCTTTCTCATATCATCTATATCATCATCATATCTGTATTGTATCAGCTTTTTTATTATAAGATATATGTTATGTTTATTTTTCTTATAAACACTTATTAAATCATCACTAGTTTTAAAAATTGAAGGCTCTATGTGATGAAATTGATTGATATATTTATCATAATAAGATATTATATGAGATGACATATTAACAGCGTCATCATAAAAATAAAAGCCCTCTTCAAGAGCGTTATATGTTAAGTCTTTAAAATCATCATAAGTTATTTTATTTTCATAATAATCATTAACACTTTTAAATAAATCATAATAATCTTCTTTCATAACATCATTTTTAAAATCATTATATCTGTATTTATTATCACAATCATAACGGCTTATGATTTTATTAATGTTTAATAACTCTGTCATAACCTTATTATAATTATGTTTATATAAATCATCTCTCATAAGCTCACGCCGTTTTAACATGATTTTTTTAAAAATATCATCAGTTAAATATAAACTCATTTTAATCTCTCTTATCTCACTTAATATCTTATATAATTATATCTTTATATATATTTTGTTTTTTAACATAATATAAAAAACTTTAAAAAACTTTAAAAAACTTATAACTTAACATATATCATTTTTTTTTAACTCATTAATAAATAATAAAAAACTCATAACATTATAAGCATGATAAATACGGCTCTCATTTTTTATAACATAATTATAATAATCTTTATTTTTTAAGTCACACATAAACACATCACACACACAACATCCGTTGCCTAAATCATAATAATTTTTATCATCATTAAACTCTTTAATCTCATCATCACTTAATAAATCATAATCTTTAACAGAGTTATATAAGCTGTCATTAATCTCATTAAGCTCACTTATAACATTATCATAATCAGCCTTATAACGCCTTATATTTTTAACATTATGAGATATTAATGATAATATGTCATCACATAAATCAGTTATTTTAACATCATTATCAGCCTCATTATCATCATCATCAGTCACATTATCACACTCATAACATAAATTAAATAAACCGCTCTCATTATTATCAGTTATGTCATAAAAATTATAACATGATAAACATAAACATTTATCATAATCAGTCTCATCACACTCATAACAGAGATTTTTAAAACCGCTCATATTATTATTATCAGCCTCATAATCATTATTACACACATAACACTTAACACTCATCTCACTCATCTCTTATGATATGTGGTTGTGGGTTGTCTTTAAATATATTTTGTTTTTTAACATTTTATCATTTTTAATCATTTTTAATCATCAGCCGGACACAGATCCGCTAGAGCGTGAGACTCGTGAGATGCGTGAGATGCGTGAGACACACATAAGCTCATTTAATATTATGTAAATACATTTTACAGCTCAATAAAATATTTAATATTATATTTACACCTCAATAAAATCTTATATAATTAAAAATATAATCTTGACATTTACAAATAATATATACATATAATTAAATAAAAATTATGTTCGGTGCTAGATTAGAAGACTTTACAATAGACCAGTTCGCTGGTTCACTTGCTTTAATTCTTGGAAGTGTCGGTGGCTTACTTATGATTATATGGAAGTCTAGATGTGAGTGCGATTTAAATTGTTGTTATGTATGGAGATGTCATAGAAAACCACCTCCAGAAAATTCAGTTGAAGATGATGATGAAGAAACAGAAAAATTAAAACCTACAAAATCAAAGCCATTAATAGAAGAAGTTAATTCTACTGGTATGGTCGCCCCATAATTAAATTAGAATGTGATTTATGAAATGTGGCTTGTCGTCTAGCTTCTTTTACTTGGTGACGAGAATCCGAACCACGTGGAACATTTTTTAAAGTTGGAAAAGCATGGGTTTCATATTTATATACTGGAACCGGTGCTCTATCTCCACCACCTTTTCTCATTTCTTCACGGCTATCTCTTTCTATAAAACCAGAATGGGGTGATGCTTTATCCAAGTCCGCAACATGATATACTTCCCTAAAATATGGATTCGTTGAATGATATGTTGACATCTTTATAATATATAAGTCATATTATTTTATTTCTTAATATATTAATTTTAATCAAACTTTACATAAAATGGCTTACCATCATTATCATCTTTCGTTAATACTTTTAATTTACCAGATTGAACTTTTCTCTGTATCTTTTTCTTTTCATTTTTAATTGATTTTTTAGTAATCGGTTCTCCCCAATGGTAACGAGCTATGATACTTAATAAATCATCTGGGATCTTGGGATAATGTTTCTTATACCATTCTATACCATCAACTTCATTATCAATCTGTAAAAAAGATAAGGGTAATCCTTCTTTATGTTCTTTATATTTACATTTTTTATTTAATACTTCGGCTGGAACTTCATAATCATATTTATCAATACCTACTAAATCTTTTTCTTTATCATCACCAAAAGTGTAGCATAAACTTTCATCCGTAGAATTATAAAAATAAGTATTCTTTTCACCTTTCACAATTATACTTTTATTTTCATCTGTCTTTTTAATATTTCTTGGATCTTTATCCATACCTAATCTAATCTGGGTGGCCGTTTTACAACAAAATGGATTGACGACATTTAAATAATCACTTGTTTCTTGAGAGTTCATGTATAATATACTAAATATTTTAATTTTAATAGATTATCCGAAAAATAAAAAAAGTTTAACATATCCGTAAATATATAAAAGAAATAATATAAAGCCAAGAGCCGTTATTGACTTTTCTTCCCACATTTAACTTTATGATTTTTTAATTTTTCTATGTGTTCTTTCCGTTTTAGTATTTCATCAGTTAAATCTTCATTATATTCTTGTAATTCTTCAATCTGTTTTTCTAGTGCTTTAATCTGTTGCCATTTAGATACATTCCAACCAAGTTTATATGATCCATAATAAAAAATACCCATTCCGGCTGTGATTCCTACACTACTTAATATTTCAGTCCACATTTATATTTATAGTATATATTTTATTTTCATGATTTTACTTTAATTTAAATCGTTTTTTATAATCATCCACAGAATCCTTATAAGTCTTTTTATTCCATAAAATATATCTACTTAAACTACCAGCAGACATATAATCATTCCAATTTTCATTGGGTTTATGTCTCTTGAGATAATTGATTTTCTTTTTTAAATTATTATGGTCTATGTAAGCACCAGTAGAAGGATTTTTTAAACCAAAATGAGTCGTCTTAACTTTTTTTCCATCTTTATCAGTAAATACAGCTACAAAACGCTTATCGGCTCTATCACTTTTACTAATTTTAACATTCATTTTATATTATATATGATATTTTTATTTAATTTACAATTACTTATTTTATACTGGAAGATTACTCGTTATTCTTGTAGTATTAATACTACTCAAACTTCTACTACTTAATATCCAACCACTATATGCTGGTGAATATGGACTAGTTCTTGTTCCAGAATTCGGTCCGGCATAAAGAGATATTATATTCGTAGTATTACTACTTGTGCCAAATATAAATGGAGCTACATGAATATCCGTATCCGGATCAAGATTTCTTAAAACAAACTTTTCCGTATGAATACCCCAATTATGCTTGGAAGAATCGCCAACTATTAATCTACAAGTTTCTGGAACAAGAGCATCAAGCGATCCATCACTTTCTAATAAATATAATCCTAAAAAGAATGCTCCATCTAAAAATTGTGCCGTAAATGTTAATGTTATTTCGGCTGTATTCTGTCCAGTTCCAAAGCCACCTACTTGGAATGTAAAATCTAATTGTCGTCTTCTAACTCCGTTCTGTGTATATCCAGCAAGATTTTCAAAAGAAGTCATACCTCCTCTTATATTCCATAAATTGGCGGACGACGGATCCCAGTATTTTACATAATTATATTTATCAACATCGTCAAGTGGCGGAAATAAATTAGTAGTGCTCCGTAAATCTAAATTATTACATATAGTCTGTTTAGAAGTATTACCTTGTATTTTCGCAGTTGAATTAGTTGTAAAAAATATACCACCACCAGTTCCTATATTTCCTATTTCAATCTGGTTATTAAAGTTCTCTAATCTTAATTTACCAATATTACCAGATAAAATTATATCTTGATTACAATATAAATCGTCCATAAATAAATTACCATCATTAATACTTGTTGAATCGGTAGCACTCTGTCTTATATGACCAGTAAGTAAATTTAGATCGGCTTGACCGAAACCAGTTCTACCTATAAAAACTTCACCTTCTTCCCCATCTATATGAATAACTCTGTCTCCGTTATTATCATTAACATCAATATTTCCATGAGAATCCACATCATACAACCGCACACCAGTTATAGCTCCACTAAAAGTTCTTACTTCTTCGGCACTCATTATTCCGTTAATAGTTAAGTTACCATTTTTAGTTGTATCCCCTTGAACGTCTAAATTACCACCAACATACAAATCACCACCAACTCTTGCGTTACCTTGTGGAACATCTAAAACATAATCGGCATTATTTATTGATGAAGCTTTAAAATCTCCACGCTCACAATCTAAAAAAAATAAATCTTGAATCGCACGAATTGGAACTCCACCTTGTGTATCAAATGTTAAATTATTATTTATAAATGTGGGAGACTTCATGACTATTCTACTATTGGCTATTGCCCCAGCATTATCAACTTCTATTATATTTTCTTGATCGTTAATAGCATTTATAAAAAACTTACCACCATAAGAAGTAAATCCACCATCGGCATTAATTAATCCAGCATCATTCGCATTTCCACCAGTTAAAGTTATTTTCGGAACATCATTTTCATCCGTAACAAATATTTCATTATTACATCGTATTATATTAGATCGTAACGTAGCTGTATCTGTAGCATTATCAAGTGTTATATTTCCGGTTGTAGTAAATGTAATATCGCTTTTTAATTTTTCACCGGCTATGGAATTATCTGGAATCGTAATTTTATCAACGAAACTCCATTCAAGTTTATTATCATCCTCATTTTTCGCTAGAACTTGACCCTTCGCACCAATATTACCACCAACTATTAAAGCACTTGTAGAAGCTGGTAAATATATATGGTTCACAGAATTATTATCTACACCACTTAAAGTTCTGTCTGTATTCATCATGTTATATTAAATAAGATATTATTTTCTAAAATTATATTGAATGAAAATTAATTTCTTCATTAAGTTATAATAATGAGCGATATTGAAGAACCTAATGAAGTTAATGAAGTAGTTAATGAAGTTACTGAAGAAAAACCCATTATAGAAGAAGATAAACAATACACTAAATCAATAGAAAAACCGAAAAAACCAAGAACAGAAAAACAGAAGGAAGCATTAAGAAAAGCCCAACAGAAACGGAAAGAAAATGCCGAAAAAAGAAAATTATTGAAAGAATATGAAAAAACTAAAAAAAATGATGTAAGTGTATTAAGTGAACTTAATAAAGATGAACTTGATTATTTAAAAAAACTAGCCTTACAGCGTCATACAACTCAACCAGTAGATATTCCACAGCCCACACCAAGACAGAGAAAAAAGAAAGTTGTTTATGAAGATAGCTCGTCAAGTGAAGAAGAAGTTGTTTATGTTAAAAAACCCAGAAAGAAACAACAGACTAAAAAGAAAAAGAAAGTCGTTTTACCGAGTAGTAGTGAAGAAGAAAGTAGTGAAGAAGAACAACCCCAAGTTGTGAAACATGAATATACACCATCATATACTTATAACAAGCCAACAAGATTAAAATATAGTGATGTATTTAGATTCCAATAAAAATATATAATATAATATAACAATAATGGAAATTAGTGAAAAAGAACCAGAAAAAAAGATTGTTTTATCTAAATTCAATTTTTCATGTGACGATTTAGATGAATCCATACCTAAACCACTACCACAGACACTTAATTTTTTCATGTTGATAGCTGGAAAACCAGCATCTGGAAAGACATCCTTAATTTTAAACTTAATAGCCAAGAATAATAAATGTTACAACCAGAAGTTTGATAGAATATATGTATTTTCCCCATCATTAACAACAATAAAAGATAGTCCATTTGATGACTTACCAGAGAACCAGAAGTTTAAAGAATTAACACAAGAAGACTTACTTTTAGTTCAATCGGAAATAGAAAATACTGGTGAGAAAATATTATTTATTTTAGATGATGTAGTTAATGACATGAAAATAAAAGGAGTTCAACAAGAATTAACTAAAATGTTAATGAATCGTCGTCATCTTGCCGGAGCCGGTGGATCAACAGCTTTTATAACCACCACACAAGTATATAATAAAGTTCCAGCCCCCATTCGTAAAGTAGCAACACAAGTGATTTTATATTCTACTAAAAATAAAACTGAAATTGAGACGATTTTTCAAGAGCTAATACTTATACCCAGAGACGATTTTTTTAGTATCTTAAAATATTGCTTTGATAAACAACATAATTTTATTTATATAGATGTAAATAAACCCCATGACAAGATGTTTCATAAGTGTTTTAATGAATTAGAATTTAAGAGTAAAAATGAAATCGGCTTTTAATTTTTCGGAAAATATCTAAAATAAAAATATATATAAGTATTATAAATGAGTTGTGAAGATTATATTCCGGAAATTGATAATGATTTTGATGAACTTGAGACTGAAGATACATTACAAGACCACATCAAGAAACTCTCTAAAAATGACATTAAAAAAATTCACGATGGAGCTATGAAACAATTAATAAAAGATGGTGGTTTAAGAGTTGAGAATATAATTGAGATCCAGCAACTTATGGCTTTAATTCAATACTGCCCAGAAAAATATAAAGATTGTCAACAATCTATTGCTAAATGCTTGGAGTTAATTATAAATCTTGCGAATCAATATTTATATTTATATGATAAAAATGTGAAACTAGAAAATAATAAAGAAAATAATAAAGAAGAATAAATAATTAATTTTTTGATAATCTTGTAATTTCTACTTTTGGGAAATATTTAAAATTGTTATATTTTAAGTTTTTCTTCCTACCACAACTTATATCGGCCACAATATTATACGATAATCCTATATCATCACTTATATCTTTAAGAGTTATATAGTCTTCATTATGTAATTCTTTTCCATCTTGAATGATTTTACAATTAAAGCAAGGATGTTGAGATTTCATGTTATTTATACTTATATATAAGATTTTTTTTTTAAGTATTTTAACGAAATATATTTTTTTACAATTTATAAGTTTATTTTTCTAAAATTAAAATATTTGTTAAAGTATAAAATGGTGATGAATAAAAAACAACTTGATATTTCACATGGATTAAAAATGGAAGAAATCTTAAAGCCGTTATTTGAGAATAAGTTTGGTTCACTTAATTATACAAGACATTTTGATAATTTTGATTATGAAAACGATAATGTCATGATAGAACTTAAAACTAGAAATTGTAAATGGGGTCAATATCCAAGTCTAATTTTTTCAACGGCTAAAATAGATAAGGCTGTTAAGCTGTCACAAGATCCCAATTTTAAAAAAGAAATCTATTTTTTCTGGAAACTAAATGATGGATTATTTTATTGGAAATATGATCCAGATGAATGGGCTATAAATAGTGGTGGGAGAAATGATCGTGGTAGAAATGAGTGGCAAGATGTAGTCCATATTGATAATCAATTCATAAAAAATTATAATGATTTAGAGTTTCCAGAAGGTTATTGGAAAAATTAAGATTTTTTATTTAATATTTTATTACCACGTATAACTGGTTTTTCATTTCTATAATTCATGAAATTAACACCAGCATTAAGAGCTGATTGTTTTGATTTATAATTAGTTTTTACATATTTTTTTTCTTTGAGTTTGTAAAGTTTATAATTTTTACCAACTTTTTTCACTTCATACGGCATTATATTTATACAAGATTATTTTTTGGAATCTTATAATTAGTAATTATATATTCATCAACTTCATAAGCCCCTTTATCTTTTTGAGTAGATTCGTATTTTGTTTTTATTTTATATATGTTAAACTTGGGACATATCTTTTTAACATCTAACTCGGCATCGTAACTCATCATGAATTTACCCTTAATACCAGTTAAAAATCTACATATATCTTCTATACGAACTCCAACTTCTTTATAATCTTTATTAGATTCCGCACGTGAATAAGGTGGATCTAAATAAAAAAATGTATCTGGAGCATCATATTTTTTAATTATTTTCTGGTAATCTTGTGAATGAATAGTAACATTATTATTTTTTAATCTGTCTCTAAATTGGTCATATTGTTTCTGGTCTTTAAACTTAACGCCGACATTTTTATAACGCTTATCCGACTCAAGATTTTCACCAATATAATTCTGTCTGTCTCCACGAAATGAAACTAACGATAAATATAAGTTTCTATAAAGTCTCTCTTTATTATTTCTAAATGTGGTCTGTTTCCGAAGTTTATCAAACTTTTTACGATTCGGCTGAAACTCCTTATCCGATAATGATTCCACTTTTTTAACATCTCTATAAATATTCATGACATCCACATCTTTATCATTTATAACTTCTATTTCGCTAGGTGGTTTTTTAAAAAAAATAGATCCACCACCCACGAATCCTTCCACATAAGTTCTATGTTCCGGAAACTTACTAATAAGTCTGTCCGCTAGTTTAGTTTTTCCCCCAATACGTGCTATTATAGGTTTAACCATTTAATAATATAATTAATATTATAATTCATGAAGATATTTTAAAATCTTAATTATACTATAAAGATGCCGAAGAAGTCCAAGAAATCCAAGAAGACTAAAACGAAATCTAAAAAATCCGTAAAAGTTATACCAGCGGTGGCTGGTGCCGGATCTAGAGGCGTTCAACAAACCATCGTTGTAGCACCCACCGGAGCTCGTGGTAGATATAGACCAAGACGAAGCCCAGCTGAAATCGCTGCCGAGAGAGAGAGAACAGCTAGACGAGTTTTAGGCATACCAGAGGGACAAAGAATCCAATTATCCGGTCAAGCTCCCATAGGTAGAAGACAACCCACTCAAACAAGAGTTCAACAGCCGGTAGGTGGTTTTACCGGTTTAACTGAAGGATACGGAATAACTCAAAATGCCGATCAAAAATTAGATAAAAAATTGAGAGCTATGGAGAGTAGATTGTTAAGTCAATTAAAACAAGAAAATAAATCTGTTGATGCTACTGAAACTCAAAGAGATAAACCCAGAACAAATGAATTAGTTGAGGGTTTTTTAGAACAACAAAGAACAGCTGAATTACTACAAAGAACAGCACAAATAGAAGCAGAACAAAGACAAGAACAAGTGAAAAGACAACAAGCATTAAGAGAGAGCCAAGCTAGAGCTAGGGTGAGAAATAGAAATTATAGAAGTCAATATTTACCGACTTTTCAAACTGATGCCCAGTTACAAAGAGATAATGAAATTATAAGAGAACGTAGACAAAAGGCTTTAAGAGAAGCAGAAAAAGAAGAAGAAAAATTAATACAACAATTAAGCTTACAACAACAACAGAGAGCCGATACACTTCAACAAAGAGTATCAAGATTTAATGAGGCAGATAAAAGAAGACAACGTCAATCAACGTTACAAGAAAGTAAAACTCGTGGTAGACGATTATTTTTAGAAGAACAAAAACGATTACAAGAACAAAATGAAAAAGAAATAAGACAACGAGAAATCATGAAAAGAGAAAAAGAATTAGAAAAACAACAAAGAGAAAGAATAAAAAGAACTCAAGAAGCAGAGAAAAAACAACGTGAAAAAAGAATACAACAATTAAAAGAAGATGATGAAGATGATAAACTTTTCGTTGATCCCATAACAGATGTGGATATACAATTACAAAAAGATTTAGTAGAACCATCACCATTTCCACAACCACCACAACCGACTGCTGATCCAACATTACCCAAAGAAAGTGAAGTTAGACCAGCTGAAAAATCAAAAGAAACTGAAATTAGACCAGCTGAAATAGTAAAAGAAGATGAAGTAAGACCAGCTGAAACTGCTGAATTACCACCACAGCCAACATTATTAGAACAAGCATTAGAAACTCAAGATGAATTAGAAGAATTAACACAACAATTAAGAGTAGCCGTAGATGAAGAAGATGTTGAACGTCAAAGACTTATAGCGGATTTACCAACTGATGATGAAGATTTCGTAGCAGAAGAAGAATTCATAGAAATAGAACAACCACAAGATAGACCATTACCGAGTAGAGAACCACCAGCTTTATCACCAAGAGATCCAGCACCAGCTTTACCACCAAGAAATCAACCCCATAAAAAACAATCATTATCAAAATCAACTTCTACTTCAACTGAAACATCAACAAGAGGACAACAAACTGGAATAAATCCACAAGCATTCGTAGAGATACAGAGATTAAGAGACATGATTGAGGATTCACCGGATATACCAGATGTGGCAGATGCTCCGGCTAAAATGCCAGATAAAGCTTTTCAAATTGCTACACAAAAAGCTACACAAGAAGAAAGAAAAAGAAAACAATTACAAAGACAACAAAGACAACGTGAGGCTATGGGTCGTGAAAGAGCCAAAAGAGACAGAGAAAAAAGACAGAACTTACAAAAATCGGTTGATGTAGCTGAAAAAGTAGTTGATGATTTAGTATCTAGAAGTATTTTACAAAGTGAGGTGGCACAATCTGGTGGTGGTAGACGAAGTGGACAAGGTAGAAAAGTAGCTGATATAAACGATGAAATAAGAAAATACAGACAGAGAACTGGACAAGAACCAGATGAAAGTATAATTGTTGCTTTTTCCGATAAAGAAAATTTACAAAATAGAAAAGCTGAATTAACTAATCTTTTATTAGGATTCGGAGTTAATGGAAAATATATACCATTTAATGCTAGGCTGTTTAATAAAATAACTAATCAAGCTAACGATAGGGATTTATTAAATCAATTACGATCTTTATTAGAAAAAGATAGACGAGACTTCGTAAGAGATAATGCTAGAGAAATAATGGATTATGCTAATGAATTAATTGATGTAAAAAATAAAATCAAAGTAAATCAAAATGCGATCCAAAAATTATTAAAACGCCGATAAATAAAAATATAAGTTATAATATAAAATGAAACCCATGACAAAAGAACAACATGAAAAGTTTAAGAAAGCCGTTAAAGATGGATTATTAACAAAGAAACAACATGACAATCTCCCAGCAAACTTACTTGAAGCCATACTTAAATCAAAAATGAAAAATGGTAAAAAGAAAAAATAAATATAGCATATAGTATAATGTCATATCAATTACAAGTGAACGCCGATCCATCAAAAATACTTTATATTGATAGTAGAGATGCCAATACTTATCTAGCTCAAAAAGAAGTTACAGATACAGAAGGAAATACATTTACACAAGATTTAACATCTTATTTCCAGTATCAATTAAAAGAGAAAATAGAAGTTCCGTTAAATCAAAGAGCATTAATATCATTAAATAGTGCTACAATACCATATTCATTTTATAATTTTAGAGTAGGTATAAATGATAGACTGGCTATGGAATCGCAAATGAGTGATGGAACTACTATTAATGCTGTATTAACTATACCAGATGGAAATTATACAGCTTATACACTAGCAGAACTAGTTGAGAATTTTATTAATACAAACATGAATACTGGATCATTTAATTTCCGTATTGATGTAGATTATGATACAGATAAGCAAAAGTTTAAATATACTTTATCCAAAAGTAATAATGATACAGCTAATTTATTAACCACGTTACAATTTACATTCTCTAATAACGGAACTCAAACACCGCATACAGAATTAGGATTCACGCAATTTAGAGATGTAAATATAACACTACCGGCTAGTGATGCTGGACAACAATCAACCATATCTGTATTTTCTACTAATGTAATTGATATAAATGGATCTATTCATGGTGTCTATGTTAGAACTAATTTAGTAAGTAACGGAACATTAGATACACAAAGTGGGACATTTAGTAATATATTAAGTAGGATACCGATTAATGTAGGGGCTGGTGGTATAATTTTTTCTACACCAAATAATGCTACACATAGATCGGTAGTAGATTTAAGAAGTATTGATATATTAACTATTCGGTTGACAGATGAAAGAAATAGAATATTAGATTTAAATGGGTTACATTTTCAAGTGGCTATAAGTGTAGATTTTTTATATAGTAAAAAGAAACAAACAATACCGATGGGTTCATTAAGTAAAAATAATTTCGGTCATTCTTTTCATCATGAAGAAGTTGATGATAGACGATCTAAAATAAAAAATAACAATAAATCATAAAATATTATAACTTATATATTATAAAATGGGATTTTTTTCAAGACTAGGAAGTAGAATATCAAGTGGATTGAAAAGTGCTGCCAGAGTAGGTAAAAAATCATTAGGAGCCGTAAGCCGTGTAGGAAATGCCATAGCTCATGGAGCAGAAAAAGTTGTAAATGTTGTTGATCGTATTCCGGTAGTAGGTCAAGTTCTAGCTCCAGTTTCTGGTGTAGTAAGAAGTGGAATAGGATTGGTTCAAGATGTAGCTGACGCAGCCCAAGCCGGTAAAGAATTAATAGAAGGAGGAGAAGAATTGTTAAGTGGTGGTGGGGATGCTCAAGCTCTCATGAAAAAAGCTAAAACACAATTAGAAAAAGCAAAAGAAATTAAACAGACTGGTTCACAAGTTATGGCACAAGCGAAAGCAGTAAAATCAAGTGCGAGTGCTAGACAGATGGCGAAGGATGCTGTCAATCAATTTCGTAATCAATAATTTAATATTTTAAGATAATGTTTTTTTATAAATATAATATTTCTTATATTATATAAATGCCCCACGAAGAAATGAGCTGTATTAAAAGAGAATATTTAAGAAGGCTTAATACTCTACGATTATCTGTCAATAGTGCTGATGGATTTAGTAAAGATGAATTAGGAGAGTTTAATTTCGTTATTCCACCCTTCCCATCACCAACTCATGGTGGTAGTCAATATGCTTTATTTAAGTTAATTTCGTTTTATGTTATTGGACAAGATGAAGCAGATAGAGTTGAGAATGATGCTGGACAAGATGTAAGTGGATTTTATGTAGAAGTTAATGGATTAGGTATTACACCCAATTTACAGACGACTCATGCTAATCAACGATTACGTGGAACGAATACTTTTTCTATTGTAAATGTAAATGGTCAAGCTGAATTAGGCCAAGGTCAAGGAGGTGGTAATCAACAATTTAACGTTGTCTCTGGTGGATTTTATCATGGTAATCCGGTAGTCTGTTCTAATCCAGCTGGAACTGAAGTGAATATTAAAGTATTTACATTAGACGATGGAACATTAGTTGCCGATAATGTAAGATTAACATCGGTTCTTGATTTTGAGATTGAAATATTAGATTTAAGTTAAAACTAAAATTATTTACATGAAAAAAAATATATTTGTTAAAGTTATAAAAGATGGAAGAAGGAATGATGGATTCAAGAGTTGCTCCGCCCCAAGTGAATTATGATAATGTGTTACCACTTGCGATAGAAAGCCGTTCTAATCGCCGTGAGTTTTTACCGGTAAATGGTCAATCATTTTCCAACTCTACTGGTGCTACTATTTGTCGTATTGATGTGAATGCTGATAGTATGCTTGATGCTACCCATTCATATTTAGAATGTGATATTCGTAATGACGCAGCAGCGGATACGGACTTTTTGTCACTTAATAACTTTACCCCATCGTGGATTCAACGGCTACGAATTGAGAGTGGAGGGGTAGTAATTGAGGATATTAATGAATATTCACGATTATATGCTATGCTCTCGTTATGTCAATGCCCCCAAGATTACTTGAAGAATAACTATGCCAATCTTGGTTTATATAGTGAACCACCTTCGGCTCTACTTAACACCGCAGCAGCTGGATCGGAACAACTTCCAAGTTCTGGTGCTATTTCGGCTTTTATTGATGATGGTGGTGGTAATGATACCGGAGCCCAGAACGTTACATTAAGTGCTGCCGATTTAACTTACACACCCACAGCACGAACAACTCTCTCTGGAATCCAGACGGATCAAGTTGGCGGTGTCCCAGCGACTCATGTAGCACCCACTGATGCTGCCCTTGCTGCCGGTGGTGTCCATGCCAAGACCAAGATTTTTAGAGGCCAGTCCAAGCGTATGTGTATCCCACTAGTATCCGGATGGCTTAATATGGATAAATACATTCCACTAATCATGATGAATGCCGGATTCACAATTGAGCTTACATTATGCGATGCCAATCGTATTGGTATGACAACCCCAGAGAGTAACGCAGCCCCAAATGCTGCCCCCATAGATTCGTTATGGTCTGTTCTTAATGTTAAGTATGTTGCCCACTTGATTGATTTAGATCGTTCTTTTTATGATCGTCTCCGTATGGTTATGGATGCTTCTGGTGGTGTTCTCCAGTTGGCTGGACAGACATATAGGCATTATTCTGGTATTCTTGGAAATGCTGCCAATCAATATACTATTTCACTACCGGCACGTGTTAAGAGTGTAAAATCAATTTTCGGAACATTCTTAAACTCCACACAAGTAGGATCTAATACATGTTACGATTCATCGGTTTTCCAGAAGGCTCATATTGAATCCTTCCGCTTTGAGATTGGATCGGTAAGATACCCACAGACCGATATTGATTGTAATGGTTACGATAAACAAGCACAGCGTGAGGCGGAGCTTGATAAAGCTTTTGGCAAGATTGGTGATTATCAACACCAGAAGGCATATTCACTAAAACACACTGCGAATAATGAAGGAATCCGTAATGGACGATCTCCCACTGGTAGCTGTTTATCCGCCTTCTTTGTCGGTTATGATTTTGAGGCCTTTAATCGTGTAATGCTTGAGCAAGGAATTGATACGAGTTCACGATCTCTACCAATTAATGTTATTATTAATAAGGGTGCTTCTGGTGGTGGTGTTGAGCATCGTGCGGACTTCTATGTTCTCTGTGATGCTATTTTCTTCATCAATCTTGATGGAACAGCTTCGGTAAGTGTATAAGTGGTTTAAAGAAAAAGCACAATTGATTTTTAGAATATTTTTTTATGTTTGTATATTATAATGAGTAGTAATATACTAAATCCCAAGTTATATGAAAAAGCTAAAAAAGAAGCTGATAAAAAATATGAACGGCATTCGGCTTATAAGTCTATGTTTATAAATAAAAAATATAAAGAACTAGGAGGTAAATATAAAACCCAGAGAAGAAAAAAAGGATCAACTACAAGATGGAATGAAGAACAATGGATACAAGTATTACCATATTTAAAATCTGGTAAAAAAATAGCTTGTGGAGAGGATAATAAGAAAAATAAAGTTTGTAGGCCATTTAAAAGAGTTGATAAAAACACACCCATAACATTACCAGAATTACAGAAATTACATAGTAATAAAGATTTAATTAAACTGGCTGAAAAGAAAATTAAAGATATGGATGGACGAGTATTCTGGAAGACTATGAAGTTTATAAGTTCTAAAAAATAATATATATAATATATGAAAATTACTTTTTGTGGTTTTCATGTCTGTTTATGGATATGGAAGAAGAAGAGAAAGAAGAGAAAAAGAAAAAGAAAAAATAAAATATAAGTTAATATATATGGGAAATAAAAAAGGTCTTATATGGTATTTAACATTATTTACATCACCAGAAAAAACTGAAATATTTAAAACTTTATCATGTGGCACAATAAAAGAGATGGCATATTATTTAAACATAGAACCTTCAATAGTATCTAATTATTATCATGGCCAGATAAAAGCTCGTGGAGTGTTAAAGTATTGTAACATAACACAGAACTTAAAAATATAAACCCCACCCTTTAAAATATTTTTTATAGTCATAAAATAATTTTTCTATATAATAAATTATGACGACAGCTCGT
>Ga0208767_1001281_pt1 | contig 20138 bp, 29 predicted proteins | sample VirMetDEL_Mar_21_FD_184514 | JGI IMG/M metagenome (GOLD analysis project Ga0208767, IMG submission 184514) | Aqueous microbial communities from the Delaware River and Bay under freshwater to marine salinity gradient to study organic matter... | ecosystem: Environmental > Aquatic > Marine >... | reverse complement strand
GGTCTTGGTCTGGGTGTAGGAGTAATTGATGTTCCAAACAAAGAGAATTAAGTTTATGTCTTGGTCTATGTCTGGGAATAGGTCTGGGTCTTGGTCTGATTCTAGGTCTTGGTCTAGGTCTTGGTCTGGGTCTGGTTCTTGGTCTTGGTCTTGGTCTTGGTCTAGGTCTGGGTCTTGGTCTGGGTCTAGGTCTAATACTGCTTAAATTAAACAAGAGAGAAATGAAAATGGAAAACCTTCTTAACACTACTGATCGTGAAATTTTCTTCAACGTCTTCGAACAGCCTGTCGTATCTCATGACAGTCGTTTCGTGGCTGAAGACAAAAAGATGCTTATTCGTACATCTGATGATGGAGACAAGTATCTAAACGTAGTGAATGATAAGTACCGTGTAGTTGAAAATAGAGAAGTTCTTGTGCCTCTACAGACACAGATGATCAACTACTTTGATCCTCTCGTTCTGGAAGATGTAAAGATTAAAGATACTATTTCTGCCAATGGTAACGTCTGCTATGCAGAATATCTCTTTCCAAAGCTGAAGCATGGTATTGAAACATCTACAGGGCATAAGACTGAGTTTGGTCTTCGTTTTGTAATGAAGAATACCTTTGATGGTAAAGGCAGTGTAACTATGTGGTCAGGTCTTATTGACTTTTTCTGCACCAATGGAACGGTACTTGGTAAGTATGATGTAACACGTAAGCGTCACAGTCGTAACTTCAATACTGATGGTTTTATCAGTGCCTTTGAAATGTCTATGACTACTCACAAAAATGCTGTTGAACGGTATCAGCGTTATGCTGACACTAAGGTTGGTTCCTCTACCAAGGTGCAGCAGTTGTTCGACAAGCTGACCAGCACCAAGCGTGAGGATCAGAAGCGTAGCGGAGGCTTGGCTGATCGTCTGTTTGCCCAGTGGATGGACGAAGTACGTGTACGAGGTGACAATCTCTTTGCTGTACAGTCTGCTATGACGCACTACGCATCACATGGTGACGATGGTCGCTTTGACTTGACCAAGGCTGGTGATAATGGTACACTGTACAAGCGTAGTGATGAAGTTACGAAGTGGCTTCACTCAAATACGTGGAAAGACTTTGTTGAAACTATCGCTGCGTAATCTTAAACCTTTAATAGGAGAAAGTTATGCGTCGTTATAATTATAAGAACCATAGTGAAATTCCACCATACATGGCTGATTATCTCACAGATGTTGTTGGAACTGTTGAAACGGTAGAGGAAGTACCCCTCAATCAAATCAACGACTTTCTTAATGGTCTTGAAGAATGGTATGAAGATGATGTTGAGATACTCTACAGCACCTCTGCCATGACAATGCACTAACAACCTATGGAAGGAACGGCGGGATATTGTATACGGTCATACTTTATCCCGCCGTTTGTTATTACAATGAAATTAGAAACCAGCTTAAATCAATACGAAGAACTTCACAGGATTATTGAGACTAAGAAACGAAGACCTAAATCAATTACAATTCCTACTGAATCTCTCGTAAATATATTGATTGATCATTCTCGTATGTGTGCTAAACTAACAGGAATGGGGGTTAAGATAGAAGATGTTTAAATTTGTTATATTACTTATTTTAGGTTTTATTCTATCTCTTATTTTTACATTTGAGATAGAAGCTAAACAAAATCAAGTTGATTGCGTAGCTGAAGCCATCTACTTTGAAGCTAGAAGTGAACCTTTTGAAGGACAACTGGCTGTAGCTAATGTAATAAATAATAGAGTTAAATCTTCTAAGTTTCCTAATACACATTGTGATGTTGTCTACCAAGCTAAAAGAATAAATGGAAAGATAGTTAAAAATAAGTGTGCTTTTTCTTTCTACTGTGATGGAAAAGTAGAAGAGATAAGAGATAAAAAAGCATATAAATTAGCTGAGAATATTGCTAAACTTTCTATGCAAGGAGTTTATGTTGACATTGCAAGAAAAGCAACACATTTTCATACTGTATATGTCAATCCTTATTGGTCTAAACATTTAGAATATCTTGGTAAGATAGGTAAACATAAGTTTTATTATGAATAAGATACAAAAACATGTACCAACTCTATTATCTATTGCTGAAGAAATAGAAGAACCTGTAAGGTGTTACCGTCTAGCTGCTGGTATAATATATAAAAATATGTTAGTAAGTGTCGGAGTAAATAGTTATAAGACTGATCCATTTCAAGCTAAGTATAGCAAGAACGAAAAGGCTATACACCTTCATGCTGAAATATCTGCAATAAAAAATGCGTTGCGTCAGTTAAGCGTAGATGATATACAGAAGACAAGCTTACTTGTTGTAAGGGTTAAGAGAGAGAATAATAAAGAACCTTATTCTCCAGCTATGGCTAAACCTTGTTCTGGTTGTCGTAGATGTATCGTTGAATTTGGTATTAAGAATGTTTATTATACTGGTGAAAAAGGAGAGATATACCAGCTATGAAATGTGAACTTATAAGTTGCTTAGGTACAGACCTTACGGTGGTTAATTCTGCTCGTGTCTCATTTGAGAATGAATCTCGGTGGGCTAGAGATATACCAGCATTAGGTATTACAGAACTTAGTGATAGAGATAAGAAACTAATTAAGTATCTAGCTAAACATAAACACTTTACACCATTCACCCATTGTGTTATTACAGTACGAGAAGAAGTTCCAATCTTTGTTGCTAGACAAAGGTTCAAACATACAGTAGGATTTAGTTACAATGAAGTTAGTAGAAGATATGTTGACTCTGATCCTGTCTTTTACCATCCAGACGAATGGCGTAGACGTGCAGAAAATAAAAAACAAGGATCAGAAGATGCAGGTGTATCGTCACAACAGCTTGTTAGTAAAGCATATGACAAATTTCTTATAGAAGCTAAAAAAATATATGATGATCTTTTAAGCATGGATGTAGCACCGGAACAAGCACGTATGGTTCTTCCCCAAAGTATGTACACCAGCTACTATGTCACAGGTTCTTTATCTGCTTTTGCTCGTGCTTACAAATTACGTATTGACGACCATGCACAGAAAGAGATACAGTACCTAGCTAAGATGTGGAATGAAATTATTGAACCTCTTTACCCCGTCTCATGGAAGGAATTAGCAGATGGCTAGTAAGAAACCTACAGGAATAGAAAAGCCAGCATGGGTTAAGCAACACATGCGTACAAGCATTGGTCAGTCTGTAAACAGTAGGCCAAAGAACAAGAACAAGCGTCGTAACTTTAAGCGTTACAGAGGACAGGGAAAGTAAGATGACTAAACGTATTCTAGTTCCTATTTCCGATACACAGAATATTACTTCTTTTTCTGAATATGCTCGTAAACTTTTTCAACAGGGTAAGATTACCTATGAAAAGTTTTGTAATATTGAAATGGTTGAACTGGGATACAACCCATACGATCCTAAAGATTTAGAAGAATATAATGACTTTATAGAATCTCTTAATGACATAGCAGATGAATTTGATGTAGAATTTATAAGTGAAATGATTTTTGGTCCTATTGAAGGAGAAGACGAAAGACTAGAAGTTAAGTGTACAGAGTGTGGCACATTACACTGGGTAGCACACACAGAGTGGGAAGCTTTGGTTTGTCTTACCTGTGAACATGAAATGGATAACCCATATGATAATAATAAAGGAAAGGAATAATGAAAAATTTATGGGAAAAGGATCGTAAGATTATTTACAAAGAACTATACTCTCAATATCTCCAAGAGGGTTATAGTCCTAAAGAAGCTAAGAGATTTGCATCAGAAGAGACTGAAGAATATATGTCTAATGAAACAGATTTTATAAAAGATATATTTTCTTATCAGGATGAGGATTGTTGAATGTGGAATGTTATTGTGAAAACTAAATACATTGAAACAGTCGTAGAAGATTCTTCTTATGAAGAAGACATATGGAAACTACTAGGAGACAGAAAACTGTTTACATCTCAGATGGGATATGATATTGAAGAGACGATAGATGGCTTCGTAGCCAAACGTAATGGAGAAGTAATTGCTATATATAGGGTACTCAGGGAAGATTGAGCATAATGGTAGTAAGTTTGTAAAACATATTCCATGTGAGTCGTGTGGTTCGAGTGATGCTTGTGCATTGTTCGATGACGGACATATGTTTTGCTTTAGTTGTAGACAATATTTTAAGAGTGATGAGGCATATACAGAGGAGACTAACATGCCACTCGATACTTTAAGTTATCCAAAACCTACAGCAAAAGGTCACGTATCAGCTATTACTGATCGTGGTATTACAAAAGATACAGCAGAGAAGTATGGTGTACATGTTGTAAACAATTGCTATGGTGACATAGTCAACCATTATTATCCTTACTTTGATGTAAATAACAGTCTTGTAGCTTACAAGGTTCGAGATGTAGCTACGAAGAACTTTTCCGCTTATCCGCCCGGTGCTATGTCAGCAGGTGTGTTGTTTGGTCAGCACCTTTGTCAGGAAGGTGGTAAGTATATCACCGTATGCGAAGGTGAACTAGATGCTATGGCTGCTTATCAGATGCTAGGATCAAAGTATGCAGCAGTCTCTATCAAGGATGGTGCAGCAGCAGCAGTCAAAAGCTGTAAACGTAGTTATGACTTTCTTAATTCCTTCAATAATATCGTCATATGCTTTGATTCAGATGAAGTAGGACAGAAGGCTGCACGTGAGGTTGCACAACTCTTTGAACCAAACAAGTGTAAGATTGTAGCACTGGATGGTAAGCTAAAGGATGCTTCTGGATACTTGACTGATGGTAAGGCACAAGACTTTACTCAGGCATGGTGGGCAGCACGTACCTACACACCAGCAGGTATTATCAATCTAAAAGATATTGGTCCTGAACTATACGAAGAAGGTAATCAGACTACCTGCCTGTATCCTTGGGATGGTATAAATCAAAAGCTGTACGGTATTCGTACTGGTGAGTTGGTAACGCTGACGGCTGGTACTGGTACTGGTAAGTCCAGCGTCATGCGTGAACTGATGCACCATGTTCTGAAAGAGGCTGAAGGCAATATTGGTGTTATCTCTCTTGAAGAGAATACCCGTTCAACCATCTTCCATCTTATGTCTGTAGAAGCTAATGCTAGATTGTACATACGTGAAATAAGGGATGAATTTCCAAAACCTGAATTGAACAAATGGCAAGAAGCAACCATTGGAACTGGTAGGTTCTATGCTTTCGATCATTTTGGTTCTATGGGTACTGAAGAAATTCTTGCTCGTGTACGCTACATGGTAAAAGCTTTGGACTGCAAGTGGATTTTCCTTGATCACCTATCTATCCTTGTCTCGGGTCTTGAAGGTATGGACGAACGTAGGAACATCGACATTCTCATGACTAAGCTTCGCAGTCTGGTAGAAGAAACTAATTGTGCATTGCTTCTTGTATCACACCTACGACGTACAGGTGCAGACAGTGGACATGAAGATGGTAAAGAGGTAAGCCTGTCACATCTACGTGGTTCACAGTCTATTGCACAACTCTCTGATGCTGTCGTAGCTATGGAACGTGATCAACAATCTGATGATCCTAATATTGCAAACACTACCACCATTCGTGTATTGAAAAATAGATATGCTGGTGAAACTGGTGTAGCTTGCCACTTGTTTTTCAACAAGGATACTGGTAGGCTGCACGAAGTTACCAATCTTGGTGACGATCTTGATGGAGGAAATGACGACAACGACATTTCCCTCTAAGGAAATATAAATGCAGGTAATATTAGACATTGAAACAGATAGTCTTGATGCTACAAAGATTTTCTGTATTGTTACGAAGAACGTAGACACAGGACAGATCAATATATGGAAAGAAGAAGAATGTCTAACTAAGTTTCCTGTATTTGCTAAAGGAGTATCGAAGTTCATTATGCACAACGGCATAAGCTTCGATGCTCCTACTCTTAATAGACTAACAGGAACAAAGATAAATGTATCTACAGTAGAAGATACTCTTATTCTTTCTCAGCTTCTGTTTCCAACACGTAGTAAACATTCTCTTGAATCATGGGGGATTGATCTAGGATTTAAGAAGATAGACTTCCAAGATTTTTCTCAGCTAACTAAAGAGATGATTACGTACTGTATCAGAGATGTTGACATTACCTTTCGTCTATGGCTAAAGATCAAAGAAGAAAAACCAGAGAAGTATCGTCAGGCTATTGATCTTGAATACAATGTACGTCGCATCATTGATGTTCAAGAAAAGAATGGCTTTACTCTTGATGTACAAAAAGCTATGACGTTACAAGCTTCTCTATCTGATAAGTCTCGTGCTATTGAAGAAGACCTACAACGTCGTTATCCTCCTGTTACAGAGGAAAGGTATTCAGAGAAAACAGGTAAGAGGCTGAAGGATAAAGTAACTATCTTCAATCCTGCAAGTCGTCAGCAGATTGCTGCACGTCTTATGGAACAAGGATGGCTGCCAGAGAACTTCACACCTACTGGTCATCCCATTGTAGATGAAGGCACATTAAAGAAAGTAGATATTCCTGAAGCACAGATGATTGCAGAGTATCTTCTTATTAACAAACGTACAGCACAGATCAAATCATGGCTAGAACTTCTTGAGGAGGATAATAAAGTTCATGGTAAGGTACTTACTCTCAAGGCTATCTCAGGACGTATGGCCCATCATAGTCCAAACATGGCTCAAATTCCGGCTGTTTATTCTCCCTATGGGGTGGAATGCAGAAGCTGTTGGATCACTTCTTCTCCTAATAATGTTCTTGTTGGTTGTGATGCAAGTTCCTTGGAGTTAAGGTGTCTTGCACATTACATGTGTGACGAAGACTACACGAAGGAAGTAGTTGAAGGAGACATTCACACAGCTAATCAAAAAGCTGCTGGATTGGAAACACGTGACCAAGCTAAGACATTCATTTATGCTTTTATCTATGGTGCTGGCGCATCGAAGATTGGCAGCATTGTTGGAGGTACAGCAAGCGATGGTCAAAAGTTAATAGATAATTTTCTTGAAAGCTTACCCGCACTAGCTAAACTAAGAAAATCTGTTGACAAGATTTCTACATCAGGATATATTAAGGGTCTTGATGGTAGAAAGTTACATGTAAGGCATCAACATGCTGCTATGAATCTTCTGCTTCAAGGTGCTGGAGCAATCATCTGCAAACAGTGGGTTGTTATTATCGACAGACTAATACGTAAGCATAAGATTGATGCTAAATTAGTCGCCAGCATTCACGATGAATATCAGTTTGATTGTCATAAAGATCATGCTGAACGATTTGGTAAACTAACCCAAGAGGCAATGAAGATTGCAGAGAAGGAGTTAAATGTTCGATGCCCCCTAGACAGCGAATACAAAGTCGGCCTGAACTGGTCCGAAACACACTAATAAATCTTAATGAAAATGAACTAGAATTAGCTAAGACAATAGCTATTGCTAGGAATGATTCTAACAGAAAGAAAGGTGTAATAGATAATATACAAGATAAGAATCGTACATCAATTCAAATTGATATTGATGGTGCTGAAGCAGAGTTAGCTTTCTTTAAATTTGTAAACGAATATCCAGAGTCTTTCTTTGATACGACAAACAAAGCAAAAAGCACTGGAACTGATTTAGGTGATGCTATTCTTGATAATCTCAGCATTGATGTTAAATCAACTAGATATAAGACAGGAAAGCTTATCCAAAGCGGAGCCAAGACATTTAAATCTAAGATTGATATATATTGTCTTGTCGTAAAAGAAGATGATAATACCTTTAATGTAAAAGGTTTTTGTCCTTCTTCCGTATTGCTTCATGAAGATAATTATGGTAAACATTTCCCCGGTCGTCCTTGTTTTGCAGTTCCTCAAAAAGTTTTGATGGACTATGACGATTGTGTAAAAAAGGTGTTGACAAAGGCTGCGTAGTAAAGTAGTATCCCACTCGTTACTTGAAACAGTCTCAGCCAAGAGACATTGAAAATGGAGTTATAAATGGCTAATAACAAGTACGATCAAATCCTCCTTTCTGGTAAAGCATATTGGGCTAGTGTTGTTGAGCCTAATACAACATATGAACCAGTTTGGCAGGTTGATGTTACGGTTGACGAAGAGACTAAGCAGAAGCTTGAGTCTATTGGTCTTAGTGTAAAAAACAAGGGAGATGATCGTGGAGATTTTTTCTCTTGTAGGCGTAAGGTAGTTAAGAGGGATGGTTCCAAGCGTGACGCACCTAGTGTAATTGATGCAAAGAAAATGCCTTGGGATAGTCGTCTTATCGGTAATGGTTCTACTGTTAAGGTAAAGATTCAGCCCTACGAATATTCTTATGCTGGTAAGGCTGGTGTTACTGCTGACTTTATGGCTATGCAGGTCATTGATCTTGTACCTTACGGTGATCCTTCCGGTGATTTTCAGGAAGAAGATGGTTTTTCCATCGACCAAGAACTAGCAGCACTATAATAAAAGAGGGAAATACTAATATGACAAGTGAAGCACGTGTACTATCAGCCCTTCGTCGCGGTATGCGAGTTACTCGTAAGACTGCAATCGAACGTGGATGGTGTGAGAACCTAACAGCGACTATCTCACGCCTTCGTAAGAAGGGTTATGTAATTACCGCAATTAAGGCTGAGTCTCCTGAAGGGTCTTATACGCGGTACAAGCTACTATCCAGCCCGTCAGTACAGTCAAAAGCTGCTTAGTAGCTAACACAAGAGGCAACAGAACATGGCTAAGTCAATTGATACGTTGATAGAAGACATTTATGGTCTATTTACCAATGACGAGGAAATAAAAGTAGATAAGAAGCACCTCGACGCTTTTGCTGAAGCAGTAGCCAGTTCTGTTGCCTCTGCTATCTCGGAGGTTCGTAAACCTAGAGAACCATCTTTGCGTCTATCTCTTATTGGTCATAAGGATAGAAAGATTTGGTATGAGATGAATGGGGCAGAGAAGCAGCAACTATCTGCTCCAACTCTCATTAAGTTTCTATACGGAGATATTCTTGAACATCTACTGATCCTATTCACTAAGGTAGCTGGTCATAACATTATAGAAGAACAAGGTGAACTAACTTCTAATGGTGTACGTGGTCACAAAGATGCTACGATTGATGGTGTGCTAGTTGATTTTAAATCAGCTTCTCCCTACAGCTTCAAGAAGTTTAAAGATGGTTCTATTCTTCATGACGATCCTTTCGGATATATCGCACAAATTTCTGCATACTCTGATGCAGACAACAATCCTAATGTAGGCTTTGTCGCTATTGATAAATCATCTGGTGAGATTTGCTATTGTCCTATTGACGACATGGACCTAATCAATTCAGGGAACAGAATAGATGAAATTAGAAGCTTCTTGGAAAAAGACACACCCCCTGAGAAATGTTATGATTCAGTTCCTGATGGTTCTTCAGGTAATCATAAGCTTCATATTGGCTGTTCCTTTTGTGACTATAAGTTTACTTGTTGGTCTGATGCTAATGATGGTGCTGGTATTCGTACTTTTCAGTATAGCAACGGCCCAAAGCATCTCGTCAAGGTTGGAAAGGTTCCTAACGTACCTGAAATAACTAATGACAAATAGATATAGATCAGGATCAGAAAAGAAAACTGGTGATTTACTAGACAGTCTTAACATCAGTTATTCTTTTGAACCTCACTATATAAACTACACTTGGATAGAATACAAAAAATATCTTCCAGATTTTATTCTACCAAATGGTATTGTACTAGAAGTAAAAGGAAGGTTTAAACTAGAAGACAGAAAGAAACACCTCTTCATAAGAGAAGCTTATCCCGATCTGGATATTCGGTTTGTCTTCGACAATCCTAATAACAAATTAAATAAAGGAGGTAAGTCAACTTATGCAGATTGGTGTATCAAAAATAACTTCCTCTTCTGTAAAAATTCTGATCATCAGATTATAGAAGAGTGGGCTAATGAGCAACGAAAGACAAGTAGAGGGAGAGAAGTTTCTCCTAAACGTAGAGTATCTTCTGGGACAGAACCAAGAAACAAGTCCAGAAAAAGTACTGTTTCTAAGCGTAATCCTACAGGCACTACTAGACGCAACAAAACCAGAAACACAAAGCGAACCTGAAGAAGAAAAGCTGGCTAGACGTTCAGCACAAGCTTGGTTCTTTGCTTCAATAGGCGTAACATCCCAAGACTTTGTAGACGTATGTGACCTTGCAGGTATATCTCCTGTGGATATGCGAAGCTTTGCATTTAAGGTCTTGCGTAGCAAGGAAGTTAAGTATATAAGGAAGAGGATCAACACGGTGTTAAGTTATGACTAAGAAACCTAACAGATGGATGGACAACTTCAATATGGACAAGCAGGTTCTTGAATATATGAAAGAAATACCTACTCTAAAAGACTATAAGTTCGATGAAGATAAATATCTTATTGAAATTCATAAGTATATTCTAAGCACATACAATCAGCACTATGCTCAGAGTAAGTATCAGGCTACCGATACGATTGTGGATGCAGGATATGCAGAAGGTTTTTGCATGGGTAACATCCAGAAATACTGGAAGCGTTACGGTAAAAAGGAAGGCAAGAACCGTAAGGACTTGCTGAAGATTATACACTATGCTATCATTATGCTTTACGTCCACGATCAGCAAACACCACCGGGAGAATAGGATATGCAAATGCCTAACTACAATATTAACATCGACCCAGAAAGAGACAGTTTATTTGATCAGTTAGGTATTGCACGGTTAAAAGAGTCTTACATGATGGATCATGAACTTTCTCCGCAGGAGAGGTTTGCTTATGTATCTAAATGTTTTTCTTCTAATCAGGAACATGCACAGCGGCTGTACGATTATTCGTCCAAACACTGGCTTTCTTATTCTACTCCTATTCTATCCTATGGTAAGTCTTCTCGTGGACTACCTATATCTTGTTATCTAAACTATATCCACGATAGTGCAGAAGGTCTAGTCAACAATCTTACAGAGACTAACTGGCTATCTATGCTTGGTGGTGGGGTTGGTATTGGCTTTGGCATACGGTCATCAGATGATAAGTCTACTGGTGTTATGCCTCACCTCAAGATGTACGATGCTTCTTCTCTGGCTTATCGTCAGGGCAAGACACGTCGTGGATCATATGCTGCATATCTTGACATCGACCATCCCGATATTGTTCTATTCCTTGAGATGCGTAAGCCTACTGGGGACCAGAACTTCCGTTGCTTGAATATGCACCACGGTATTAATATTAGTGACAAGTTTATGCAGGTCTTAGAAGCATGTATGCTTGATCCTAATGCAGACGATACTTGGGAACTACGTGATCCACATACAAAGAAGGTATGTGATGTTACATCTGCTAAAGAGATGTGGCAGCGTATTCTAGAGATGAGAATGCAAACTGGTGAACCTTATCTTCACTTCATTGATCGTTCCAATGAACAGCTACCTGCTTGGTTAAAACAACAAGGATTAAAGGTACATCAATCAAACCTATGTTCAGAAATTATTCTTCCTACATCAGTAGAACGTACAGCAGTTTGCTGTTTGTCTTCAGTTAATCTGGAGCATTTTGATGATTGGTCTAAAGATAAACAGTTTCTTCCAGATGTATTGGAAATGCTGGATAATGTTCTACAGCTTTTTATTAACAATGCTCCTGACTCCATCAGTCGTGCTAAGTTCTCAGCAGAACGTGAACGATCAGTTGGTGTTGGAGCCTTGGGTTTTCATGCAATGCTACAGAAGCGTGGAATACCCTATGAATCCCCAATGGCTAAATCTCTCAATATGCGAGTATTCAAGCACATACGAACAGAACTTGACAAATCCAACAGACTTTTGGGAGAAGTTAGGGGTGAAGCACCTGACGCTAGAGGGACAGGACTACGTTGCAGTCACGTTATGGCGATTGCACCAAATGCTAGTAGTTCAATCATTATGGGAAATACCTCCCCTTCAATCGAACCTTTTAGAGCAAACGCCTACAGGCAGGATACGATTAGTGGTGCTTTTCTAAACAAGAATAAATTCCTAGATAAGCTGATCAAGGAAAAATGTAGCAATGACGATAAACTTAGTTACGACAAGATATGGTCTTCAATTATTGCTAACGATGGTTCTGTTCAGCATCTGCGTTGTCTTGACGATTACGAGAAAGAGTTATATAAAACGTCAATGGAAATTGATCAGAGATGGGTTATTGAACATGCAGCAGATCGTCAGCAGTATATCGACCAAGCACAATCGCTGAATGTTTTCTTTCGTCCTGATGTTGACATTAGTTACCTACATGCGATACACTTCCTAGCTTGGAAGAAGGGACTAAAGACCATGTACTATTGTCGGTCAGAGAAGATTGGTAAAGCTGATCGTGTATCTCGTAAGATTGAGAGGCAGATCATTCAAGAGATTGATATGGAGGCACTAGCCTCTGGTGAAGAATGTCTAGCTTGTGAGGGATAAATAATGTTATACGAGATTAGATTATCAGAAGATCAAACTACAGACATAACAGTAGAATATCTGGAAGATTGTTTTCATACAGATAATGCTCCTAAAAAAGAGATAGCAACTGTATTAAAATATATTCGGCTTGAATCAGAATTTGAAGAATGGAAAAATGAAGTAATAAAATATTTTGGCTCTTTTATTTATAAGAAGGTTGAAGAATAAACTATGACTGCAAAGCTTAAACTTCAAGATCAACGGAACTACTTCAAGCCTTTCCACTATCCGTGGGCATACGACGCATGGCTAAAGCATGAACAGTCTCACTGGCTGCATACAGAAGTTCCTATGCTAGAGGATGTAAAGGATTGGAAGACTAACCTCTCTACAGAAGAGAAGTACTTTCTTACCAACATCTTTCGTTTCTTTACACAGTCAGACATTGATGTAGCTGGTGGTTATGTAGACAACTACCTACCACACTTTCCACAGCCTGAAGTACGTATGATGCTGACAAGCTTTGCTGCACGTGAGGCACTTCATGTTGCTGCTTACTCTCACCTCATTGAGTCTCTCGGTATGCCGGAGACTACATACAATGAGTTTCTAGAGTATGAAGCAATGAAAGATAAGCATGAATACTTCCTTGATAAAGTATCTAGTGATGCTCCAATACCTCTGAAGATTGCAGCTATTTCTGCATTTACAGAGGGTCTTGCACTATTCTCCTCCTTCATTATGTTGTTAAACTTCCCACGTCATGGTAAAATGAAGGGTATGGGTCAGATCGTCACATGGTCTATTGTAGATGAGACACAACATGCTGAAGGGATGATCAAGCTGTTCCGTACATACGTAGAAGAAAATCGTGATGTTTGGAACGACAAAACAAAGTCAGAGATTTATTCTACTGCTACAGCTATGGTTGATTTGGAAGACAAGTTTGTTGACCTAGCCTTTCAGATGGGTAAGGTAGAAGGACTAAGAGACTACGAAGTTAAAGAATACATTCGGTATATTGCTGATCGTCGTCTTATTTCTATGGGCATGAAAGGCATTTATAAAGTTAAGAATAATCCTCTACCTTGGGTAGAGACTATGATCAACGCACCTACGCACACTAACTTCTTTGAGAATCGTGCTACAGATTATGCTAAAGGTGCTTTATCGGGGAACTGGTCTGATGTTTGGGCAAGCTAAAAAACATTTACAAGAAGCTAAGATTACTTACTGGCAGCACTTTAAGTTTGCTAACAGTATATCATTGTCTTTGATTTGTGCTGTTATGTGTCTTGTCGTTCATTCTATCTTTCCCAACTTATTCACAACCACTGGAAGTGACATACTAAAATCTATTATTAAAAAAATTAATGATAATACTTTGGGAGAAGTAGATGGCTAGAGATTATAAACGTGAGAATGAAGTAACAAAAAGTAAACCAAAAAATATTGCTAAACGTGTCGCACGTAACAAAGCACGTCGTATGCTTATGCGTGAAGGGTTGGTAAAGAAAGGCGATGGTAAGCATGTAGACCATAAGAAGCCTCTCAGCAAAGGCGGCAGCAACAAGCGTAGTAATCTACGTGTAAGAGATGGACGTAAGAATAGTTCATTTGCACGTAATCCTGATAAATCGATGAAGACAAGACGAAGGACTTAATGTTTCCATATCCATTCAAGATATTTCAAGAAGAACTTCCAGAAGATTTTTGTAAGCATGTTATATCTTTAGCTGAATCTTTAGATAGAGAAGAAGCTGCTGTTCATGTCGATGGTTCTTCTGAGTTTAAAAAAGAAGCACGAAATAATAATGTATCTTGGATAAATAATCCTGATATTATAGAACTACTTCAAATATATACATTGAAGGCCAATGAAGATTGTGGTTGGAACTTTGATGTTGGTGTCTATGAAACACCTCAGTTATCTATATATGATCAAGGACAGTTTTACGATTGGCATGTAGACATTGGAGTTGAGGAAGACTACGATCCAGTAGTTAGAAAACTTACTATTACAATTAATCTTAACGATAATTATGAGGGAGGTAACTTTCAGATAGAACGGTGGGGTAGTCCTAAGATGAAGAAAAGATACATCACTGTTAAAGGAATGAAAAGAACAGGAAGTATTCTTGTCTTTCCATCCTTCCTGCATCACAGAGTTACACCAGTTATTAAGGGACATAAAAAGTCTTTGACTTGTTGGTTTAGAGGACCACCATTTAGATAAAATAATTGTTGACACAATAAATCTTACGCTATATAATAATGAGGATAGTTGCTAGAAATAGGACTATCCTCTTTTTTATTTGTATTTGCTAAAAGAAAGGAATACACAATGAACGTAATCACAGTATCCCCACAGTTTGATCGTATGCGTAACTTTATGCTTGATGTAGATAAGTACTTTGAACCTCTAAATTATGTAGCACAAGCCGTATCAAACAGTGGTGCTTACCCTCCTCACAACATTCACAAGAAAGATAATCAATATATTATTGAAATGGCTCTAGCTGGTTTCAGTAAAGAAGATGTGGAAGTTGAAGTAGCACCTAATATCCTTACAATTAAAAGTGTTAAGAAGCCTGACGAATCTGAAAAAGATACTAACTATGCTTTTAAAGGCATAGCTAAAAGAGGTTTTCGTCGTGTTTTTTATCTTGCAGATCATATGCGTGTAGTATCTTGTAAGATGGAGAATGGTATGCTTAATCTGGTAATTGAAAAGGAAATACCTGAAGAACAAAAACCAAGAACAATAGATATAGAATAATAAGAAGGAGTAAGGGTTTGCCTATCAATAAACTTCCAACTATTTACATCGGCTATGATCCTCGTGAACATGACTATGTTCGCGTACTAGATAAATCTATTCGTATGAATACCACAGATACTTACAATATTGTCCCTATTGTACAGACTGAGGTTCGTCGTGCAGGTTTATATTGGCGTAGTCCAAACATAGATAAAGATGGAAATAGGGTAGATGTTTTTGATAGCAAACCCTTCTCTACTGAGTTTAGTTTTACTCGTTTTCTCGTACCATTTCTAAATCAAATGTCTGGTCTTGCTTTGTTCATGGATGCAGATATGTTTGTTACTTCTGATATTACAGAAATATTTGATGTATATGGATCAGACAAGGATAATGCAATAAGCTGTGTACAGCATATGCACGTACCTACAGAAAGGACAAAGATGGATGGTGTAGTACAAACTATCTATAATAGAAAGAACTGGTCTTCTTTTGTCCTTTGGAACTGTGACCATCCTTGGATGAAAGAATTAACTGTAGGAGATGTGAATACCAAGAGCGGTGGCTGGTTACACGCTTTTGAATGGATGGATATTTATCCTATTGGAAGCATTGAAGAAGAATGGAATTGGCTTGATGGAACATCTCCAGAAGACCTGATTCCTAAGAATATACACTTCACCACAGGTGGTCCTGTGTACCCTGAGTGGATTGGTAAGAGAGATATAGATAATAAATACGCAGATGAATGGCGTGATTTTTTTAGTACAGTAGTTAAAGGATAAATAATGATTCGTTTTGTAACTTCATTTAGCCAAGATGGCTATGAACGGTATGCCAAGAACATGCTTGAGTCTGTCGTTGATAATTGGTATAAAGACCTACACCTAACAGCCTATTACCATGACTGTGATAAGGATGTAGTAGCTTCATTTCCTCAAGCAGCTAACATTGAATATCGTAACCTAAATGATGTTCAGGATATGTTAGATTATCGTGAACGTATGAAAGCATACGATGGCACAGCCAATGGTACAGTAGCTTATAACTGGCGTATGGATGCTATCAAGTGGTGTCATAAGATTTATGCTCTAACTACATATGCCCTTGAAATTGCAGATGAAGAAGCACAAGCAGGTTGGCTATGCTGGCTTGATGCAGATACTGTAACTACTAAACCTTTATCACAGAGCAAACTAGAATCAATACTACCGGCAAAGTCTGAATTGGTACATCTAGGTCGTAAAGATGTAGACTATAGTGAAACATCCTTTATGGGTTTTAATCTTAATTATGATTCCCCTATCTATATGATTGCTGATCTAAGGGGTTGTTATGATATTGGTGAGGTTGTTTCTTATCGTGAATGGCACGATGGCTTTATCTTTGAACGTCTACTAAAGATTTATACTGCACATGGTATGCGGGTACACAATCTAACTCCTGATGTTAATGGCCTATCTGCTTTTCAAAATTCACCTCTATCTCGGTACATGACACACTTCAAAGGTAATCTGAAAAATAATCTATCGGATACTGAAGTAGCACCTGATGTTAAACTACCTCGTTACCGTCAGCTTGCTGATCTTGTTCGTACATATGGCAGTGAAACAATTGTAGAAGTTGGTACATGGAATGGTGGACGTGCTATAGAAATGTCTCTAGCTTCCTTTGAAACAAAAGATAAGGTACACTATATTGGCTTTGATTTGTTTGAAGAAGCTAATGAAGAACTAGATAAGTACGAACTAAACAGCAAGGCTCATAATTCTATTAAAGCTGTAGATAATCGTCTACAGCAGTTTGCTGATAAGATGAAAGAAAAGGGTAAAGATTTTACCTTTGAACTACATAAAGGTGACAGTAAAGAAACACTGGTTAATGCTAAGGAAAGCATTGCTAAAGCAAATTTTGCTTATATTGATGGTGGACATTCGGAAGAAACAGTAATTAGCGATTACGAAAATCTAAAGCATTGTGATGTTATTGTTTTTGACGATTACTTTACTAAAGATATTGATGGTAATATTCTAGGTGACGAATACCTTGGAACAAACCGTCTTGTAGACTCCTTTAACGATACACTAAAGGAAGGACGTTGTATTGTTCTACCTTCACAGGACAGAGTAAAAGGTGGTGGTATTACTCACCTTGCTCTTCTGCTACAGAAGGATGGCCTACCTCCAGTACCTCAATCACTTACTAAGGTTCCAATTGTTGTTCGTCCACGCGATTCAATGCCAAAGGAATATATCATTGACAGCATCAATGAGAATGTAGAACTGATTGACAAGTGGGATTTTGTAAAGACATGTAAACCAAATGGGGAACATGCTATTATTGTTTCTGCTGGTCCTTCTATTAATTATATGGAGTTAAAACATGTAATTAACGAAACAAAGGGTACAGTATTCTGTGTAAAACATTCTTACCCTAAACTGTTACAGAATAACATTGATCCTTATGCTTGTGTCATTCTTGATCCACGTCCTATTGATGGTGTGTCTACACATGGCATTGTTCGTAAAGATTTATTCAATCTTATTGACAATAAAACCAAGTTTCTTGTAGCTTCAATGACAGATGTTAGTGTAACAAAATACTTGCTTGATAAGACAGATCAGGTATATGGTTGGCATGCTTTTTCTGAAGCTGTACAACAGGCAGCACAAGGTAAGTGGAAGGTTGATAAACGTGCTAATATCTCTCCTGATACAACCTTTGTAACTGGTGGTACTTGTTCAGCTATGCGAGCAATTGGAATGTCACATATTCTAGGATTTAGAAACTTTCATCTATTTGGATTTGATTGTAACATTCCTAATGTTACACCAGAAATGGAAAAAGAAGAGACAGAAGACGGAAAAAAGAAGTATCTAAAAGTTGAAACAAACGGTGTAAACTTCTGGACTACAGGTGAGTTGCTTGCTATGGCACAGGATTGTGAACGTCTATTTAGTAATAAAGATATTGATATGAACCTGACACTATATGGTGAAGGTACACTGGTATCTGAAGTATTCAAAGATACTTTTCATGCTGACAAAATTAACTTCAGAGAACTTCTTAAATAAATGTCAGAACAGTTAAACGAAAAGCAAGAGAAGTTTGCTCAAGCATACGTAATGTATCGTAATGCTACTGAGGCTGCTAAAGCTGCTGGATACTCTGGCAGGTCTGCACACAACCAAGGTAGCAGACTGTTAAAAATTGCTTCTGTAAAAGAAAGGATTGAAGACCTTGAAAAGGAAATGGAAACATCCATTGACTATGTGGCTGAAATTGAAAAGCAATATACGTATGCGACTAACAACAACCATACAAACTCTGCCCTTAAAGCACTTGAACTTCTTAGTAGGTTACGTTCTCCTACGGAGGAAGATGCACCTCAGACTATTGAGGAGTTGGAAAAAGATATTATCAATAGTCTCGAATTGTTGGGTGAAGAAAGAACCATTAAGCTTTTCACAAGCTGTTCTTGGTTCCATGAACAAGAAGAAGAGATGGAAGAATTGTTGGAAGAAGCTAGTGAGTTAGAAGAAGAACTAGAACATCTAAATGAAGAAGGGTCTACAGAAAATAACTCTGAAGACCCTTCTCAATGTTAAGCCTTTCCCCTTCTGCTTAACTTAATGTTTAGTACCACCTATCATTTTAAATACGTGATGTTCCATTATAGACAATCTCTTATCTAATTGAGTAGTGGTATGCAGCATTTCTTCTTTTAACTTTAATCTCTCTATAGAGTTGTTAGGACTTGGAATAATCTGATTATCCATGTCCACTAGAATTGACATTTTCTGCTCTAGTATCGCTATTTTATCTTTTAAAACCATTGACTCTTGAAACAAATAACCTATAATACTTAACAACACAGGAAGCAGACCTATTGCTATAGTTTTTATAGTATCTTTGTGCATGTCTATGGCGAATAGTTGTTAGTATCTACAGAACTATTTTTTATATATACCATAGAAAAGTTTGCAGAAATAAGGTTATTTGATCCAGAAGATATTGCTCTAACTTCTAAATCTGTTTTTTCAGATACCGCAATAGGATAACGTAGAATAAAATCAGCAACGCCACCAGAACCAAGGGTCTGTTTCATCATAACTCGAAACACACCACCCTGTGTACGTTGAACAATTTGAGCAGTGACGTACTGGTTAGCATTTGTCGTGCCTGTAGCAATGTTGACATGATCTAAAAATCCTGTGTACCCAGCAGGAACAGTCCACATAGCCATAAGCGTCTGATTCTCACCAAGAGTAATACGAGCATATGTCGTACCACCGTTGGTGATGTTCAGGTTGCCAGTAGGTGCTTGTGATCCGCTAACATAAGCACGAAAGACACGGATAAATGTTTGTGTCGTAGTGGCTGTACCAGAACCAGCAAGAGTTACTTCTTCATTAACTTCATTGTAATCTTCATCCAAACCAAAGACTATTACCTTTACACCATTATCGTTTGCTGGTGTAACAGCATCTGTTGTTACAGTCATAGCAACGGCAGAACTAGGATAGGCGTAAATACCCCCTACATCCCAGATAGTTTCTTCTGTACCGTTTACGTCTGGATTAAAGCCAAACTTGAAAACTGTTTTATGGTTTTCTATTTGATTGCGAACAACTTGTAATTCAAATGGTTCTGTCTTACCAAATCTTGTAATTGAAGAAGGTATAGCCATTTATATGTAATCCTATATATTATTTATGTTCTGATATAATTTTAGTAATCATTGTATCTAGTTTATTTTCTAGACGATCAAACCGATCTAAAATTTTCTGAAGGTCTTTATCTACTTCAGACTTTAGTGCATATTCACGAGCAATGCTTTCTCTTGTTTTATTAACAAGACTATAAAGATCATCTATCTTAGAGTTAATGCCTCTAATCCACCAGACAATAGAGCCAGCGGCTATGCTTAAAAGCAAATTCCATATCATTGATGTTTCAGGCATT
>Ga0208767_1001280_pt1 | contig 20143 bp, 20 predicted proteins | sample VirMetDEL_Mar_21_FD_184514 | JGI IMG/M metagenome (GOLD analysis project Ga0208767, IMG submission 184514) | Aqueous microbial communities from the Delaware River and Bay under freshwater to marine salinity gradient to study organic matter... | ecosystem: Environmental > Aquatic > Marine >... | reverse complement strand
ATTCACAAAACCTACAGTATAATTGCTGCTGCTAATATAACTGCAATTATAATTACACATACTTTGTGGTTCATCCAACAATGTATTGCTTTATCTTTAATTTTATCAATCATCTTTTTTTTCCTCTATTTCGTAAAAGAAGTCGTCCGTGTCCGATGTTCTCCACTTGCCACTATCTTCTACATTCCATTCGTTAGTTTGTACTTTCCAATCTGGAGTATTATCTTTCACAGTAAAGGAAGGTAGATCCCAAATACATCTATTGTTTGGTTGTGCTGCAAAATTGCCCTCGTCTAGTGCAATTATGTGTGCGCACTTATGTTCGTGCGGTATTTCCGAATGATCGGTATCTAGTATATTAGCATCTGGGTGTCCCCAGTCAACAGTAAATAAGTATGAACCGTGATGTTTTTTTTTATCTTTACCAAAATAATAACCCGAAGCTGCGCTTAAGATAGACCAATGAGTGACAGTAGGATAATAAGAAAAACAATTCCAAAGCTCCAATTCATCAAGTCTTCTTGTGGGCACTCTGGACGGGTCAAATCCCTTTTGAATAAAAGCGCTAATTGGTAGGCGATAAAATATTGCACCGTTACCCATAAGAGCATGAAATAATATAGCACGACCCCCCATGCTAGTAAGACCAAAGATAATACAGTCTTCAACTTCTCCATGATGTTTTTTAAGATCATATAAATATTCCCTTCTTACTTGTGCATATATAGTTGGTGTGTTTGCGTTTAAATAAGCCATTACTTTATATCACCCCAATTATTTCCCTTTTCATAATCCACTTTGTTTGGTACCTGCAACTCTACTGCAGATTCCATTATCTCAATAATCTCCTCGGCTTTTTTAGGAGATTCAACAGATATATCAACTTCATCGTGAATTTGTATATGAGGTATTATACCATTTTCATATAAAGCCACCATACTTTTCTTTGTCATATCAGCTGCCGATCCTTGTATCAATTTGTTCAATGCTTTGTAAGTAAATGCACGTTTTAATGGCTCATCATATTCTTTTCTAGCCATCTCCAGTGGTAATGGTTTGAATACACCAAATTGTACTGGTTGCCAAAGATCGAAATGACACGCCCTGCCTAACAAAGTTCTGATCTTTCCACGATCATTTGCTTTACGAGATACATTCTCCATCAACTGTTTTACAAATGGAGCTTTAGTATGATATTGTTTTATCAATTTTTCTGCAGAATCTTTCATTAGTCCTAGCTCTGCCATTAATTTATTTTTACCCATACCATACATTAATCCTAAATTAATTGTCTTGGCCTGCTTTCGTTCTATGCCTGCCATATCTGCTACTACCTGGTGGAAGTCTGCATCCCCTTGGTTATATGCATCTACAATTTCATCAACACCTTCTAAATTTTGTAACTTTGCATAGTGTACTAAAATTCTAGGTTCTTGTTGTGAGTAGTCAAACGATCCCCAAACAGTTTTTTCTTCTGGAATAAATATAGATCTTATCATCGGTCCCAGCTCCGGGTGCCTCGCTGGAATCTGCTGTAAGTTTGGATTGCTCATAGAGAATCTACCTGTCACCGTTCCACCTGCATCTGATCGTATTTGATTTATGTCTGCGTGTATTCTACCATCAACTGCGTGTTTAGTAATCGAATCAATAAAAGTTGTGTGCGCTTTGTTAATCTCTCTTGCGTCTGCAATACAACGTGCTAATTCGTGTGGATGGTTTTGTAAAAAGTTTTTTGTAAAACTTGGTTCATTACTTTTTTCTGTTCTATCATAAGGTAACTTTAATTTGTCAAAAGCTTTTGCAATACTTCTAGCTGCATGTATTTCTACATGAATACCTGTTAAATCCTTGATTTTACTAATGATTTTGCCTTCTCTTTGCATAAGATTTTTTTTAATTTTAGCTGCATGTTCAAGGTCAACTCTTACACCTTTGAATCTCATATCAACTAAACAAGGAAATAGTTTTGTCTCCAGGTTAAATACATCCCAAAGTTCTTCTTTGTATAGTTCAGTCTCTAATCTTTTCCAAAGTTTTAAGGTAGCTTCAGCATCTCTCTCTGCATATTGTCCTACAAATAATGCAGGTAATCTCCACATATCTTTTTTAGGATCTAGTCCATATTCTTTAGCGGCTGCTTGTAATACATTTTCATCTTTACCAATACCTACATAAAATTTTGCAAGAGTATTTAATGCATAAGACATTCTGTTCTCATCTATTAAAGACGCTGCAATCATAGTATCTACTATTTTACCTTTTACAATTATTCCTTCTGATCTTAACCAACACACATCATACATTGCATTGTGAAATATAAATGTTGTATCGGGTTGATTAACTATATCTTTAAGCCAAGAGTAAACTAAATTTTTATCTAGGTTACCACCAGATTCGTGATGTATTGGAAAGTATCCTGCCCAACCTTCTACGGCTACAGCTACTCCTGCTACGTGTCCTCTACCTGTAACATTACCAGAACCTAATGTAGTTAAGTGTGGATCATTAGTTTCTAAATCAATTGCTATCTCTTTATAACCACGAAGATCTTTTAGTTCTTCTGGCATAACCCATTCTGTTTCTGGAGTAAACAATGGGATCTGGGTACTTCTCACGAGTAATCCCTTTCAATAATCATCTCTAAATAGTGTATAGCTTTTCTCACGTCCTCTTCCTTTCCCTTCGATTGATGTCTACAGATATATTTTATAGCGTTGCCTTCTGCAAATAGCAACTTGTTTTCGTTAATAAACTCTGCAGGTTGAATTTTCATGGAACGGTAGTGTTTCCCACCGACCTGCTTATCTAAAGAATCATATTCTGCTTTCTTAAATATTTCTTTGTTGGTCATTTTTTTCCTCCTTCAATAACTTCTAATCCAAGAGGAGGTCTCCAACCATCTAATACGTCCTGGACATAAGCTTTATAAGATAAAAATTCTCCTTCTGTCATATGACCCTTTGAATTAGTAATTATATCCATCGTCAATAAACAAGGAACTTGAGTTTTATCTACTGCATAAAGAGGAAAATTATCCTCTATTATTTTATGATGTTTATCATAATCATCTAAAAAAGAGTGACGACATTCCATAAATGCATTTTGTATTATTTCTCTCTCTTCTCTAGTATTTTTTTTATGTTGTTTTGGTATTTTCATAATATATAAGCCCGATCAAAGTTTTTTGGATCCAAAACATGCAATTCACGCTTCGCTCTCGTCGCTCCAGTATAAAATAATCTATGTAATTCATCTGGGTCGTGACTAAACGTTTCTAGTGCTGCATTAGTTAAGTCCTGCATAAGCAAAACTTTATCGGCTTCTCCTCCTTTCGCTCCGTGTATAGTTGACATTGTTATACGAGGATTTTTATTTATTTGCTCTCCATTCGCCCTCATATTACGAATATAGTTTTCTGTGAGAGTATCTAAACCTTCAAAAGATTCGTACCAAACCTTATCAGTTATTAGTCCGTGTTTCTCTTGACAGTCTTGTAATGTATATTTGTCATCAGTGTGTAATGTTTTACCTTTTCTAAATCCTTCTAATACATTTGATCCAAGATATTCATAAATGTTTTTTATTTCTAAATGATTTAAAGTGCCTTCTTTACGCCATGATTCCCAATTGTTTAATGCTAATAATAGTTTAAGAGATATAGAATTTCTTCCCTTGTATTGATAATACCATCCCTGTAGTTCACATAAATCTTTTACATCATCTAAAAAATAATTAGCTGAAGATAGTACTAACCAATTACCTTGAGACATATCTACTTGTGTAATATCAGAATATCTTTTTAAGATTCCCTCATCGTCTCTTGGTTTATATTGTTTATCAAATCTATTTTGTACCTTACTAATTATATGTTGAGATAGTTCATGTATAGGTCCACCTGGTATTCTATATGATTGTTCTAATGTTTTGATATCATCTACTTCTTCTTTTAAAGCTATGAAGTGATCTACATCTGCACCTGCCCATTTAAATATTGCTTGGTCATCATCTCCTGCAATGTAAGTTTTGTTAGCGTTTGTCCAAAGTTTTCTAACCATATCCCATTGTATTAAAGATAAGTCCTGCGCTTCATCTATAAACAATACTTCAAATTTAGGATTAATATCCTTCTGTATAAAATTTTCTAATAAGTCATTAAAGTCTTTCAAACCTTTTTCTTTTTTAAATCTTTTAAGTTCTTCTGCTAATAAAAATAATGTGCTTCTTTCTATATCTAATATGTTTTGTCGTGAATCATAATACTCCAATAGATCCATACGTTTAACTGCAGCTGTATTTATTATTGTAAGATATTCATTATCAGAATTAAAGGTACCATCATCTGCAGAATAAGAAGCAGTCTTAATTGGTATGCCACATTTCTGTCCAAATTCTTTATAGTCTTCGGGTTTCATCATCTTCTCTTTAGTCATTCCTAATTCTCTAAATGCATAGGAGTGTAGAGTTCTGAAATTATCTAGATCATTGTCTATATCTAAAGCAAATTTATCTGCAGCTCTGTTCGCCGCTTCAGTGGCTGCTTTCCTTGTAAAAGAAAAGTAACCTATTTGTTTAGGTCTAACTCCTTGTTGAATAAATTCATCCACTAAATTTAACAACGTTGTTGTTTTTCCTGTTCCTGGTGGTCCTAATATTATTGTCTTCATATTTTTTTAGTTTCCTTTCTGATATTCTTAATTTTGTTTGTGTAATTTCTAATTCATCTTTTAATACTTGTATTTCTTTTCTCATTCGAAGGTGCCAATTAATACCTACGTCTTTAGAATACTTCACTAAAACAATCCTTTCATCAATCCTATTTTAAATATTTCTTCTTTAGTTCTTACTCTAGCACCTTTAGAATTTTCAGATCTTGTTACAAATCTTAAATTTTTAAGTCTATAGTTCCAAGGTTTTCCATCAATATGATCTACTACAGTTATATCATAATCATATGGGTCTAAATGATCTGGATCTAGAAAAGCTCTAGCTGCTAACTTGTGAATACAAATACTTACACTTTTTAAACTATTGTTATTTTTTCTTTTATCCAATGATTGTAACATTACATATGGATATTCTATGGTATCTCTGATAACTACATGTTGGACTTTACTTGTTCCTTTACCTTTATAATTTGTATTAATAATATATGGAAAATCTCCTGTATTTAATCTTTCATGGAATACAGCAAAAGGATGTAATCCTCCTGTAGGTTTCATAAAATATCTATTAGGAACTATATTATGATTAGGAATAATACTAGCAACATCTACGGTATTATAATCAACTCCTACTTTTAATTTACTAGGTTCTTTAAATAAATTTAATTGATCTTTTTTCATTAAAAATTATCCTGTTGGTAAGCAATTTTAGATAGGGTTGCATCTATTTTTTTCATAGTTTTTATTTTAATTAGTCTTGGTTGTTGTTTTTTAATTGTCATTCTAATTTCTTCTACAAATATATTTTCTAATCTTTTAATTAAATTTCCTGTTTTAATTTTATCCATATCCCAATGATTCTTTTTACAAAAGTTATAGAAGTCTTCCATTCTAAAATATGTAAATTCTCTTTTGTCATCTGTAAATGGTAACTTATTAAAAATATCATCCATAGTTCTTGCAGCTTGTCTATTGGTAGTCCAATCTTGAAGTAATCCTGTAAGTTCGTTTGTAGGATCCAATGATTCCAAAGGTTCTATCTCTTGAATATTAGTCATCATTGGTTTTAAAAAATGTTGTTTCCAATCTTTAGGTTTAGGTACCGGTATAATAGAGTTAGCTTGATCTAGGCAAGCTAATGCAAACATACCTGGATTGTAAAGTTGTTCTGATTTTAATTCTATTCTCTTATCTCCTACGTTTAAAAACCATTGTGGAGGATTAGAAGTATATTTTGTAAGGTTTGCTAATATAGGCATTTCTTCTTCACCAAATCCTACACCAAATCTTTTTGTTCTACATAAACCAGATTGACAAACAGAGTTGATAGGTGCATCTTTACATCTATACTTGTCATAACCTTTTCTGTTTACTGATTTAATTAATTGTTGAACCTCACTATTGCTTAATGCAGGTTCCATATATTTCATATTGGCTTTTACTATTTCATCTTCCCAACTATCAGGATGTGATTGTTTATAATAAACAGCAATATTAAATAATGCATTATTCCTTGAGCCCTCCCCAAAACCTATTGATGCCAATTTGTTTAAACAAGGAGGACCACTTGGAAATGCTTCATCTACTTTTTTTTCTTCCGTTTTAATTTTTTCAACGGTCTCTTTACTGCAGCTGTAAACATCATAGAGCTGAAAAAATTCCTCAAGTGTACAAGAGGAGCCATTATCGTTGATAGCATATCGTAATCCTTTCGTTTCATTGTGGTAAGGTAAGTTTAAGAAATTACCAGTGTCACCACGTTCCACTAATATTTCTGTTTGTTTAGGAAATATTTCTGAACCTTCGTATCCTAAAACTTTTGCAAATTGTTTTAATTTAGATTGCATCAAAGATGCAGGAATATTTTCTTTGGTAAATAAAAATACATGCGCTCCACCAGATTTAGATCGGCAGACTATTAATGGGAGTTTAAGATCCCTAATACTTTTAACGAGGCCAGCGTGATCAAAGTTATATTCGTCAATATCAATGCACCCCCACCTACAATCATTATTTTCTGTGATAGGGATAATCCCAAGGGCAGCTCCTTCTCCATTGAGATGTCTTTCCCAGAGTTCGTCGGTGACTGGTTTACGAACAATAAAAGCTTTTCCTTGTTGCTTTCCGTTTGAGCCACGTTCTCCAGGTTGGTATTGTCCATATGCTATTGTTAATCCACTAAATATATTTTTGAATTTATCTTTTTTCATTATCATTTCTATTGAATTTGTAAAGGGGATCTTGCGATCCCCTTCGAACTAAATTTAGTACGGAGTACTATCTTTAGCAACCTCTTCCACATCTGCTTTTGTTTGCACGTTTCCTTTAGAGACATTGCCAGAAAAGTCTTTTGCACTTAAATACAAAGACTTATCTTCCTGTCCTAAAATTCTGTCTTGTGTAACAACCCATCCATACCAAGAACCTTTATCGTTCTTTTGTAGTGTAGATGATAAATTATACACAACCCCATGCATTGGTGGGATTATAAATCCACCTTTTCCGTCAGATATTTGTATGGTTTTCATCATAGAATTCCATTTTTTACTGACGTTTAATTGAGTTGATTTCATAGTAATCAAAGCAGGAGTATAACCCCCTGTTTTTGTCTCAATCATTACATAGTAAGAAGCTGTCTCTTCTAAATAGTTACCATTAGGTAATCTAATTTTAGATCCATCTCTCTTACCTGTTGCGATTATCGGACTGTTCGGCAAGTGGATAGCAACCGGAGCACCTGGTCCATCCCCTCTATCCGACCATTCTGGATAATCTTTTTTGTAGTAACAAGGAATTATCTTGATACCTTTCTTACCATCGAACAGTTCGCTGGTAACAGTATTATAGATCATACCAGGTTTGGCACCTTCTATATACTTTGCATCACCATCAGTTACCTGTGGTGATAATTGTCCTAGGATTCTTACAAACGGTAACGCCATATCTTCTTGCGTCATGTTCTCAAATCCTGTAGCTGCATCATTACCAAACAAGGCAACTGACCCAGTGTCTTTTTTAGCCATTACTTCATTAGCCATTATTTTCCTCCATTATTTTTTCCGGCTTATTTTAGTTTTATCTTTAATCCATGTATTAAAGACTTCAGAAGGCATGTCGAGACCGGCCTCGACACGCTCCTTAAACAGGGCAGTTAAAGTAGCCCAAGCCACATCAGATTTCTGTTGTGGTTGAAAGCCATTTTCTGCCGCAAGGTTGAGCAATTGCTCTGCCTTGTCATCTTCCCCACGACCAAAAGTTACAAAGACATTGTTTTTAATAATATCCTCTAACTTATTGTCACGAAGCCATTGATAGGCTGCTTCTCTCTTCACTTCATCTTTTGGAAGAGTACACCTAAATTCTTTTTTAACTGTTACTGCAGATCCATCACCTAACTTTATTTCAGTTAAGTTTTGTTCTGCCAATAGTTCTGGTATAACTCTAGAACTAATATCATCTGCCTCTTGTTTTTTAGATTTTAACTTTTCTTCTAGATCTGCAATCTCGTCTTCTTTTTGTTTTAACTTCTGACACTCTGCAGCTATAGTAGTTACCTCAACTGAATCTAAAAGATCTTTAGAATCTTTTATCATCATTTCATTTACTTCATTACTCATATTTATCCTTTCTGATAGAGATCGAAATTTATTGGATAGTATTTACTCTCTCGTCGATCCCATTTCAAGAGATTAAATTTACCGTTTGTTTTATCACAAACAATCGCACAAGAAATACCTATAATAGCTGGATCTCCTGTTAGCAATACATAATCTTGTTCTCTAAAATCTCTTAAGTTTTTTTGCATTTTAAAAACAAAAGGACTTGAAGAAAATATTATTTGAGAATCTGGACCATAATTAGGCAAACATATTACCAAGTAGCCAAAATCAGATGCACCTAATATATTTATATTAGCTGGTGGGTGTTGTAACACATAAACAAATTTTTCTTCAGGATGGTCTTTATAGAATTGTAAAAACTCTGCCAAAGATTTTGGTTTATATAATTCAAATATTTTATTTTTCATTTTTTAACTTTCTATTTAATTCTATTATTCTATTGACAGACATTAACATAGGGTTTATATAATTGTCAACTAGAAAGAATAAAATAATTATGGATTATAAATTTAAAACTAAACCATATGCACATCAATTAACTGCGTTAGAAAAATCGTGGGATAAAACTGAATATGGTTATTTTATGGAAATGGGTACAGGTAAATCTAAAGTGTTAGTAGATAATATAGCTATGCTTTATGATAAAGGTAAAATAAATGGGGCATTAATTATAGCACCAAAAGGTGTTTATAGAAATTGGATGTCTCAAGAAATTCCAACACATTTGGCTAGTCACATACAACCCAAGATGGTATTATGGACAGCTTTAACTTCTAAAACAAAACAAAAAGAATATGATTCGTTATTTGAAACAGGATATGATCTTCATATTTTAATTATGAATGTAGAAGCATTCAGTACTAAAAAAGGTTTAGATTTTGCAGGTAAATTTTTAAGAACACATAGAACTTTAATGGCTATTGATGAATCAACAAGTATTAAAACACCTACTGCTAAAAGAACTAAATCTATTTTGTCTATTGGTAAACTTGCTAACTACAGAAGAATACTTACAGGTTCTCCTGTAACTAAATCACCGTTAGATCTATATACTCAATGTGCTTTTTTAAATGAACACTTACTAGGTTTTACTTCTTATTATACTTTTAGAAACAGATACGCCAATATGCTAGATAGAAATTTTGGTGGCCGTAGAGTACAAATTGTAGGTGGTTATAAGAGATTAGATGAATTAGCAGAAATTTTAAAAGCTTTTTCTTACAGAGTTTTAAAAGAACATTGCCTAGATTTACCAGAAAAAATATATATTGAACGACAAGTAGAACTTACTGAAGAACAAGGTAAAGCTTATTCTACTATGAAATCCGCGGCTCTCGCTTCTTTAAAAGGTAAGATGGCAACAGCACCCCACGTGCTTACACAAATGATGCGTTTGCATCAGATCACTTGTGGTCATTTAAAGAATGATGATGGTACAATAACCGAGATTAAAAATAATAGATTAGATGAGCTGTTAAATGTTATTGATGAAATGGAAGGTAAGGCTATTATTTGGGCTAACTATATCTATGACATAGAACATATTGTAAAAGAAGTTAAAAAAGAACACGGAGAAAATTCTGTAGTACAATATTATGGTGCTATTTCGTCAGAAAAAAGACAAGAAGCTATTGAGAAGTTTCAAGATCCCGATTCTCCTGTTAAATTTTTTGTTGGTAATCCACAAACGGGTGGTTATGGTATAACTTTGACTGCTGCAAGTAATGTTATTTATTATTCTAATGGTTATGATCTTGAGAAAAGATTACAATCAGAAGATAGAGCACATAGAATTGGTCAGAAAAAATCTGTAACATATGTTGATATCGTAGCACCAAAAACTGTTGATGAAAAAATTAAAAAAGCTTTGCGTAAAAAAATAAATATTGCTAGTGAAATTATGGGAGAGGAGTTAAGAGATTGGATTTAATAATTTTAAATGATGGATTGTATCAACTAATACCTGTTACAAAAGAAATTATGGAAGGTATAGTTATAACTGCAGAAGTAGGTTGTTTAGATCTTTGTAATATATTAAGAGAAAAATTATCTGGGTATGTTGATAGTTTAAATTTACATATTATGCATGATGGTAGTGGTAATTTTGTTGGATGTATCTGTCGTTAAATATCTTGTAATCCCGTTTCGCGGTTCAAGAACTTATATTCTATTTTCTTAATATCAAAATCTTTTTTAATCTTTTCACAAATCTTTTCTACATCAAACTCGCCACAACTATAAACATCAAACTGCATTAATGCAGGATTAGGTTCATCCCAAATATGCATAGCGATGTGTGATGTTTCAATAATTGCAACTGCAGTAATACCTCTGTTACCTGGCATTGAACAATACTTTACATAAGGACCCATAAATATTTTCATATTTATAGATTCTACAAATTCTTTCATCCATTCCGTTAGTTGCTCTTCATCCATTGGTGGACGAGAAGCTTCTGCTCTAACAATTAAATGTTTGTGTACTAGTAAACTATTCTCCATTGGAGCTGTTTATACTAAATCTTTTGCTTTGCCAAGAATAGGCTTGTATTTAGTTTTACCTTCAGATCTATAAGCCCATAAAAAACTAGCTCTAGGTTGTTCTGCGATCCAGCTGCAATGTATCCATCCGCTGTTGGGTTCTCCAGGCGTATAGTACTCGACGATCAGCTGATCATAAGAAAGCTCTCTATTAATCCAATCAGCAAGTTCTGCATTGTCAACTCCTACACATTCGAAGTCGGCGGCTTCTGCTTTCGCATGCTGTGAATTAGCCGAGCTACCAATAGCCATACATAAATCCACGCTTCGAAATCCGCTGGTAATTTTAACTCTACCGAAATGATCCCGAACGGGTTGTAATATATTTTCACATAATGCTTTTAACTTTTCAATCTGATCTGAATTAGGATTGTTATCTATACCCTTACGTATAGCTGTGTCTGACTTAATTAATTCTTGCAAACTAAAATTACGGCTCAACTGCATATTTTCTCCTAGTTAATAAGCTTTTCCAAAGCAAAGAGTACTGCTGTTCCCGCAACAGTTAAAAGAACCCAATAGATCTTATCTATCTTACCGCCCAATTTTTCTACATCTTCGTGGATATGTTTCAAGTGATTATTCTTAATCTGTGAAATATCTTTTTTTAATCCGGTCACGTGTCCGTAAAGTGATATGATATGTTCTCTTGTATTTTTGGGTTCTATTGCCATAATTAGCTAAAGGTAATTTCGTCTCGATCATTAAATAATTGTTTTCCTCTGATCGCGGTTGTTGCTTGGTTATTAATATTTACAGGATTTAGTATAGGTGTTTTTCCTGCTGCAGATGCATTAGATGGTGGTAACTTTAATGGTTCGATAGGAGTTAAAGATTGTTGTTGATTATCTCTTTCTCTATAAAAAGATAGATTACCATTATTTAAACTAATTCTTCTGTTTTCATTTATTAACTCATTAACTTCTGGTAAAGCTTTAAAGTAAGGATTAGGTAAATTTACTCCTTCTTTTTGATTTAAATCTCTATTTATTTGAGACATTTTAGTAACAAAAAATTTATTAGGTCTATCGGGAGTAAACACTCCTTGAAATAAATTATTTAAAACATCTTTAGGAATTCCTCTTCTAGTTATTGTTTTTCTTATTTTATATTCAGGAACACCTAGATCTCTAGCTGCTTCAATGTTTGCATACATTTCTTTCATAGTATTAAATTTTCGAGATTCAGAATATTTATATTTATTAATAATATCTTCGGCATCTACTCTTCCTCCTTTTAATAAAGGACCTATAAATAAATTATTATCTTTTTTTAAATCAGAACCAAATCTAGTTGTCATATATGTTAAAGCTTTTGCTGGATCTGCAGTTATTTCTCTACCACCCCACAGTCCAGGTAACTCATCTGATAAATTATATAAATTACCATATTTATCTGTAGTTCCTGTTGCAGCTTGACTTAATCTTTTCATTTGTGAAATAGAACCAGGTGTTAAAGATTTACCTATATGTAACATTCCTTTTCCTATTTTAACCATTGTTTCATCTTCTTCACTCCATATTCTTCTACCGGCTCTACCATAACCTCTTCTAAAAGTAGAATCAATTAATGCTTCAGTAAAAATAGATTCTGTTGCATAAGGTTTTAATAGTTCACTACTACTTTCTATCATACCTTCTCCCAATGATTTCATTAAAGATTCTTTATTTAAATTACCTTCTCCTATTTGAGTAAGCACTGCATTAAAAGGTCTTATTAAACTGTCATATGCGTTCATATAACTAAAATCAATATATTTTAAGTTACCATCTTCATCTCTACCAGTAGGTAAAAGTGTAGAATTTTCCGACCATTCAGGTACAAATTTTCTTAAAGCCTGCATTTCTTTATCAGTCACATCATTTTTAGCTTTAAACATTTCAGTTAAACCATAAGGAACTCCCCCTACTGTTGCTCCAAAACTAAATAATCTTTTATAACCTAGTCCTACTAATTCTGGAATACCACTAGTGATGTCATCTATAGATTGTTGTAAAATATTATTACCTGTTCTCATAATTTCTAATGGGAAAGCAATAAAGTTTCCAAATGGAGTTTGTCTTAATGCTCTACCTGTTCTGCCAATGTACGCATAGTTAGGAACTTGATTTCTTGTTAAGTTACCTGCTACTTCATTTAAAAAATTTTCATAAATTTCTTGGTTATTTACACCACTTTTAATATAATCCATTCTTGGAGCTCTTTTTATAAAATAATTGGCAATTGCTTGACCATTATCTCCCAATGCTTTTATAGCCTCTTGATCTCCATCTAAAATTTTTAAAATATTATCACTATTTAAACCTAAATTTTTTGCAATTCCAGAGTATCTATTTTTTTCAAGGTTCCAATTTATAATTTTCCAAAAATCATCTTCAGCAACATATGCGTCTTGTAATTTAGCATATGTTTTTAACAAGCCTCTTTTAGTTTTACTTGCAACATCTTTTGGAACTTTATTGTATAACCCTCTTTCCACTGCAGCGGGATCTACAAGAATATCTCCTAATAATCTTTTAGTTTCTCCAGGTTGAACAGCAGAATCTATTACTCCAACTTTTAATAATGTTTGTGTTAGGGTTTCATCATCCTTACTTAAGGTTCCAAATATTCTTTTACCTGTAAGATCATAAGCTTGTTTTGCAACTCCAGATCCGCCTAATGATTGTGGTAATAATAATTTAATATCTCCATAATTTGGAAAAGCTGCACCATTCGCAGCTACAAATGCTCCTGCACTTAATAAGTTTCTAACGTGTGTTAGTGGTGATAAAATTGTTTTTGCAATTTGAGATCCTGCTTTAGGAGTAAGAACTGCATATTTATAAAAAGTTCCTACACTACTTTTATTTAACCAGTCACTAGTTACATCTAAAATTTGATCGTAAGTAGGTGCTTTAATATATTTACCATCTAATGGAGTAGGTACATTGGTGGTATTTACATATTTTTTATATTTGTTTGGATTAGATAGTGTTGACATGGCTTCAGTATTTGCTCTAGCTAATTGCTCATTAAGTTCAATAAGTTCTTTTTCTCCAGCAGAACCTTTTTGTATTAATTCAGCTCTTCTGGCTGTAGCCATTTCTCTACTAAAACCATATTTACTTTTTAATATTGCATCTTCTACTTCGTCTACAGATTTAATAAAACCATTGGGTCCTGATCCCTGTCTAGCAATACTATTTAAATAATCTAATGTGTAGTTTAAATTTGCTTGTTTACCCACTGTTGCAAAAAAAGTATAAGAAGGATCTTTAATAACTCCAAATAATTCTTCTTGCCAAGGATTTAAAACTTTTCTTTTTAAAATAGAATTATCTATTTTTACATTTTTTAATTCTTCTGCACTTACATTTGCATTTCCTAAATCGTAAGGTGTAACTTCATCACTTGCTATTTTAGATGCAAATTTTCTAACTTCTTCGTCTGCTTCTTTTAAAATTGTATCCGAATCAATTGGTCTTCCTGTGCTTTGAAGTTCTTCAATTCTATACTTTACATATTTTTCTTTACTTCTTTCAATTATTTCTTCGGTAGGTTTGTATTTATTAAATCCTAATAAACCTTTTTGTTCAAAGCCTTGATAAACTGTAGTAGTATATCTTCCAAAATTATCTGCAATTCCTTTAGCAGTTTCACCATCTAAATTTTGTAAATATAATCTACTAGACATATTATCAATAGATAGTCTTGCATTAATAATTGCATCTCTTAATTTTGTAGAATCTCCACCAACACTTTTAACTTTATCTAAAATCTTTTTAAACGCATCAGATTCTTTTCCAATTTCTACATAATCTTTAACAGTAAAAGCTCCTTTTTCCGAAATAGATTTAGACAAATCTTCTATATTAGGAACTGTACTTTTTAAAATTTCTTTTTTAGAATTAACTTCTAATAACTTTTTACTAATTTGTTCATCACTAATTGCTTTTCCTCCATCTAGTTCTCTACCTAAATCTACTAACTCTTCTTCTAGTTCTTTAAATTGTTTTACAGCATCTAGTTCTTTTGCTACTCTTGCTTTAGATTCTGGATTTAAAAGTCTTTGTGAATTTTTACTAGTAGGACTTACAATCTCTTGTAGATCAGCTCTAAAGATTTCTTGGCCTGTTCTTGTTTCATTAATACCTTTTCTTGTATTTAAATATTGATCATAAAATTCATCACCTAAATTTTTAAGACTTGTGTCTATTTCTTTTACACTATTTGTAGCTGCAACATTTGCAGCTTTTTTCATACCATCATAATATTCTTTAGTTTCAAATGTACTTCTTGGTCCAGCTCCTTTAGCAGACATTCCAAATTCTCCAAACTTTTCAAAGTTTTGTTTAATAGAATTAGATGAGTATTCATCTAATACTTTATCTCCTGAACCTCTTAATGCTTTGATTCCTTTTCCTGCACCAATAATACCTAAATTAAATAAAGCACCTTCAGTACCAAATTTTAATCTATTTTTTAATTTTCTATATGCATCTTGTCTACCACTTTCTTTTTCTTCTTTATCCATCATAGTAATAGCATAAGGTTCTAGTGATGTACCTCTAGCCATATCAGCAAATGTACCTATATCTTCATCGGCTACCAATGCTTCTCCAATACCACCTCCAACTACACCACCTGCAGTAGGGCTCATAATTTTAGACCCTATCTTACCCATACTCATATACTTACTACCTTTTTTAGCTTGTAATGCTTTAGTAGCTAATTTAGATCCTATCTTATAACCTTGGACAGCAGGTATACCTATCTGTGTTAATGCTTGAGTAATTTTACCTATGGTTCTGGCTTCAGCTTCATCGTCAAAAGGATTGACATCATCAAACCATTGTTCCACACCTTTAGCAGTATTAGTATCTCCTACTAAATCAAATAGTTCTGCACCTAACGATACAAAACCTTTTGGTATATTCCAAAGACCTGTGGCTACACCAGCAAGTGCTGATTCAAAAAAGCCAACTTCTTCATCTTCTTTTTTCTTTTTAGATTCCTCTAAACTTAATGGAGTAATCGGCATTTATCCTCCTATATTAAAAACCTTCTTCACCTGGTAATAAGAATTTTTTTCCATCCCATTTACCAAAAAATTCTCCTCCGGGACCTTCTTTTTCAAAATAATAATATTGATTAGTTACTTCATCGCCAGTTGTTTGAGTAGGATCAGGATGTTTAGAAACTTTAGCTGGAGAAATACTATTGTCTGTCATAAATGTACTAACTTTTAATGCTATTCCTGGAGATGTTTCTTGACTTAAAGATTCATAAATTAATTTAATATTATCCATTCTATTTCTTCCAGCAGAAGCATTTTGAGATATTGTTTTTGCAGCTTCTGCTACAGTAGTGTTAGTTAATCTAGCTAATGCTTTTGCATTTTTTTCAAGTGATCCAGGTTCTAATTCTTTTAAAGCTGCTTGGAATCCTAATGTTTTAGCTTGTCTATCTGCTGCTCTTTCAGCTTCTTCTATTTTAGAAAAACCTTCTAATGCTGGTCCACCTGCTTTACCTACAACTTCTCCTAAAGATTGTCCTCCAGGTTGTGCTAATATATTAGCACCAAATTTAGCAATTTCTAAATATCGTTGTCTATTTAATTCATCTTTGTCGCCACCAAGAGTTTCTTTAAACATATCCATATACTCTTGCATAACATCTTTATCAGATTTTTCTTGAAAATTGTTTAAACCTGTACCATCTCCACCTGTACCTGCGCCCGTACCAGTTCCTTCTGCTTTTTTTATTTTATTTTTTTCAATTTCAATTAATTCTTTAGCGTCTCTTTCTCTTCTATCTTTTGTACTTTCTGCGCTAGTATTAATACCAAAAAACTCTGCTACATCAGGATTAGCATCTTCATCTCTATCTGGATCATTTGGATCATATATTTCTGCATTATCTCCAAATATTCCTTTTTTAATTTCTTCAACATTTTTATTAGCTGATAAACCTGGGTTATAACCAAACAATCTACCTACTGTATTAATTGGAACATTAATAGCTGTGTCCATAATTGAAGAAGTAGCATCTAAACCTAAATTTCCTATTGTTTTTAAAACTGACCCAATTCCAGAATTATCTAGAAATGATTCTTCACTTCCTAGTCTTTGTCCTGCTATTTTTATTTGTTCTTCTAAAGTTGCATCGGGAAACTCTATCATTACTTGTTCAATAACTTTTTGTTTTACATCGTCTTTTGAAGTGCTTCCACCTTCTTCATATCCTACTCTACCACCATCTTCATAACCTAAACCAGAAGCGATCCCCGTTCCATAACTAGAAACCGGTCCACCTCTAAACATAGGTCTTCGTAAGATGTTACTCATTAGAATAAACCCTTAATAGCTCCACCTAATCCTGCAGCACCAATACCTAGTCCTAGTAATTGTTGTGTTGTGCTTGGAGGAGGAGTTGATTGAACTTGTGTTGCAGCTGGGAATCCACCAATTACTGATGCAAGTTGTGGACCAACTAAACCTAGTCTAGTGTAATCTGCAAACGCTGCTTCTCTAGCTGCTTCTTGTTGAGCTGCTAAATTAGCTTGTTCTAATTGTCTTTGTGTTCCACCTAATTGAGTTTGATATGTACCTAATCCTTGTTGTGCTGCTAAATCTGTTGCTCTTCTTTGTGTAGCATCTTGAAAACCTTGTTGTAGTAATTGAGATTCTTGCATTGCTCTAGCCATATCAGCACTTGCTTGATACTCACCCATCATTGCAGCTTCTCTACCACCACCAAAAGCTCCTGCAGTTACTGCTTGATTTCTTAAAGCACCTAAACCTTTAGCTTGTTGTCTTTCCATTGATGCCAAAGACGCATCAATAACTTGTTGTTGATAAGGTGACATGTAAGACTGAATTGAACCAGCCCCGGTTCCCGCTCCTGTACCCGTTAATTGACCAAGATTAGCCGCGGCTTGTGCTGCAGCTGTTTCTAAACCTGATTGGCCAGCAACGAATTGTGAACCGGTGTATGTAGAAGTAGGTAATGTTTGACCTAATAATCTTAAGCCTTCATTAGTTACACCTAGACCGGCGGCTTCTACAAAGGGTTCTCTATACTGTCTAGTTTCTGTTATTGCCATTAATATCCTTTAGTAGCTAATTTAGGTAATCCTCTTATTAAACCACCCTTACGAGCAGACACATCTCTATAATCGTCACCTCTAACTGCTTTTTTAATTTTTTTAGAAGTCTTACCTGATAGTTCAGGTTTAGAGATATTAATTTTTTTATTAAAACCTTTACCTGTAATTAAAGGTTTTTTCTTTTTTTCACCTTTAAGTAGAGTTGTATATTTTTTACCCTTATGAGTAAAAGTATCTTTACCAGATTTTTTAGCTAATTTAAAAGCTGCACCTTTTTCAGAAAGTTGTTTACTAGTATCTCCAACTCTAGCTCTTTCTCTATTAGACATTCTTTTTTGAGCTTTAGATCTTTCAGCTTTTGTTTCAGTAGAGTATTCTAATTTTCCTTTTTTCTTATCATCTCTAGTAGAAGTAAAAGTTTTTTTACCTTCTTTTTTTGCTTTATCAAATTGCTCTCCAAAAGTAGGAATATATTTTTTCCTTACTTTATCTACACCACTTCTTATTTTTTTTAGTATTGCCATTATACTCTTGCCTCCAAATTGTTCATTAAATTATACATTCTTTTCGCCCCTTTATTTACACTACCACCACCTGCTGCTCTGACAGCATCTGCTGTCATTACAAATTCATTTTTAGAAAGTCTAGCAGGAACATCGTCTGCTCTTTCTTTTTTACCAATAGGTATAAAACCTCCACCTCTCATATCCATTTCTTTACCACCTAAATTCATTATACCACCTTCTTTCATTTTAGGTACTTCTTTATCTAATATTTCTGTTTGTATAAATTCAAACTCTGGTTTTTCCATTTCTCCATTTCTATACATTTGTGGAGCGTATAATTCATAAAACTCTCTTTTTCTGTCTTCAGGCATTAAACCATCCATATCATTGTACATTGCTTCTATAATAGCTCTCATTTCTGATTGACCTGGTTGTACTGTTACTTTTAATTTATCTACTAAAAATTCTTTTGGTTTTTCTTCTATGTTTTTAACGGCTTCTGTAATACCACCAAATCCACCGTCCGCAAATCTCATTATAGGAACAGGAGCAACATCTCCTTGTAACATACCTAAACCTTGTTTTGCGTAATCTAAACTATCTCCTAATGACATTCCTTCATCCTCACCACCTTTCATCATTTCTACAATTTCTTCTATAGATAATTCTTTCTTATCATCATCCTTATCTATTTCTGCGTCTACTTCGGTAACTGACATAATTCCAGCCAATGGAGGAGCTTTTTTATTGATAGAAGTTTTTTTCTTTTTAACACTTTTACCATATCTATATCCTGCTCTACCACCATCTGCATAATCTTCTGACAACATCTTTTTAAAAGATGAAAAAGACATAGGTTTATCTCCATCTATTTCTATTTCTTTAATATAGGAATCATATTCATCTTTCATAGTTTCATTATTTGAACTTCCTACATAATCACCACTTTTAAATCCTATTCTACCACCATCTGCGTAACCATATTTATCTAACATTATATTAACATCATCTGAATCGTGGCCAGCGTTTATAAATATATCAAAGATAGCACTTCTTCTTGCACCTTTATCTTTTATTCCTTGTGAAAGTAAATTTGCATTATATTTTTCTAATGCATCTTTATCTAGTGCGGCTTGTTTAATACCCGCATCTACAGAACCTTGAGCGCCCATAGTTAAAAAAGGACTATCGGCTGCCTTGCCTGCAAGTTTAGCTGCACCCAATTTAGCTTGTTGTGTAAAAAATCCTGGGTCTCCCATTGATAGTTTTGCAGCTTGACCTGATTTAGAAAATTGTCCAAGTGCATCTGGAGCTGCAGCCAACGCGGCTGTAATTCCAACATCCTTTAAATCTGCTTCATCATCTGTAGCAAATTTAGTACCACCTGCAAGAATAGCTTTTTGAAAAGCAGGATTTAAAGTTGCAAATTTTGTGCCTGCTAAACCAGCTGGACCAAAAGCAGCTGCAATATAAGGTATAAAAGGACGTATTTCCTTCGGTATAATTTTTTTAACAAATTTTCTTGCTTTTTTAAATAATCCCATAGTTTACTAATTTACTCGGTTTTTCTTTAATAATCAATCGCTGATATTAAACCCAGCGCCAATTTTTATCTCTTCTACAGTCACATTTACGTCTCTTCTTATATGTTCTGGTTTAGTAGCTGTATTAGCGTCTTGAACGTCTGCCAAAGCTTCTGCATCTGACATATATTCTTGACCTG
>Ga0208767_1001279_pt1 | contig 20150 bp, 19 predicted proteins | sample VirMetDEL_Mar_21_FD_184514 | JGI IMG/M metagenome (GOLD analysis project Ga0208767, IMG submission 184514) | Aqueous microbial communities from the Delaware River and Bay under freshwater to marine salinity gradient to study organic matter... | ecosystem: Environmental > Aquatic > Marine >... | reverse complement strand
TGATGACCGCCATGCGTCAGAACGACCTGACGACGACATCAATAGCAAAACTTTTCGACTCTGACCACAGCACTGTGGTTCACCACACCAGGAAGCACGAAGCTAACATGGCTACATGGCCTGGCTACGAGAAAAACTACATCGCTGCGGTGCGGCTGTGTGGAGAGACGCTGAAGTACAAGGCTTGGCAATCCAAGCTTCATTCTGTGAAGGCAAGCATAGCCAGACTACAAAGTATGCAACGAAAACTAGAAGAAACAATTCAATCAAAGCAACATGTTAAAGTGGACTAAAAATGAACAGGAGTACATGCTCGATCTAATCAAAGAGCATGACGCGGCATCTGAGAACGGATTCGGGGTTATCTACGTTCAGTACGACAACCCAAATATCGACAAGATAGCCGAAGAATTAAACAGCGTATATGATAATCGAAGAACCCGCCACTCGATAAGAAAGCGAGTGCAGAAAATGAAGATTTCTGCTGACGTATTCTTTGGGCGTACCAAACAATCAGACGAACCAAAAGTGAAAGAACAAATATTAAGTGAAGTCTACGGTGTAGTAGATTACGAAACATTCATTAAAATTCAATCTTTATGAGTAACTACAAATTCAAGACAACCAACATCCGTGGTAAGCAGTATGTCGAAGTCAACGAGCGTATCAAGTTCTTTCGTCAAGAAGACCGATACAAGGATTGGACGATCATGTCCGAGTTCACCGTCCTCGACTCTGCACAATGCGTATGTAAGACAACCATCGCAGATGCTACTGGACGTGTTATTGCCACTGGACATGCACACGAAGTGCAAGGTGCATCTAACATCAACAAGACCAGCTACGTTGAGAACTGTGAAACCTCAGCGATTGGGCGAGCCCTTGCTATGCTTGGAATCGGAATCGACACTTCTATTGCGTCAGCTAATGAAGTCACGGACGCAATCGCCAAGCAAGAAAGCAGCACGGACAAGAAGGTCAAACAGGTGCAGGAGAAGTTCGACACCGAACCGCCTGTAAACATCATGGACAAGGCTGTTGCTTACATCAAGTCGCAGACCGACAAGAAGAAAGCATTCGCAAGCATCATGGACAAGTACGAGTCTTCCCTCACGGAGAAGCAGGTTGCTGGCCTCAAGAAGTTTGTGCGATGAGGAAGGAGCGATGGAACGGTCAGACGTGGTACATGCCACTCGATCAGACACGCACCAATGAGAAGCTTTATCAGCGATTCCGTGACCAATGCTTGAACTCGAAGATGCCCAAGCACTGGGTTGACGCAGAGAAGGAGGGCAACCCTGATTTTTCGGGGTTGTTCTTCGTCAAGCAGAAGGAATTCCCTGCGGAGTTTAACATCGCTGAGTTCTTCATCAACCGAAAGGGCAAGCGATTCTGGCTACTACCCTCACCGCCTACCGAGTGGGCAGAGATTGAGACTTACGAATACACTTACGAAGACGGAACACCAGTATACGATGAATTTATCTGAACAACTACAAGAACGGTACGGCAAGTCACACCTGTCGTACTCCTCGCTGAAGCAAGCATTGGGTGACATGGCGCAGTTCGACCGCTACATGAAGGGGGAACTGAAGTACAAGTCCGATGCGCTGGACTTCGGCACACTATACGATATGCTGTTGTTCGAACGTGAGCAAGCATTCGAGAAATACATCGTGATGTCTGACAGCCAAGTAATGGCTAGGCTTTCAGATAAGGCACGTAGCTCGAAGAAACCATCGATGACCTCTGAATACAAGGCTGTTGTTGCATCCATGAAGACGGAGGCTCTCGAAGAAGGCAAGACGATTGTCTCTAGTGATGACTGGCAAATGGCGAACGATATGATCGACCGTCTCGCTACTTGCGGATTACTAGATACATACCTGGCGGGAGACTACCAGGTGGGATTCCTTGAGGAGCTGAACGGCGTTCAGGTCAAGGGATTCCTCGACTGCCTGGGTGACGGATTTATCAGCGACAGCAAGTCAGCGCGTAGTGCGGAGAAGTTCCGATACGCCGTGCGCGATTTCTGTTACGACATCCAAGCATACATCTACACGAAGGTATTTGGCATCAAAGACTTCTACTGGGTGGTGCAAGAGAAAACATATCCATACCTACCAGCATTGGTCAAGTGTACGGATGAAACATTATTCACTGGGGAAATGAAATTCAACGATGCGATCAATCGTATCAGGCATTTCATGCGAGAAGATTATGACCCCGTAAAAGATTATTTGCAGTATGAAGTATAAAAAACCAATCAAACGGTTGCTGTTTGTTTCAGCAGCCATTATCTTTCATGTCTTATTTACTAACTTTCTTTACAAATGAGTGATCAGAGCAAGAAGTACGAGAGTGTTCTCGTAGGCTGGGCAGATGAGCCTAGCTACAATGACAACGGCGAGTTGATGGGGTGGTCTTTCCGCCTCAAGGACAACGAGCTAAAGGACTGCATTGACCAATACACCACCAAGCGTGATGCTAGCGGTCAAGGCGGTAACGTTCGATTCCGTCTCTTCATGTCGAAGAACGGCAAAGCATGCCTCAGCGTGTGGGACCCGAACAGCGAAGCGGCGCAGGAGCGTCGAAACAACACGGCTAAAACAGAGGATACCGAGACTATCCCGTTCTAAGCATAGTGGTTTTCAGGTTAGCAGGGGGGTGCAGGCGAAAGTCTCACCCCCTTTCTTTCCCCTTATCTTTACGCCATGGGTCAACCAATCTATTACATGACTGGGAAGGCTACGTTCATCAAGAACAAGCATCCCCAGACAAGAGACGTGTGGATTGTAAGCCGATACGATAACCCCAGGGATATCATGAAGCACGACAGCCGCACCATGTACAGACTCGATCAGGAACTGCTTACCCCAAAGGCCAAGCAACGTACCATCATAATCGATAGGGTCGATACCGTTAAACAAATAGGAACCACTGTAGATGTCAAAGAAACACAGCGATAAGCAGATAGGCGGTGAGCATTACAAGCACATGAAGATTCAGGTAACTGAGTTCGTAGCTGCTAATGAAATACCGTTCATCGAAGGGAACGTAATCAAGTACGTGTGCAGACACGCCCACAAGAATGGGAAGGAAGACGTTCTAAAAGCAATTCATTACCTGAACTTACTAATTGAATACCACTATGAGAGTAACGATGTTCGAGAGCCTGTACACGAAGCAGGCTTACCACATGCCGATAGCGCAAGCCCTGAATCGAATCAAAGAGGGGAGGTCTCAAACATTGATTGAAGCTGTACGCAATGGAGACAAAGACTTCAAAAAGAAATTACCTGTCGTCCTCTTCTCAGGGGAATTTGAAACACGTAATGACGAGGCGATTACGCGGCACAGCCAATTCATTGTACTCGACTTCGATCACATTGATGTTGCGGCGTCCAAGGCGCTTCTATCCACGGATCCTTATGTTTATAGCTGTTGGGTTTCTCCGAGTGGTGACGGACTTAAGGCGCTCGTTAAGGTAAGTAACCCTGAGCGACACCGCGACCACTTCCGTGCGCTACGCACGTACTTCCACAAACAGTACGACCTCGAAGTAGATGAGTCGGGCATCAACGAATCCCGTGCATGCTTCGAGTCATACGACCCAGAGATTGTAGTCAATGAGGGCTTCGCTGTATTCGGAGCAATGGCAACAGAGAAGTCTGAGTCTCAGGTAGCCGTGTCAAAGGCGGGAGCCTACACAGACTACCAAAAGATGAACATCGCTTCGCGCCTTATCCGCTTCTGCGATGACGGCGAGAAACATCCTACTCTGTTAAGAGCCGCTAAGTTTTGCGGTGGACTCATTGCTGCTGGCAGGGCAGAAGAAGAAGAAGCTATCCGAATCCTCACACGGGAGATCATGAAGCGTGACGTGGATGACGAAGTGCAGACAATTCGTACCATTAAGGACGGCATCGAACACGGAAAGCTTCGGCCTATCCATGAGACCATGGACGAGGAGAAGAAGATGCGACGTGAGATGGCTATCAATGATGGCGACATGTCCTTCATATCCTCTGATGACGAGGACTTCCGATGGATTGATGACTACGCCAATGGCAACATCGAAGTCGGTTTGGACACGGGTGACCCCAGTATGGACGAGTTCTTCCGCTACAAGAAAGAGTTCACTATCATCAATGGTCACAGTAACGTGGGTAAAACCACCATGGTGTTGTATCTCATGGTCAACGCTGCTATCCGTCATGGATGGAAGTGGGTAGTGTACTCCTCTGAGAACCGTACAGCGGCATTGAAGAAGACGCTTATTCAGTTCGCTATGAATAAAAACGTAACTTCTATGAATCACATGGAGCGCAAAAGAGCGTATGAATGGGTAGGCAAGCACTTCACAGTCATCAGCAATAAGCAGGTGTACAGCTACGGAGATATCATCATCTTCCTTGAGAAGATCCTTCGCCAACAAGAAGTGGATGCTGTTTTCGTTGACCCCTACAACAGCTTAAAGCTTGATATGGGTACTACAAACAAGAGCAGTCATGAATACCATTACGAAGCAGCCTCTGAGTTTCTTACCTTCTCTACGGCTAACAATGTGGCCGTATGGTTGAACATGCATGCATTCAGTGAAGCCCAGCGTCGCAAAGGTGAAGACGGCTTACCTACAGCGCCATACGCAGAGGATACTGAAGGTGGTGGTAAGTTTGTTAACCGCGCCGACTGCTTCATCACTATTCACCGAAAGGTTCAGCATCCAGACCATTCGCAACGCAGAATCACCGAGTTTCACGTCCGTAAGGTGCGGGACGTAGAGACAGGCGGACAGCCTACTGGCCTTGATGATCCTGTTCGACTCGAAATGAACACATCTCGTACAGGATTTAGGGTTTGGCCCAAGCAAAATTTGCTGTTTGATGCTGTTGAATTGGAGGGTGGTGAGCAAGATGTAATAAATTTTCCTGTTAATACGTCGTTTTTAACGCAATAGGCTGTACCTTTGCCTTAGTGAAGCGAAACAAAAACGGGACACCGAAGAGAAAAACAGCCAAGAAGCGGTCTTTGGGGAAGTATAAAAGCGGGTTAGAAAAAACCTGCGCTGATCTTTTAGCTGAATCGGGGCTAAGTTTTACCTACGAGACACATGAATACATGCTCGTAGATAAATTCAAATACCCTGGTACATACTGGAAGATGACTACCAAGCGGAAAGACCTGTCGAATCGAACAGACTCGACGGTCCTTCCCATTAAATACACTCCAGACTTCGTAGGACCAAACGGAGAATGGGTGATAGAAACCAAAGGGTACACTCCATCGCATCATGATTTCCCGATGCGGTGGAAGCTGTTCCTTCGTCACTTGATAGACTCAGGAGAACCAGTCCCAGCTCTCTTCATCTGCAAAAACAAAGGGCAGGTGGAGCAAGCAATAGCGATACTAAAAGAACTAGGATATGGCAAAAAAAGATCTAACAAGAGAGCAACTAAGTGAGAGCTACAGCATAGCGTGTTTGCGCTTGCATGACTACATCACTGAGTTTTACGAGGATTTGCATGACGTTGATGGGGGTGCATGCATTAACCCTGGAATCGTGGCTAACATGATTACAGTAGCGAAAGTAATCATTAACCACGAACTCGACTTTATCAAGGAGGCTTCGTATCAACATTTCGAGGCCAACTATGATCAGTCAGAACAGGCGGAAATACTCTTCGGCGACGGGGAGGGTAGCTGAAGTTCGATTCATTCGGGCAGCAGAGAAACTAGGCTTCCAAGTAACCAAGGGTAGCCGAAAAGATGACATGCACTTGCACATCGATTACTGGCTCGCGCACAGCGGAGACAGTACCTGGGGTGTAGATGTCAAGGGGAACAATCTCCCTGACGAGATATGGTGCGAGTTCAAAAACGTAGCGGGCAATCCAGGATGGATGTATGGAGGCGCTGAGATAATCGCTTTCGACATGCCAGAGGAGGGTGGGTTCAGCGTTGTACAGCGTGAGGAACTCAAAGATTATTGCGAGAAAACAGTCGAAGATGTGTTCGTCTCAAACAAGAAGGACGCATACAAGAAAAAGTACACTCGCAAAGATCGAGCAGATGTGATAACCAGACTGAACTTACTGGATATCAGGCTGTTAGATTCATACAGAGTATGGGATTACTCTAAGGAGTTTTAGCTATCTTAGCGGTCCCTTTTTTTAACCTTTAAACATTTAAAACATGTACGATCCTTCACTTGTCCCTTGGGGCGAGGTAGGGTATGCTGTCTATAAGCGTACCTATTCCAGAGAACTAGAAAACGGTAAGACCGAAGAGTGGGAAGACACAGTTGACCGCGTAATCGACTCTTGCCGAGAGCAACTAAACGTTGGGTTTGAGAAGCACGAAGAGGCTGAACTCAAAGAGATTATGATGGGACTGAAGGGTACTGTTGCTGGGCGATTCCTCTGGCAGCTAGGTACCAAGACTGTGGACCGCTTGGGTCTGCCGTCACTTCAGAACTGCGCCTTCGTAGTAGTCGATGACCCTATCCGTCCATTTACTTGGGCATTCGAGATGCTGATGCTCGGATCAGGCGTAGGCTTTAACATCCAGCGAGAGAACGTATACCAGCTCCCGAAAGTAAAGAACCGAGTAAAGGTTGAGCGTGTAGACGCTAACGATGCAGACTTCATTGTACCTGATAGCCGTGAGGGTTGGGTAGAGTTGTTGCGCCGTGTGCTGGAGGCTTCGTTCGTAACAGGCGAGGACTTCACTTACGCTGCTCACCTCATCCGCTCCAAGGGTTCAGCCATCAAGGGCTTTGGCGGAACAGCTTCAGGTCCCGAAGACCTCGTATGGGGTATGGGTGAAATTAACAACATCCTAAATAAAGCTTCAGGTAAACGCCTGCAACCTATTGATTGTCTGGACATTATGAACATCATAGGCAAGATTGTTGTCGCTGGTAACGTCCGCCGATCAGCGCAGATTGCACTCGGTGACTGCGACGATATCGAGTACTTGCGAGCCAAGCGTTGGGACCTCGGTGGTATCCCGAACTGGAGAGCCATGTCCAACAACTCAGTAATCTGTTCTGACATCTCTGAGTTGCCTGACGAATTCTGGGAAGGGTATAACGGTAACGGTGAGCCATACGGACTGATTAATTTGGATGCTTCGCGTCGCATGGGTCGTACCTTCGAAGTGGAGTACCCTGATCCTGACGTACAAGGGTTCAACCCTTGTGCTGAGCAGTCGCTCGCTAACTTCGAGACGTGCTGCCTAGCAGAGATTTACCTCCCGAACATCGAGAGCTACGACGAGTTGCTCAAGGTAGCTCGTTACTTGTACCGCATCAACAAGCACAGCCTTGCCATCAAGTGTGCAATCAAGGAGACCGAGGACATCGTTCACAAGAACATGCGTATGGGTATCGGAGTTACGGGTTATCTTCAGGCTACCGAAGAGCAGCGCAGCTGGTTAGACGGTTGCTACAACTACATTCGAAACTATGACAAAGAATACTCTAGACTGGCAGGATTTCCAGCATCCATTAAACTTACAACAGTCAAGCCTTCTGGAACGCTTAGTCTACTTGCTGGCGTTACACCAGGAGCTCACCCAGGATACAGCGAATACTACATTAGACGAATCCGCATGTCAGCTGATAGCAGTTTGGCACATGCCGCCAGGAAGCACGGGTACCCTGTGGAGTACGTGCTGAACTTCGACGGCACAGAAGACAAGTCTACCATCGTAGTGAGCTTCCCTTGTAAGTTCCCGAAGGGTACGACGTTTGCTCAAGACATGACGGCTATCGACCAGCTCGAAGTCATCAAGCGCTTGCAAGCCGAATGGTCAGACAACGCAGTGTCTGTAACCATCTACTACCGCAAGGAGGAGCTGGATGCAATCAAGGAATGGCTGGCGCTCAACTACAAGCAAGTTAAGTCTGTTTCGTTCTTGCTCCACAATGAGCACGGATTCAAGCAAGCTCCACTCGAAGAGATCGATGAGGGCACTTACTTGGAGATGCGCAAAGGTGTAACCCCGATCACAAGTCTCGAACAGATTGATATGGACGAGGTGGAGATTGACGATTGCGAAGGAGGAGCATGTCCAGTAAGATAAAGCTGCTCATCGAAGACATCCATGACTGGTACATGTACAGGTTTGGGTGGAAGCGATACATGAGACAGATGGACCGCCAAGGCAGATGCTACAAATGTGGTAGAAAGCACTGTGAGTGTCACCTATACGATTTTTGATATGAAGCGTATAGATCAGTGCTGGATATCCCAGCTGTATTATCTTAGCGATGTTACACCGAGACGTGCTCGGAGTAGCGCTACCTAAACGGGAAGGGGCTTCGGCCCCTTTCTTGCTTCAAGGCTGGACGTTCTTCGCGGTAGAAGGGGTCAAGCTCAGCGCCGTAGCATTCATTCCCCCAATTAGCTAAAACCATCTGTAGGTCATAGATGTTAAAGATACCATCACCGTTGAGGTCACCTTCCTGCCAGTTCAGCTCTTGTATGTGTGAGAGCATGATGAGCAAGTCGTTCATACCAACCACTAAGTCTCCGTCGAAGTCCCCAGCACAAAAGGTTTCTCCAGCAATGCCTGGCCTAGCTATAGGGAGTACGGCATGCATGCGCTCGATCTGTCCTTCGGTGAAGTTCGTTCTGCATGAATCTACGTAGTAGTCCATGTGGTTGTTAGGCGTGTAGTCGTACAAACCAGGAGGGCATATAGGGTTCTCGCAACTCCAGTTAATCTTAGTGGGTGGCGTGTCACACACGTAGTCACCAGACTCTTCGCAGTCTCCTAGGTTCTGACCGCAGAATTCTACGTTTCTAAATACGTGATGTAACCCCAAGTAATGACCCACCTCGTGAATCAAAGTCTTGTTTTCGTCTCTAGGGTATGCAAGGTGGCCCCCTATGCGGCCAAATGCATTCGTCCTTACCCACACCCCCTCCATGGGGGTATCCTCCACATATGACGTCCACGCGAAGCCAAGGAGACCAGAACAGAATTGAGGGAATACGTGTACATTCATGATGATCTCGCGGTCCCACACCAGGTCGCTTACATAATCATTCATCTCTGCCCACCCTATGTAGCTGTAAGGGACGCAAGTATAGTATGGCTCCAACAAAGCTGGAGCTAATTCAAACTCGTCGAAGTCGTGATACTCAACAGCTAAAAGATTGAAGCTAAACATAGCTTCTTCTAGCTCTTCATTCAGGTGATCATGAGCGTCGTATATAACAGGCTCAGGCAGGTAGCTATCTGGGAAGCTGTCAGTGTGGTGGATGTGCACTACGTAGTTCACCTCAGTCCACGATGGTGGATCTGGTGTATACCCCATCATCCTTACTTCAGGGATTGGGACTTCAAATACAGCGCAACTGTCCTGCCCGTATGCAAACACAGGCAATAGAGTTAAAAGCAGATATCTCATTCTTCTTTGAGGGAGTTGACAAGTGTCTGTATCTCCTCAAAGGTAGCGTTTAGCTTGAGAGTTATGCCAGCAGCATATTGCTGTCTAGCTACATTATCTTTATACACGACGACTACTGGAACTGAAGCAATGCTGCTTTGGATCTCGTGTGTTTGATTTTCCAACCAGCCAAACACGTACTCACAACCGCTTAGGTTGCGAAGAGAATCCATCGTGTTAGACTTATTCCACTTAGCGTTGATCTGAACCACAGTCACATCCTGGGCAAGAGCCAAAGATGAAAGCGACAGGGCAAGTATTGAAACAATCCATTTCATTTTCTTTTTGCGCTAACGCTGATCTCATAAAGTCTTTCTTCAATTAAATCAAGCTTAGCGCCGTTCTCCTCTACCTTCTCTTGGGTGTTCATGATGGTCTCACGAATAAGCTTGTCCTTTAGGTCGTATTCTGTTCTGGTTACTACTGGCTCTGGAAGGCGCTTAGCCTCCTCAATTTCGCCCTGAATTGCGAACCACATGCCAGCCGCTGTCACTACGAAGCTGATAATCAAGACCAGCGTCTTGACGTCTAAAGTAAACTCAGTTGACTCGCTTACCTTCATTTTCTGGTTTTTTCTACGGTTCGACCAGCAAAGTATGCGCCGAACACAGTGAGCATCAGGATTTCTAACAAAGATACATAACTATCTTTTACGTTAAATGGCTGATTATCAAGGCTGTCTAGGAACATTGTGACGACAAATACACTTATTAACACTATAAGCATAATAGGTCTGATAAGCTTTGCGAGCTTGATGTCGCTACCCATGTCTGCTTGCCAGCGTTCTGTCACGTTTTTCTGAAACTGAACCTCAGCATCAATCTTAGCTTTGGCTTCAGCTGGATCTACCCCTGGTTCTTTCTTCAACAGATTCTTTACAATGCCGAGACCCCCCTTGTCTGGGAGGAGGTCACCGACTGTATCGAGCACGTTGGGGGCTTTCTCTTTGAGCCATCCACCCAGCTTGGTGTCTTTAATCTTCTCTGAGCTCACTGTAGTATTTATTAAATCTCATAATCTGTTTCCGCTCCAGGTCCATTAACCTTTGGATTTCTGCTGTACGCTTACCAAAGTCCTTGATGTTTCTAGCTTCCTTTCTACGTTTTCTAAGCTTCTTTATCTCTCTGTCTGTTTCTAAGTATGCTTCCTTCAAAGCGAACACTCCCTTGTATCTAGGGTCTCTGTTGTCTCCAGTTCTTTGGACCTCGTTGTACAGACCTTTGATTAGGTTCTTGCGGTCCGCATACTTCTCCATGTCGTAGTACTTTGAAGGCTCACCGTAGATGATGCGGAGCATAGGTACGTCATTGAATGCGATATCGACATCCTCTTTGTTAACTACCCTTGCGTTCATTCTTCTGACCGTCTTAGACGTTCTTTCAACGAACAAGCCAGGACCACCCATGAAATACTCAATACCATACCACAGCTTATCAGGATTCATGTCAATAGCCCCTGGAACTTCTTGTGACCCTCCAGTAGCATCGTTCATCCAAGAGAAGAACGATTTCACGCTTTCAGGAGACCTGAACGACATCGAAGAAGCAGGAACTGAATCGTCCCATCGCTTCGAGTATACAGGCGAACCGAAGTATGTTTCGTTAGTTGCGATGTCCACCATGGGCTTCAATGGCGTAGGAATGACAGACTTGAGTGCCTTAGTAGACAGGTCTTTTGATTGACCAAAACTGATTGGCGAGAATGAGTTAATGAACGAAGAGGCTACAAACATAGAGCCTGAAGCAAAATCTCTCGTTCCAGCGGCACCCTCTACGGCTGCTGTACCCATGTTGGCGAATACGTTGTACCCGTATGGCATTGGAATCTTGAAGTAGTTCTTGCCGTCAGGTCTCATGATCACCAGGTTTCTCTCCTTTACATAATCAGGAATCTTAGTCCAGTACAACTCACCGTCTTCATCCTCATCAGACATTGCCATACCCAGCATGGTAAGCATACCGCTAAACAGGGTGAGACCACCAGCCATCTTCTGTGCGGTAGTGGTTCTTTCGTACCAACTTCTCTCAGAGCCGTCAGGCTTCACAGGAGCCTTCAAGCCTGTAAGCGACCTACCCAACCTAGCGGTACCTTGCACAGAGGCATTAAAGAACAAGTAGACGGCATTGAGTGTCTGACCCCACTCCCCATGCTTGTTGAAGTTTACGGTAATGTTCTTGGCGAACTGAGCCGCCTTAGCTCTTGAAACTCCGTTCTCTCTAGCTGCGATGTAGGATGCAAGGCGTATGCTGTTCTCGAATGCGTCGTTAACCCCTTCTACAAAGTCGAGTACGTTCTTCGCTTTACCTAAGATTTCTTGGGCGCGACTCTTTTCTTCTGCGGAACCCTCAAGCTCAGCAGCGATCTCATCCAAAGGCTTCATGTAAGCCCATCCAGTCTTACCTCCGTCTGCTTGGTACTCCTCGTAGTACCTCATGATTGTAGGGTCAGCCTTCTGTTCTCTTCCAGTAGCCCCTCTAAGCAGGGCCTTCAGCGAAGGGCCCACTTTGTTAAAGAGATCTCGCATAGCTCTCTCCCCATTCAAGAAACCACCTTCAATCTCAGACTCAGCGGCAGCGTTAAACACCGCTGATTGGATATCACGAGAGAAGTTAGACAGAATAAACTCAGGGTTCTGAGTGGTGAAAGCAGCTCTCAGCCAAGTAGACGGGGCCCTTAGCAAACGAATGAACTGATTAGTTTGAGGGACGTTCATATTTTTTAAAGCGTTAGCATAGCTAGCGTCTCTAAAGCGAATGAACTTTTGTTCCCCATCTACCCTTACAGGAACTACGTGTGGATCAAGCGCGTTAGCGTTGTCTATTACGCTCCATGCCTCTGGGTTTGGGTTGTTCTTCACCAATTTGTACAAGGCGTTCATAGCCTCGTTCTTTCTGGCTTCGATATGAACTGAAGCGTTCTGAGCTACGGCTTGAGCAAGCACGTTCTCGGCTCTAGTCTTACGACCTTTGGCTCTCTTTGTTTGATCTCCAAAAACGCTAAGCCCAGCTCCACCCGTTGGATAAGCACTAGTGACCGAAGATTCTTCGTCTGTAGCAAGACCTGAAAGTGGGATATAGTTGCTGAACATGCTCTCGAATGCGTCGATAGCTTCCTGGGTTTCAAGTCCGAACTTAACCATGGTGTCCCTAGTGTCCTGCTGCATATCGCGAATCAAAGAAACGATGTCGTCAAGCTGAGCTCTTTTCTCTTCGCTGTACGACTCTAAGATTTCGTTTGCTTCCTCTGTGGTAATACCACTACCGTCTTTAACGTCTCCCTCGGTTCTCTCTTCGATTACTTTGTTTCTCTCTTCTGCGTGAAGAGCATACAAGTACTCAGACAGCTCATCGGATGTAACTTTTGAGCCCTTCATTGAGTTGGTAATCTGTTCTATTCTTTCATCAAGGAACCTCAAGTCATTAGCGGCTTTGCCATACATGGTCTCTTCTGCCAGCTTAAAATCTTCAGACTCTTTTACTGTGCGACCCTTGAATGTTTCTACATCCTCTTGCAACAAGAATACTCCTCTGTACTTGTCTTGCAGTCTAGTCAACCATTTGTCTATCCACATCTGTGTGGTTGTTCTATTACGAACATGCCAAGTGTTTCCGTTATCATCTGTGCTTTCGGTAAAAAGAGGGACTGACTTTCTGCTTTTTGCAGTATTGTTAACGATTTGAACGTCTTTGTCATGAGACATTCTTTTCGCAGTGTTTATCAGCAGCGAATGCTCAATACCCATATTTATCCTGTCTGTTACTCCGCCTCTAATCCTAGGCAAAACAACAGACTTTGCACCCTTTATAGCCTTCTTTGCGGTCTCAAAGAACTCTTTATCATTTGTAACCTCAAGTCCCTGCTTGTCGAACTCCTGATCGTAATCTTTTTCAAATTGCCCTGAGTGCAGGTCGTAGTAATGATACCTTCTGTCTGGAATTGTTAATGTTTGCTCCTCTGGTTTAAAGGTTGGGTACTTTAAAGAGAACGCAAATGGATCCCCCTCCGCTCTTTCTTTTGTCTCCACTAATGTAAACTCTGCCCCGTCTTCAAGCCTTATGGGTTGAACCGCCATAACCTCGCCGACATTAAATGACTGAATTGCTGGATTTATGAATGACCTTCTTACCTTTACGGGTGTCATCCCCTCTGGAGTGTACTCCTTATTTGTAGCATACAGCCCATCTTTCTCAGAAAGAAAAGCATCCATCAGTTTAATTCTGAACTGGAATGGGTCCGAAAGGTAATCGATATCTTTTTCGTAGTCTCCCTTTAATGGGGCTAGGTAGCTGCCCAAGGCATCGCTCTTAACAAGCGACAAGATTGCTCTGTATATGTCCTCATAATCCTCTCTTGTTCTCACAGCAAGTTTACCGCCATTTCTTTCTATGTAGTCAGAAAACTCCTGGTTGTCGCTCATGAATTTAGGAAGGACATATCTCAAGGCGTTAAGAACACCAGGCTCAGAACTAGAGCCGTTGATATACTTCGCTCCGTCTAGCTTATCCACCAAAAACCTTCTAAGTCTTTTTATCTCTAGGTCCTCTTGCGTTTTAGTCATATAGGCCTCGCCCATCGCTGTCTTGTAGTAATTGAACAAGAAATCAAGAGTGACTTCAAAAGCTTGTGTGTTTCCGAGTATGTATTGAGACCCTTGGGCGACATAGTGAATCTGAATCGATTCCTGACCAAGCTCCCTAGCCATCTTCTCTGCTTCTTTAAGCTTGTTGAGAAGCGCTTTACCCTTCCTTTCTGAGAAGGCAGAAAGAAAGCTGCTAGACGTAACTCCAGAGTGCATTGCAGCTCGGAAATACTTGCCAAGGTTAACCTCTCCGAAAGTGTGGTGCATGGTTTTGTCATACCCCATGGTCAGGACAACCTTACCTTCTTCTGCTTTTAGGTCTACGAAACTTAACCCCTTTGACTCTACGGCTCTTTTAGATGCGTCGCTAATAGGGCTTCCAGGTACAATAAGCTTAGAAGCTCTAGATGTATTGATGTGTCTAGGCTGTCCCTCTTCGTCAGGTTTTGTGAGTACGTCGTCTGCCTTTTCTTGTGGGGTCATGTAATCACCCTCACCCATAGTGTACAAATCGATGTGCTTGTCACGATCGAAGTACTTCTTGAAGCTTTCTTTGGCATCAAACCCTGACTCCATGAGGGCTTGCATGTTGCGAATGGCTGCTTCGAAACCCTCTACGGTTTCAGGTAGCCTTCTAAACTCCTCAGCGGTCATGCCCTCCTCTCTTGGAATGAAGTCACGAATAGGCATTCTTGACCAATCCAATCCAAAATCGTCCATCACTCTGAACGCTTCAGTTCTAGCGGCATTGACGGCCTTGACTCGTTCTACTTCCTCTTCTCTTTTTCTCTTGGCGGCCTCCATCCTTCTTTGCATTGGAGACATAGGCAGGTCGATATGCATTACACTGCCATCCTTATTCAGTCTCGGCTTTGGCGGTTTGATTGCACGACGCTTTCCATCAACGATGTGATACATATTGGTAATGGAGTTTACCCGTCCGTTACCAGTCATCTTGTTGTACCAGTTCTTAAAGTGACCGTAGTCATTCACCTTTACGGTTTCATTCCTGGGTGCCATGCGGTCAACAGTAAACAAACTCACGTCTCCCTTTCCAGCGGCTGGGTTAAACGTGTAGTAAATCTGAGCCTGCTGCAAGTATGTAAAGGGCTTAGCTTTTCTTTCGGCGGTTGCTTCCTTGTCTGTCTTTGCTTCGACTTCTGTTTTCTTTCCAGCTTTAGCCGCTCTTTCGAAAGCTTTAGCAACGCCCATCAAATCTGTTTCGCTGTTGATTACAGAGTTTCCAGTATACTTAGAAAAGAACCTGTTGAACAGATCGATAATTCTCTGCTTAAGGCTTCTGTTGTATTTAGAAGGGTTAGCCGCATAGTCAACAAGCATTGCAACAATAGCTTCTTCTTCTGTTTCTTTTATTAAGTCTTCTTGTGTCTTTCCTTCAACTGGAGCTCCGTATATTTTCTCTACCTCAGATATAAGGTTGTCAAGACGGCTGTCTGTTGAGGCTAAATCTTTGAGTTCTTGGTAAAGACGACTCCTTGATTCTGCGTTCTCATCAATCAGAGAGCTAAGAACGCCATGACTGAACTCGTGCCTAATAGTGTCAACCAAAGGGGGAAGCTCTTGATCGAGTCCAAGCTTTGTGTAGTCATACAAGTAGATGGTCTTCTTTGAAGGGCTGTAGTTACCAAGAGTGACCGAGTTCTTATCAATCATGTCTTGAGCGCTTTCTGCGCCCTCTACTTCTCTGGCATATGAGTCAACGTCTTTCATGAAGACTACATTCAAGCCGCTCGCTTTGATAGCCCCTTCAAAGGAAGACCCCATGTTGATGAGAGTCTCGTGGAGCTCTGTAGGTACTTCGTTGTCGGACAGGAACTGAGAGTTCATATTCTCAAGTTGGATATCCACGAAGTTTTCTGGAGCCCGCTGCTCAGCCATGGCCTCAGTATCAAGCTCGAATGTAGATGCTTGCTGTTCGTCTTCGGCAGTTACCTCCTCCTTCTCTAGCGTTCTATGCTGTTCGGTTACATTCTGAGGTGTAACCTTAGCTTGCGTCTCTACTTGGTTTCCTTCTGCATCCTCTACGAACAGAGGAAGCTGTCCTTTATTCTCTTCAGCATACTCCCTTGAGAAAGCCTTACCCTCAATCTCTTTCTTGACTTCGTAGAGCTTTTCCATCTCAGCCTTCTTCTCAGTAAGCTGCTCTGGGTTGTACTCGATTCCTGCGAGGTCTTTACCTGACTTGATTTGGTCTTGCAGTTGAGCGATACGCCTGTTCACAGCCGAAACCTGAACAGCCTCATCTTGATTCAGGGTGGCATACGCATCAGCTCCTGCTCCGTTGATAGCATCGAAAGCAGCAAGCTTCTCCTGAAGCAGTTGCTTCTTAGCTTTCTTGATGTCTGGGTCGGTCTCATTGGCGTAGTCAGCAGCCATAGCTCTGAGCTCAACATCGATCTTTTGCTTGTCTTCTGCGACCTTAGAGTGAGGGACGGCATTTGAACTTGGCAAAGCTGCAATGCCTCCACCCAGCGCACCACCAGCTAATGCACCATACGTGAACGAGTCTGCAACCTCATACCAATTAATGTTGTCGAGGTTAAATTCTTTGTCTTTAAACGCAGCGTCATACATCATTTCTGATGCCTGACCCAAAGCGCTAACAACACCCTCTTCAATACCCTCACCAACAGTGCTTCTGACCAATGGGTTTCCAGCAAAAGCAAACTTCTTTCCTGCTTCTTTTACATTACCCAACATTTTTCTTCTCAGCTCATTGGCTGCTCCTGGAAGACCAGCTCCAATCTTAGAAAAGATGACTGCTGTAGTTGTCTCTATTACACCGTCCGTGATGGCGTAAGCCATCTTCTGAGATTTAGTAAGCGTAGGATCGTCAAGCCTTCTCACGTATTCCTTGGCCTGAACGTCAGCGCCAATAGCTGCCGCACCAACGGCTGGACCCGCAAGGAAAGGAGCGTAAGTTCTAATTGCATCAGCAACAGCATACGTACCCTCTACGAAGAATTTAGTTCCGACATCTTCATACTGCCCGTCAGCAATTAGATCGGTTAATCCTTTGGCTGCGTTTTCTGGAGACACACCCATCGCAATCTGTTGTGCTTTCTTTTTCTCAGCGATGTCAGCCTCGTAGCTTTTAAGTTGTGATGCGCCAAGAGCAGCCATGGCCTCACCGTAATCTGCGGCACCCTCAAGCCCCAAACCCCTGAGTACACTTGCAGCTGCTGATTTACCCTGAGTGTCAAGCGCAGTAAAGGTGTTCATCAGGTTCTTGAACATACCTTCAGTTGCACCCTTGATGACGTTGGTCACAGGGTCTCCCGTTACGTTAGCAACAATCTCTTTTGCCGTCTGCTCTGCTAAAGAACGCTCTTCAGCATCCTGATATTGAGCTAAAGCAGCTAGCTCGTTTATAGCTTTCTGCTGCTCGTCACTTGGTATTCCTTCTTCGATCGAAGACGAACCCAAATCGATATCGGAAACCGCCGAAGTCGGCGTATAAGCCAAGAAATCCTCCTCTGAAGCTGGCTCGAACTCTTCTTGGGAACCAACGAGATTTTTTTTTTCAACCCCCATCAAGCCATAGAAGTCGTCAATGGAGTTCTTGTAACCTTCCTGCTGGGCCAAACCATACATGGTCTTCATGGCCTCTTCGTTCTCACCAAGCAGGGTAGTGAAGTCTTCGTAACTCTTCTTGTATCCTTCTCGCTGTGCGAGTTGATACATAGTGTTTATAGCCTGTTCGTTCATTCTCAGTTAAACTGTTCCATAGCTCCACCACCTCCAGAAACAACCGTCTCTGGGACTTCAAAGCCCGCATTGATAGCTCTTAAGAATTCATTGAAAGAGACGCCGTAAGCCTCTCTAAACATACCGCTCAATTTACCCATGGCTATTCTACCGTCAGCCGTATTGGGGTCAATAACAATATCTCCGATTGACTGGTCGTCGATGTTACCCAAGCCAGACAGAATAATCTGTCCTTCTTTTGTCAGAGCAATGTTTCCTGGGGTTCTTGCTACTTCCCTTGGGGTTGTGATGGTCTTCTCATCAAAAGATGATGTATTGGGATCGTAGTTAGGATTATCGATAGTTACGTTCTTCAGACTCTCTGGCAAGAATGGAGTGATGTCCATCTTGTCGGTCATAGCGATCGGAGAGAATGTAATCTTATTTTCTTCGAACTGAGACACAGAAGGAACGAATCCGAGGAAGGACTCCTCAGCAGAAGTAAACGTTTCAAACTCACCTCCAGTCATAGAGGGAACCTCAGCAACAACTTCAGATGTAGGGACAATGCTTTCGATAAGTGCCTGATAATCAACGGCTTGGTTCTTTTGCTTGGCTGTGCGATCGTCTGTCTTCTTTTGCTCTCTGAAGTTAATCCAAGACTTTTCTGCATCTCTTGCCCATGCCTCTCTCGCTTCTTTCATCAAGGCTGGATTGCTCACGATGTCGTCCACCTTCATGTTTGGCTTCTCGTTGAGCTGGTAGAACCTAGCTGCTTGACGCTCAAGCTTAGGGTCTGTCTCGGTCATAGCGAGTGAATACTCGTAAGCTTCGGTGCTGGTCTCGTGAGACTTGTTCGGGCCTTCAGCTGCGTACCATGTGCTACCCATCAGGATCTTACCTTCCTTGAGCTGCGGCATGAACGGGGCATCTGGTCTTCTGTATTCCCCAAATGCCATTGGCTTACCGTCTGATATAATCATAGGGTTATCGTCAGCATCCCAGTTAAGCTGAATGGGTTGATTCAAGCCCATATAGGCCATCTCATACGATTGGTCTTCTCTTCCGTCCTCAAGGTCTCCGTATACGTTTTCGCCTAAAGCTTTGCGTTGCACAAACCCTTGAAACGTACCAGCCTGAGCCCCGTCTTTTACGCTACCGAAGTTCTCTTTTTTGTAAGCTTCAGCACCGTCAATGAATTTAGTAAGCTGTTGTGCTTGTTGCTGGAACTTAATCATACCCTCCGTGCTAGAAGCGTATTTGTCAAGGTTCTCTGTCAAGTGTTCAGCCCACTGATTAGCAACAGAATAGTCACCACCAAACATAGTAGACTGGTCCGCCATCTCAATCATGGCGGCCATCTCAAGCGCTTTGGATTCTTTCTGAGCCCTTCTAGCTTCTACCTTCTGTAACTCTCTCCTGAATCCTGCGGTAGGGTCAAAGCCTGGTGCTTTTATTCCGTATGGAATTGGTCCGTCACTCATTTTCTAGCTTTCATTGCGAACTCTCGCATAAGCTTGCGGAAGTACGGTGATTCCTTTGATACTTTCTTTTGCTGATCTGGATTCAATATTGCTTCTCCTCCTGTCATCTCACCAACCTTAGCCCCGTCTTGCATGATGTCAATTGGGTTCTCATCGTGAGAAAACCTTCCTGGAGTGATCATTCCTTTTTCTCCAGTGGGTAAAGCCCCTGTCTGACCAAAAGAGCTGGCAATCAACGCTTCTCTTTCGGAACCCTTAAGTCTATTAAGACCAAGTGATGACGCAAAATTCTTCAGGCCGTCTCCACCTCCCTTAAAAGCCCCTGCGATATCTCCAGCACTTCCAAGTAGGCCGCTAAGAGCTTCAATACCCATCAACTGCTTAGCCTGTCGCATCTGGTCTTGTACAGCCTGAGCTTCTTGAGCAGCTCCAGACGCCATTCCCATCTCTGCTAACCCAAGCTTCTGTCCAAACTGAGTTTGCATATCTTGCGCTCTTTGTTGTACGCCAGCGTACTGACCAAGCGCCGCTTGCTGCCTGGCTGCTGACTGAGCTTCGATTCCCATACGCTGCCTAGCTGATTGTCTCTGTGAGGCCCCTAACCCCCCAAGTAATGCCTTGGCTCCTCCAGCTTTCAAGGCTCCAATACTAGAAGCCTCTTGCTCTGCTGCAATCTGTCGCTGCATATCCGCTGCTGGATCTTGCTTCGACATAGCGAGGTATTGATTCCAAGCAGAACCAACACCGTACTTAGGCATATCCGCTTTCAGCTGCTCGTATTGCTGTTCAGCAGCCGCTTTTCTCTCAGCGGCAACGTCAGCTTCCGTTTGAGCCATCTTTTTACCTCCAAAATACTGAGCAGCTAAAGGACCAAGTGTTGTTATTAATGTTATTGGATCCATTCTACAAATATAGTTAT